>Ga0181562_10002789_pt1 | contig 13074 bp, 7 predicted proteins | sample 011ome_26_FD_139344 | JGI IMG/M metagenome (GOLD analysis project Ga0181562, IMG submission 139344) | Coastal salt marsh microbial communities from the Groves Creek Marsh, Skidaway Island, Georgia - 011511BT metaG (megahit assembly) | ecosystem: Environmental > Aquatic > Marine > Intertidal zone...
GCTCGCGCATGTACAGCGAGCGCTCCATGACGATCTGCGGCACGTACGACGCCGCGCCGAACGCGGGCAGGGTGCACCACATGAACAGCATCGAGGAGATGTTCACCACGTTGGCCGGGTCGTGGTCGTCGCCGATGCCGAAGTACAGCGTGAAGATGAGAAACGCGATGAACACCTTGTCGCCCAAGCGGGGGCCGAGGTACTCGCCGTCCGCGTAGTTCTTGCGCGTGCGGTACTTGGCCATCACCCAGAACGCGAACCACCCGGGGACGGTCGTGGACGACGCGGTCGCCAGCTTCGACTGCGCCGCGCTCGGCGACGCGTTCGCGTTCGGCGTTCGGCGTTCGGCGTGCCGTTCCAGCGTCGACGCCAACGCCGTTTTTAAATCGCTCTTCGCGAACGCCGCCGCGAACGCCGGCGCGTCGCCGCGGCGGTCGCCCGAGGTGAAGACGTCGATGAGCCACTCGATGTCGCTGTGGCCCGCAGTCTTCGCCGGGAGCTCGACGCCGCCGGGCAGCGCCGTCTGCAGCGCCGTCTGCGCGTACGAGAGCAGCGTCGCGTCCGAGGGCCCGAAGTACACCTGCTTCCCCGAGCACAGGATGGAGGCGGCGTCGAAGAGGGAAAACGCGTACGCGGTGGGCGAGTGGATCGTCGCGACGATGGTGGTGTCCGACGTGCACAGTTTCTTCACCACGGACATCACCTCGTTCGCGGTGAAGCTGTCCAAACCGCTGGTGGGCTCGTCCAGGAACAGCACCGAGGGGTCGGTGATCAGCGCGATGGCGATGTTCAGGCGCTTACTCTGCCCGCCCGACAAGCCTTTCACCATCGGGCTCCCCACCAGGACGTCGCGCGCTTCCCACAAGCCCAGGTCAGCCAGCAGCTGGTCCACCGCGCTTTCCTTGCTCTGCAGGCTCTCATGCATCGGCCGCTTGAGCTCCGCCGTGTACAGGAGCATCTCGCGCGCGGTGAGCGCGGCGATGAGCGTGTCGAACTGCTCGACGTAGCCGGTGTACCTCCGGAGGAACTGCGACGTTGGGGCGAGGCCCCCGAACTTGGTCACGCCGCTGGTGGTGCCGACCGCCTTGCGCCCGGCGAGCACGTCCAGGAACGTGGTCTTGCCGCTACCGCTGGGGCCGAGCAGCGCGACCATCTCGCCGGGGTTGAACACGCCGGAGACGTTCGACAGGAGCTCGGCGTCCGTCTTCTTGTCCTTGAACGAGGGCACGCGGTACGACAGATTCTCCACCGTGATGCGGATGCCCTGGGTGTCCATGTCCAGCGCGGCGAAGCTCGCGGCGTGTTTCATCCCCTGCTTCGCCCCGAGCTCCACGTCCGCCGTGGATACGCCGCCGCTCATCGTCGCTGGTCGCGGAACGAGAGGAGCTGTTGTGGACAGCGCTCGACGAATGGGGATGGGAAGACGGTTGTCGGCGGCGGACGCTTTTTCGGTTGCCGAAGCCACGTGGCGAATCGGAACGCGCGGCTCAGAAATCAGAGGAGGCGAACGCGGCGAAATCTCCGCCGACGCAACTGCCAGACTGCAGAACTTCCACTTCCGACGCTTGAGAGCCTGCCGCGACGTCATTGTAACAACGGCGATCGCGATGTTGGCGCGGCGCGGCGGCGGCCTCGCGCGGCGAGGCGTGACCCGGGGCTCAGCGTCGAGCCCCGCCTCGGAGCGCAGAGACGATGAATCGAACGTTCCTTCTCGGGACGCGCGCGCCTCGACCCGCGCGTCGCGTGCCTTCTCCGCGTCCGCGCGCGTTCGCGACGCGGGCCGACCGCCACCCGGCCGCGACCGGATGTCCGTCGCGTCCGCGTTCGAGTACTGCGCGGCGCGCGTGCGCCAGCTCGACTACGAGAACTACCTGTGCGCGCTGTTCCTGCCGCGCGAGCACAGGCCCGCCGCGCTGGCGCTGCGCGCGTTCAACGCCGAGACCGCGTCCGCGCTCGGGGCCACCAAGGACCCGCAGCTCGCGCTCGTGCGCCTGCGCTGGTGGCGCGACGCCGCGGACGCCGCGCACGACGCCGGCGCGGAGGTTCCGGACCACCCGGTCGCGATCGCCCTCAGGGCGGTGCTGGACGCGAGGGGCGGCGGCGCGCGGACGCGGCGGTGGCTGCGGCACATCGCGGACGCGCGCGTGCGCGACGCCGAGCTCGGGATGGAGAACCTCACCCCGGCGTCCATCGCGTACCTCGAGGCGTACTCGGAGGCGACGAGCGCGAGCTTGTTATACACGCAGCTGGACGTCGGGGGCGTGCGGGACACCGGCGCGGACCACGCGGCGTCGCACTTGGGCAAAGCGCTCGGGATGGTGAGCCTGCTGCGAGGCACGCCGCACCATGCGAAGCAGCGCCGTTGTTACCTGCCGCTGGACGTCTGCGCCGCGCACGGCGCGGTGGCGGAGGATGTGTACCGCGGACGATCCACGGAGGCGATCAAAGACGCGACGCACGAAGTGGCATCCGTCGCGAAGGCGCACTTGGACTCCGCGCGAGGTATGGCGGACACGTTGCGAGAGAAGGCGACTGCTGCGAAGGCGGCGAAAGGAACGACCGCGACGAGTACGTACGCGAGTACGCTAAAGCCGGAGACGGTTTTTTTGCCCGCGATCGCCGCCTCGACGTACCTGGAAAAACTGGAGCGGGTGGATTTCGACGCGTTTCATCCGGAGCTGGCGCGACTGCAGGCGCCGCTCGTCGCGCAGGCGAAGATCGCGTGGGCGGCGCTCACTGGGAAGTATTAGTGAAAGGCGCGCGTGCTAGACGCGTTTCTTTTTTTGTGGGTGGGTGTGGGTGGGTTAAACGCACCATCGTAGCGAGCTCATAAGCCACTACGAGCGGTAGTATATAGAGCTACGTAGCGCGACGCAAAATGTCTTTGACGACGAATTTCGCCGTCCAAAACCAAATCTCTCGATCCCCGCTCTCGTGTCCGTCAACTCGCGCAGTACAAGACGGACACCGCCTTCGGCGTTAGATGCGCGTTCGCGGCGAGGAACCCCTCGATATCCCACCGCCTCCGCACGGAGGGCGGCGCGTCGATCGCCAAACCCGGAGGCACCGAGGTGACGCTTCGTTCGTCTCCCTGCTCGAACAGCACGAAAGCGAGCCTGTGCGCGCCGCCGCCGCCGGGGGGCGAAGGGCCGACGTAGGAGACGCGCGGCGCGGCGAGAGGAGTCTCCTCTCGAGCAGTCTCGTCTTTTTGTTTTCGTTTCGCACCGGCTCGCGTCGTCGCGTCTGATTCCGCGAACGGCGTAAACGCGTCCGCCTCGATGTCCGTCACGAGCCAGTGCAGGTACGGCCCCCACGCGCCCGGCAGGTACCGGCGGCGCGTGCTTCGCGGCGCCGGCGCGTCGGGGTCGATCATCAGCAGCGTGAAGCGGCGTTCTTTTTTTTCGCCGCCGCCGAAACGCAGGTGGCTCCAGTCCACGCGAGGCGGCGCGGCGAGAAACACGTCCCGCCGCGCCGAGAAACGCGCGCCCGGGAAGACGCGCACGACGATGTGCGTCTCGCCGTCACGACGATGCGCCGCGTCGTTCGAGTATCTCGTCGCGGGATCCAGGGATATCGCTCCTCGAGTATCGTTCGACGACGCGTTCGACGGCTCGTCCACCACCGTATCTCGCCGACGGCGTCGCGGGAAGGCGATCCCGGTCGTTTCTTTGTACGCCTTCCTTCTGTCTTCGTCGTGCAGCGTCGGGAGGGACTCGATCTGCTCGGGACGCCAAGCGCCGCCTGATGTGCTCGGGAAAAAAAACGCGCTCGGGACGCGGTACGAGACTTCCAGCGGCGGTAAGCCGGCGGGGACGCCGATCGCGCGGAGGTACGTCTCGCAGTCGAAAAGCGCTTCTTTTTGTTCTTTTCGTTCTTTTTGTTCCTCGTCACTCGCGCGCCGTGCGCCGTCCGGGTCCCCGTCCCGCGCCTCTCCCGCGCGGGGACGCGCCGTGGGGACGCGCAGGGGACGGGCGGAGGTCGAAGCCGGGGTCGCGGTCGGGGAGACGCGCCTGCGCGGCGCCGAGGCTGTCGTCTCCGCGGCCCCCGCCGAGGTTCCCGCTCGGCGTTCCTCCGCGAAAGGGAACGAGAAGAGCGCAGACCGCAGCGCCTGCGCGTCGCGCCTGAGCTGCCGGTTCTTGACCAGCGCCCACCCGACGAACCGAGCGAGGCGGGAAGAGTGCTCCGGGTTGGAGGGGGTCGCCATGCGCGGACGAAGTGCCAGCCGGGGGACCTCGCGCGGCACCGAGAGTTGGGCACGGTCTGGTTCTGGAGCGTCGACCGACCAGCGCTCGAACATCGATGGCTATGGGCCAGAGTTCATTCGTTACAACACCTAATTAGTCAACTATGGAGAAAACACTCGAGAAAACTCGACTTTATTGATCAGCTCCAAATTAACTGGTTAACTGGTTAACTCGAGTCATTTGGCCCATAGACTAGCCAACCTGCGTGTGAAAACTGTTTCTTCGCGTTCATCACGACGCGCCAGGCCGACGCGGGAGCCCTTTTTGCAGCGCGCGGTAGAGCGTTCAGCAACACAGACGTCATCATGGGCGGCGAATCCACTCGGTGCGTGTCATGGACACGCTCTCCACGCGCGCGCGCGGACCCGCGGACCTCGCGCGCGGTCCCAGGCGCCCATTCCCGTGTCTGGGCGGTCGCGTGTCGTTTAGGGTTTCTGGCAAATGCCGTGCGCTTTCGCGGATCCACCTCCCGCTTCCGCGCTGCCGTCGCTGACCGCGCCCTCTCTTCGCGAACCCGCCCCTCCATCTCCACGCAGCCTCTACGTGCGCGGTATCATTCTGGGTTACAAGCGGTACGTCGACGGTCCCACCGCTGAACCTCTCCCGCGCGTCGCTCGCCGCGCACGTCGCGAGCGACGAAAAACCCGGCGGGTTTTTCTCGCGCGAGACGCGCGCCTCGGCGGCGACCGGGACGACCGACGCGAGACTCGAAACGCGGGAACGATGGCGTGTCCAGAGCCGTTCGCGAGTCGTTCGGGCGTCGCTCTCCCTCCGGAACACACACGCGCGGTTTTGTCGAACGCCGACGCGGCGTTCCGGCGCGGACTTCGACCATCGATGTCGATGGTCGTACGTACGCGTCGCGCCGGAGACGTAATCGCGCTCGACTTCGCTTGACTCACCTCCACCACCCCGTGCCTTTTCCGACCCCGCAGTGCCCGCATGAACCAGACGAACCACACGTCTCTGATCAAGCTGGAGAACGTGAACGAGGCTGACGCGGCGAAGTTTTACCTCGGCAAGAAGCTGTGCTACGTGTACAAGGCGAAGACGAAGAAGAAGGGTACCGTGTACCGCACTTCGTGGGGCAAGGTGACGAGGGCGCACGGCACCTCCGGCGTGGTCAGGGCGAAGTTCAAGAACAACCTCCCCCCCTGCTCCATGGGCGGCAAGATCAGGTGCATGCTCTACCCCTCCACCATCTGATTTCGATCGGGTTTCGGCGTTTTGGACAAGACGAAATACGAGCGAGGGCGCGAAGCGAGGGATAGTCTTTCGTTGTCACGCAACGCACACTCCACACCACACACGACGACGTATCTATTCGTCCACACCGGCGCTGTCGGTGGATGCGATTGATTTGATTAAAATCAAACGCGCGCGAGCGCGTCACCGGCCCGGGGCGTCTCGCCCGGGAAAAGGGTCGCCCCGGAGCAGCCGTGACGCGAATGCGGCGACGCGGCGCGGCAGCGCGCGCAGCGCCGCCAGCGTCCCCGGCGTCCCCGCGACGTCCCCGCGTCGTCCCCGCGACGTCCCCGCGTCATCACCGGCATCCCCACCCATCGCCCGCCGGATCCCCGCCAGCCACGCGTCTGTGGTGCCCCAGGACGCGGGCGCGTCCTCGGGGGGCACCAGGCGCACGTCCTGGGCGACGACGCGCCACCGGGTGAAGTCGCCGCATCTCCCGTGGCACGCCCACGAGACGTTTCCGAACGCCTCGGCGCTGGCCTGGTAGCGCCACATGGGGTGCGGGATGCGCTGCACGTGCGCGCACACGGAGCACTCGTGCCGCAGCGGGAACCGCGCGCCGTACGCGCACGCGTCGCACACCGAGCGCTCATCCACCAGATCCTTCTCCTGCATGCAGAGACGGCACGTGCCGCGCATGACCGCGAGCTCGAACGCGTTGTGACCTTCGCCTTCGAAGGCATCGCCGGGACGAGACGACGCGCGGTAGGACGTGGACGGCGCGTCTTCCTCGCGTCGGGACTGCGAGGGCGCGGTCGTGTTCGACGCGGGACGCACGTGCGCTCGACACTTCGGGCACCGCCCCACGCCTCCCGGGCCTCTCGCGCAGATGAACCGAACGCAGGGACCGCACAGAGAGACGCTCGCGGTGTCCCGGTCGCAGCACGGCATCGAGGCCTTCGAGGCGGGGGTGACCGCCTCGAGGCACACCGCGCACGTCGCCTCGGCCGCGTCGCCTGGAGGAGGCATCGCAACCGCGCGCGTGCGCTGGAGCGAAGTGACACTCGTGGCGGTCCGTGGTCGTGGCACGTGATGTCGTGAAGATGACATCGCGAAAACGTCCTCGTGGCGAAAAACCGGCGGAACCCTCTCGGGTTCGCGTTCACTCCACGAGGCGCCGAGCGGGATGAGGTGCGCGTCCGCGGCGTCGGTTTCGTCACCGGGCTCGGCGACGCGCCTCCGCGGCCGCGATGCGCGCGCGCTCGCGCGTCCCGTCTCGCCGTTCCCACCGCGCCGACACCGCCGCGGCGCCGCTCGGTTCGCGTCGAAAGGCGACGACGGGTCCTCCGCTTCCCCGGGATCGTCGGACGCTTCGCCTCCCGAGGGTCCCTCGCTCGCGGAGGCGCGAGAGAAGTTCAAGCGCGACTTCTGGGATGAGGTCGCGAACGATCCGGGGGGCGTGCCTTTCCTGAAACCGCGGGACGGGCGGGGGGGACCGAGGCGCGGCGATCCGGGCGCGAAGGAGGGCGGAGCGACGGAAGAAACCTCCGGGAACGAAAAAAGGGCCCACCCCGAGTCCGGCGCCGGGACGACGTCGGGACACGACCGACGACGCGAATCCTTCTGGTCAAGGTGCACGCTCGCCGGCCTCGCGCTTGGCGTGTGGTTCGGGGTCTGGGGTTTGACCAGCATGCACTGGCCGACCGTGGCGTGGACGGCGAAACACCCGCGCGCGCTCGCGTGGAGCGTCGACCTGGGCTGGAGCGTGCTCGCGGAGGTTGCGAGACGAATCGCCGCGCCCGCGCTGCGACTGCTCGCGGCGTGGTTCGCGATGCGGTCGCGGTGGGCGCTCGCGCTCGTCGCGGCCGTCGGCGCGTTCGCGGCGCCGGGCGTGGAGGCGTGACTGGTGGCGTGTAGACCGCGGACGGACGTCGCGGGATTTAGTCAGATGGGATCCGGTCGCGCGTGAGTGATTGTTACGACGGCGTTCATCGCGAGACGTGTGTACTATTAACAACGCGCCGCGCGCGTCTCGTGCGCGCGCGGCGCCCTCGCCCGCTCCCGACCGAAGACCCACGGTGGATCGCTCGGTCCGGGCCGGGTTAGAGTAATCTGCATCTCGGACCCTCGGACCGCCTCTGCCTCCTTTCCTCTACTCGGTCTGCTTCTTCTCCACCTTGCACGCCTTGGTGGGCGCGGGCTTCGCCGAGCACGACTCCACGTCGATCAGCTTCTCGAAGGCTTGGTCCTCGGAGATCTGCTCGGCGCAGATGGCGTTCACCTGGCAGTCGGACAGGCCGCACCCGCGCATGGCGGAGCGGTCGCCCGCGTCGAACGCCTCAAACTTGGTGACGTCCTTATCGTACAGAACCGCGATCTGGTCCTTCACGGGGTGGAAGGTCTCGTACGCCGCGACCACCACCGCCAGCGCGGTGTTCTTCTCCACCACGCCGGCGTTGTACTTCTTCGTCTCGTCCTGGTACTTGGCGTACCCCACCACGAAGACGTCGTACGCCTTGACCAGGGCGTCGAAGGCTTTCTTCTCCGCCTTCTGCTTGTGCTGGCACGTCTCGGCGAAGCACTGCAGCTGCGGCGTGGCGATCTCCAGCGTCGTCAGGAGGTCCTCCATCGCCGCAATCGTGGGGTCGCAGAGTTGCTGCCACCACACCAGCTTGCGTCCGCCGTGGCCGGGGTCCTCCTGGATCTGATCCGCATCGAACCCGTCGCCCACCTTCGAGTCGCGCACGATCTTCACGCCGGCGTCCGACTTGTCATCCACCACGATCTGCTTGTCCTCCGTGGGCTTAGCGCCGCCGGGGTCGCCGACCGCTTCCTTCTCCACCTCGGGCGCCTTCTCGTCCAGCGTCGCGGAGTTGGAGTAGAACCCGGAGGCGGTCTCCTCGATGACGTCCGTCATGTCCAGCTTGGAGTCGGGATCCTTGGACAGGTCGCACATCTCGATGATGTCGTCGGTGGTGGCGCGGATCTGCTCGTAGTGCGACTGGAACAGACCCAGGTTGTGCACCCACAGCGCGTGGCCGATGGTGCACACCTCCGTGGCGTCGTTGGTGGCGTCCACCCAGGCGGTGTACGCCTCCTCGTACTTCACCTGCGCGTACGCCGCCTTGGCGAAGGGCGCGTCGGGCGACGTGCGGCAGGTGAGGTGGCCAACCTCCATGGCGTCGTACGCAGCCTCCTTGGCGGTGACGTGCTGCTTGAGCTCGACGCACTTGTCGCGCGACTCCATGATCTCGTCGCACAGGTCCTGCACCGCGGGCGCGCAGGTGCCGAAGCTCTTGCCCGACTCGGGGTCGCAGTGCGCGGGCAGGGGCATCGAGCACGACTTGTCGCAGAACGCCGCGGTGTCCTCGTCAACGCAGAGCTGAAGTTCTTGGAACGTCGCGGGGGGGGGGACTTCGCACCCGATGGACATCAGAAGCGCCTTGGAGTCGTTGTACGCGGTGATCGCGGGCAAGTCCGCGCGGTTCACGTCGAACACCAGGTCCGCCTTAATCTGCATCTCCTTCTCGCCGTCGGTGGCGTTGCCGAACGCCGCCTCGTACTTCGCCGAGGCGCGCGACCCCTTGGCGACGCAGTTTTCGTAATCGGACGCGCCCAGGCGGGGCCTGGCGTTGGGGGTGTTCGCCTTGGGGCGCACGGTCATGTGCGCCATCGCCTGCACACCCTCCGCGTGCGCGGACGCGAGCGCCGCGCGCGTGTCGCCGTACTTCTGGGTCATCTCCGCGAACGACGCGAGCGTCTTGGCGTGCGCGGCGTCCTCGCCGACGAGCGCGGCGTGCTTGGACGCGCCGAGCGAGGCGAGGAGATCGGGCGCCGCGCCGGACGCGTGCGCGGCGAGGCCGCCGCAGGCGGCGACGCCCGCGACCGCCGCGAGCACGCGCACGGAAGCCCCGACGGCCTTGCCCTTCTTGGGCGCCGCGTGCGGCGCGGCGCCGTACCCGCCCGCCACGGCGGTGGGGATGAGCGCGGAGCGGTCGCTCATGTTACGTCGTACCTCGACACTTCTTCTTGCGTGAAGATTCGCGTCTACGGACCGCGAAGGACGAGCCTCGGGAGACGCGTGCGGCGTTTCACGAACGCGCGAGTGGCGTGACGAGCGAGAGAACGAACGCGTGCGAGGGTGTCGCGAGGCGTGCGTGCCGCTCGATCGGGAGTGAGGACGCGCGAGGAGCCCCACGGGGTTACTACCTCGTCTTGTCCCAGAATACGACGTACTTGAAGTACACGACTAGCGCCTTTGGGATCGCGACGTGACTGAAAACGCATACGAACGAGGGTGTTGGCGAGAAAAGTACTTGTAGAACACGAAGAGAATTTTCTTGACCGACTCGACGAAACAGACCGAATCGTGTGAGTTTCAACGCTACGCACGGGAAACCCAGTCGACAAAAACGCAAAATTTGTGATGGATGCGCGAATGTGTTTTTTGTGACTGAGTAACACCCCTTTTTTGTGAAACCCACTCGCGAACGTTTTCGATCGACCGTGCCGCGGCGCGCCATTCGGAACGCACGCGACACCCGCGTACGCTCCCTTCATCTCGTCGAGTTACACGTAACCCGCCGAAACAGCTCCGAGGCGCTTGCCTAAGGTACGCCGGCGAAAGAACCCACGCGTTCCCGCGCGCGCGCGGTGTCGCGACGACGGGCGATGACGACGTCGGTTTGGGCGAAACGGGGGTGTTCCGCCTTACAGATCCGCGCGGACGAAGACGCGCCGCGCTCGTGGCGCGCGCGTGTCGGCTCGCCCAGGATGAACGCGTTCGCCGCGTGTGGCCCGTTCCGATCTTCCCGCCGCTTCTCGCGCGCCGAGACGCTCGCGCGCGCGCGCGCGCGCCCCCCGACCCCGCCGCATCGCGCCCCGAAAAACTACACCATAGCGCGTCCAAAGAGGCCGTAACACTAACCATCATATCGAAATCGATCGATCGTTCGGTACCACACACGTCATCCTCCATCCCTTCGCCGCAGCGTTCGTCGAGCTCTCTTCACGATGCCTCGCCTGATCATGCAGGCGGCGATCCTCGCCGCCGGCGTCTCCAGCGCCTCCGCGTGGGCCTCCATGGTTGCGCAGGAGGGCGCCATGGAGGGCGCGCCCGGCATGGCCCCCGGCATGGCCCCCGGCCCGGCGGAGGGCTTCGCCGACGCGCCCGGCCCCTCGGCCACGCAGCCGTTCGACCCGTACGCCGAGCCCGAGTACACCAAGGAGAAGTTCGACGTGTTCGAGCACCACACGTACACGCCCACGATCCTGGAGTCGTCGGCGACCAAGAAGAAGGTTGAGCCCAACGGCGACTGCAAGGATTACACCTGGGACGAGAACGGCGTCATGTCCTACGGCCCCGTGCCGTGCGACGACAAGCCCAACTACATGGAGGCGGCGCCCACGCAGACGTACGTCGAGCACGACGGGCAGCTCATGGCGGCGGTGTCCACGGACCCGCTCATCGAGTCGATCGACGACGTGCACGCCAAGAACTGCGCCAAGGTGTACGCCGACGCGATGCTCTCGGGCGGCTCCCTGATGACGGCGACGGTGGACTTCCCCGCCGACGCCGAGGAGGAGTCGTGCGACGCGCTCCTCGCCATCTTGGAGATGACGGAGGCGGACGGCCTGTGCTGCCAGGTTGTGGACACGCGCCGCCGCGCGCTCAAGTCCGACACCTTCGTGCTGGAGGTTGACTTCGACCCCACCACCGTGGATGAGGAGGATGTGAAGAAGGCCGAGGAGAAGCTGAAGGCGGCGGACATCGCCGTGGAGATCTCCGAAGGCGGCGACCCTCAGGCCAAGCTCGAGGCGCTCCCGGGCATCGACCCCGAGGCTGTGGCCACGTTCGAGGACCAGGTGAAGAACGGCGAGCCCATGCCCATCACCACCCCCCCCAACGTGGTGGGCGCGCCCCTCACCGGGTGCTACGAGCTGGACTCGTCCCCCCCCGAGGGGTACGTGCACGCCGAATCCAACCTGGAGTTTGACGTGCTCCGCGGCGAGCACGAGTCGGTGAAGTTCGAGGTTGAGTCCGAGAAGTTCACCTCGCTCACCTGCTCGGAGGCGCCCACGCACCACTTCCAGGGCTCCGACTACTGCAAGGGCACGGAGAAGTGCGACGAGACCTGCCGCATGATCATGCCCCCCAAGTGCAACACCACCGAGGCGTCCTTCGGCGTCTGCGCCCCCACCGTCAAGACGGTTTGCGACGCGATGGACAACTCCAAGACGGCGTGCACTCTGGCGTCGCAGAAGGTGCTCGGCGCCACGGTGTCGTACAACCACCTGGACGTGCAGAACTCGCCGTGCATCTCCTCCATCCACAAGGTGACGGCGGACGCGCACGAGGCGTACCGTGTGGCGTACGACGAGTGGGTGTTTGCGTACAACAACGCGAGCCACGCCTGCAAGGTCGGCACCGCGATTCGCGACTACAACGGCATGGCGTTTGTCCAGCACCACCAGAACATGGACAACATCCAGAAGGTGTCCGAGATGGTGTGCGACGACCTCGACGGCTTCGACTTCACCAAGGCGCACCCCAAGCGCAAGCTTCTCGCGTCCAAGAACAACGAGACCTGCGCCAACATCAAGCAGCTCATCGAGGAGATCAAGGCTGACACCGACCTCGCGTCGCGCCAGATTCAGTGCTTCGCGTCGGAGTGCATGGCGACCAAGTCGCTCGAGGCGTACAAGTTCCAGGCGCTCGAGAACAAGTTCTTCGAGTACAACTCCACGCTCTTCTCGTACAAGTCCTCCGTGGAGACGTACAACAACGCCGTCGCGGACAAGTACTTGAAGAAGGCTGCCGCCGAGGAGGCGTTCGACGTCTTCCGCCCGCTCAAGGGGGACATGACGGCGAAGTTCCACAAGGACCTCGAGGTGTACATGTCCTTCGCGTCGGGCGCCGCCGAGGGCAACTGCGGCTTGTCCGACTGCGAGATGACGGCGGTGTGCTCGTTCGAGATGCAGTACAAGTTCTCCGACTACGTCACCAAGTCCGAGCGCGGCTGCGTCCGCAACGACAAGCCCCTCGTCGAGCTGTGCTACTCCCAGGAGGAGGAGGAGTCGCGCCGCTAAGCGATGATGAGAACCCGCGAACGCGACGCGCGACGACGAGAACCCGCGAAAATTGTGTATACGATGACGAGAACGTCGCGGTTTATTCACAACGCGTCGACAAAAAGCGCGATCTCATCTTCCCACGCGCGCGATAAGCTCGCGCGCGTCCCCGACGCCGCGTCGAGCCCATCGCGTGACCGACCGTCACGCGACGTCCGCGAGCGCTCGTCCGCGAACCCCCGTCGGCGACGCGACGCTCACTGTAAAAACCGTCGCTCACCGTAAAAAAAAACGGACGCTCCAGTCGTCGGCGACGGCGACGTCGGGCGCGCGCGCGGCGAGCGCGCCCGCCTCTCCGCCGCGCTCGGAGGTTGGCGCGCGCTCGACGTCCACCGCGAACGTCCGTTCCGAGAGGCTGTCTGTCTGGGAAAACACGCGAACCTCCGCCTCGGACGCGTAAGTGCCCGCGTCCGCGCCCAGGAGCACCACGCGCTCCACGCGCGTCGCGGCGTCTGGGAAGTTTCTCTCTTTCGGAACCGCGTCGGAACCCGTCGACTTCGACGCGCCGCAC
>Ga0181562_10002805_pt1 | contig 13024 bp, 12 predicted proteins | sample 011ome_26_FD_139344 | JGI IMG/M metagenome (GOLD analysis project Ga0181562, IMG submission 139344) | Coastal salt marsh microbial communities from the Groves Creek Marsh, Skidaway Island, Georgia - 011511BT metaG (megahit assembly) | ecosystem: Environmental > Aquatic > Marine > Intertidal...
AAAAACGGCAATTGCAGATGCGCGTAACCGCTTTAAATAGTGAGGGATTGAAATGTTTTCGTCTTTTTTCAGATCACGGCGATGGGCGCTTTGGGCTTGGCTTGGCATGATTGTGATTGTTGGTGGTACCTATTATCAGGTGCAGGTTGATGTGATGATCAATAAATGGTTTGGCGAGTTCTACGACATGGTGCAAAAGGCTCTGTCAGCGCCAAACGCGGTGACACAGGCCGAATTCTACGGTGCGCTAATAAGTTTCTTCAAAATTGCTGGTGTCTATGTTGTGGTCGCAACGCTCCTGAGCTTTTTCTCTAAACATTGGGTGTTCCGCTGGCGCACGGCGATGAATGATTTCTATACTGCTAACTGGGAAAAGCTGCGCCGGATTGAGGGCGCGTCTCAGCGCGTTCAGGAAGATACCAAAAGATTTGCTGCGATCATGGAGGGGCTGGGTACTGCGTTTTTGGACTCGGTTATGACGCTATTTGCGTTTTTGCCGATCCTATGGGGACTATCAGAGAATGTTACCGAATTGCCATTTTTTGGGCAGATCGACCAATCGCTTGTTTATGTGGCGATTGTGTTTGCGCTGTTTGGCACGGTTGTTCTGGCCGCGGTCGGCTTTAAGCTGCCCGGACTAGAATTCAATAATCAGGTTGTCGAGGCCGCATACCGTAAAGAACTTGTCTATGGAGAGGATGATCCAGACCGGATCAATCCACCAACAGTTACCGAGTTTTTTGGCAATGTGCGGAAGAATTATTTCCGCCTGTTCTTCCATTATCTCTATTTTGATGTTGCCAAGATTTCCTATTTGCAGGCAGGTGTGCTTGTGCCTTATGTCGCGCTGGGACCGACGATCGCGGCTGGTGCAATCACCCTTGGCGTGATGCAACAGATCGTGCGCGCCTTTGGCCGGGTCGAGTCATCGCTGCAGTTTCTGGTTCGCAGCTGGCCAACGATTGTCGAGTTGATTTCGATCTATAAGCGTTTGCGTTCATTCGAGGCGATATTGCAGGGTCAAGACATGCCGCACTGGGAAAAACGAAAAATCGACTAAACAAACGGCAAATGCAAAGAGATGGTCTGTGACTTGGGCGGCGTGCTTTGCCAATGGTAAGGCGCACCGTCCTGATTATGCCTCGATCAATTTGCTGGTCGAATACCCTTCTAATGTTGGGATGATTTTGACCTTGCCGCCGCGTGCTGCAACAATATCTGCGCCAACAACAGCATCGGCCTGATAATCGCCGCCCTTGATGATGATATCGGGTTGCAGTGTTGCAATCAGATCATGCGGCGTATCCTCGTCAAACACCGCTACAGCGTCGATAAAGGGCAATGCGGCAAGAACTGCGCTTCGCACTTCTGCTGGCTGATGGGGGCGCTTGGTGCCTTTCAGGCGGCGCACAGAGGCATCACCATTCAACCCGATCACCAGTCTGTCAGCGGTCGTGGCCGCTGTGGCCAATAGATAGATATGGCCTGGATGCAATAAATCAAAACAGCCATTGGCAAATGCGATTTTATGTCCGCCATCGCGCCAGCCCGCACATTGCGCGGCAATCTCTGGCCAGCCGGTGACTGGCGGTGCGCTGCCCAAATGGGCAAGAATCTCCCCCGGTGCTACGATTGCGGTGCCTGATTTGCCAACGGCAACTCCGGCTGCATGATTTGCAAGACATACGGCATCCTCAAGACCGGCACCGGCGACCAGTGCGCCGGCCACACTTGCCACAACGGTGTCACCAGCACCGGATACATCGAAAATATCACGCGCACTTGCCGGGTCGTGGAGCTGGGTTCCATCGGGCTTGCTAAGGATCATGCCACGTGCGCTCAGGGTTGTCAGAACACTGCCAAACCCTATCTCGCTGGCAAGTCTGCTCGCCGCCCTCCCAATTGCGTCGATTGAGGTAAGCGATTGTTTTGTTATGGTTTTCAATTCGGCTAGATTGGGTGTTAATAAATCAACGCCGGCATAGGCCGAAACATCAGCCCGTTTCGGGTCGGCGATGATTGTTTTGCCGCTGGCTTTCGCCCCGCTTATGATTTCTGCCAGCAGCGAAACTGGCAATGCCCCTTTGGCATAATCGGAGATTACCACCAGATCGGCCTTATCCATGGCAACCAGCGCGCGGTTTAGAAACTCTTTCGTAGTGGCAATATCAATATCGTCGCTGATCTCATCATCGACCCGCAATATCTGTTGGCCGCCAGCGCGAAAACGTGTCTTCAGGCTGGTTGGCCTGCTGTCCAGTTTAACCGGATCATAAAAAACTGCCGGATGGGCGGCCAATTCATCCGCCAGGACGGTGCCGGCTGCATCATTGCCGCAAACGCCAATTAAATGCACCCGCAGTCCCAGTTGCGCTAGATTACAGGCAACATTGGCCGCGCCGCCCGGCATTTGATGAACGCGGCTTTGGCTGAGGATTGGCACTGGCGCTTCGGGCGAGATGCGTGTTACAGCACCATCGACAAAACGGTCAAGCATTACGTCACCAAGAACAAGCACTGTCTTCGATTGCATCGCACAGATCAGCTTTGCGGCATCGGCAATGTTAACATTCATGCAATCAATTTATCCTTTACAGCGGCTTATGAGTGGTATGGACTTCTATTGCGGCTCATGGTTGCGGATATGTCGATAGCGCGTGGCAGCATCATGCCGGACATCAAGCGCACTACGCGTCGTCGCAATGGCGTTGCTTGGAACATCGGCAGTTATCGTGCTTCCCGCCCCGATAATGGCGCCGGCGCCAATACTAACCGGGGCAACAAGCGCAGTGTTTGATCCGATAGAGGCGCCATCACCGATCAGCGTTTTGAATTTCCCGAAGCCGTCATAATTACAGGTAATCGTGCCAGCACCGATATTTGCATGAGCGCCAATTGTCGTGTCGCCGATATAGGTCAGATGATTTGCCTTACTGCCAGTGCCAATGGTTGCCTTTTTGGTTTCAACAAAATTACCAATTTTAACCCCCTCATGGGTATTGGTCCCGGGACGCAGCCGCGCATAAGGTCCAATGATGCAGCACGCCCCCAATGTTGCGCCTTCGATATGCGAAAAGGATTTGATGATGGTGCCTTCGCCGATGACGCTGCCAGCACCAATTACTACGTGCGGTTCGATGATGACATCACGGCCAAAGCTGACATCGGCGCTTAGGAATACGGTTTCAGGGGCGTGCAGGGTGACGCCCTGTTCCATTGCCGCAGCACGCAGCCGTTTTTGTAAAATACCCTCTATATGGGCAAGGTCCTGGCGGCTGTTGACGCCAGCAATCTCAGCCTCATCAGTGGTACGAAAGGTCACATCAAGACCCTGCGCATTGGCATGATGAACAATGTCGGTAAGGTAAATCTCGCCTTTTGCATTATCTGGACTGACCTTTTCAAGAAGATCAAACAGCAAGGGGCAGCGTACCGCCGTAACACCGCCGTTCACCAGCCTGACGTTGCGTTCGGCGTCAGTCGCGTCATTATGTTCGATAATCCGGTCAAGCCGATGATTATCTATTGTTATCAGCCTGCCATAACTGGCCGGATCCGATGCCTCAAACCCAAGAACCGCAATATCGGCGCCATCAGTAAGTGCCGCGGCGAGGCTGGCCAGGGTTTGCGCTGTAACCAGCGGTGTATCGGCAAACATGATGAGGGCAATGCCGGAAAAATCGGCGAGGGCGCCGCGGGTGGACAGAACGGCGTGACCGGTCCCCATTGGCGGGTCTTGGATACAGCTGTCATATCCATCAAGCCATTTGATAATCGTATCCGATCCTTTTGGCAGAACAGTGATGATTTGGGTTGCTGATGCCGCTTTGGCTGCGTCAAGAGACCAGGCCAGCATGGGCCTGCCACCAACCTGATGAAGCGGCTTTGGTAATGACGAATTAAGGCGTGTGCCTTTTCCGGCAGCAAGGATGATAGCAGCAATTTCCATGTCAAACTTATAATCGGAAATAGCGGTTAATGCCAAACATTTGCGTTACGGTCGTCTGCTTTTCCTTTTCAAAATAGAGGAAAACACAAAAAAACCGTTTCTAACTTTTAATCCTATCAAAATATATCTATCAAAATGCGAGAAACGATTAGATACTAGGGCGAGCGAAAATTAGATACTTAGTGGCGGTTAAGGCGGATATCCGCGAGGCAATAACAGGGCGGTGATACGCTTGTCACCGAATAGCGGCCAATCGCTGGCGATTTGATAGCGGCGATGCGATAATGAAAGAGGCGATCTAATGTGCGGAATTGTTGGCGCGGTTGGGCATGAGCAATGTAGCGAAGTGATTCTTGATGCGCTAAAACGTCTTGAATATCGTGGCTATGACAGTTCGGGCATCGTAACCATTAATGATGGGGCAATCGCGCTGAAACGTGCGGTTGGTAAACTGGCAAATCTTGATAAGGCTTTAAGGGCATCGCCGCTGATCGGGGATGTCGGGATTGGTCACACGCGCTGGGCGACCCATGGCGGCGTTTCCACCGAAAATGCGCACCCGCACGTGGCCGCTGGCCGGGTCGCGATTGTGCATAACGGAATCATTGAAAATCATCGTACCATTCGTCGCCGCCTGGAGGCTGTGGGTCATAAGTTTTCAAGTGATACGGATTCTGAGGTCTTGGCGCATCTGTTCGTCGAGGCACTGGACGCCGGGCTTGATCCGGCGGCGGCAACACGCCGCGTGCTTGCTGAAATTGATGGTGCCTATGCGTTTGCAATGATGTCGATAGATCATCCTGATATGCTGATTGTGGCGCGCAACGCCTCGCCGCTGGCCCTCGGGATTGGTGATGCGGCGTGCTATATCGGGTCTGATGCAATTGCGCTGTCGCATCTAACGCGTAAAGTTGTTTATCTTGAAGACCATGATTATGCGCTGGTTCGTGCTGATGGAGTGTCGGTCTATCAGGCCGATGGTGCGCTGGTGAACCGCGAGGCGGTGATTGTCGCGGCAAGTCCGGGTCTGGTCGATAAGGGTGGCTATCGTCATTATATGGAAAAGGAAATCCATGAACAGCCTGATGCTATTGCCCATTCACTGGCGGTAATGACGGATGAGTCTGGCCGGTTAACTGCACAGATGAGCGATGATGAGCTTCGGTCTATTAACGGAATTGTCATGGTTGCGGCTGGTACCAGCCATTATGCAACACAGATCGCCCGCTATTGGATTGAGGCGCTGGCCGGTGTGCCGGTGGCCTGCGAGGTGGCATCGGAATATCATTATCGCCAACCGGTAACAGCGCCCTATGATACGGCGATTGCGATTTCTCAATCCGGCGAAAGTCTTGATACGATGATGGCGATGCGCCATGCGGCCAAATCGGGGCTGAAAACCATCGGGCTGGTCAATGTAGCAGACAGTACGATCGCGCGTGAAGCTGATGCGGTTTTACCGACGCGGGCCGGACCGGAAATTGGTGTTGCCAGCACCAAGGCCTTTACCGCGCAATTGACCGTTTTATTGTGTTTTGCGGTGGCGCTCGCCCGGGCCAAGGGACAAATCGATATCGCCAGAGCCGAGGCTATTCATGCTGAAATTCAGGGTCTGCCCAGACTGGTCGGCAAGGCGCTTGGGCTTTTTGATGCGATCCGCCCGGTTGCACATCAGTTATCGCAGGCGAAATCGGCTCTATATCTGGGGCGCGGTGCGCTTTATCCGCTGGCGCTGGAGGGGGCGTTAAAGCTGAAGGAACTTAGCTATATTCACGCCGAGGGCTTTGCCTCTGGCGAGATGAAGCATGGCCCAATTGCGCTGATTGAAGATGGTTTGCCAGTCGTTGCGCTATTGGCGGCAGACACGGTGATGACAAAGGCCAGCAGCAACCTTCGCGAGGCCAGTGCGCGCGGCGGCAAAATCATCCTTTTATGCGAGGCACGGGCTACCGATGAGGTGGATTACGCCAGCGCAGTTGTGACGGTGCCAGATGTTGACCCGCTGCTCGCGCCAATCCTGCTAGCGATACCAGCGCAGATTCTGGCCTATTTGACCGCTGTTGAAAAAGGTACTGACGTCGACCAGCCACGCAATTTGGCAAAATCCGTTACGGTCGAGTAGTTCCGAGTCTACCTGCTTGATGGTTACACATGGATAAAAGCGCCCGGAGAGCATAAATCGATGAAAACTCACGTCTTTTTGCTATTGTAAACCAAGCACCGCTGGTGAATATGCAGGCCGCATATAGCCAAAATGGGAAACCGAGCATTTAAAGATACAAGCTCTAGTAACGCCACGAATGTTGGAATTTTGAAATGAGTTCATACGATACTATGCCGGACAACCTGCCGAGACCCGTTGATGATGGTGCTTGCGATCATTTGATAGGCAGGAAACTTCCGAATATGGATTTGGTCGCAACTGATGGAAGCGTTGTTAACCTGTCAGCGCAATCGAGAAAGACTGTGATTTACTGCTATCCCATGACCGGAAAACCTGGCGTTCCGTTACCAGATGGTTGGGATGAAATTCCCGGTGCCAGAGGTTGTACGCCCCAGAGTTGTTCATTCAGAGACCATCATGCTGAATTGTCTGCGTTGGGCGCTAATGTTTTTGGCTTGAGCACACAGAGCACTGAGTATCAGCGTGAGATGGCGGAACGGCTTCACCTGCCTTTTTTGGTTCTGAGTGACGTCAATTTTAAGTTCTGCGAAGCGATAACACTTCCAACTTTTGAGGTCAATGATATGCGGTTGTTGAAAAGGGTCACAATGATTGCTAATAATAATAAAGTGGTTAGCGTGCATTATCCCGTATTTCCAAGTGACGCAGACGCCGCTTGGGTGATTAAGCAACTATCGCATTGAAATAAAATGCAAGAACAATACCCCAGCCATCATTAGCAATCAGTGTCCATCTCATACATCGTCCAGTTTGTTTTTGTGGCAAGCTTATCATAAAGTGCGCGGGCGCGATAATTATCGTCTCGGGTAATCCAGCGGATTTTTGCCCATTTCTGGCTTTTGCCAATCGATTTTAGCGCGTCCAATAACAGTCTTGCTGTGTCACTGCCTCTGTCTTGAGGCCTAACCACCAAATCATCCAGAAAACCCAGATTTGTGCCCCTTAACGGGCTTGGCATCGCGCGGTAATGTGCAAGGCCGATCAAACAATCCTCACCCTCTGCCACAATGCCGGTTAATGGGTGGTATGCATCCATCAGCCACGCCCAAGTGTTTGCGATGCCATCATCAGTCAGGTCTATTTTGTAATGTTCAGCGTAAAAGCGGTAAACATCCAACCAATCATCAAAATCCAACTCATTCAAAGCACGAATTAATGTCATTCTGCGGTCTCCAAAAAAGATATTCCCTAAAAATAAAATCCACGGCTTCTAAGCCTCTGCCAAAGTGTATTATCATATTTTTTAATTGATTAATTAATGGTTGCCTCCAAAATCTTTGTTTGATGCGGCCTGTGGTTACAGGCGCATAAAAGAGTTGTGGAGGGTTAGATTAAGCATAGTCTAGAGGGTAACATGAACCAGACAGCATCAGCTATCGCTTCCGGCGCCCTTTCTTCCTGCGTTTATTCTTTGGGATCAGGTTAGTTCGATGAAGAACAATGACTGGGCTTTAGTCATAACTCTTGGCGTTTTATGGGGGATGAGCTTTGTCTTTGTTGAATTGCTTTTAACCTATCTCAGTCCCTTTTTGATTGTCTATCTGAGGTTGGCAATCGGGGCGCTGTTCTTGCTTGCTTTTGTTATGATTAAGGCCGTTCCATTCGACTTTACCGCAAAAAATATTTTCAACCTGTCTGTCATGGCGTTGTTGAACAACGTTATTCCGTTTCTGTTGATCACGATTGGCCAGCAAACAACAACAGGCGGGCTTGCATCCATTTTGAATGCAAATACATCCTTTGTGACGATAATGTTAGCGGCACTTTTAATGCGGCATGAAACATTAACCTTAAACCGTGTTGCCGGGACACTGATAGGCGTTGCGGGCGTCGTGGTGGCAATTGGATATCAGTCTATTTTTCAGATATATGATGGGACGGTTGGAAAATATCTCATTCTATTGGCGACAGTGTCATATGCGTTTGCTGGTATCTGGGGGAAATGGCGGTTGACAACTGTGCCGCCAATGATTGCTGCAACAGGCATGCTGACGATGAGCGCCTTAATCCTATCGCCCTATGCCTTCAGCGTGCATTTTGATGAATTTGCTCGATTAGATTGGCGCCTTATTCAATATTCGGTTGCATTCGCATTGTTATGCTCGGTGTTCGCCTATTTCCTCTATTTTAAAATTCTTGAGAGAACAGGTGCTGGAAACCTATTAATCTGCACGATTATCATCCCGCCATCGTCAGTTCTGGCGAATTCTTTACTATTTGGTGAAACTATTACTCGTAATGAAATAGCCGGTCTGTTTATTATCACCACTGGCCTTATTATTCTGGACGGAAGATTGATAAGTAGAATGTTGAAATAGATATAATTTTTTGGATAAATGAAAGCCTGTGTCCACGATATGTTAACCAAAAAACAGTTTATATTTAATAAATATAATAAAAACAGCATTATAATTTTTTTGGAAATATGAGGCCTGACAAGAAATGCGGAATTTCCCGGTGATGACAGTGAGGGTGATGACAGTGAAAAGGAGAGGGGATGCCGCGTCAGACGTTAGCACGCGGCCTTGATCCGCAAATTGGCCAGCATTGCCGCATTCTGGTGCTTGGTAGTATGCCTGGAACCGTGTCATTGCGTGCGGCCGAATATTATGCACACCCACGCAATTTATTCTGGGACTGTGTTGAAACGGCCTTTGGAATTGACCAAGAATTGCCCTATCAAGTACGGATTTCTGGCCTTCATGGCGTTAATGTCGGGCTTTGGGATGTGCTCACCAACTGCAGCCGCCATGCGTCATCTGATACGACAATACGAGACGCGCAATGCAACGATTTTGTGCAATTATTGAAAACCCAGCTGCAGATTAATAGAATTTGCCTGAATGGTAGTGCCGCCTTCAATCATTGGCAGCGACTTGTGATGCCCAGCTTTTCTGACGCGGGGGCAAATACAAATCTTGGCGCAAATACAAATCTTGGTGAGATTGAAATCATCCGCCTGCCATCCACATCGCCAGCAAATGCCGCTATGGCGCGCGCGGTCAAGATGAAGGCATGGTGCGCCGCCCTGACGCGCTGAAATCTGACGCGCTTAAAATTTTGATTCTTTGAGTTGGGTCTCAAAAGCTGATATCACACAGCTATCAGCGGCGAAAAGATGTTAAAAATCAGACCAGCTATGGCTGTCTTCGCCGCATGATCAGCAATCCTGGGGGGCTTATGTCTGAAATGATTATTTCTGATTTTTTGGATGATCAGAGTGATGCGGTCATCGCGCTTTGGCAGCGTTGCGGTCTAACTCGTAGCTGGAACGAACCAGCGATTGATATTATTCGGAAAAACACTGATAAGAATGGGAAATTTCTGGTTGGTTATGTTGGCCAAAGCCTGATTGCGTCGGTCATGATTGGTTATGATGGACATCGCGGCAGTATTAATTACCTTGCAATTGATCCGGATTATTCTGCTTCTGGTTATGGCAAGGCGATGATGGCCGAGGCAGAGTGTTTTTTGCAATCAATTGGCTGTCCAAAAATTAATTTATGCGTGCGGCAAGGTAATGACCGTGTTGTGTCGTTTTATCATCAGCTTGGTTATGCGACTGAGCCTGTTGTCCTACTTGGCAAACGGCTGATCAAAGATGACTAGACTGGCAATTAGATAAATGTTCGCGTTTTTTAGTCTGCTGGCCTTTGTCGCCTTTATGGTCGGAACCCCCGGGCCGGCCAATTTGATTGTGATGCTGGCTGGTGTTAGGCAGGGGTTGCGGCACTGTTTCGGTTTTATATTGGGCCTAATTATTGGCAAGATTGCGTTGAACCTGTTCATCGGTTTCGGTTTTGGTCTCATGCTTGCCAAGGCGCCGTTTTGGCAAATGCTGTTCAGCTATGTCAGTGCCGGCTACATGATCTGGCTGGCGTTGAAATCATGGCCATCGCATGATGCCACTGTTGCTCAGGCCGAGCCCGGTGCCAATCATTTTCGCTTCCGCAACGGAATCTTTGTGCATCCGCTAAATCCCAAAGCGTGGGTTATGTCGGTTCTGGCATGGGGAAAATTTGCGCCGGATCTTGGTGATTTTTCAGTGCAATTGCCGGTGGTTATTTTAACCTTTGCCACTTGTCAATTGGGCTTTCACAGCCTTTGGTGCTGGCTTGGCACGGTCATGGGAACAAGCCTGCGCAATAATGTTGTCCTAACACGGGCGATGATCATTGTTACGGTTATAATCGTTGTCATTGCGGTTGTAATCTAGCGCTGCGGCAGACGCACTCGCCCATGGGCCATTCTGCTTAATTTCCGCCAAAAGTCGATAATGCCGATCAATTGGTTGCTTGCCACTGCCCTTTACCGCTAGCCCTGTTTTACACCCTATGTCCATGTAAAGCGGCGTTAATTGCCATATGTCTCAATCCGACCACTTTATTTGCCATTGCCGTGCTGGTAAATGGGAAATTGGCCCAAGCCTTGGTCTGCAAGTCAAGGCGCAGCTTGTCATCAGATAGAAGCTTCTCAAACCCTGCACGAAGGCTTGACACCGATGGCGTATCGATAATAAGCGCTCGCCCCTCGGCGACTTCAGGGATGCCGCCACGCCGGGTGGTCAGAACGGCGCAGCCAGCTGCTATGGCCTCAACCACCACCTTGCCAAGAGGTTCCTCCCACAAGGAAGGGCAGGCGGCAATCGCGGCTCTTTCCTGCCAGCCACGAACCGCGTCAATGGGGATAAACCCGGTCATTTCCACCTGATCGCCAAGCGGGCGTAGGGTGCGCGCAACCTTGGCTTCATAGCTGCCAGCCTCGGTCTGCTCAAACCGGCGAGCGCCAGCAATGACCAGCCGCCACTCGGGAAAGGACGGCAGGATATCGGCGAGTGCTTGAGCGCATTCCAAAATGCCTTTTTCGGGCACCATACGGCCGGCAAGAAAGATGAGGGGTTCTTTTTTGGCGGGTGATTTTAACCGGCGTGAAACGCCATTTGGCACGACATTTACTTTGGCGAAAAGTGCATTATCGCTATCCAACCCTTCAAGAAAACAGCGACGAATATAATCAGAGACACAAATAATCTGAATGAGTCCGTTCAACAGCCATTCCCGCTCATCAACGGTTTTTGCCCCTTTCATTGTGCGCGGGTCATTGTGAAGATAGAGACTGACCGGGATGTCTGGGCGTTTCTTGATCAATTGGCTGGCAACATGACATCTCCCGTGAACTTCAATCAAATCAGGCGCAGGATGCGTTTTTAACTGTTCCAGATAGGCCGCCATAAACCCCTCGTTCTTGCCAAAAAGCCAGGCCATCTTTGGCTTTAGGCCACAAAAATTCACACCTTCAAAGGGCGCCTCTATCGCGCGGCCGACCACCCTAACATCATCTTCACTAATGCTTTCTGTCACAAGGTCATGCGCAATCGTTGCGACAGCGCCGGCATTTGCCGGTGAAAAGGCTTCTTTGACAGGCAGCAAAAGATCGATTTTGAATTTTGATCCTGTCAATAGCGTTGTTCCGTCAGTTCGTGGAAGGCAAGAGGTGTTAGGCTACTATACTATTGCATCACCGCAAGGACACAATATGTTAGTTGACATCGCGGGGTAAAAATATGAACTTTCGCGCGGTGTCGTTACCATTGCGCCAACATTGGTAACCTTAACCACTGGCATACTTAACAGCCTACCACTTCAACCACTAATGGTCTCTTCATGTCGTCTGCTCACACCATATCGCGAATTCTCGTTATCAAGCATGGTGCGCTTGGCGATATTGTTCAGGCGCTTGATAGTTTTGCCAGCCTGCGTGAGGGCAACCCTGATGCACATATTGCGCTGATGACTACCCCCGGTTTTGACGCTTTTGCCAAGATGATGCCGTGGTTTGATGAGGTGATTGCCGACCCGCGTTCGGGCATTTTAAACCTTGCTGCGGCATGGCGCATTCGCCACTCTCTTCGTCAAGGCTGGTCAATTGTGGTTGATATGCAGTGCAGTGGTCGAACCAAGCGCTATTTCAAGCATTTTGTACCGCCTGAAACACGCTGGATTGGCACAGCGCTCGGCTGTTCGGATCGACTGCCAGATTTTACCGGCGTCAATAATCGTGACCGTATGATTAAAAGTGCTGAAATGGCCGGCGGTATTGCCAAAACTGCTGATATGGACTGGCTGATGAGTGGTGCGGCAACGGCCCCACCATTATCGATAGCGCCATTATTAGGTGATTATAACAGTCTCCAAGCCGTGCGCTACGCCGTACTTGTTCCGGGCTGCTCATTGGCAAAGCCGCAAAAACGCTGGCCTGCTGAACGGTTTGCCGAGCTCGCAAAAGCGCTAATGGCCCGCGGTCTGACGGTTCTGCTGGTAGGCACAAATGATGATCGTACTGCCGTCGATGCGGTGCTGGTGGCGGCGCCAAATTCTATTGATCTATGTGGAAAAACCAATCTTGTCGTACTCGCGCAGCTGTTGCGCGGCGCTGCATTCGTTGTTGGTAATGATACCGGCCCGATGTTTCTTGCTGCAAAAACCGGCGCGCCAAGCCTGATGCTAATGGGGTCTGATACCGATCCATCAATGTCAGCCCCAACCGGCCGCGCCTCAAGCTGGCTACAGGCAACGCCAATTACCCAAATTACAGCGAAAGCCGCACTTGATGCGCTGGAAAAACTGGGCCTTGAACCGGTCGTTTAAAAAGATGAGCCGGGCTGGGTGAGAAACATCTCCTCTACGGCGCTGCTCGGCCTGCCAAGAAATGCGTTGCGATGCGGAAACCGCCCAAAACGGGCGATAATATCACGATGCTTAAGCGCGTAATCATGGGTCATTTTTGACGTATAACCCTCAAATAACGGTAATGATGCGTCCTGAATGCCGATATCCTCGCTATGCATCATTGGCATAAGCATGAATTGGCACCGTACCGCCTGACCCGGC
>Ga0181562_10002816_pt1 | contig 12994 bp, 9 predicted proteins | sample 011ome_26_FD_139344 | JGI IMG/M metagenome (GOLD analysis project Ga0181562, IMG submission 139344) | Coastal salt marsh microbial communities from the Groves Creek Marsh, Skidaway Island, Georgia - 011511BT metaG (megahit assembly) | ecosystem: Environmental > Aquatic > Marine > Intertidal zone...
CGGCGAATTACCAAACCACAGGTAATATGCCAAGGCCACCACTCCAAGCAAGAGAAGAAACCAACTTGGTTGCATCAGTCTCAGCGCTAAAAACAATGGCAAACAAAAAAACCAAACCCCAACCCCCCCCAGAATAAGAGGTGGCATCAGCGCCAGAATAGCCATCGCTATTAAAGCGCAAATAAACACTGCAAGGTCAAATCGAATCGACTGAAAGAGGCCATTCATTATGAGGCAACCTCGTGTGATGCCGTTTCCGGATCTTCTAAATCACCCGCAGATGCAATGGTAGGCAATTTGATGATTAGCTTCGTTGACCCGCCCCCAGTCTCGACATTTATCTCTCCATTGGATTGCTCTATCGCATCTCTGGCAATCGTCAAGCCTAAGCCCAAGTGGCTTCGATCAGTGTGGCTTGTAAAAAAAGGATCAAACATCCGCTGGGCGATATCAGGAGACATCCCTACCCCGTCATCGCACAAAGTGATTTGCACTAGATCCTCAGTCGCAACAGACTCTACTGTAATGGTGCCCGTACTCTTTCCCGCCTCTGCAATCGCATCTCGTGCATTATCGAGAATCGCTATTATTGCCTTCTCAAGAGTTAAAGGATGTCCAACTACCTTCTGGCGTGAAGTACCTGACGTAAACACAACGGTAATGCCCATTTCCGCATAAACAGGGGCTACCAAATCAATGCAGCGACCCAGCACTTGCTTTACCTCAAAACCTCCGGGCAAAGGCTCTTCCACTCGACCAAGATCACGTAAATGCTCCATGATCCGGTCAACTCTCGTGAGCTCTCGGTCAATACCCTCAAGTTTTTCCTTCACCAATTCCGGTTGAAAATTCTTCATCCGTAAACGGTTCTTGGCATTCGCGAGATATAATCGCATGCTGTGCAATGGCTGGTTTACCTGATGAGCAGCACTGGCTGCGAGCGAAGTAAACTGATCACTGCCTTGCTTCCGGAGTTTTTTCGCAGTGTCTCGCAAGAACTTATCCACAGGCTGCCCGAGACATGTCACGCCCGCGCCCACCTCCGACTCGAGTCCAAAAGTAGACAAGGTGAGCAACAAATTAACCGGCGAGGTATCTCGACCTATCAAACCCAGACGAATCGCAGTGGCGGCTTTCCCTTGCCTGACCCTAGTAAGCTCTTGTTGAAAGGTAGCCCTGTCATCGGCAGACAAATAGACGTCGGCGAATCGTCTCCCCACAGCAGCTCTTGCTGGGATTCGAGTCATATCACTGATGGCCTCGTTCCAAGAAGTCACTATCCCCACGTCGTTCAGCATAAAAATAGGTGAGGCACTACGTTCGATGATTTGATGATATCGATGAGCCAGCGCCTCCGCGTTACGGTCAGCATTGCGCTGAGTTTCCTTCAGGGCTACTTCTCGCTCTGACAGTTTATGTTGCAGCTGTCCAATCAAGCCGCTGAGCATGTTAGCCAGCAAAACTATCTCTTGGGGATCAAATCGTCGTCGCAGGAAATCAAACTGGCCACCCAGAACCATATGTTCGACTGCCCTTTTCAGGCGAAGAAGGGGAGCTAGAATCACATAAAAAACAAATAAATAGGCCACAAGCAGCGTGACAGCCGTAGCGACAACCGCGTAGGTAATCAGCGGTATCTTAGCCTCTTTCTTTACTGACAACGCTGCGTATTTTGTTTCCGCCGCGCTAGAAATAGCATCGCGCAGCGCTTCAAAAGCTAAAACGACATCAGTTGTGGGGGCGCGACTATTGATCGCATTTGAAAGACGTTGCCATTGCGTGTCACAGCAATCGAGCGCAATAAAGTTAGGCTCAACGGCTTTCATTCGATTGATCTTCGCCGAATCAGTATCGCTAGCAAGATCGCTGAGCGACAGAACGACTGCCACCCCATCTCGATAAAAGTCTGTTGTCTCCAGTTGTTTGTTACGCAGGTTCTCTACATCACTACTAATGTAAGAAATGAATGCCAATTGAATAGCGGAACAGAGCAGAAGGCCATAAAGGAGCAATGCTCTTGTCGCTAGCTCCATCCAACTACCCTAAACGCCCCGAACCAGTTAGCATCGATTTTTCCTCGCAATATGGGCCCCAAAATTTAGCTTCCCGGAGCATATATATATTGCCATTTTCCACATTTTAAGTCATCTTACCGTCGCACCGTTTAGCGCACCAACCTGAGAGCTATTTCCTTGCAACACAAGAACATTCTTATTGTCGACGATGAAAAAGTCATCGGCGAAGAGCTAGCAGAGTTTCTGTCATCGCTTGACTTTCCTTGCTTTGCAGTTACAAGCGTCGATGAGGCCCTCGAAGTTATCGACGCTGACCCTGACATAACGCTGATTCTTACGGACATGCGAATGCCCGGCAAAAGCGGCACGGACCTTATCCGAACACTGCAGGCAGTGCCCGATCGTACATTTGAGTATGTGATAATTTCAGGACACCTTGACGCCGCGCAGGAACTCGAAGGGATCGATCAAGACAGTGTTACTCTGATGCGCAAACCCATTGACGTGGGGGCGCTGATCGATTACGTCGATGCGCTCTCGCTGAAGCCATGATCTGCCCCTACTCCAATACGTTGCTATTTTCAGCTCGCACGTTTAATCGTTCAAAAATTGCCTCTTGATCTATACTAATAGTCGGAACAACGCCGGGAGAACACGCCAGTATTTCCTCGCCTTCGCTTCGCTCAAGCTCTTGGGCGACCTGATTTAACTTTGACTGATTAAAGCCACGAACATCCAAGCTATCAGTTAACACACCCGTCTCCGCCAGTACAGTTGCCTTAGCTTTAAATAAATTTACGGTCGCGGCAGCAAGCGCGCGCTGAGTATCAAAATATTCGTTTTGCGAATCGAGGAGATCTAACAGCGTGCGCTGATTACGATCAAATTGGTCGTTGTACGCGCGACGCGTTTTGTCCTGAGCTTCCAGTTGCAGGGTGAGATAGCGTTCTTGCTGCTCGAGCGCCTCAACGTTATTGAAAGCGATCATGACCTCACGCCTAACTGCAAGACAGGCTTCTTTTCTATTTTCAACCGCGGCGTAGTAGCGATTTGAAAACTCGCGTCGTCGAGCGCTATCACCACCACCGCGAAATAGGTTGTATGTCAGGACAAGTTCGACAGCGTTTAAATCATAGTTTCCCCGTATGCCGTCAATATTAGTTTCGGTTTCATTTCTATAACGTAGGTCCAAACGGGGCAGCATAGGTCCTCTGGTCGCATCATACGCTTCTCTGGCCGAGCGCATCTCCTCAATCGTCCTATTAATATCAGGGCTTTTATTGTAGGCGACACGCAGCGCCTCCTCTCTCAATGCCGGCATCATCGAAGTCGAAATCGTTGGCATGGGGAGTTTTTCGGTCGGTAGCTCACCAACAACGCGCTGAAACTCCGCTCGCGTGTCATACAGGTTCGTCACTTCGGTTAAGAGGTTTGACTCGGCCAGTGCCATTCTTGCCGTCGCCTGCTCAAGATTGACGCCCTCATCGCGACCCGCGGCGACCCGCTCCCCGATCTTGCCAAACACCTGCCGATGGACAACGTAATTTTCCTCGGCATAAGCCACTAACTTTTGGTACAGCACCGTATCGGCGTAGGCGACGGTCGCCTGCAACGCCACGTCCTGGGCCGCGGCATGAAAGTCGTAGTAGCGCGCCAGTTTTTCATAGCCGAGCGAGCGCACTTCGTTCAAGGTTTGAAACCCATCAAACAGCAACTGCGTGACCGTAAAGCGGATCGAGTCACTCTCGTAAGAGCCGAAATCATTGAGGGGCGTCACGCGTTCCGCCCACGCGTAATCGGCGTTTAAGTCGACACGAGGAGCGAGATCGCCCCGCCGTGAGTTCTGACTCTCGCGCTGCGCTTCAAACTGGTAGTACGCAGAAACAACCGTCGGGTTGGTCTCAAGCGCCGCAGCCACAGCCTCGCCATAAGTCCCCACATCGGCGAATGCGTGTGGAGTCGCGATACAAAAAAACAGTGGTAATAAGCCTTTTCTGATGTCAAATGTTGCTGTCACAGCTACATGCTCCTTGCGAATATTGTAAAGGCGGTACGAGCAATTGCATCTACCCCCCCCAAGAGTCGAATTCTTTTGTTTAAGTTTGTTTGGCTTTCGACTTTTTTGTTAAAAACAGTTTTGCGAATAATCCCTGAAATAGGGTTATATTGCAATATGCGTTGCATAAACTCTGACCTGTGACCAAGTACACGCTTTTCGCTCACGCCGCCAGCAAGCGCGCGCTGCTGTCACTGCGCGGAGCGGCCAGCGTTACCTTGGCATTAGCGCTCCTGTGCAGCGGCTTGGCGGCATTGCAGATGCCTCAGCTCCAAGAACTGGCCGCTAAACGGTACGGTGATAACGCTGTCACCACAATCAGATCTTGGGAAGACCTTATCGGCGCCTACAACAATTCTGAGACGCTGGAAAAACTCCGCTCGGCTAACGACTTCTTCAATGACAATATTCTCTGGTTGAGCGATGAGAAGGCCTGGAATCAAACCGACTACTGGGCCACACCCTTAGAGACCATGGGAAAGGCTGTGGGTGATTGTGAAGACTTTACCATCGCAAAGTACGCCACCCTACTGTTGATGGGGCTGCCACCTGAATCCCTGCGCTTGGTCTATGTAAAAGCTAAGCGCAACGGGCTGACTCAAGCCCATATGGTCCTCGCGTGGTACGAAAGCCCGCTCGCGACGCCCCTCATCCTGGACAACTTGGATTTAGCAATCAAATCCGCCACCGAGCGCGGCGACTTGTTTCCCGTTTTTAGCTTCAATGCCAATCAACTTTGGATGGCCACCCAAACGCAAGCCACAGACGCCGACCCTCAGGCGCGATTATCGCGATGGAGTCAGGTGTTATTGAGGATGCGTCAGGAAGGCTTCAATCTAGAGTCATAGGAGAACCGCTATGTCACTTTTGAAACAGCTGTGGATCGTCACTGCGCTCGTTATGTTGCTGGTATTTGGAGCCACCTTCATCATTAACAGTGCCACGTCGAGTCAGTATCTGGAGGAACAGCTTACGCTTAAGAACCAAGACGAGGCGACGGCACTAGCGCTCTCCCTGTCCCAACAAACCCTCGATCTGGTAACCCTTGAGCTCCAACTCGCCACTCTGGTTGACCTAGGCGCCTATGAAATGCTGCAATTTCACGATCCCATGGGTACGGTGCTTTTTGCACGCGGCACCCCAAACATGACCAGCACCGCACCCCCATGGATTACCGGCCTCTTTCCCATTAATTCAGAACCGGCCTCGGCCCAAGTAACCAATGGCTGGAACCAGCTGGGTACACTTACCATCAAAAGTGCAGATAGCTTTGCCTACGACGAATTGTGGATGGGTGCCAAGCGGACGCTTGCCGCGTTGATTGTTGCCATCATTGCCGCAGGTATTATCGGAAGTATGCTGCTGCGGCTGGTACTTTCTCCGCTCAAACAGGTTGTCGGTCAAGCACAGGCGATTGGGCAGCGACGTTTCGCTACGGTGGCAGAGCCCTACACCACAGAATTTGCTGAAGTAACCCGCTCGATGAACGAGCTTGCGACCCGAATAAAAGGCATGCTAAACCGGGAGTCTGAACGGCTCAGCAAACAGCGCGAAAGCGCAGAGCTCGATTCCACGATGGGGCTGATTCAGCGCGAGCCTTTTATGGCCCGTTTGGCGGCAAAGCTTGAAGCTGAGGACGCCGAGGCAAGTGGAACAGCCGCACTTATGAGACTGGGAGATCTGGCGCGCCTCAACCAGGTCTTTGGCCGCCAGCCTATCGACAATGCCTTAAAGGCCATTGGCAATATGTTACGACGATTAGAGAAGGCAAATTCTGGCTGGATAATAGGCCGGCTAAATGGCTCGGATATCTGCCTTATCGCGCCGCGGGTAAGCAACCCACGCGGACCCGCTCAGCAGCTACAGCAAGCGGCGAGTAATGTACTTATAGAGCACGGCATTAGAGATCGGTGCGACCTGCCGACGGCCTGTGTGACCTATTCGTCCGAGGACTCCATTGGGTCCGTGATGAGCGCCCTCGATAATGCCCTACTACTGTCTGCTGATCAGGGAGCCGCCACCATCACCGAAGCCAGTCAAACCGATAACTCCCCTGGGTCGACCCGAGAGCAGGCTGAGCAATGGCTGGGCGATCTCCGATACGCGTTGGATAATAGCGAACTCTTCATTGAGACTTTTCCCGTTCTTGCCAGCAACCGCATGCTCATTCATGAAGAAGCGATGGTTCGTATACAAATTAACGGCAAGGTTCGCTACGCTGGCGAATTCATGCCCTGGGTCCATCGTCTAGACCTTTCGACAGAGATAGACAAGGCTGTAGTGGTGCTCGCCCTTGATCACATTGCTGCGACAGGTAAACCAACTTGTGCCAATCTAACCTCGGAAGCTCTAGCCAATGCCGCGTTCTTTGATTGGCTTGAGTCTTTGGTAATGGAACGCCGTGCGGATATCAGCGGGCTATCCCTCGAACTAGGTGAAGCGGCGGCCTTTTCGCAGCTCGAGAGTTTCCGGCGATTGTCAGATATAGCCAACAGCCACGGATTTAAGGTGGGCGTGGAGCACATGGGCTATCGAATTGGCGAGATAGGTAAGCTGAGCGAACTTGGGGCCGACTACATCAAGGTCGACGGCCTCTTCAGCAGAGATATTGCCACCAACGCGGGTAATGCAGCGCTCTTTAGGGCCTATGCCTCTATCGCACAGTCACTCGGCCTAGAATGCATTGCCGAAGGCGTATCGGAAGCGTCACAACTCCGGGGTGTTTTCGAGCTCGGTGCCACCGGAGCCTGTGGCCGCGGAGTTACCTACGATTGACGTCATTAATACCCAATCAGCCAGGCCTCAACCGTCAAGAATATCAAGCCCGGACCGACGCTTGGCTCGCAAGGCCTGACGTTTGAGCATTTTCGCTTGGGCTTCCTCGGGTAGCTCGGTGAACAGAAATACACCCTTGTCCATAAGCACATCAAGCAGATCTTCAAGGACGCGAACGAACTCGAGGTCGCTATCGTCTAGGGCCGAATTATCGGTCCATCGGTGCATGAACGAGCGCAAGGCGGGATCGTTGTCCTCTACCCAGTGGGCACAGTCCACGGAGGCCTCGGTACTAACCGCTACCACCTCGTTACTCGCGTTTCTTTTGACGTAAGGCATAGACTTACCTGTACCAAGCCATCGCGCTCGTTAGAGTAGCACGCCGCTGTGTCTGGCACGATAGATTCACGCTTGGCCCCGCATCCAGCCCCTTCGCTCTTTACCGTAACGGCTTATTCGCCAGTTGCGACTTACCACTGGGCGACCCATGAGGCCAACCCAGTGGTTTAGAGGCGACGGACCTTACTGTTCCGGCGTATCGAGCTTTTCAGTGCTATTGCCACTGGTCATCAGATCCGCTTCTAGAAGATCGGCATCATAACCGGAGCGCTCGCCGCCAGTCTGAGAAGCAGTGCTCTCCTGTGAAGTGGCTGCCTGGCCATCTTCCCCGGCAGCAGGAATCTCAACAGTGTCGTCATCGGAGAGCACGTCACCAGCGCTGACGACGAAACTCGCATCCTCGGCAATGGTTGTAGATCCATCGGTGAATGTGACTGTCGATTGCCCGTGTATGACCACATCGCCATCCGCAGCAGTGCCGGATTCACTGTCCTCATTATAGGTTAACGAAATACTTTCTATTCCAAGTTCGGATAACGGCACCAACTCACCCTCATCGGTGACACCATCAGAGTCGGCATCCTGCCAAATAGCGAACTGATCCCATTGTTCATCTTGGGCGTCCAGTACGCCGTCCTGGTTGGTGTCAAATACTTCTGCAACTGCCTGCAAATCAGTCTCGGCCGTTTCGCTCCATTCAGTGAATACATACTCCCGTGTTTCATCGACCGTGCCAGAGTTGTTGGCGTCTATCACTAGCATGCCATCATCAGGGGCAACCCACGCGGTGGATACTGACTCACCCGTAGCCTGGTCTGTAAAAACAACGCCCGAATCCATATTTATGTATTCAACGCCGTCCCCATCAAGGTCAACGGCAATAGGCGCATCACTGTCAACGTATTCTATGTGAACATCGTCCTTGTCTTCTATTGCATCACCGAAGTCATAAGTGCCTCCACCATCAGCTTCGGACAGGGTGATCGTCGCATGAGAGATATCAATAGTCATCGTGCCACTACCCGCAACATCGTCTTCGCCAGCAACAATCTCCAGTGTGAAATTGAGATCATTGACCTTTGCGTCGTCTTCGGGATACATGGTGACAACAATGTACTGCGTGCCGTCAATATTTTGTATCTCTGCTGAATGTCCGCTGACCTTGTTACCGTTTTTACTCGCACCAAAACTGAGGGAAGCGTTTACTAGACTGTCATCAGTAATTTCAATGTAAACGGTGATTACAGCACCGTCGGGCAGTTCATCAGTGCCCCCGGAGCCCCCTCCATCTTTGTTACCGGTATTAAACTGAACCCCCAGCGTAGCAACATTTCCATCGTTCCCGGACCCATCTTCATTTACCCTGATGGTATTAACGCCGCCTTCATCTGCTGTACCGGAGAAAAACCACGATCCAACATCGGAGAAGTCAGGTGGTGTGTCATCATCCACGATAGTCGTCGTAACAGTCCCCTGGTACACAACCTCCTCATAGGCACCGTCGTTCGACCACGTCCCGTCCTCAAGACTTAGCGTGAAGGTCTCGTTCTCCTCAACATCATCGTCTGAGACAGCCGCAATCGTGAACTCCGTACCCACCGTCACCGTACGGGTCGCGTCCGTGCTGTAATCATCCGTGCGGGTGGCCGTACCATCCGCCACCGCAACATCAACCGTACCTCCCGGCTGGTCTTCTGCCGCCAACGGATCACCATTGCCATCAACCGCCAGCACCACATACGTGCCAACGCCGTCGGTCTCGGCAATCGCGTTCGCCGAGACATACTCGCCGTCTACCACCGCAAACAGCGCTAACGTATACCCCACATCCGGCGGGTTCTCCGGATCGTCCGGCGGGTTCGTCTCATCCGTGATCTGGCCGGTACCACTATTGGTCGTCTCACTGATCGTCACTGAACCAAAGCTGTTCGTACCACCGTCCACCGAGGCAATGCTGACCGTATAACCCTCGGTCCCTTCCGCCAGCGCATCATCCGCCACCACATTGCTCACCGTGAAGCTGCTGTCAGAGCCATTGCCCGTCAGCGTGATCGTGACCTGCTGCGTCGACAGATCCTCAGACTCAATACCGTCTACACCGTCAATCGTCGTATAGCTCAGGGTCAAGGTGATCGTCTCACCATCCGCCAATACAAGCGGATTTCCGTTCTCGTCGACCAGACTGATCGTGTGCTCCAGAAGCGCTCCATCCGCCTCAACCACACTCGCATCACCCGATAGCTCCACAAAGACGTCAACCGGTGGTGGCGGCGGCGGTGGTGGCGGTGGCGGCGGTGGTGGCGCTTCACCGACCTCGATTGTTACCGTGGCGGTGTCTTCTCCACCGTTGCCATCCGTGATCGTATAAGTAAAGGAATCAGTGCCGGTAAAACCGTCGTCAGGCGTGTAGGTGAACGTGCCATCCTCATTCAGCACTGCCGATCCATTCGAGGGCTCGCTATTGTCAACGACGGTTAGCGCGTCTCCGTCAGGATCGGAGTCGTTGCCCAGCACGGTGACGTTCACCGGCGTTTGGTAATCGGTCACGGTGGTGTCGTCTACCGCATCGGGCGGCCCATTTTCAGGCGGCGGCGTTACCGGTGGCTCGGGCGGAGGAGTTTCGGGTGGAGCAGTGACGATTGGCGGAGTGACAGGCCGCACGTCCACCGGTTGAAGTAGCTGTAGGTCGTTATCGAAATCGGCATTTTCGGGACTAACCTGCTGGCCCTGAGACGCCGCCACCCGGAGTCCAAGCTCCTCGAGTCCATAACCAATTCGACCAAGCCGCACGAACGAGCTTCCCTCGTTACCAATCCCCCCCGCAGCAGTCGCCTCTAACTCATCTAACAGGTCTCCTTCGCCTTCCAGAGCAGCTACCACCGCATCGAGTGTTTCATCGAAAAGCGCGGAATCAGCTGCTGTATTACGGCCCTCTTCTATCAACTCGGCGCTGATCAGGAGCTCACCAGAGCCCGTCATAACGAGCGGTGTCGAGTCGGCAAAACTGACTTCAACGACGGACCCGTCTGATCGAACCAGCAGATCGCCCTGAAAAAGGTCGTCGCCAACCTTTACGGGGCGCCTAGAGCCATCTGCTGCCTGCACATAAACAGCTCCAGTAACCTTAGAAATCGTTCCTATAAATTGCGCCATAGCTACATCCTCAACCTAAACTTGTATCCATGGACCCATAGTGCGCTGGTAGCTAAGAGAGCACCACGTACAAAAGTACTAGATCAAGCTGATTTTGGGATGCTATGCATGAATTTCGAGTGTTTCGAGATACGCGGTGGGTAATTGATGAGCTTAAATGCGGGATGCGGTGGAGCTCAGGTTATTAATGTGACGGGCCTCAATTGGCGCTCTAGTGAACAGGGAGTCGATTTATCGTCAAAGCGAGTTGAACACGATCCCGAAGATTCAGCTTACCCAAAATATTGGTCATATGAGCTTTCACCGTACGCTCAGTCAACTGCAGTTGCTCGCCAATTTCACGATTACTGAATCCTTTTCCAACCAGCACGGCTACTGCCAACTCCCGCTCGGTAAGGGCTTGAAATCCATCGGCTACCTGATCTTCGCTACTCACTTTAAGCTGTTTGGTTATGGTAACCAGCCGACTCACTAATTCGGGAGGCGCCCATATTCCTCCTGTGGTGACAACCGAGGCAACATCCAGTAGTTGCTGTACTGCGGCTTCAGCATGGCAATACCCTCGAGCACCCGCTGAAATAAGAGAAAAAGACTGGGACTCGCTAGGGGTGGGGGTCAGAACCACCACCGGCACTGCAGAGGAGAGCAAGCGGAGCTCACTCAAAAGCACCGCTTCATCTAGGTCGCCCGCATATAACCAACACAATGCATCGGTTAGCTCCGATGCCAAAAACGCCTTTGCAGATCGATGCACGACTCCCGAGGTGAAAGCCAGTGCCCAGCGACTTGGCTGATATCCCGACCGACTGACTAATGATTGATTCATCGCTCAGAAAGGGCCCTCTGACGCGCCCGCAACACCGGTTTAAGAAGGTAAGCGAGGACCGTCTTCTTACCGGTCAACACGTCGACCTCAACCGTCATACCGGGAATAATGGGTTTATCAGCACCAAGATCAGCCGACCTTGTTCGGACCGTCACCTCGTAAAAGGCGTTTCCCTCTTCATCAAGCACCGTGTCCGCACCAATTTGCTCGACTCGGCCCTCGAGACCTCCGTAGACCACAAAATCATAGGCCGTCACTTTGACATTCGCCTCCTGACCCGGCGCTAAGAAACCGATATCCTGAGGCCTGATTCGGACTTCAACCAGCAATGTGTCGTCGGCAGGGATGAGTTCGATTACGTCGCGACCAGGCAAGACAATACCGCCAAGGGTGTTGAACAAAAGCTGCTTGATGGTGCCCGCAACCGGTGACACTAGATTGGTTTGGCGCACCCTGTCTGACAAGCCGGCGGCGGCCTCAGAAAGCGCATTGATCTGAGTAACGGTGTCGGTCAGTTGCTCTCTCGCGTTATTTGCAAATTCAAGATCGATACCGAGCAGCTTCTCCTGTGCCTCCACGATGGAGGCTTGAACACGGTCGATTTGAGCGCGGGTTTGTTGAAGCTCACCCTTCGCTTTGTTGACCTCCCGCTCTAAACGCAATATCTCGACTTCAGAGACCGCCCCAGAGGCCAACATGGGTCGGGTCCCAGAAAGCTCTTGATCCGCGAGGCGATATTCGGTAGCGAGCTGCGACTCTCTTGCGGTCAGCTCATTGAGCTCCTCCCGCCGCTGAGTCAACTGCTGATCGGCAATGCGCTGTTGGACTGACAGCTCAGCCAAGTTCGACTGATACAGCTGCTGCTCTTCTTTCACGACGTCAGGCGCGACCGAGATCATCTCAGCTGTGGGTTGAAACAGCGCACCTCCAGCCAAGGCGCTCAACCGTGCTGCTTTTACCTGCAGCCCAATTAATTGCGCTCGGTTCTCGCCGAGGGATGAATTCGAGCGCGTCGGATCGAGCTTGATCAGCAATTGACCCTTCGCCACCAAGTCACCCTCACGGACCATGATATCCGTGATCACACCTCCGTCTTGGGATCCGAGGATTTGCACCTGCCTTGATGGAATGACTTTGCCCTGACCACGCGTCACCGTGTCTACCTCTGCCACATAAGCCCAGGCCGCAAGCAAAATCACGACCGAGGCAATGCCATACAGCAGCCGCTTTGCACGCAGCGGCTCCTGCTCAAGAATTGCCTGTTCGGCGGAGAGTTCCCAGCCGATGGAATCTGGACGACGATCCGTCATTGCGCCTTTCCTATACGCCCTTGCTGCAAGGCGGAAATCACGCTGTCCTTGGCACCGTCTGCGACGACCTTGCCTCCGTCGACCACAATGATTCGATCGACCAATTCCAGCAGGGAGTTTCTGTGGGTGACCACCACCATCGTTCTCCCCTCGGCATACTCGCGAAGCGATTGCTTGACAATGCTTTCAGTTGACTGATCCATTGAACCCGTTGGCTCATCGAGTAGTAAAAACGCAGGATCATTTACCAGCGCGCGGGCCACCGCGATGCAGCGACGCTGCCCGCCCGAAACAGAGTCACCGCGCTCGCTTATGGGCATATCGAAGCCCGAAGGGTGCCGGTTCACGAATTCCTTGAGGCCCGATCGTTCTATGGCCTGAATCATTGCCTCATCACTGATGCCCGCTCGCGCGAGAGCAAGGTTGTCCCGAAGCGTGCCCTGAAACAGCGTGACATCTTGCGGCACATAACCTACGCGACTGCGGTATTCAGCCGGATCGAGCTGGCGCAAATCAATGC
>Ga0181562_10002822_pt1 | contig 12976 bp, 13 predicted proteins | sample 011ome_26_FD_139344 | JGI IMG/M metagenome (GOLD analysis project Ga0181562, IMG submission 139344) | Coastal salt marsh microbial communities from the Groves Creek Marsh, Skidaway Island, Georgia - 011511BT metaG (megahit assembly) | ecosystem: Environmental > Aquatic > Marine > Intertidal...
CGAAGTTGTTGATGGCGAAACCACGGAAACAGAAGTCACAAAGGAAACCACTGAGTGAGCACATCGTCGCGGAGGGCCCGCCTTTATGTGACCAGGTTTGACCCCTGGTCAGTAACAAAGGCGGCCTTTTTACTGTCCTTGGCCATTGCGATCGTTTTGGTGGTTGCAGTGTCGGTGGTTTGGACGGTTCTTGACCGAACAGGGTTTATTGCATCCCTATCGGGAACTGTGACCGATGTTGTGGGCAGCACAAGTGGCTTGGATCTGGTCACTACCCTCGGATTCAACCAGGTCATCGGAGCGACACTCGTTGTTGCCTCTGTTGAAATCGTGCTGGTTTCGGCACTTGCTGGGCTGTTCACCGTGATGTACAACCTGACCGTTGGCATCACGGGGGGAGTTGAAGTAGTCCTCAGTGAGGATGTTTAGGCCCTACTGTGTAGGCTCAGCCTGCTAATTCGGGCCCATAGCTCAGCTTGGTTAGAGCGCTTCCCTGATAAGGAAGAGGTCGATGGTTCAAGTCCATCTGGGCCCACTGCTGGATTTACGATTGGAAGGGTTGTGTATCTTCATCCCATGAAGAAACTTCTCCTCCTTGTAATCCTTGCTGGTGTTGGGTATTTGGTGTATCGCCAGGTCACAGCGGATCAAAATGATGATGATCTGTGGTCTGAAATTGGCGCTGACCAAGACCTGCGCTAAGGTTCGGCGGCTCAAGAATTAAATAGATTCAACCGAATGGTGGGTCACTTCCCACCGTAAGGGGCTTTAGCTCAGTTGGTAGAGCGCTGCCTTTGCAAGGCAGATGTCAGGAGTTCGAGTCTCCTAAGCTCCACAAGTTTCGCCGGGATTTTCTCTACTAGTTCAGTGTGCTGCACCGGACTACGTCCACTTTCGATCCCACTTGCAGGACCTCCGACATAACTCTCTCCATTCATCAACCCAGATAGCTGCCAACGCCTCGGTCATGATCACTGTGGATCAACGCTTGGTGGAACCACGCTCAAAGGTGGGCTTACCCGTGTTGGACATGAACATCCCGCGCGAGAAGGCAACTGCCTAGCGTGAAAGTATTGGGCCATGACAATTCAAGCGATTCTGCATACAAATCTCGGTGACATCACCTGTAACCTATTCCCCGATCACGCCCCTAAGACGGTCGAGAACTTCACGGGCCTGTCTGAAGGAACCATTGAATGGACCGACCCTAAGGTTCGTGCCAAGTCAACGGCGCCCCTGTACAAGGACGTTGTTTTTCACCGAATCATTCCTGGTTTCATGATCCAAGGTGGAGATCCATTGGGCACGGGAACTGGTGGCCCTGGGTACAAATTTAATGATGAAGCACACCCCGAGCTAACATTTGATAGGCCATACATTCTCGCAATGGCTAACGCTGGACCCAACACCAATGGTTCACAGTTCTTTATCACCGTTGCACCAACGACTTGGTTGAACTTCAAGCACACTATTTTTGGTGAGGTTGCGGATCAGCCGTCACGCGATGTTGTTGACGCAATCGCTGCTGTTGAGACTGGTGCTCAAGATCGACCAAAGTCTGATGTTGTAATTCAATCTATTGAGATTGTTCGCAGCTAACTTAGGTGGAACAAGAAACCCCACGGTGTTATCGACATCCAGACCGTGAAACCCGCATAACATGCACACGGTGCGATAGACCCATATGCACCGAATGCATGATTGCTGCACCTGTTGGGTACAGGTGCCCAGAGTGCATGAACATCAATCCCGCCCCCGCGGCAAAAACTGTCGCGGGTGGTGGGTTGATCACTAAACCCCGTGTGACGTACGCACTCATTGCACTCAACGTTGCCATTTTTGGCATTCAATTCCTTCAAGGCATCGACACACTTGCTGTTGATTACGGCATGTGGCCGATTGGGATCGCTAATGACGGTGAGTGGTGGCGACTATTTACCAGTGCTTTCCTGCACGGGTCATTCATTCACATCGCATTCAACATGTATGTCCTGTTCTTTTTAGGGCCAACACTGGAGCGAATTCTTGGGCACACACGTTTCTTAATTTTGTATTTCCTGGCGGCACTCGGTGGATCGGTGGCCTCGTATTGGTTCTCAGACATCAACACGGTCAGTGTGGGGGCTTCAGGTGCAATTTTCGGACTCATGGGCGCATTGGTTGTTGCCGGCCATCGCTTGAAATATGACATCACCCAGGTACTCGTCCTCCTAGGAATCAATGTGGTGATTGGCTTTATTTCACCCAATGTTGATTGGCGTGCTCACTTCGGCGGCTTGGTCGTTGGAGCTGTCGTTGCGGCGATTATGGTCTTGCCGCCTAAACGTGTTCGGATCCCTGCTCAAATAGTTGGAATATCAGCACTGCTTGTGGTGCTAATCATGTTAACCGTAATCCGCACCCAACAGATCCAAGAATTGATTGCCCCATTTGTGGGAGTATCCACATAGATTCTCACTACATGCGTAATACTGATGCGCATGAGAGATGCCGTCATTGTTGAATCTGTCCGCACACCTGTTGGAATTGGTAAGCCTGAGAAAGGCACCCTTAGCGGTATCCATCCAGTCGATCTGTCAGCCCATGCCCTCAAAGCATTGGTTGAACGGGTGGGGATCGATCCAGCAGACATTGACGATGTCTACTGGGGATGCGTCGGACAGGTGGGTGAGCAAAGCGCCAACGTCGCGCGCAACTCGGCATTAGCGGCAGGTTTCCCAGTTAATGTCCCAGGTGTCAGCATTGACCGGCAATGTGGGTCGAGCCAGCAGGCCGTTGCATTTGCTGCGGCATCTGTCATCAGTGGCAACGCAGATGTTGTAATTGCAGGTGGGGTTGAATCCATGTCCCGCGTACCCATGTTCACCAACATGTCAGGTGGTGATGGACCGTTTAGCCCCGAAATGATCAGGCAATACCCAGGTTTGGTCCCGCAGGGAATCAGTGCTGAAATGATCGCTGAACAATGGGGATTGTCACGTGAAAGACTCGATGAACTCGCTGCCACGTCACAGCAACGCGCCGCCGCAGCGGCTCAGGCCGGACTTTTTGATGCGGAAATCACCGCGATCAATGGTGTTGACTCAGATCAAGGTATTAGACCGACAACGACTGTTGAGTCACTGTCAGCACTGAAGCCAGCATTTAATCCGGAGGGTGTTGTGACCGCTGGTAATGCATCGCAAATTTCCGATGGCTCCGCAGCACTCCTGGTGATGACAAGTCAGCGCGCACAAGAGTTGGGGCTCACACCCATTGCACGGGTGCACACCAATGTGATGGCCGGTGTTGATCCCGTGATCATGTTGACTGGACCAATTCCGGCAACTGAAAAGGTTCTCAAGAAGTCGGGGCTGAGTCTGAGTGACATTGGGACGTTTGAGGTCAATGAAGCATTTGCCTCAGTTGTAGGTGCCTGGCTCAAGGACACAGGTGCAGACCATGCGCTCATGAATCCGAATGGTGGAGCAATTGCATTGGGCCACCCTCTCGGTGCATCGGGTGCACGCATCATGACGACCATGTTGCATCACATGAAGCGCAATAACATCAAGTATGGATTGCAAACAATGTGTGAGGGTGGCGGAATGGCCAACGCTACGATTTTAGAGCTGCTCTAATTTCTGCGGGTATTGCAACAGATTTCCTGGTCACCTGGTCAATGTTGACATAGGTAATTTTTCCTGTTGCCATGAGTTGTGAATCAACTTCCCGCTTCACCGTGAAATCCAGGTCCATGCTGCTGTTCCCAATTCGGGAGCATTCAACCCCAATACGCAGTAGATCATCGATCACTGCTGAACTGTGATATTGAATCTCCACCTTCATGAGAACGGGGTCAAAACCGACCTCAACGATGCCTTGGGGGGAGAATCCAATTGCCCGGTAGAACTCCGTCATGGCGGCGTCAAAATATTCAAGGTACCGGGAATTGAACACAATGCTTTGTGGGTCAACCTCGGAGTAGCGAACCCGATGCAAGTAGCCCGGCCACGCGGCACTGGAGGTCTGCGTCATTGCGATTTTCCTGTTCTCAATCTAAAACTTACATGCATGTAGTTCTCCACAGTTGGGGATAACTCTGTGGACAACACGCGCAGGTTGTCCACAGGTGGAGGGAAAGAGTCCTATTTCCACCGGGTGGCGAGCCCGAAGCCCACCATGATGAATCCAAACCCGATGCCGACATTGACCAGTGCATTCAGGTCACCACCGACAGAGTTCATGAAGGGGATGTCGCGCCCAGCGATGTAGAAGACGACGAGATAGGCAAGGCCGAAGACGAAGCACCCCACCATGGTGGGGGCAAGCCAATTGGGTGACCCGATCTTGGCCACTTTGCGCTCACCCTTGGATGGGGGTGGGGTGAAAGCTGCCTTCTTGCGACGCTTTGACTCTGGCACCGTGGACTCCCTTTGATCGATTACTTGAACCTCGCCTGACAGACCCTAGCCTGCCATACTCCACAATGTGGTCATGGCTCGAATCCTGGTGATCGACAATTACGACTCATTTGTGTTCAACCTCGTGCAGTACTTGGCGCAACTTGGCGCGGATGTGACCGTTAAACGCAACGATGAGGTCACTGTTGCCGATTGCCTCGACTACGACGGTGTATTGATCTCACCTGGACCAGGGTCACCACAGACCGCAGGTATTTGTCTTGACGTTGTTCGCGAAACACACGGAAGGGTCCCGATCTTTGGTGTGTGTCTCGGACATCAGGTAATCGCTGAAGCCTTCGGTGGAGAAATTCATCGCGCCCCGGAATTGCTACATGGGAAAACATCTCAGGTGCACCACACACAAGTTGGTATTTTGCGAACATTACCCGCTGAGTTCACAGCAACGCGGTATCACTCACTCGCACTCAACCCTGACACTGTCCCTGATGTCCTTGAAGTAACCGGAACAACCGAGTCGGGTGTCATCATGAGTTTGCGTCACAGGGAACTCCCCATTGAAGGGGTTCAATTTCACCCAGAGTCTGTCTTAACTGAAGGTGGCCACGAAATGCTAGCTAACTGGTTGGCAGACTGTGGTTACCCGGAGGCACTGGAAAACCTTAAAGGAATTGTGCCAATAACAGTGTGAACCAGCACCACCGGTAAATTATTTATGGCGCTTCAGAGACCGACGGTTGTGGAATATCCGTGGGATCGGGGGCAACAGGCTCCGTCGGGGTGGGATCAGGGGTAACCGTGTCAGTGGGTGTGGGCTCAGGCGTGGGTTCCAGTGTGGGCTCGGGAGTTGGAGCCGCTATCGCCACAGTGATGGTGACCAGTGATCCGCGAATAAGTTGCGTCCCGGGTTGTGGTGATTGTGCGAGCACGGTTCCAGGCGGCGTGATGAGTGATTCCTGTTCCACAACTTGAACTTCAAAACCGGCTTGGGCTAGGTCACTGCGCGCTTGAGCCTCAGTTGCTCCTGTCACGTCGGGCACTTCAACCAAACCGGATGAAATAGCGATATTGACCGAACTGCCTGCAGCGACCTGAGTCCCTTCACCCGGATCTTGTGAGAGGACGTAGCCCGCAGGTTGATTGGAGTCCTCTTCTGTGATTGCTCCGAGCACTAAGCCAAAGTCGGCTAAAGCGACTCGGACGTCATCTAAGGTTGTGAGCCCAACAAGTTGTGGAACGGTCGATTGTTCCCGTCCCGTGGACACTGTGACGTTCACTGCTTGACCTTGCTCAATGGACTCACCCGCAGCAGGCTGCTGAGCAATGATTGTTCCTTCCGGTCGTTCAGAGATTTCCGGCGTTTGAGCACCAATACGCAGCTCGTATTCCGCGAGGGCCTCCTGGGCCTGATCAATGGTCAAACCATCAAGGCTTGGAACCGTGACAACAGTTCCGCCTTGGTCACCCACGAGGAAACGACCAATAGCGACAGCACCGATGATTGCCGCCGCAATGGCAATCAAACTCAACACCCAGAAAATCCCGTTGTTCTTGGAGCGCTTCTTCTTTGCCGCAGGCCGAGAATTCTCAACACCCGATGCATCCAATGGGGTCATCATGGCCGTTTGATCAGCAACGATTGTTGGCACCGCTGCGGTTACAGGGGACCCGGCAATTGCCCGCTCAACATCAGCGCGAAAGTCACTAGCACTCTGGTAACGATCGTCGGCACGTTTGGCCAAGGCACGTAAAACAACCGCATCGATCTCAGGTGACACTCCGGGATCAATCTGTGATGGGGATGCCGGCATTTCACTGACATGTTGGTAGGCAATTGCAACCGCTGAATCACCGGTGAATGGTGGGCGTCCCGTGAGTAACTCAAAAAGTAGAACACCCGTGGAGTAGAGGTCGCTCCGAGCATCAACAACTTCACCGCGCGCTTGTTCGGGGGATAGGTATTGCGCAGTGCCCATGACAGCTGACGCCGAAGTCATGGTTGAACCTGCATCATTGATTGCTCGAGCAATGCCGAAGTCCATGACTTTGACGTCTCCCGTGCGGGTAAGCATGACGTTCGCTGGCTTGATGTCTCGGTGAACGATTCCGTGGCGGTGGGCGTAATCCAATGCCGACAGAATTCCTGCGGTTATTTCAAGTGCCCGCTCGGGAAGAAGTCTGCGACCAGAGGCAAGTAGTTGCCGCAATGTCATTCCATCGACGTACTCCATGACGATGTACGGAACAACAACCTCAGGTTGACCCTCAGCGCCTTCAGGCTGCAATGTGTCTTGGCCGGTGTCGTAGACCGCAACAATGTTGGGGTGATTCAGTGATGCAGCGCTTTGTGCCTCACGGCGGAACCGAGCCTGGAAGGCAGGATCCTTGGCAAGGTCGGGACGCAAAATCTTGATGGCAACACGGCGACCAAGTCGAAGGTCACGCCCTTCATGCACCTCAGCCATGCCGCCACGACCGATGACTTCACCGATTTCGTAGCGGTCGCCAAGCATGCGTGCGCTCTCACCCTCGTTCACTCTGCCACCTAACTATTTATTACTCGTGATCTTTATCCTGCATAGTACGTGCTTTTCACTCGTTATCGTCGCAGCACAGCCTCGGATCTATTGCCGGAGTACTGCCTCCATCACAGCCTTGGCAATAGGGGCAGCCAAACCGTTACCGCTGACCTCAGGTGCTCCTGATTCTTCAATCACAACAGCAACCGCAACCTTGGGTGCCGCCGCGGGGGCAAATGAGATAAACCAAGCGACCGATGGCGAGTCATTTCCAGTTTGAGCGGTCCCAGTCTTGCCAGCTACCCTGATGCCAGATATCTGGGCGTTTGATCCAGTTCCATTCTGAACAACGTTTACCATCATGTCTGTTAGCGAAAGGGAGTCACTCGGCTTCATGGCGTCGGCGTATTGAGTGGGCTCTGTTGTTTGAAGGATTGAGAGATCGGGCCCACGAATTTCTTGCACGAGATAAGGATTCATGGTTCGCCCACTGTTCCCTATTGCTGCAGCCACCATAGCCATTTGGAGTGCCGTTGCTCGAACATCAAACTGACCAATTGCTGAGAGTGCCGTTTGCGGCGCATCGGGATCCGCGGGGAACAAGGAGGTTGCCGCACGTAAAGGAATTTCAAAACTGTGGTCAAAACCAAAGGCATCTGCCTGTGTTCGAATTGCCGAGGCTCCAAGTTCATTGCCCAGCCACGCAAACGCGGTATTGCAAGAAATAGCCAGCGCCTGTTCGAGCGTTACTTTGCCACCGGGACCACATTCACGACCGTTCCAATTGCGGAGTTTCTTGGTGGAGTTGGGCAATTGATACGCCTTTGGACCAGGCAAGATCGAATCTGCGGTGAAGCGCCCCGAGGCTAATGCAGCGGCGGCGGTGACAACCTTGAATGTTGATCCGGGTGGGTTGAGGGACACAACAGGACGGTTGAGCAATGGCTTTTGTGGGTCGGCTTCTAATTCCGCGTAGTACTCGCGAATATCAGCAGGGTTGTGACTGGAAAGGCGATTGGGATCGAAGGATGGCATTTGGACGGAGGCCAGAATTCGTCCCGTTGCAGGCTCGATTGCGACAACGGCACCACGTTTACCTTTGAGGCCCTTGAAAGCGGCACGTTGAGCTGCAGCATCGATGGTGGTGGTGACTGCGCCACCAACTGGCTGTCGCCCCGAGACCAACTGCTGAATTCGGTCAACTGTGAAAATATCTGCTTTACCGTTGAGTATCCGGTTTTCGGTGCGCTCCAAACCCGTGGCTCCATAAACAAGGGAGTAAAACCCAGTCACAGGTGCATACAGTGGACCGTTGTTGTATTCACGCATGTAGGTCAACGTGTTACCTGTTTCGACCGAACGTGCGACAGGATCTGATGCAACCAAAATGGGGCCGCGCTCACGGTCGTACTCGGCCAGCAAAATTCGTTGGTTACCAGGACGGTCACGGTAGTCACGTGCATTAATAACTTGAATGAGCGTCGCATTGACCAACAATGCAATAAGGAGCAACCCAAAGACGAAACTCAACCGACGAATCTGTCTAGACACGACTGACCACCTGAGTCATGGCATCGTCAGGGGATATTTGCGATGTATCAGGTCGGCGTGAGCGGTCAGAGATTCGGAGCAAGAGGGCCACGATCACCCAGTTGGCAATGAGTGAGGATCCTCCATAGGACAGAAATGGTGTTGTGAGTCCTGTCAATGGAATCAGACCGGTGACTCCACCGATAATGACGAAGACTTGGAGAGCCAAGGTAATGGAAAGTCCAGCCGCGAGCAGTTGGCCAAAGCCATCACGGCACGTGATTGCAACTCGGAAACCACGCTCAATCAAGAGTGCGTAAAGCATGAGAATCGCGAAAACACCCGTGATACCAAGTTCCTCACCCAATGCCGAAACAATGAAGTCGGTGCTGGCAAATGGAACAAGGTTCGGGAACCCTTGACCGAGTCCCGCGCCCAGGATCCCGCCGTTTGCCAAACCATAAAGTGATTGAACTATTTGGTAGCCCGTTGTATCGGAGTAAGTCCATGGATCAAGCCACACGGTGACTCGTGCTTCGACGTGTGCAAAGTTCGAGTAGGCAAAATAAGCACCACCAACGAATAACACGAATCCAATGATCAGCCACGACCTGCGCTGCGTGGCAATGTAAAGCATGGATACGAATAGACCAAAGAACAGAAGTGAAGTCCCCAGGTCACGCTGAAAAATAAGTACTCCCAGTGAAATGAACCAGGCAACCACAATCGGACCAAGATCTTTGGGCCTGGGGAGGCCAACACCCAATACCTTGGTGCGAACGAGTGCAAGGGAGTCTCGGGTCTTGACCAGATAGCCCGCGAAGAAGATTGTTATAAGGATTTTTGCGATTTCTGCCGGCTGGAACTGGAAGCCACCAAATCGCACCCACAATGTCGCACCATTGACCGTTGTTCCAATGATTGGGGCAAGGGGCAGCACCATGAGAATCAGGCCAATGAGACCAAAGGTGAATGTGTAGCGCTGCAGGCGTCGGTGATCACGCAGCAAAATAAATACTGCGCAAAACAGAATTCCCGCGATAGCGAACCAGGTTAATTGAGAGTAGACATCAGGTGTGGGTATCGGGGATTTATTGAGTTGTGCACGTCGAGCATCAGCAACGTCGAGGCGATAAATCATTATGAGCCCAAGAATTGTTAAAAGCGTTCCAACTGGCAACATGATTGGATCGGCATAGGGTGCCCGTATTCGTACGACCGTATGCATGACCAGTGCGACAGCCGCAACAGCACCAGCGGTGATCCATAGTCGGGGAGGAGTTCCTTCACCCGTGGCCCAACCCACCTGTAATGTGCCAAGTACCCCGAGCAGCCACGCGAAAATGAGCAAGGCAAGTTCGGTATTGCGACGTTTCTTGATCACTGCAAACTCCCCGGGCACCCTTGTGGCGGGATGAGTGCTTGGCATTCGGCAGCACGGGACTGGAGTTCAGCCACAATTCTTTGGGCGTCTTCGTAACTTGCGGCGGGGATCCCTTTACTCACCAACTCTTGATCAAAAAGTGGCAGGGATCCGACCATTAGTCCAGAGTCTGTGTCGATACCGGAGAGCTTGATGCCAGCCAAGGAACCTTGCACACCGTTATAGATGGCAACTGTTCCAGTCCCAGCGCTGCCATTAATGGCGACATACCACTGCGAGGTAACCCAACTTTGTATCCCAAAAAGGGTTCCTGCAGTGATTGCAGCAACCACAAGGATTCCTCCGACAACCCCAATTACTTTGCGGCGCTTACTTTTCTTGTCAGCTCGCGCAATGTCGGCAGCTTCGGCGTCATAACGAGCCTGCTCAGCGGCGGGAACGATTAGTTCAGAATCGATCAATATCTGCGGCGCTGTTTCAGGTCCACCGTCAATGGGCGCTGGGGCATCGGGTCTATCAGGATCAGGCTGGGCGTCATCAGGGAATCGGGTGTTAGGCAGTTGAAGGCGCACCCGTGGTTCACCTGCGGCACCGACAACGACTGGTGGAGTTAGGGGTAGCTCTTCATCCGCAGGTCGTTCAACGACGTCGGCGACGACAACGGTGACGTTATCGGGTGCGCCGCGCTCCAATGCGAGATCAACCAAACGTGTGACCACCCCTGTTGGCTCTCCTGTACTCAACAGATCTGCGATCTCTGTGTCGCGAACCACCCCCGAAAGGCCATCAGAGCAGAGAAGAAAACGATCACCGGAGCGCGCTTCGCGCACGGACAAATCTGCTTCAACTGGATTCATACCATCAAGTGCGCGCATCAAAAGTGATCTACGTGGATGCACAGATGCTTCTTCTTCAGTGATACGACCTGAGTCAACAAGTGTTTGGACATAGGTGTGGTCGTGTGTGAGTTGAATGAGTTCATTGTCGCGAAAGAGGTATGCGCGTGAATCACCAACGTGAACAACAGCAATGCGTCCACCCAACCAATACAAACCCGTGATTGTCGTTCCCATTCCGGTGAGATCAGGATCGTCTGCGATCAACTCACCAATTGCATCACCAACATTGTCAATCGCCTCAGCAAGTGATGTGAGAACATCAGCATTTGTTGGCGGATGAACATCGAGGTCAGCAACTGTTGCTATTGCAAGCGATGACGCGAGCTCTCCTGCTGCATGTCCACCCATGCCATCAGCAACCAAGAGTAGGCGAGGACCGACATAACCCGAATCCTCATTACCTTGGCGCACCAATCCAACATCACTTTTAGCCGCGTATCTCAAACCAAGGGATGCTGCCATGTCGAATCACCTACTTCTGAATCTGCATCGTGCTTCGACCAATGCGCAGCGGTGCTCCCACTGGCAAGACTGTTGGTGTGGTGATTCGAACTCGATCAATCCAGGTGCCGTTGGTTGATCCGAGATCTTCAACGACCCACGAGCCTTCTGACTCATAAATGCGCGTGTGACGGCTCGACGCGTAGTCATCGTCAATGACGATTGTTGAGTCCGGCGCCCGCCCGATAGTGACCTGTTGGCCTTCCAGTGGAACAACAGTTCCCACTAATGGGCCATCGATCACAACTAATTTTGTTCCACGAACTTTTTGTTTACGCGAAACTCGAGGGGGTTTTGGTGCTTTGGGTGTTCTCTTTTTCGCACCTTTGGATGCACGCGATGTTGTCGAAGCATCGGCTGGTTGGCGTATGTCGCGGCGCAAAACAATTACGGTGCCGAGCACGAATGCCCAAAGCAAACCAAGGAATGCGAGGCGAACAATTGTGAGCGCGAGCTCAGACACGACTCAGCCGCTCCGGAAAACCAAGGCTGTTGCCCCAATGTGAACAACGGCTCCGTCATATAAAGGTATTTCTGTGACACGCTCCCCATCAAGGAATGTTCCGTTGGTGGAGCCGAGGTCCCGCAAATAGACGGTTTGGCCCAGAACAATTTCACAGTGATTGCGTGAAGCGCCAGGGTCCTCAACACGGATATCAACATCCGTGCCACGGCCCAAGCGGGTAATGGCACGAACGAGTGGATAGGCCGAACCACCTGCCTCCAAGCGGGCCTGACCAGCAACGGCGGGTGTGCCCCCACCAGAGGCACTCACTTCAGCTCGGGCCTCAGACCGAACCCGGAATATCCCAGTTTCAAGTGCATCATCCTCACCCAGTGTGACCGTGGGAGCTCCGAGGAGGGTGTAGCGCTGTTCTCCTGAGTAATCCTTGACCAAAGTGGCCAATTCCGTGCACAGAGCATCCTTAAACACAGCCAAGCGACGGAAATCGTGGGATGAGAGTTCAACATGAAAGATATTGGGCACCACTGTTCGATCCCGATCAATCACCGCGGCGCGATCATCGATTTCCCTCTGCAAGGCCGAAGCAATTTCAACAGGCTGGACCTCAGCTTTGAAAGCCCGGGCGAATGCACCACTGACCATCCGGTCGAGTGAATCCTCAAATCGCTCCAAAATGCCCACGTAGTGATGTTACTTGCTCGAAGCACCGTTCCCATGCACCTATATACGTGTGTGCAGGACCAGACCCCTTCACTGTTAAAGACTTGAGCCTGTAGCCTTGGCTCGCTCCCGCAGAGGGGCAAAGCGCGAGTGGCGGAATAGGCAGACGCGCACGGTTCAGGTCCGTGTACTCGAAAGGGTGTGGGGGTTCAACTCCCCCCTCGCGCACCAAAGAAGAAGGCTCCCTCTCACACTTTGGTGAGGGGGAGCCTTCTTTGTTGCTAAACAAGGTGTCCCACCGCCGGAGTTGAAGGTGCCTATTCCGTACTGAAGAACAATGGTTACACCTGCGCATTGACTGTTTGGGAGGTTGAAAGTGTCATTCACTACCCCTTGCAGTGCCGTCGGGTTAGCCGCACCTCCACTTACTGTGATCTCGCAGAGATGCGCTGCTTGATCGGGCCAGACTCAACAGGCCAGACTCAGCGGGTCAACTTCTGCTTCTCATTGGGGTCTCCGTTTGGATCCTGTATTTGATTGGCACCAATTGTGACGGCGTTGAGTACGGCCCCTTTAGGTAGCGCAGGTAGGCACAGGTCATGCATGTTGTCATC
>Ga0181562_10002825_pt1 | contig 12949 bp, 11 predicted proteins | sample 011ome_26_FD_139344 | JGI IMG/M metagenome (GOLD analysis project Ga0181562, IMG submission 139344) | Coastal salt marsh microbial communities from the Groves Creek Marsh, Skidaway Island, Georgia - 011511BT metaG (megahit assembly) | ecosystem: Environmental > Aquatic > Marine > Intertidal...
CGAGTACAAGTACAACCGTTATGAATACACCAACAACGCCTCAGTGAACCGCACCGTGCCGCTGGACGGCACGTATTACCTTACTGAAGACGGCACGGAGGACATGCCGATTGCCATCAAGGCTGCCGGTGACGGCGAGGTGATTTTCGACGGCAACGGCAACTTCGCGCTGTTCGACGTGCGCGCGGCCGATTACACCTACTTCGAAGGCATTACCTTCCGTAATACGGAATACGCCATCCTGGCCGGCACGCAGTTCATTGCCGGGTCCAGGGGACTGACGGTGAAGAACTCGCGCTTTGAAGATGTCGGTGCAGGCATCTTCACCAACTTTGCCGGCTCGTCCAACTTCTATATCGCTGACAACTGGTTCTATGGCCGTAATGATCCCGACCACATGATCGGCTGGGCCGGTGACGCCCTGTGGAGCCGTTTCGATGGCGTCGACGGTCAGATCTTTCCACCGGCGATGGCCTCGTATGTAGCAGTGAAACTGTATGGGCCAGGCCATGTCGTGGCCTACAACTACATCACCGACTTTCATGACGGCATCAACGTGGAAACCTATGGCGCCCCCGATGGCTCGGTGGCTTCCGGCCCCGGTATCATCGACGGCCCCCATTACCCGCCACGCGAATACTGGGACCGGCGCCCGGTTGCCATCGACTTCTACAACAACTACATCACCAACAGCCATGACAACCCGATTGAGGCTGACGGCAGCATGCATAACATCCGCGTGCTGCGAAACATGCTGATCAATCATCCCTCGCATGCGCTGTGCAACCAGCCGGCCCTCGGCGGCCCGGTGTACTGGATTCGCAATATCGCCTACAACCTGCCCGGCGGCTCCACGCGCCTGACCGGCGGCTCTTCCGGCGTACTGTTCTATAACAACACCATCCTCTCGGAGACCACCGGCAACACGCAGAATTCACACTGGCGCAACAACCTGATCCTGGGCCAGAACTCCGGCGGCTTTTTTGGCGGCGGCGAACCGGTGCTGTTCGGCATCACCACGTACACCAACTACACCTCCAGCGATTACAACGGCTTTGGTCCGTATTCCGGCGCGAGCGTGAACTTTGCCTGGTCCTCCCCGGCCCTGGATGTGCTGGCAGACTATCCGGGCCCGGGCCATGATCCCGCCCTGGAAACCCGAGAATTCGGCACGCTGGCCGAGTACAGTGCCGCCACCGGCCAGGATAGCCACAGCGTGATGGTCGGCTACGACACTTTCGTCGATGTCCCCATGCTCAATGCCCAGGACTATGACAGTGTGCAGAATATCTATGTCGCCAGTGATTTTGATTTCTCGCTGGTGCGCCGCTCCCCGGCCATTGATGCCGGCATGGTGCTGCCCAACGTGACCGATGGTTACAATGGCCGCGCTCCGGATCTGGGTGCGCTGGAACGCGGCCAGGATATGCCGCACTACGGTCCGCGCCAGTAACGGCCATTCACGCCCCGACCAAGGAAAGCTGTTTTTGTGTTCTCGCTGCTCAACAACTCCAAAGCGCAGTGGCCTGTTCTGAGCCTAATCCTGCTGGTCTAGACTTTCTTCTGGCTCATTGCGCCGCAGATACTCATCCTGTGCGCCCCCTGGGGTTACTCGGAACGGGCCTATGCCATGAGCACGGGGGAATTTCTCAGGGAAGATCCCGGCAACATCTTTGTCCATCGCCTCAGGGCCACCGTGGTGCTGGGCCTGATTTACAAACTGTTCGGGGTTTCCATTTACACCACCAACCTGTGGCCGTTTGCCACAGCAATACTCACCTTGGTGACACTCTGGCTGGCCCTGCCCGACCGGGCCAGCCGCCTGGTGGCTGTCGCCTTGTGTGCGAGCAACCCGGTATTTTTCGAGTTTTCCAAAAACCTCTAGTCGGACATCATCGCCGCCGCCTTCATGACCCTGTCCACCCTGTTCCTGGGCCGGCGTGAACACTACCTGTCGGTAAAACTGGGCTGGCTGTATCCGGCGTTTGCCGTCTTCTGCCTGTTCCTGGCTTTCCTGGCCAAGCTGTCCGCCTACTGGGTTGCCCCGGTCTGGATCGTGGTGTTTGCCCTGGACATGAAGGCACGCCGGCATGACCTGTGGCGTCACTTCTACCTGCCGGCCCTGCTGACCGGCATGGTGCTGGGGGCCCTCTACCTGCTGTACAACGCCTGGGCCTGGGGTGATCCGCTGATCCGCTTCAGCAATGTCAGCGATGTGGTCGAAGCCGGCCTGTGGGCCATCAACGGCCCCGATGCCGGCCAGGTCATGCTGAAGCGCCTCACCATCGAGCCTGTCGGGTTTCTGCTGCGAACCCTCGGCATTGTGCTGGTCCCGGCACTCTTCGCGATCTCTTTCATACCCCGGCATCTGTGGATCTGGGCCGGCGATACCTTCAGCTGCCTGTTCTTCTTCTGGTTCGGCACCCGCAGTTTCTCCAGTTACCAGCCCTTGCCCATGTACGACCGCTACATCCTGCCCGTGCTGCCGGGCCTGTGCATCCTGGCCGGTCACTTTCTGGCCAACCTGCGCTGGCCACGACTCGGTGACCGCAAAGCCCTGCAGTTTGCCCCCGCGGGCATTGTGATAGCCGTGTCGGTGCTCCTGTTCAACAACTACCTGTCCGGCTGGCGCGATTCCCTCTGGGTGGAAAAGCTGGCCATTGGCGCCGTGCAGTCGGACCTGGCAGCGAATCCCGCTGCCGAGCTCCTGGTGATCACTCTGGAATCTCGCAGTCCGGGTGCCCTGAAATTCTTCTTTGGCTATGACTACCCGGACAACCTGCAGATCATCTCGGGGAAAGCTTCAGACAGGGCTTTGACCAGACCACCCTGAACCGGTTTGATCGCATCTATCTGGACCAGAACCGGTCAATGGCCTATTTCCTGAACCAGTCATATGGCAATCCGCTGTTCGACCTGACGGCACTCGAACAACGCTCACAGCGCCTTTTCGATGCTACAGGTGTCACCGTCGACCTGCTGCAAAACTGAGGATACTGCCGGGCTGGTGCCGGCAGCCTGATGGCGGCGTTTACCTGCGCAACGTGTGGGAACGGCGCAAGTGCTCCTGACACTTTCCTGCTGACAATAAAAAAAAACCGCTCAGGCAGATACCGGAGCGGGTTATAGGTATGACGCCGGCAAATCATCCCCGGCATGTCCGTGTCTCAGCAGATATGGGCGCCCTGCACGGCGAGGTACAGCGAGTATAGGGACTGGCTGGCGGTCATGAACAGGCGGTTGCGTTTCTGGCCGCCAAAGGCCACGTTGGCGCACACTTCCGGCAGGCGGATCATGCCGAGCTGGTCACCTTCCGGTGACACCACCATCACGCCCGGATTGGCACCGGCCCAGACATTGCCCAGGGCATCACAACGGATACCGTCCGGACCGGAACGGGTGCCGCCGGGACCGGTCATGCGCACCAGGGTGCGGCCGTTGCGCAGGCGTGCACCGTCCACATCGAACATACGGGTTTCACCGCGGTCAGCGACATAGAGCAGTGAATAATCCGGCGAGAAGCATAGGCCGTTGGGCATGGTGGCATCATCGGTGACCTTGGTGATGCGGCCACTGTCGGGATCGACCCGATAGATCGCCGGTGGAATTTCCGACTCGGCCAGGTTGCCCTCGTACGGGGTACTGATGCCGAAGATGGGATCAGTGAACCAGATGCCACCATCGGGATGCACCACGACATCGTTGGGTGAATTGAGCGGCTTGCCGTCATAGCTGTCGGCAATCACGGTCACCGTGCCATCCGCTTCGTAGCGGGCGACGCGGCGGTTGCCGTGTTCACAGGCAATCTGGCGCCCCTGGAAATCGAAGGTATTGCCGTTGCTGTTGCCGGACGGATTGCGGAAGGTGGTGACCTGGTTGTCGTCTTCCAGCCAGCGCATCTGGGCATTGTTCGGAATGTCGCTCCACACCAGGTACTTGCCGACGCCGTTCCAGGCCGGGCCCTCCGCCCATAGGGTACCGGTGTGCAGGCGCTGGATGGGCGCATTGAACTGCACCAGGCGGCGAAAACGCGGGTCCAGGGCAATAACATCGGGGTCCGGGTATTTCAGCGGGGTGTTGCCGGACCAGTCGCGCGGCTGCGGCAGCGGTGCGATATCGTCCAGGCTCGGCATCGGTCCGCCGGGCTGGGCCAACAGGCGGCTGCTGGCAAAAGGCAGGACTGTGGCACCGGCCATCGCGGCCAGCACCCGGCGGCGCGTATTCGGTTTGATCGATGTCTTCATGCTTGCTGCCCTCCCGCAAGGCGGTTGTCATCTGTGGCGCCTGTATCGGCGATTTCCGGCGCATTGCCGCCGGTGGGACGGTCACGCCAGAACGAGGCCAGCGTCGCGCCGGTGATGTTCATCAGTGAACCGAACACTGTCGGCACCAGGCCGACGGTAGCCATCTTGCCCATCTCCTGGGCAAGGCCGGTGGCCAGCCCGGCATTCTGCAGGCCGACTTCAAAGGAAATGGTGCGGCAGGATTTTTCATCCAGTCCCATGAGCTTGCAGCTCCAGTAGCCGAGGACGAAACCGGTGATGTTGTGAATCAGGCTGATGAGGATGAGCAGCATGCCGATCTCGAGCAGGTTATCACGTCCGCCCGCGGTCATGATCATCAGGATCAGCACGATGCCGGCCATGGACACTTTCGGCATGAGGCGATCAAGCCAGTCGGTCTTGCCGTGCAGGAAATGGTTGAATACCAGCCCGGCGACGATGGGGATGATGGTGATCTGGATGATGCTCCACATCATGCCCCAGGTGTCGATGGGAATGTACTGCCCGGCCAGCCACTGCATGTAGAACGGCGTCAGGAACGGTGCCAGCAGGGTGGCTACCGTGGTCAGTGTCACCGACAGTGCCAGGTTGGCCTTGCCGATGTAGGCCATGACATTGGATGCCAGTCCACTGGGAGAAGCGCCGATCAGGATGATACCCGCTGCCACTTCCGGCTCGAGACTGAATCCCAGTGCCAGGCCGGCGCCAATGAAGGGCATGATGGTGAACTGGCAGGCAAGACCGATGAACACCGCTTTCGGGGACTTCACGATACCGACGAAATCGCCGGCGCTCATGGCCGTGCCCATGCCGAACATGATGATCTGCAGCAGCGGCACAATGAGAGTGCTCATGCTGAAGCCGCCGAGGGTAACGAAAGGCGCCGGGTAGCACATGACAAAGGTCACAGCGGTAAAAATGATCAGGCTGAAGGAGAAGCCCTTCAGCTTTTCACTGCCACGCACACCAAAGGCGGCCAGCCCGAAGCCCAGGGTCAGCGCCCAGCCGGCAAGCGCCGGGTTGCCAAAAAACAGGACCACGACAAGTACGAAGGCCGCAACCGACAGGCGCAGGGCAAGGGTATGCAGGGTGATGGATTCGCTGCTCATGGCCGCTACCACTGCATGTAGGAACCGTCGGGACGACGGTTCATCAGCATGCCCATGCGGTATTCGTCGACTTCATCAATCAGCGTCAGTGCATCAAGGTTAACCGTGACGCCCAGGCCCGGCCGGTCATTGGGCCAGAACTTGCCGTCGCGGAAGTCATACATGTCCGGCAGATGCGGGTAGGTGCGGCTGCCATCGCCGAGCATTTCCATCAGGGCCACTGATGATGTCGCCGTCAGACAATGCACCAGCGCGGCTTCGGCGATGGGACCGGTGAAGTGCGGAATCAGGCCGATGTAATGGGTCTCGGCGAGCGCGATGATCTTCATGTACTCGGTGATGCCGCCGGTGTTGGGCAACTGGCAGCGCACGTAGTCCACCAGTTCCTTTTCGATCAGGGTGTTGACGTCCCACTTGTAGCCAAACTGCTCGCCCACGGCGATGGGCACGCGCACGCGATCGCGCAGCCTTTCGTAGGAGTCGGTGCCTTCACTGCGCAGCAGGTCCTCGCAGAAATACGGGTGCAGGGGTTCGATCAGGGTGGCCAGGTTGATGGCGTCCGCCATGTCGAACTCGGTGTGGAAATCCAGCGCCCAGTGACCGTCGCCGACGGCGCCGTGGATTTCCAGGGCGTCCTCGTGCATCCGGCGCACCAGCTCGAAACGGTCGACGACCCGCTGGCGCGGGTTGTCGGTGGCATGACGGTACACGCGGATACCGGCATCAATGCAGGCCTTGGCGCGGTCGCCCAGTGAAGTGCCGAAGCCACCGCCCGGGAAGGCGGTTGAATAGCATTCGATGTGATCGCGCGCCTTGCCACCCAGCAGTTGCCAGACCGGCACGTCCAGTGCCTTGGCCTTCAGGTCCCACAGTGCCAGGTCGAGCGCGCCGATGGAATGCAGTTTCTCTCGACCCGCCGTGTAATGCATGCCGCGCATCATGGCCTGCCAGTGATCTTCGGTACGGAAGGGGTCCAGGCCGATGAGCATGCTGGCACACTCGTTCATGGTGGTGGGCTCGCCGCCTTCGCCGAAACCGATCAGTCCGTTTTCGGTTTCAATCATCACTACCCGCGAGGACTGGTTGACCATTGGCTGACCGGGACGTCCCTGGGAATCACCCCCGTGACTGAAATAGCGGATGACCTTGATGCGGTCCTCATCCAGCCCGAGCACGTCGGCGGACATGGGTGCCCACAGGCCGGTGCCCACAGCTCCCATACCAAGTCTCTTGAGGATACTGCGACGATCCAGTGTTTTCATGGTTAACCCCCCCTCTCCATGCCTGGCATGCATGCGCATGAAGCAAACTGTCTGTTGTTGTATTTGTTATGGTGCCGGAACCGTCGGGTAAACCGGCATGATTTGCGCAGCCGCAAACCCGTTTTCTTTCGGCAGGGATCACCATATTATCCGCTGCCTGGAGTTCCAAAAAGAGACTTACAAGTAAATCATCATATGATTAAATAGATCAATAACAATAAATACAGTCTAGCGGGGGAGAACCCATGATTCACGCCAAAACGACCGCCGGAAAATACCGGCAGCTGGTAATTGCCGCCATGCTTTGCCTGGCCGGCGCCAACGCACCGGCGGCGGAAGATGCCTACTACAACACGGTGAAAACGAAACTGGAAAACGGCCAAAAGGTTGTTGGCGGCACCATCAGTACCAACGACACCAACATCTACTGCGCCATGGCCAGTGCCGGTTTTGATTTTCTCTGGATTGAAATGCAGCACAGCCCCCTCACCTATCAGGAAGTGGCCACCATGATCCGTGCCTGCCCCGGGCCGGCGATTCCCTTCATCCGCGTGCCGACCGACAGTGAAGGTGACATCCAGAAAGCCGTCGACATCGGTGCCCTTGGCGTCATCGTGCCGATGGTTGATACGGTCGAGAAAATCCAGAACGCCATCACCTATGCCAAGTTCCCCCCGGTCGGAAAACGCAGCCAGGGTGGCGGCCAGTACGGTACCCTGTACGGTCGCAGTTACCGCCAGACCGCCAATGACAACATCATGATCGTGGCCATGATCGAGAACCCCGCCGGTATTGAAATCGCTGACCAGATCGCCGGCCTCGAACACGTGGACGTGGTGTTTGCCGCCAGCTCCGACATCGGCAGCTTCAGCGGCCTGCGCCAGGGCAACCCGCAGTACGAAGCCCTGATCACCCGCATCAAGGACGCCACCCTGGCCGCTGGCAAATACCTGGCCGGCCCTTCCGCCTGGAAGGACACCCGTGACGGCTACACCTTTTTCCAGGGGCCGCCCGAGTCCATGCTGATTCGCAGTGGCGCGCGTCTGGCCCTGGAAGGCGATGCCGGCAGTGAACTGCCGCGTGGTGTTGCCCCTATCGAAGGTCTCGAAGACTGATCCGGTGTGCATACGGACAGGGTGACTGTTCCCTGTCCGTGTCGCGCCTGCTTGTCACAGGTGCCTTTCCATGACAGACCTATATCCTTTTATCGTCATGGCCGTCGGTGTCGCCATCATCGTTCTGGCCATCATCCGCTACCGGGTCCATGCCTTCATCGCGCTGATCCTGGCCACTTTTGTTGTCGGCCTGCTGTCCTGGCGTACATTCCCTGAAGCGGCCAACCCGGCTGTTGCTGCCATCGAACTGGCCGTGCGTGAATTCGGCAACATGGCCGGCAGCCTCGGTGTCGTCATCGTCATGGCATCGATCATCGGCAAATGCCTGATGGACAGCGGTGCCGCCGATGTCATCACGCGGCGCCTGCTGAACCTGTTCGGCGAACGCCGTGCCCCGTATGCCCTGCTCGGCAGCGGCTACCTGCTGTCCATCCCGGTGTTTTTCGACACGGTGTTCTTTCTGCTGATCCCGCTGGCCAAGGCCTTCCGCCTGCGCACCGGCGGCTCCTACATCCAGTTCGTGATGGCGATCTGCGCCGGCGGCCTGCTGACCCATTCGCTGGTGGCCCCCACGCCGGGTCCGATGGTGATGGCGGAAAACCTCGACCTGGACCTCGGGCTGACCATCATGGCGGGGATTATTTTCAGCATCGTGCCGGCCGTGATCGTGGGGTTTTATTACACACGCTGGCTGGGCCGTCGCTATGACATCCCGCTGCGCGATGTCAGTGCAGTCGGCAGCCGGGAAAATCGGGTCATCGCCGACAGTGATCTGCCGCCGTTCTGGCTCGCCATCATGCCCATCTTTCTGCCGGTAGCCCTAATAGCTGCCAGCAGCATCGTGTCAGCCATCAATGCTTCCCTTGTGGCGCAGGGTGAGGCCGGCTTCAATGCGCTGTTGCTGGGTGTGATCGGATTTCTGGGGGATCGCAACATGGCTATGCTGCTCTCCGCTACCGTATCGATCTACCTGCTGACCCGGGTCCGCCAAAATGACATGCATGGCATCATGACCAGCCTGGAACCCATTATCGGCACCGCAGGCATGATCATCCTGATTACCGCTGCCGGGGGTGCCTTTGGCGCCATGATTCGCCAGGCCGGTGTCGGCGAAGTGATCCAGCAACATGTCGCCACCGGCATGTCCGGGGCCGGCCTGTTGTTCCTGGCTTTCATGATCTCGGCCGTGATGAAAACCGCGCAGGGTTCCAGCACGGTGGCGATGATCACCACGTCAGCCATCATGTATTCGGTGATCCAGGGCATCGCCCTGCCCTACCACCCGTTGTACCTGTTCCTGGCCATTGGCTTCGGCGGCCTGGTGTTTTCCTGGATGAATGACAGCGGCTTCTGGGTGGTGTGCAAGATGGGCGGCTTCTCGGAAACGGAAACCCTGCGGACCTGGACAGCCACACTGGCCCTGATGGGCGTTGTCGGCATCATCCAGGTGCTGATCGTGTCGGCAATCCTGCCGCTGAATTTTATTCCCTGACTTTTCCTGTCTGCACGGCGCCGCTGGCTAGGGTGCCAGGTAGCCCGCAAAACATTCAAACGGATAGATGAACCCACCGGGGCGCGCACAAACGCGATGTAGCGCGCCGCCTTGCCGCTGAAGGTTTCCGGGTCCTCGTATACCTGGGTTGACCACAGGGTATTGCCATTCGTACTGAGGCGAAACTGTTCCGTCAGGTGCAGGTTGTCGGCATAGTCGAAGCCGTTGTTCATGAAGGTGCCTGCAGCAATAGGGTTGGTGTCCACGCGCAGGGTGCCCCCGTCCCAGAATCCCACCGAATGCCCGGACTTGGTATGCGGATGATCCGCCGGCGGATGGTCACGTCCGTCCAGGTAGATCACCCGCACCAGGTTGTAATACTCCATGCGGAATACGATCAGGTCGCGACCTTCATCAATGTCCAGGGGAAACGGCGCCTGCATGTAAAACGCTACCGAAGGCGGGAGACACGCAACATCCGGATTCTGCATGCTGTTGGGATCATAGTTTTCCGCCTGCGCCAGTGCTCGCGGGCTCAGCGCCAGCCCCGCAAACTGACCCGGCGCCAGCTCAAGGTCGCCGGCATTGTTGATAAACTGCACGTCCTCCGGCACCTGGTTCACCAGCACCTGGCCAAAAGGTTCACGCCCGAATTTCGGCTGCCAAAATCCGGACAGGCCATGCAGGTCCTGGGCAGAAACGAGGCGGGAAAAAACTGTCAGGCAGACAAGGCAGACCGCGCCTGTTGGCTTCATGACATTGTCCTACTCGTTGGCACCGCTGCGATCCGGCGGATTGATGGGCGGCCGGCCATCGGTAAATTCAAGGACACGCAATGCGATATCCGGCGAACCGTCACGGGCAGGGAAACCAATGGCGGTGATGACATCCCCCGGTTTGAGGGTGTCCTGGCGCCCCCCCTGGCGCCACAGTGCACTGGCACCGGCCCTCTCGATGGTCCCGCGTTCGCTTTCCCCTTCGACGTTGGTCCGGGTCAGGTAAATGACACAGTGCGGGTGGTAAAAACGGAAAGCCTCCACCGTGCCGGTCACTGAAATCATCTCTTCAGGCTGGTAGATCATGGCCACAGCATGATGGCCACTGGCGGGCTGGCTGGCGGTAACCAGCAGGCAGAAGCACAGGACTAATGCACGCATAAAGGATTTCAAGGCTGGCTATTTACCGGCCATAACACCGGGCAGCACCAGCTTGCGCCGGCCGAACAGCCACTGGCTGTCTTGACCCGCGCATCCTCATAGTGGCGCATGGCCGGCACGGTAAAGCCGTTCTACATGTCGCCCACCATGGTGATCCAGTATCCGTAATGGTGCACCTCACCGGCACTGACAAAATCATAGGAGGAGTTGGTGATGATGTGGTGCATCAGCATTTACGGTGGCAGAGTTTCGGATTGCCGCGACGTAATCAGGCTCCGGATCGCTTCCTTGTCCTTGAGTACCTGGCCACCGCCCAGATCAAACTCGGCATCTTCGGTGAAGGTTGCCACGTAACGGTCGGCATCCAGCTGGTCGAAGGCATAGGCATACGTCATGAGCAGGTTTTCAATGACGCCCTTGTCCACCAGGGCTTGGATGGCAGCCTCTTAGGCCGCCATGGCAGTCAGTGGCGACAGCAGTATGCCCGGCACGAGCATGGCGAGTGTACTGATCAGGCGCAGCAGTTTCATGGGCATTTCCTTTCCTGTTTCTGGTGACAGTTTGATGGCCGGGAACGGCTATTCGGATCCTCGCCGGGCTGGCACATATGCCGGATGGGCGTTGATCAGGGTGCCATTACTTTAGTCGTTCTTGCGGGCGCGTAAAGCCTTTTACCCGACGCCCGCAACGCCATCTTGCTGACAATGTGACCGGAGGAGCCATCAGCATTTTTCTTATTTTTCACGATTTCCTTGACTCCGCTGTTTTAGAGGCTTTATTGTTGACCAGATTGTTAACAATATAGACAAGAATAACGCGACTTCAAGCGACGTTGACCGACACCAGGCGCCCTGCTGCCTTTTGCCTTTTGCAAAAACAGATCGACAAAAACAACTAGAAGAATTACTTCATAAACAGGGGAATGCCATGCACTTCAGCAAGCATCTTTTCACACGCAACAAACTCTCTCATGCCGTCTGTGCCGGCATAACCCCGGCTCTGGCCCTGTGCCTGAGCCAGGCTGCCCTGGCCCAGAACACTACCGGCGTCGACGAAATCGTTGTCACCGGCAGCCGTATTGAAGGCGTTGCCCCGGTCGGGTCAACTGTCCAGGTGCTTGATCGCGAAGTCATCGAAAACTCCGGCGTCGTGACCCTGGACCGCATGATTCGCGAACTGCCACAGGTCTTCGATCTTGGCTTTTCCGAGAATTCACGCGGTCAGTCCGGCGGTAACGGCAATGCCACCTACTCCAACTCCGTCAACCTGCGTGGCCTGGGCCCCTTTTCCACGCTGATCATCATGGACGGTCACCGCATGACCACGAACGGCCGCGCCATTGACCCGTCGGTACTGCCGACCCTGGGTGTCGAGCGCGTGGAAGTGATCGCCGACGGTGCCTCCGCCATTTACGGTTCTGATGCTGTCGCCGGTGTGGTTAACCTGATTCCCCGCCGCAATCTTGACGGCGTTGAGGCTTTTGCCCGCTATGCCCCGACCACCGACAACGCCTTCCATGAATGGAATGCCGGCATTGCCATCGGCAAGCAATTCGACAAGGGCCAGATCATGCTGGCCTGGGACCACGCCTATCGCTCCAACCTCAGCGGCGATGACCGGGACTTCTTCACCTCAGACCAGACGCCGTTTGGCGGCCCTGACTACCGCGTCAATGCCTGCTCGCCCGGCACCATGATTTACCAGGGCCAGACTTACGCCCTGCCGGCAGAATATTCAGCCGCCAATGCCGACAGCCTGGTCGCCGGCAGTGCCAACCTGTGTGACAGCCAGAGCGGACAGGACCTGTTCCCGGAACAGGAATACAACTCCCTGCTGAGCACCGGTACCTGGGCCCTGACCGACAACATCGAATTCATTTTTGACGGCTATTACGCCAAGCGTGAATTTGTGCGCAATCCCGGCTCGGTCACCAACACCTTCACCGTGCCGGAATCCAACGCCTTCTTTGTGGCACCGCCGTTTTATGTGCCCGGTTCCGGCGGCTACCAGATCGCCTATAACTTTGAAAATGACACCAACTTCAACAAACTGCTGGGCTACCAGGAAAACTGGCAGTTTGCGCCCGGTGTCCGCATAGAATTGCCGAACGACTGGAGCTTTGATGCCAAGGTTGGCTACGGTGAAGCGGAAGATCGTGCCGACGCCGGCCAGGGGCTTAACAGCCGGGGCGGCGGATCACCGCTTGCCGTGGCCCTGGCCAGCAGCGACCCGGATACGGCCTTTGATCCCTATGGCCAGGGCAGGACGACCCAGTCAACGCTGAACAGCATGTTCAGCGCCCAGTCCAACTTTCCGACCAACAGTGAAATGGAGTTCTACCAGGCCGGCTTCAACGGCCCGTTGTTCGAGATGCCCGGTGGCCAGGCACGTCTCGCCGTCGGTTATGACGGCCAGGATTTCACCATGATTCTGGGAGCCGGCACGCCTGGCGTGCGTGAATACAACCGCACCGTGGACTCCACCTATGCGGAACTCCTGTTACCGCTGGTGGGTCCGGGCAATGCCATGCC
>Ga0181562_10002827_pt1 | contig 12937 bp, 6 predicted proteins | sample 011ome_26_FD_139344 | JGI IMG/M metagenome (GOLD analysis project Ga0181562, IMG submission 139344) | Coastal salt marsh microbial communities from the Groves Creek Marsh, Skidaway Island, Georgia - 011511BT metaG (megahit assembly) | ecosystem: Environmental > Aquatic > Marine > Intertidal zone...
TACCAATGTCGACATAAACCCAGGTGATTCAATTTTAGTCCTTGGCAAAGTAGACAGCAAAAACTTACAAATAACTAAAGACATTACACAAATTCTGTATCAGATTGCAGTGAGTGCTGGTGTGCTGGTTGGATTATAGGAGAGAATATGAAAAAATTTTTAATAGTATTTGGAACGAGACCAGAAGCAATAAAAATGGCCCCCTTGGTAAAAGAGTTTGAAAAACAAGACTTTTGGTGTGATGTTAGAGTTTGTGTTACAGCGCAACATAGAGAGATGCTAGATCAAGTTCTAGAGCTTTTTGATATTACACCACACTATGACCTCGACATCATGAGGCACGGGCAAGACCTTTATGATATAACATCTAAGGTGCTTTTAGGTATGAAAGAGGTTTTAACTGACTTTAAACCAGATATTGTACTTGTACATGGTGACACAACAACAGCTATTAGTACGACACTAGCTGCATTTTATCAGAAGATAGATGTGGGGCATATAGAGGCAGGTTTACGTACAAATAGCATCTATTCTCCGTGGCCAGAAGAGGCTAACAGACTCTTAACAACACAGATTGCTAAATATCACTTTTCACCCACATTAGCAAACAAAGCTAACTTAGAAAAAGAGAATATTCTTGATGAAAATATCATCGTAACGGGTAATACTGTTATCGATACACTTTTTATGGTTAAAGACAAGCTTAGCTCAGATGATAGACTTAGAGAAAAAATAGAAAATAAAATCACATCTTTAGGCTATACCTACAACAAAGATAGAAAGCTTATACTAATTACAGGCCACAGACGTGAAAACTTTGGGCAAGGTTTTTTAAACATCTGTGAAGGAATTAAAGAACTCTCTATAAAACATCAGGATATTGATTTTGTTTATCCTGTTCACTTAAACCCAAGTGTGCAAAAACCAGTGAACAAAATTCTCGCAGGTATAAATAATGTTTACCTTATTACTCCTTTAGATTATCTCCCCTTTGTATACCTTTTAACAAAATGTCATCTCATCTTAACTGACAGTGGTGGAGTGCAAGAAGAGGCGCCATCTTTAGGTAAGCCAGTACTGGTTATGAGAGACACCACAGAACGTCCAGAGGCACTTGAGGCCGGTACTGTTATGCTCGTAGGAGCCAATAAAGACGACATTGTAAACAGTGTAAACAATTTGTTAGAAAATGAGATTTTGTATAAAAAAATGGCATATGCACATAACCCTTATGGCGATGGTACAGCATCTGCAAAAATTGTAAATTTTTTACAGCTACTTTCTATAAGAAAAGACCTCTACTCAAGTACAGGTTCAGAAAAGCGCAAACCTAATCGACTTATAGTAACTAATAATAAGATGACTAGAAAAGAACCATTATTTAATTAAAAGGATTCGAAATGAAATTTTATAGTATATGTATTATAGGCTTAGGTTACATCGGTTTACCTACAGCAGCAGTTTTTGCAAAACACGGTATGAATATCAAAGGTGTTGACATTAACCAATACACAGTTGACACCATAAACCAAGGTGGAATCCATATCGAAGAACCAGGTTTAGAAGAACTGGTCAAAGATGCAGTGGATAAAAACCTTTTAAAAGCTTATACTACACCTCAAAAAGCAGATGCTTTTATCATGGCTGTACCTACTCCTTTTAAAGGTGAAGACCATGAACCAAATCTAGACTACATAGAAGCAGCCACACGTGCCCTAGCTAAAGTTTTAGAAAAAGGAAACCTGGTCATCCTCGAGTCTACATCTCCAGTAGGTACGACAGAAAAGATGTCAGCATGGCTAGCAGAAGAACGCCCTGACCTGAGTTTCCCCGATACTGCCGGAGAAGCTTCAGACATTCGCATTGCTCATTGTCCAGAACGCGTATTGCCAGGCCAAGCCATGAGAGAGCTGATTGAAAATAACCGTATTATTGGCGGTATGACCCCTCGCTGCACCGAAGAGGCAACTAAGCTCTATAAAATATTTTTAGAAGGCGATTGTGTTGCAACCAACACGCGTACAGCCGAAATGTGCAAGCTGACCGAAAATGCCTTCCGTGATGTAAATATTGCCTTTGCCAATGAACTTTCACTTATTTGCGATAAACAAGGCATGGATGTCTGGGAGTTGATCAACTTGGCCAACTTGCACCCGCGTGTAAATGTTTTGCAACCAGGACCAGGAGTCGGCGGACACTGTATCGCGGTAGATCCGTGGTTTATTGTGAGCCAATCTCCGGAGCAGGCAAAAATCATTCGTACAGCCCGCGAAGTCAATGATGGCAAGCCGGCATGGGTGGTTGAAAAAGTGATGCGCGCGCATAAGCGATCGGTCGCAAGAGGCAAAAAGGCAGAAGATATCAAGGTCGCTGTTTTTGGTGTCGCCTTTAAGCCTGATATTGATGATCTACGCGAAAGCCCTGCGCTGCAAATTGCTGAAACCTTACTAAAAGAACTCGATAGCCAGTTTTTAATCGTCGAACCAAATATCGAGGAATTACCAGCATCACTTGCTGGAGCTAAATTAGTCGATGCATCCTATGCAAAAGAAGCGGCAGACATCAGCGTGATGTTGGTTGCTCATAAAGAGTTCGCTGGCATGTCATCTTCGACAGATTGTGAACATATTTGTGTGGTTAAGGTGTAACCAGAAGGTCTGTAGCAGATGAATCATTTATTTTTGATTTTGTAAGGGGATCTTCATATCTCCGTTGTGGGGGTCAGACGCGGAACCCGAAATTGAAACTGTTGGCGTTAATGTGAAATAAATTAGGTGTTGGTTTTATGAGCCGAAGAAAAGAAAAGTTAAGAAAAGCAAAAGCGAAGGCGCGTGAAGAGGCGAAGGCTAGGACGCTTGCTCGTATGGAGTCAACTGATCTCGAACCAAACCTGGTATCCGAAAAAAGGAATTCGCGCCCTCATAAAACCAATCACCAACCATCGCTTACAAAAAAGGCCTCTAGTTTTTTGCAGCAAGCCGTGGACCCTATACAATCGGGAAGTAAACAATCAGAACATGAGAGGAAAGATTTTCATCCAAATAAGTTATCTAGAAAGCTAGGTATAGATAATAATGTGGACTTTAAAGGCGGGCGAATATTAGAGGATAAAGTATTTTGGATTGATGTGCCTGTTGAATCGGGAAAAGTAAATCACTTATCTGGCTATATAGAATGCTCATCGGATGAAAATGCTCATGCCGCATTAGTTATTTTTGACTTTGGCGATTATCAGGTGAGTCCGGAGTTTCTTCAACGAAATAGGTTAGTAAGATCTAAAATCGGTGTATATAGCTATTTGCAAACGGAGAAAGGCTCTTGTACATGGGCTAGACATATTTTTATTCCTGAATCGGTCAGCGAACTCAGGCTTGGCTTTAGGGGGTGGGAGAATAAGTATAAAATTTCGATTCTCAAATCTATAACTGTGTCAATTGATACTCATCAACTTCGGTTGGCAAAGGAGCTTGCTTCAGTTTCTAAGCAGTTGCTTGCTTTGCTCTCAGAACTAGACTGTTCTGAAAGTAAGCTGGGCGCATTAAAAGAAGAGACGGAGTTTTATAAGCTAGCTGCAGCTGAAGCAGCGGAAGGGCAGGAGCGGTTAAAAAACCACCTCTCATACCAATTAGGATATACCCTTATTTATGGGTTTAAGTCAGTAGGCGCCTTCTTCAAGCTTCCTTTAGCATTAAGAGAGGTGCAGAAAACGTCGAAACTGCGAAATGCACAATACGGAAAGGCTGATTTGGAAGAAATATCTCAACCAGTATGCCGTGCTATTATCCCGGATGGTTGGACCGAATTGGGCGACGAGGTTTTATGGTCAAATCATGAAGTGGACGCAAAGAGTCATGTTTCTATTATTGTTGCGACACGATTTCATATTTTTGTAACTGATAAAAAGAATCAGGCCGTATTCTTACTTCGGTGTCTTGATGAAAATGATCATGTAATCGAAGTTAAAAAAGATAGGTTAGGGTGGTCAAAGCGATTTGGATGCCATTTTAAACATTTAGCTAATACTGTTGGTGACCGGAGTGTCATTCATTCTTTTGTCGCACCTGATACATGTAAAAAAGTACAGGTCGGTTTTAGTCTCTTACAGGTGACAGAAGGTGACTCCGTATCGATAAACTACATTGATGTGAAGAGCAGAAAGGTAGATCGCTCACGTGATGCTGTAGTAGCAGAAAAGAGGCTATCAGTTTGGACCAAGCTGGATGCGGCTGGGCTCTCTGAACATTTTCCTGTTAAAGAGCTACTAAGCTCTTCAATATCACTCGCCTCGGAGTTCAATGTATCAGCAGGTGAAAGCAGGGATCTTGCTGTGCTATTATTCCAATGCTTTGATAAAGAAGGAAAACCAATAGATTTTCCTGGTGCCGGTTTAGCGTGGTCAAAATATTTTAAGAGCTTTTTTAAATATTTACCTAATTCTGATAGTAGTGATATAGCAGTGCATTCTTTTGTGGCACCAAAGGGGGCTGTCTCGGTAAGGCTTGGTATAAAGCGCTTTAAGGCCAAGGATGGTGACTCTATTTCAGTAAGAAATATTGAACTGAAACAGCAACCGAAGAAAGAGAGTGAGTTATTTATACCGCCAAGTAAGCAGGCTGCTGATATCAGTATTGTCGAATGGCCTCAATATGATAGTCAAAAACCTTGTGTTATAGGTGTAATGGATGAGTTTACCTCTAGCTGTTTTGAAGAAAACCTAAATCTAATTCAGCCCCGTCCTGATAACTGGTATGCCCTAGCAGAAAAATATAAGCCCGTTATGTTTTTTATAGAAAGTGCGTGGAAAGGGAATTATGGAAGTTGGCAGTATAGAGTTGCAAACTACGCGACCAAACCGGAGCTTGAAATAGATCAAATTTCACAATATGCAAAAGAAAAAGGGATTCCTTGTGTGTTTTGGAATAAGGAAGATCCTGTGCACCATGATAAGTTCATGGAAAGCGCGGGAGTTGCTAGCCATATTTTTACAACGGATGCCAATATGGTTAATTCGTATGTAGAGAAAACAGGAAATAAAAAAGTATTCCCTCTTCCTTTTGCCGCACAGCCTGCATTGCACAAGCCTGCGCCATTAGAAGGTCGTATTGCTCGTTCATGCTTTGCTGGTAGTTGGTATCATGGTCGCCATCCAGAGCGCTCAGCGGTTATGGGGTGGTTGCTTCGAGCAGGGCAACGCTTTGGTTTAGATATTTATGATCGAAATTTTGGAACGGGAACATTTGAATTTCCGGAAGAGTTTCATGCGTCAGTCAAAGGAAAGCTTACATATAAAGCCCTGTGCGAAAAGTATTCGAAATACCGCGTCTTTTTAAATGTAAATTCAATAACAGATTCGCCGACGATGTTTTCTCGGCGTGTTTTTGAACTTATGGCTTGTGGAACACCTGTGGTGAGTACGTATGCAAAAGGTATCGAAGAGCTATTTGATAGTGAGGCGGTGTGGTTTGTGCATACCGAAGCGGAAGCGGAAGAGGCAATTCAGACACTCTTAACTGATGATAAGGAGTGGTTGCGCCGTAGTTTGTTAGGTATTCGAGAGGTGTTCGCGAAGCATACCTATACACATCGCTTGAATTATATATTTGAACAAACTGGCCTAGATATTCAGTTAGCGAATGAGCCCCTTTTATTGTTTATTGCTAAAGTGCAAACGGCATGTGAATTGCAAAAAATGTATTCATTTATCGAAATGCAAAGTTATAAGAATATAAGGTTAATTATAGAATGCGCTAGCGGGCAAGACAGTAATGAGTTTCCGGTGCCAGAGAATGTGTCTGTCGGAGGTCCTGAGTATATTTCAAAGGTCCTAGATCAAGAGGTCTCAGAGTTTAATGCAGTGGGCTATCTATCTTCTGTTCAAGAGATTGGCTACGGAGAGAACTACGCCAAAGACTTAGTGAATTCAATGCGGTATGAACCAACCGCTGATGGTTGGGGGAAGTCTCTTGGTCATGATCAGTATGTATTCAACCAGCCAACTAGATTTGATTGCATGATTTGGCCCCCAGAGGTTTTTATCGAAAAATGGGCTAATGGAAGTTGTTTGCGAGAAATTTCTTCTCCTTCAATATTCTGTACGGATAGTAGTGAATTCATAATTTCATAAAAGTTGACGTAGGAGAAAAAAGATGGATGAAGTGAATCCTGTAAAGCGGGTACTTGTATGTGCAAATCCCGATTTGAATCTTATCGATGGATCTTCCATTTGGTTGCAGACGATAACGTTAGCTATTAGTGCTACTAAAAAAACTAACGTAGACTTTATTGCAAAGAGTCTGCCCGAGCGGGACGAATTATTTCAACCATTGGCTGATGCTTCAGATATTAACATTATTAATGGGACAGATAAAAAATATTGGAAAGGGAAGGGGTTTCGGCGATTAACTCTTCCTATGATGGCTGAATTAGCCAAAAAATTAGATGAGCTAGAGCCTTATGATGTAATCATTATTCGTGGAACTGAAATTGCAACCTCTCTACTCAATTATCCGTATTTGTTATCAAAATGCTGGCTCTATTTAACAGATATTCCCCAGTCCCTAGATGAATATCCTGATGAGAGTCGCGAGGTGATGAAACGGTTGGCGACAGGAAGTGCTCGTCTTTTATGTCAAACTGCTGGGTTTAGAGAATTATGGCACGCTCTTGTTCCCGATCTTTCAGCCGATAAAACAAGTATTTATTCACCCGTTATTCCTGACTTTTCTCCAGAAGAGGTCCCCGTTGAGAAGAGGCCTCCGGTGGCTATCTATGCAGGTAAATTTAAGAGTGATTGGATGACGCTTGAAATGGCTTCAGCATGGGCTAGCTTGCAGCCTAGACAGCCTGCTAACAGTGAGTTTATCATGATAGGAGATAAAATTCATGATGAGCCTGACAGGGCAGCATATAAGCAAGAAATGACCAGCGCATTGGAGGCAACTCCGAATTTGTTGTGGAAGGGTGCCATGTCGCGCGAGCTCGTTCAAGAAGAGCTCAGAAATGCTCGGGTTGGCTTATCTTGGCGAGCCGAAAGTATGAATGCAACGGTGGAGTACTCCACTAAAATTCTTGAATATGGAGGCGCAGGGTGCGCTGCGATTTTAAATAGAAACCCTCTTCATGAAAAATTATTAGGCCACGATTACCCCCTATTTGCGAACAGTGAAGAGGAGTTTAAAGATTGCTTAATGCTCGCTTTAACAGATGATGAGATTTGTAGCCGTGCGGCTATTCGGTTAAAAGTATTGGCAAGTGATCATACATTTAGTTCACGTGTTTTGACATTGGCGGAGTGGCTTGATGAAATGCCTCCAGTAAAGAGCCTTCAAAAGAAGGTCGTGCTAGTTGCAGGTCATGACTTGAAGTTTTTTAAGTTATTACAGAAGAGCCTAGAGCGTTCCGGCCATTATGATTTTATAATAGATCAGTGGCAGGGGCATAATAAACATGATGAAGAAAAAAGTCGCGCCCTATTGGAGAAAGCAGATATTGTTTTTTGTGAATGGTGCCTAGGTAACTTAAAATGGTATTCACATAATAAATTGCCCCGCCAAAAATTAGTGGCTCGTTTGCATCTGCAAGAAAACGGGTTGCCTTATTTTCAGGAATCGAACTGGGATGCCATAGATCATATTGCCTTCGTGAGCGAACACACTCGTCAAGAAGGGCTGGAAGCGGTTCATTTTCCTAAAGAAAAAACATCGGTAATTCCGAATTTACTTGATACTTCTAAATTTAGTCCTCTTAAAAAATTTGGGGATGCACGATATACGCTAGGAATTATCGGAGTAGTTCCTCGGAGGAAGCGACTTGATCGCGCGATAGATTTATTGGAAGAATTATTAAAAGTGGATGACCGCTACTGCCTTCGAGTGAAGGGAAAGAATCCTTTGGACTATGATTGGCTTCTCAAGCGAGAAGATGAAATGACCTACTACAGAGACATATTCGAAAGAATCAATTCTTCGCCATCATTACGGTATAAGGTGATATTTGATTCTCCTGGCGATAATGTAAACGAGTGGCTTTCCATGATCGGATTTTTATTGTCTCCATCAGATTTTGAATCTTTTCATATGGCAATAGGAGAGGGGATGATGACAGGGTCTATTCCTATCATTTGGAATTGGGAGGGAGCGTCTCAGATATGGCCGAAAAAATATGTTGTAGACTCGACTCAGAACGCCGCAGAACTTTTACAAACCTTTACGGATGCAGATAATTCTGAGTGTATTCAGCATGTGGGGAATAGATATTCGGCGGATATTATTTCATCGAAGTGGAATTCATTATTATGTGCTTCAATTTAAGCTCTAGTCACAGGAAGTTTTCTTTGCTTTTAATGCACAGTTTTAGAGAGGGATATGAATTCATTTTTGCATAACATCAGGCCTGACACATTCACATTTTTTGAAACCCTGAATAAGGAAGGTAGCGCTTCCGCATACCAACAGATAAAAGGAGCCGTCTTTGAAAAAACGATTTGTCTATCAAGCTTTAAGGAGGTTTCTGTAGATCTCGAAGCCTTCGATTGGCTTCCAAATGATATGGATCGCAACTGGTGGTGGCAATTGCAGGCTCTTACAGTCCTTTCATGGTATATTTCAAGTTATCACTTGCAAAGTAAGGAGGAACGATCTGTATTTTTTAAGTATTGTATTTCTTCCTTAAAAGTATGGGAGTCCCGTGCTGAAAAGAATAAAAAATCGCCTTTGGTATGGCATGATCATGCGAGTGCATTTCGTGTTCGAAATATTGTGAATTGGATCATTGGTTGTATTAAATATATGGGGCCAGGATGTTTGGACTCAGAGGAGGGGTTTCTTTTCGATTTAATTAATCGTCACTTAGCGTGGCTATCTATCAAAAAAAATTATTCTAAACATACCAATCACGGATTTGATCAGGCATTAATTCAATATCAAATTGGCCTCAGTTTTTATTCTGATGTTTTTTCTGATAGTTTTGATATTGGCTCGGAACGACTCATGGATGAGTTGAAGTTTGCCTTTACAGAGGAGGGGGTTCATAAGGAAAATAGCCCCGGGTATCAAAGTTTTATGCTTGCACGAGTTCAATCATTGATAGCTCTTAGAGGGCTTGGTGATAGTATCATTTCCCCCTTAGCAGAAGAGTATAAGGACAAGGCATCTAGTTTTTTATGCGCGATTACTTTACCTGATGGAACCTTGCCATTAATTGGGGATACCCGCGGAGCAGTATTCGGAGAGAGAAATGAGATCACTCAAGACCTTATTGTTTATGATTACGCTGCATCTGGTTATGTGATTATTAAGGGAAGAGATTCTTCCGGTTTAGAGTTTTGCTTGATTCTGAAAAACAGTCATGAGTCGAACTACCATCGGCATGATGATGATTTATCATTATATTTTTATTATGATGGAGTGACTTTTTTTGGGGATGGAGGGTTGCTGAGTTATAATGAAAAAGATCCTCACCGTATATTTTTGCGCTCTCCTTTAGCGCATTCGGTTCCTGTGCTTAATCGAGATGCTATAAGAGATAGGAATAAGCTATCTGAATTCCCAACAATTGAATGGGTTACTGACTCAGTATTTAAGGCTACCAGTTGGATGTTTGGAGTAAAAGTAACCCGACAAATCGACTTTACAGATATTTGTTTAGGGAAGATTGTTGTTCTTGATCAGTGTATTGCGCCAGAGAGTGTTGAGTTGAAGTCAAACTTCATGATTCCAGATTGTGATGACATAAAAATTATACAAAATGAGGTTCTCCTTCAGAATGGGTGCCGAACCGTTTCTTTATCGAGCGATTCAGGAATTAACCCTTTATCTATATATCAAGGGAGCAGCAACTGCATAACTGATAGCGCTATTTTATCAGAAAAATATGGTGAGATTCGAGACGCAACAAGGGTCAGTTTTGATGGGAACCAGAAGGCATATGAGATTGGTTTTTTTACGAATCGTTTCGAGGAAGATCAGAAGGGTGTGATAGATAAAGTTGAAAGTATTGCAATTCCCCTTAACTCAATGCCTTCAGAGAAGACATGTGATTTGAATGCATGGGATATGCCTATATATCATTATGGTGTAAGTGATGACTATAATGATCATCACTTTGATAAAGATGGGATTCATCGTATTGACTTAGGGTTTGGGCAATCTGTAGATATATGCATCCAAGGAATGGAAGCTGCGATTGAATCTAAAAAGACAGATGTTCTTTTAGTTGGTTTCGCGGCCGCGATTGCCTCAAGACAGGAGAAAAATAAAAAAGCTCCTTTCTTTTCCGGACTAAATATTTCCAGGGGGCTAGCTTTGCCTCTTATTTCTATTGCTGATCCAAGTTTAGCACTTAGTCAGGAACTTGCATTAGGCTGGCATGCTGGAAACCAGGGGGCTTTTGGATTTCCTCAGAGAGTTGCTTCGATACTAGATAGCATAGCGATGAGCTATAGTTCTCGGTTGCTTTTATTTGGTGGTTCAGGAGGTGGGTTTGCCTCTCTTATTTTGGGGACGTTGCTAAAATCCCAAACAACGATAGCCGTATGGAACCCTCAAACCTCAATTGGCGAGTACAATCGGAGGATGGTGCTGAATTATATCAAGATCGCCTTTCCTCAATATACTCTGGGTGAAGGTGATGACACTAATTTACATGATGCATTAGAAGAATTAGGTATTCTGCATGATTTGAGGACTCGTACATTGAATGAAAATGTAGAGGTCTTCTATTTGCAGAATGATTCCGACTGGCTTGTTAAAAGCCATGCAATCTCTTTTTTGAAAAGATATCCCTTTAAACGTGTTGGATTAGGTGTCTTTGAAACTCCGGACAAGAAGATGACCGCATTTATAGGAACCTGGGGGGAGGGACATGTCGCTCCTCCAAATGAATGCATAAAGGAATTGTTAAGTCGATTGGCCGAAGGAGAAGGTCCGGGATCATTAGCTCGTGCACTAGAAGGAGGATTAGGAGGAATGGCTCCATTAGTTAAAGGAAAGGTCTATCTCGCTTTAGACCCTTCTTTGCAATTAAATATTTCAGTTAATTCATCTGAAAAGGGTTATATAGTTCGTTGTGATATCGATGCCTCTGACTTGGATTTAGCAGGGGTTTTATATGCATTCTATCTAATGATTGATGAGGTAAGAGTTGATGTATATTGGTACTCTCTAGAGAATGAGGTTATTTTTTCTGGAGATTATCCAGAGGGGAAAGTGGAAGTTATTGCATTTGTAAAAGATAAGTTTGATCAAAAGATAAGACAAAAAGTGGCTCTTAAGTTAGAATCATAGGCTCTTTTCTCATACGTTAGTATTTCAAGAGCCCGGATACTCAATAAAGGATGCTGCTAAAATGGACGATATGTCACAGAAATTAAATCATATGAGAATAGGTATAGTTTCTGATGAATTAACCAGCTCTTCGTTGATTGATGAGGGGGTAAGTAATTTCATTGCTCCTCGGTTGATCCCTTTCCCGTTGAGCTTGCAAATAAATCGACCCGATATCCTCTTTGTCGAGTCCGCTTGGCAGGGTCATAAAAATCGGTGGAAATTTAAAATTGCGAATTATCCGGATCACCCAAAGCGGAATAATAAGCAACTGGTTGCATTGGTTAATAAAGCTAAGGACCTCGGGATCCCAACCGTTTTTTGGAATAAGGAAGATGGGGTTCACTTTGATCGCTTTATTGATAGTGCAAAGCACTTTGACCATATTTTTACCGTCGATGAAAATTGTATTCCTCGATATCGAGAAATCGTTCCCGCAACCACGACGGTAGATGTGCTGCCTTTTCCCGTACAGCCGAAGTTTCACCATTTTCAGGAATGGAGAGGAGATAAACAACGAGCTAATTTTGTGGGAAGCTATAGCCATCATATCCATGATGAGCGACGGGCTCGGCAGGATTTTTTATTGAAGGCCGCCAATGATGTGTTGGGGCTCGATGTTTACGATCGGAATTCGGATCGAAATCCAGATCACTATCGCTTCCCTTCGTGGGATAATACCCAAATAAAGCCTTCTGTATCTTATCCTGAAACCGCGGGTATTTATCATAACTCGCTTGTTTCATTAAATGTGAATACGGTGACGGATTCGCCGACGATGTATTCGCGTCGCTTGGTAGAAATTATTGCGTGTGGTGGTATTGCCGTTACAACGCCTGCTCTATCGGTCGATAAACTATTTTCTGATTATTGTTATGTGGTGGATAGCTATGAAGAGTCCGTTGAGTTATTTTCTCGTTTGAAGCATGGACCTTCGAAAGAGGATTTAGAACGAGCCAAGGTCGGTGCTGATTATGTGGCACGTGAGCATACTTGGGAAAAACGTCTAGCCACGATTCGTGATGTGGTGGGGATTTAGAATATGTTAGAAGGCTATTCTTATTATTTATATAATATTTTACAAATATTTTATAAACAAAAATTTAAGGGCTGGGGTAGAAAAAAAACAGGGAGATTTTCCTTAAGGTGTAATAAGGTTTTTGGTGGAAAATTAACCCTCCTAGAAGATGGATTTATTCGTTCAATTGATCTTGGAGGTTCAAAATTCTTCTCAATTGTAGAGGATGATATTGGTATTTATTACGATGCTACAGTTCCATCAAAACTAGAAAATTTACTAAACACGTATGATTTTAAATCCAACTCTGATTTATTAAAAAAATCAACATGTGCAATTGATTTAATCAAGAAATATCAAATTAGTAAATATAACCATGCACCTAATATTGATGATGATTATTTTTCAAATGTCGAGAGCAATAAAGTATTAATTATTGCCCAAACCAAAGGGGATTTGTCTCTTGAGTATGGATTGGCAGAGCGGTTTAATACTAACGAAATAATTGATGCAGCAATCCGAGAAAATTCCAACGCTGAGATTTATTTAAAGGTGCATCCCGATGTGTTAAATGGCAGGAAGGATTCAGATATAGACA
>Ga0181562_10002831_pt1 | contig 12931 bp, 11 predicted proteins | sample 011ome_26_FD_139344 | JGI IMG/M metagenome (GOLD analysis project Ga0181562, IMG submission 139344) | Coastal salt marsh microbial communities from the Groves Creek Marsh, Skidaway Island, Georgia - 011511BT metaG (megahit assembly) | ecosystem: Environmental > Aquatic > Marine > Intertidal...
ATTGGATTAACCCCAACATCTGTCCATACCTTCTTTAACACTAATTGAAGGAACTCCGCTAGCAGCATCGTCTGTAACTAAGTTCACACCAGTGTTGAAGAATTGTAAGCCTGGAGAGTTTTCAGGTTTTGTTCCATTCTCAGCCCACGCTTTAATAGCTTCCACACCAAGGGATGCCATTAACAATGGATACTGTTGAGATGTTGCACCAATGATGCCTCTTTGAACGTCAGCTACACCAGGGCAACAACCGTCAACTGAAGCAATCAGAACACTACCATCATCTTTACCAGCTGCTTTTAATGCTTCATAAGCACCAACAGCTGCAGGCTCGTTGATTGTATAGATAACATTGATACCTGAGTCTTTTTGAAGACATTTTTCCATAGCTGTTCTTCCACCTTCTTCGTTACCATTTGTAACTTCGTTACAAATAATACGAGGATCAGTTTCATCACCCCATCTTGAAACGTCTACAGTGTCAATACCAAAACCAGTTAAAAAACCTTGGTCTCTTAATACGCCAACTGAAGGCTGACTTTCATTAAGATCTAACATCGCAATTTTAGCATTAGCTGCATCAGCACCTAATTTTGCAGCAACCCATGCACCACCTAGTCTACCTGCTTCAAAGTTATCTGTAGCAAATGTAGAGTCAGCAGCTGTGATTGGCTCAAGTGGAGTATCTAACGCAATAACAAGAAGACCATTGTCTTGTGCATTTTTCAATACTGGAACAATAGCTTTTGTATCAGAAGCTGCGATTAAGATACCTTTAGCGCCTGAAGCGATACAAGTCTCAACAGCTCTTACTTGTGTTTCGTGGTCACCATCGATTTTTCCAGCGAAAAATGATAGTTTAACTCCTAGTTCGTTAGCACGCTTTTCTGCGCCTTCTTTCATTTTAACAAAGAATGGGTTGATATCAGTCTTTGTAATTAAGCAAGCTTCAATAGCGTGGCTACCAGCTTTAGCAGGTAGTGTTGCGAATGTAAAAGCAACTGCTAGTAAAGAAGCTAATAATAATGATATTTTTTTCATTATTGTCCTCCTCTATATATAGACATGCGCATAATATGGATAATCAGTAACTTTTTCAACAATCGAAATCAGTAAAAAGGGAAGAATGTGTCAATAATGTCAAGGTAAATTTATGATTTAGGATTTTTTTTTAAAAAATGCTCTTCAATTATACTTTTCCAGTTTCCATATGAGTCCTGTATTAAGTCATTTTTTGTGGGAGAAATTTTTTTTTGGGGAACTGCAAATTCATTGAGGTCATTCAAATTCTGTATATTTTTGGAATAAGTTAACCCGCTTAGTAAGGCGCCGTAGGCTGACATATCCTCAAACTGAGGTATCTGAAGTTCAATCTCTAAAAGATCAGCAATAATTTGAAGAAAAAAATTATTTTTGATCATCCCACCGTCAACAATTATTTGATTTAATTTTAATTGCTGAGATTTTTTTAAAGTTTCTAAATAAACGACCATCTGATAAGCGACAGACTCCAACGATGCACGTACTATATGTTTTTTATTAGTTGAGGCACTAATCCCGTAATACATAGCACGAGCAGTAGATAGCCAATAAGGAGGCCCTAAACCAGAAAAAGCAGGTATTAAGTAAACACCGCCGTTGCTTTCTACTTCTAAAGATAAAGTTTCACTTTCTTCGGATTTATGAATTACTCCTAAATTATTTTTTAGCCAAGATATAGTTGCCCCAGCAAAAGCATTTAAACATTCAAATGCATATTGATTGTTATTATTTCTTGTTAGTGAAAGGGAGGTAAATGAATTTTTATCAATTAGCAGTTTATCGCCTATATTGGTTTGGATATTGAAACCAGTACCAGTTGTAATTTTAGAGTCACCTTTATTAAAACAAAGGTTTGCGAACATCGAGGCTTGGGCATCTCCAATTACACCTATAATAGGAATGCTTTTTTTAAATGCTTTTTCAAAATCACTCTCTCCAAAACAATCTGCACTCTCTTTAACTTTAGGAAGTGGAATTCCAGAAACTTTAAAGATTGAAAGGAGCTTCTCATCCCATTCGTTCTGAACACAATTAAACAAAAGTGTTCTTGAGGCGTTAGTTGTGTCAGTTAAATAGGATCTTGTTTGAGTTAATCTATATAATAAGTAACAGTCGATTGTCCCAAAAAGAGCATCTCCATTTAGAAGTTTTTCTTTAATTTCAGGCTTATTATCCAATAGCCATTTAAGCTTACTGGCTGAAAAAAAGGTATTGGGCTTTAATCCGGTTCTAGTGATAATTTCTTGAAGTTTGTTATTGTCTTTTAATAGCTCATCGCAAAAAGCCTGCCCCCTAGTACACTGCCATACAACTGCGTTATGAAGAGGCTTGCCTGTTTTTTTATCAAATACGGTAAAGGTTTCTCGCTGATTTGTAATACTGATAAAATCAGGATTATTATTTATATTAGATGCCTCTCTAATTAGGGTAATGAGGTTTTGGTAAATTTCCTCCAAGTCATGTTCAATATAACCTTCTGGAGTGTAAATTTGTTTATGTTCTTTTTGAAACCTTTTAACAATTTCTAATTTTTCATTAAACACTAAGACGGTAGTCGATGATGTACTTGAGTCAAATGAAATGTAACTCATTATTTTAAAAGACTCTGAGCAGTATCAGCTATTTTCTCTGAGCTCATCCCGTAATAATCTAAAACATCAGTTTGAGAGCCATTCACCATATACTCATCGGGTATGCCTAATATTTTTAATTTAATTTTTAAATTTTCTTGCGCAATGATACTCGCACATTGCTCACCCAAACCTCCATAAATACTATGCTCTTCCAAAGAAATAAGACATTTGGATTTTTTAATAGATTGGTGAAAAGTGTTTGAGTCAAAAGGTTTGATAGTATGCATACTTACTATTGTTGGATTAATACCTTTTGCCTTCAATATTTCCCCAGCTAGGACTGCCCTGGGTACGGTTTCCCCGGTTGCAATTAAAGTTATGTCTTCTCCTTCTTGAACAGTGATCGCTTTGCCAATTTCAAACAGTTGATTGGCAGGATGAATATCCATCATGGGTTTTTTCCCATATCGAATATATAAAGGATGAGGATAGTGCGCGGCTTGTTGAATGACCGCAGATGCCTCTAAGTTATCTGCCGGAGATACGATAGTCATATTATTGATACATCGAAGCACCGCAAAATCATGAATAGAGTGATGGGTGGATCCTAATTGTCCATAACTAATACCTGCGCTAATTCCCACTAAAGTAACTGGTAAATTGGAATAGGCGATGTCAGCTTTTATTTGTTCAAGAGACCGTGCAGTTAAGAAGCTAGCTGGGGACACTGCAAAAACCTTTTTTCCAGTCGCTGCGAGTCCAGCACTTACTCCAACTAGATTTTGTTCGGCAATTCCTACTTCAATAAGTTGATTAGGGAGGGCTTTTCCATAAGGAACTAATTTACCAGAACCTCTCGAGTCACTAGTAACTACAATAATGTCTTTGTCTTTTCGAGCTTCCTGTAAGAGTGTATCGGCAAAAATTTCTAAATTGGGCTTCCCCATTTTTATTTCATTCATTGGTATGCCTCGAGTTTTTTATCCAACTCACCCATAGCTTTTTTAAACTCATCTTCGGAGGGGACTTTATGGTGCCAGGCAACTTGGTTTTCAATAAAACTTACACCATAGCCTTTTGTGGTATTGGCAATAATCAAATTAGGCGAACCTTTTCTTAAGGGTAATTCTTTCAGCGTTTCTTCAATGGATGCCACATTATTTCCATTAACCTCTTTGACACAAAAACCAAAGGATTCAAATTTTGAGTTTAAGGGCTCAATGGGGTTGACTTCTTCAGTTCCTCCGGTGATTTGTAATTTGTTACGATCTATAATCACTACTAAATTATCTAACTGGTATTTTGAAGCTGATGTTGCAGCCTCCCAAATTGAACCTTCGGATAATTCCCCATCTCCTAAAAGGGTATAGACCTTATGGGTTTTTTGATCGAGTTTATATCCAATGGCCATTCCTACGGCTACGGATAAACCATGTCCTAGGGCCCCTGTATTATGTTCTACACCTGGTACTTTTTTAGTGGGGTGTCCTATAAAATGTGATTGAAATTGATTCAGGCTATCTAAATCTTTTTTAGAAAAAAAACCTTGATCACACAAAACTGTATAAAGGGCCTCCACGGAATGTCCTTTGCTTTGAATGTAACGATCTCGATTGGTGGAGGAAAAATTTTCAGGGGTTATATCCATGATGGAGTTGTAAAGAACATTTAAAATGTCTATACAAGAGAGACTGCCGCCTGTGTGTCCTGCCCCAGAATTATAAATTATTTCTAAAGTAGTCTTTCTGTATTCTAAAGATTTAATATTGAGTTGATTGACGTCCATCAAGATGAATTAAAATATGCCCTTTATTGATATAATCAATTATTATTATAAAATTAAAAGAGTTATTGGAGGGATATCGTGATAACAACCTTAGGCATTATAATTGGGAATAGAGACTTCTTTCCTGACCATTTAATTACTGAAGCAAGAAATGAAATTTTAAATATTTGTAAAAATAAAAAAATAAATCCAATCCTATTAGGCGACCAGGACTCCAAACTGGGAGGGGTAGAGACATTCCAAGACGCTCAAAAATGTGCAGCTTTATTCAAAAGTCACCAGCACCTTATTGAAGGTATATTAGTAATTCTTCCTAACTTTGGTGATGAAAAAGGCGTTGCAGATACTATTCGCTTGTCAGATCTAAACGTACCGGTTTTAGTACAGGCCACACCAGATGATCTAGGTAAAATGCAACCAGCTAATCGAAGGGATGGTTATTGCGGAAAAATTTCTGTATGCAACAACCTATACCAGTATGGAATAAAATTTTCTTTAACTCAAAGTCATGTCTTAAGTTTATCTAGTAGTGAATTTGACCAGGAGCTCGATCGATTTATTGCAGTATGTAGAGTTGTCAGAGGCATGCGTCGAGTAAGAATAGGTGCGGTGGGCGCAAGACCGCAGGCTTTTAATACTGTTCGATACAGTGAAAAAATTTTAGAGCGTAATGGAATTTCTGTTACCACAATTGACCTATCTGAAATATTAGGCAAAGCACAAAAACTTACTGATGATAGTGCTGCGGTAAAAGACTCACTTCATAAAATTAAAGGCTATGGGGATACGACTACAACGCCGTCTGAAAAACTTTTACAACTCGCTAGACTTGATGCGGTTTTAAATGAATTTGTTGAAACAAATAAATTAGATGCAACTGCTATCCAGTGTTGGACAAGTATCCAAGAAAATTATGGATGTAATGTTTGTACCTCCATGAGCATGATGAGTGAAAATATGTTACCCAGCGCCTGCGAGGTGGATGTTACGGGAACATTAACTATGTATGCCATGCAGCTTGCATCCAGTTCCCCTAGTGCTCTCGTGGATTGGAATAATAATTATGATCAAGATGAGGATAAGTGCGTTTTATTTCATTGTGGCAATTGGGCAAAATCTTTTTTACCAGATTTAAAAATTAGTACTGCCCCAATTCTAGGTAGCGTTTTTGGAGAGGAAAAAACACACGGCGCCCTAGACGGCAGAACACCTGCTGGACCATTAACCTATGGCCGTATTTCTACCGATGATAATTTGGGAAAAATAAAATGTTATTTCGGAGAGGGGGAACTGACTGATGACCCTTTAAACACTTTTGGAACTAGGGCAGTGGCCAATGTACCCAACCTTCAGGAGTTAATGAGATATGTTTGCAAAAATGGTTTCGAACATCATGTTGTGATGAATGCCTCAAAAACATCTAAAATACTGGAAGAAGCATGTGGAAACTACCTCGGGTGGGAGACACTTAGCTATCCCAAATAAATTCTAAAGAATTGTTCTTGGCTTAATATGGTTCTGAAGTAATATATGCCGATTATTTCCAAGGAGGAAAAATATGAAAACATTACGTATTTTAATGGCGGTAATTTTTTCAACTTTATCTCTTGCTGCTTATGCAGAACCCAAAATTGAAGTACTACATTGGTGGACTTCTGGTGGTGAAGCTAAGGCATTGCAAGTATTGAAAGATGAATTTGCTGCTAAGGGTGGTGTATGGGAAGATATGCCTGTTGCAGGTGGCGGTGGTGATGCTGCTAACCAAACTTTAAAAGCGAGAATAGTTGCAGGTGATCCACCTTCAGCTTCTCAAATTAAAGGACCAACAATTCAAGAATATGATCAAGCTGGTGTAGTTGCTCCTTATAATATCGATTCAGTAGCTCAAAGCGAAGGTTGGGACTCACTACTTTCTCCTGCAGTCGCTGCTGTTCATAAGTGCGAAAATAACAGCGGAGCGTATTGTGCTGCCCCGGTTAACATACATAGAATTGACTGGTTCTGGGCAAACAAACAAGTATTAGATGCAAATGGTATTTCTATGCCAACAACATGGGATGAGTTCAATTCTGCGGCGGATAAACTCCAAGCTGCAGGCATTATCCCATTTGCACACGGTGGTCAGCCATGGCAGGACGCAACTGTATTTGAAGCAGTGGCATTAAGCTTTGGTAATAACTTCTACAAGAATGCAATTGTTAACTTAGATGACAACGCACTAAGAAGTGAAACTATGGTTAAAGTTTTTGATCAAATGAGAAAACTTGCTAACTATACTGACGAAGGTTCTCCAGGAAGAGACTGGAACGTTGCTACAGCTATGGTCATGGAAGGAAAGGCAGCTTTCCAACTTATGGGTGACTGGGCAAAAGGTGAATTCGCAGCGGCGGGAAAAGTTCCTGGTGTTGATTACTACTGTGGATCTACGCCTTCTAATAATGGATATATCTACAACGTAGATAGCTTTATTTTCTACAAAACAAGCGATCCTGATAAAGTTGAAGGACAACAAATCTTAGCAAGCTTAATGATGGGTAAAAACTTCCAAAAAGTTTTCAACCTCTATAAAGGTTCTATCCCAGCTAGATTAGACGTTCCAATGGACGAGTTTGATGATTGTGCAAAAAAATCTAATTCAGATTTGAATACTGCTAATTCATCAGGCGGTTTAGTACCAAGTTTTGCTCATGGTATGGCACAAGGTAATACCATCAAAGGTGCTATGCAGGACGTGATCACACAACATTTTAACTCAGATATGTCTTCTGTTGATGCAGCAAATGCCTTAGCAGATGCTATCCAAGCTAATATGTAATAATAACGATTAACCTCCAGGATATAAGTCCTGGAGGTTTTTTAATTTATGAATTGGTTATCAAAATACTTACCTAAAATTGTATTAGCGCCGTCTTTTGCTGCTATCATTTGGTTTGTCTATGCATTTATTGGTTGGACAGTTTATATTTCTTTTACCAATTCAAAAATTTTACCTGTTTATGAGTTTTATGGAGTAATTAATTACTTCAAACTTTGGTCGATGCCAAGGTGGTATGTTGCTATTGAAAATCTTTTTATCTTTAGTGTGTTATTTTTAATTATTTGTTTAGTACTAGGAATTTTATTAGCAATAATGCTAGATCAAAAAATTCGTATGGAAGGTGCCCTAAAGACAATTTATCTTTATCCTATGGCTTTGTCTTTTATCGTTACAGGTACAGTTTGGAAATGGATGTTGAATCCAACTATGGGTATCGAGAAATTATTTCAAGATTGGGGTTTTGCAAATTTTACTTTTGACTGGTTAACAACTCCGGGTTTGTCTATTTACTGTGTTGTGATCGCTGGGGTGTGGCAGTCCTCAGGATTTGTCATGGCACTGTTTTTGGCAGGTCTGAGATCAATTGATGATCAAATTATCAAAGCGGCTAAAATTGATGGAGCTGGAATCTTTAACATTTATGGCAAGATAATCTTACCTATGATGAAACCAGTATTTTTTAGTGCCATTGTAATACTTATTCATATTTCTATTAAAAGTTACGATTTGGTTGTGGCACTTACAGCGGGAGGACCGGGAATTTCTTCTGATATGCCAGCTGTATTTATGACGGCGCATGCTTTTCATAGAAGCCAAATAGGCATCGCGAGCACTAGTGCGGTGATGATGGTTATGGCAGTATTAGCTATTGTTGTGCCATATTTATATTCAGAATTGAGGAAACATTAATCAAATGTCTCAAACAATTGACTTCGCTACTCTTGAACAAAAATCGAAAATTAAAAATATAATTTTACGATGGAGTTTATATTTTTTTTTAATTTTATTTGCACTTTATTACTTAGCGCCTCTCTATGTTATGATAATTACATCGCTAAAGAGCATGGCTGAAATCAGACAAGGAAATTTATTAAGCCTACCTAAAGAAATTCTTTTTGACGCTTGGAAAGTTGCATGGGGTGGAAGAGAGTATGATGCTGGTAACGTATATTTAAGACCATATTTTTGGAACTCAACAAAAATGGTAGTCCCTGCAGTTCTCGTGTCTACTTTTCTCGGTGCTATGAATGGGTATGTTTTAACTAAATGGCGATTTAAATATGATAATTTATTTTTTTTAATGCTTTTGATCGGAAGTTTTATCCCTTATCAGGCCATACTGCTTCCAATGGCAAGAACCTTGGGTACTGTGGGTTTATCAAATTCTGTATTAGGCTTGATATGTGTTCATTCTATCTATGGAATACCTTTTACTACACTATTTTTTAGAAACTATTATATTTCTCTTCCAAATGAACTAGTTAAGGCTGCAAGAATTGACGGGGCTGGTTTTTTTAAGATATTTTTTAAAATTATTTTACCAATATCCACCCCAATTATTGTCGTTACAGTTATTTGGCAATTTACAAATATATGGAATGATTTTCTATTTGGGTCTTCATTTTCTTTTGGTGAAGCGGCCCCAATTCAAGTCGCTTTAAACAATATGGTATTAACTAGCACGTCTGTAAAAGAATATAACGTTGATATGGCAGCTGCTATTATTGCAGGCTTTCCTACTCTCGTTGTATATGTACTTTTAGGTAAATACTTTATTAGAGGTTTAACCGCAGGTTCTGTGAAAGGATAATTCGATGTCAACATTAAACATAAATCAAATTTCAAAAAAGTTTGGTTCCGTTGAGGTACTCAAAAAAATTAATCTAAGTGTAGATCAAGGAAAATTTTTGGTATTACTTGGTCCATCAGGTTGTGGAAAATCAACTCTTTTAAATATCATTGCAGGTTTGGAAACTTTAGACGAGGGAGAACTTTTGATTGATGACTATAATGTTAATAACGTAGAACCAAAGGATAGAAATATCGCTATGGTTTTTCAATCCTATGCTCTTTATCCAAGTATGACTGTCAGGGGCAATATGGAATTTGGATTAAAGCAAACTAAAGCAGATAAAAAATTTATTGATAGTCAAATTAAAAAAGTTGCTGATTTTTTAAAAGTAGATGAACTACTTGAGAGAAAACCATCTCAGCTTTCAGGAGGTCAAAGACAAAGGGTAGCGATGGGTAGGGCACTAGTTAGAGAACCTGGCATATTTCTTTTTGACGAACCACTTTCAAACCTAGACGCTAAACTTAGAGTGGAGATGCGCCATGAAATTAAAAAATTACATAATAAATTAAACACAACGATTGTATATGTTACCCATGACCAGATTGAAGCTATGAGCTTGGCAACTGAAATTGCGGTTATGAACAATGGAATTATTGAACAACTCGATCCGCCACAAAAAATATATGATGAGCCAAATTCATTATTTGTTGCTGATTTTGTTGGGTCTCCTTCTATGAACTTAATTGAAGGGGCTATAGAAAGTAATAACGAGGGATTATTTTTTTATTTAAAAAATAATAATTCATTTCGACTTCCAATTTCAAATTATAATTTTAATAATAACTCGTATGATAAGGATAAGGTAATTCTTGGAATAAGACCTGAGTATATTTCCTCTAGGGAAGGTATATTAAACTCAAATTATGAAACTAATTTAGAAACCATACTTGTTGAAACAACTGGCTATGATCAAAACGTTAAATTAGACCTTTTTGGACAAGAAATAATTTCCAGATTCCCCCCTAATATTAATGTCAAGACAGGTGAAAAATTACAAATATCTTTTGATTTATCTAAAATATCACTTTTTAATGCTATTGACGGCAAAAGGATTTAGTTTTCAATCATTTAATTTTTTTTTGTTCAATATTTGAACATCTATTTGTAAAAATTATTAATACATAAGACCTCAATTGATGATTATGATTAAATTTCATATCTAAATTATTCAAAAAACCTTTATTAAAATTTAAATTTTTAATAAACTGCTCTTGTAATAAACAAGGAGGAAATTGATGAGAAAAATCATTCTTACAATTTTAGTTTCATTTCTATCATTATCTGCGTTTGCTGAGAGATATGTAATGGTAACACACGGTGAAGGTAAAGATCCATTCTGGCCGGTTGTTCAAAAAGGCGGCGAAGATGCTGCTAGAGCAGTTGGTGCAGACTTCGAATATATTTTCAACCCATCAGGTGACATGGGCGACATGGCAAAATCAATTGCTGCTGCTGCTGCTACTCAGCCAGATGGTATGGTAATTTCACTTCCGGACCCAGAAGCTCTTGGTCAAGCAATTAAAGATGCTGTAGCAGCTGGTATTCCAGTTATTACTATGAACTCTGGTTTAGAGTCTTCTGCATCTCTTGGTGCTTTAATGCACGTTGGTCAGCCTGAGTTTCTTGCTGGTCAAGCTGCAGGTAACAGAGCAAAAGCAGAAGGTGCTACAAAAGCACTTTGTATGATTCAAGAAGCTTACAACACTGCTTTAACTGACAGATGTGGCGGTTATGCAGAAGCTATTCCTACAACTTTAGTAGACAGCTCTAATGACCCTGCAACTATTCCAACAAGAGCAGCTGCTGGTTTACAAGCTAACCCAGATGTAGATGCAGTTCTTTCAGTTGGACCACACGTTTGTGCTGGTGTTCAAAAAGCTATTGATGACTTAGGTATGACTGTTCACCATTCATGTTTTGATTTAAGTCCAGAAGTAATGGACTTAATCAACTCTGGTAAAGTTCAATACACTATTGATCAGCAACAGCGTTTACAAGGTTATATGCCTGTTATTGTTTTACACTTATATAACAACTCAGCTGGCCTATTACCTGGTGCAAACATTCCATCAGGACCTGGATTTGTTGACAAGTCAAATGCATCATCCGTTGCTGCATTAGCTGGTATCGACAGATAATATAAGTCTCTAATTATTAAGTGGGCAGTATTTCTGCCCACTTTTTTTTAAGAAATTTTAATACAAATGGATATGAATACCGCAACAACTCAAAGAAAAGAGTCTGATAGACATCAAAAAAAGACTTGGTTGACATCATTAATTTCAAGACCTGAAGTTGGTCCTATTGGGGTGATGTTGCTCCTTTTTGGAATGTTAGGCTATTTCTCTATTCCTGCAGGGGAAATGTCCTGGAACCCTTTTACTGGAGAGGGTTTTAACGCACTTGGTATTCGAAATTTTTTAAGAGTTATTTCACAATTAGGTATCATCGCGATTGGAGCGGGTATGCTAATCATTGCTGGAGAGTTTGATTTATCTATTGGTTCTATGATTGGTTTTGCTGGCGCTTGTATGGCCATGATTTTACGATGGGGTTTTTCAATTATTATACCCTATATTTCGTTTGAAGGTGGTTTCCATATTGAGTTTTTCACCTTGATACATATTTCTGACATCTCCCCGATGGGAGCAATATTTATAACATTAATTTTCACTTTATTTTTTGGATGGGTGCAAGGAATGATCGTTGTTAAATCTGGCCTTCCATCATTTATTGTTACTTTAGGGGGCCTATTCTTTCTTAGAGGATTGACAGAAGTTTCCTTAAGATCATTTAATCATCCGGCAGATCAAACCAAGGGCGCTACTACGGTTACTGAGATCCCTGATATTAAAAATATTATTAATGTCCCTGGCCATGGAGAGATGGTAAGAGAAAAAGCAAAAGCCCTTCCTGAAGCAGATTTATCTGCAATTGCCAAAGATTTACCTGCAGATACTGTAGCTGAAATTACAGAGCGATTAGAGTATACCTATCAGCGTGTAGCCGAGGCAAAAACACAAATTCTTATAGAAAAAGGTGTAAAACCCCTACAAGAGGCATTAATCAACGCGCAAAATTCCGGTAATGATTATATGGTTGGAATGATTCAAGAAAAAATTGCTAATTTTCAAATTGAACCTGCTGTTCCTCAAACTGTAACTGATGTGGATATTGCTCGAGTATATATAGATTCTATTGTAACTGCTCGTCCAGTGGCAAACTTTTTTGGAGGAGACATTTTAGAGCCAGTTTTTGACTGGTTATATTTTCCCGTGGATTGGAATACCAATAATTTTGGAAATCAATTTGCTCCTGGTCTTTATTCCTGTGTGATGCTTTGGGCTATCTTAGCAATTATTTGTTGGATCGTTCTCAGTAAAACTCAAGCTGGCAACTGGATATATTCTACTGGAGGTAATTTAAATGCCGCTAAGGCAAATGGTGTGCCCACAAACAAAGTTAAGGTATCCTTATTTGTTTTCTCAGCATTTTGTGCAACGCTTTTTGCTACCGCCCAAGTTTTTGAAGTAAATACCGCTGATGCAGCTAAAGGAAATTTAAAAGAGTTAGAGGCTATTGCTGCCGCAGTGATTGGAGGCGTAGTACTAACGGGAGGCTTTGGCACAATTCTAGGAATTGTTGTTGGCGCCTTTATTTTTGGAGTTGCCAAAGAGGCTTTCTTTTACATACCAGGGATAGATGGGTCTTTCTATCGTGTATTCTTAGGTGTGGTGATTGTTGCCTCAGCTCTAACTAATGAAAATATAAGAAAAAGGATTATGGGTAGTATCTAAAATGTCGGACAACAAAAATCCTTTTATAGAAATTACCAATTTAGTTAAAAAATTCGGAAC
>Ga0181562_10002854_pt1 | contig 12864 bp, 10 predicted proteins | sample 011ome_26_FD_139344 | JGI IMG/M metagenome (GOLD analysis project Ga0181562, IMG submission 139344) | Coastal salt marsh microbial communities from the Groves Creek Marsh, Skidaway Island, Georgia - 011511BT metaG (megahit assembly) | ecosystem: Environmental > Aquatic > Marine > Intertidal...
AGACTGCACTCTTAGAAAAGGGTGTGACGTTCATGTTTAATACACAATTAGACACAGTTGAATATCCTGAAGATGGATACGTCGCGACTTTCACGGATGGTGTCAAAATAAACGATGGTCTCCTCGTGTTATGTGTGGATAACAGTAAAGCACTTGGGCTCATCGGTGACAATTGGGGTCCGGATGCGACAAAGAAGATAGGTCCAAGTACATACGGGTGTATTAATGTGTTACTCGACTACGACGAACCAGTCACGATACCATCCGACCTCGAGGTCGGTATGAATACGGTGCACACACTTCAACCCGTGGTATTGTCCGACGGTAAGACTATCTCGTGTGTGATATGTGACCTCACGGATGAAGTGTTAGCCATGAATCCAGACACACTCAAAGCGGAAGTCATACGAGAACTCAATCTCCCCGAACCAACACATGCGAGAATCGGGTGGGGTGCCGAATGGAAAGAGAATACATGGAAGTTTGAACAATCATCGGGTGTTTTGAGTTTGCATGGACAAGTACCTTTCTTCGGTAAAAGTAAACACGTAGCGTTGTGTGGCATGATGTCTCCTAGAAACACGCCTTACTCGAGCATAGAAGCTGCGGTAGAGGTTGGTCGGTCATTCTGTAAGCAAGAATTTAACACGAGGGGGCCTTTACAACCTATACGAGTCACACTCGTGCTATTCGTACTTATAGCTTTAATTCTAATAACTATATATACCAGGAAATCATGATTCCTATGGATTGTGAAGTGTATGAACCCATGTACGAATATAACGATAAAAAGTACATGCGTGTGATAGTGAATGATAGAACACGTGATTACATACACGGACTTCAAGACAGTAAATCTAAATTCATCATGAACAAACAAAAAGTCGACGACCCACTCGAGGGAAATATTTTAACAATCAAAGTACCATTCAGATACAGACGCGTGATGTGTACCGTCGAAGGTGACACACCCGTGCAATCTCTAGCTAAGGGTGACAAAGTCAAAATATTAGCAAATTTTAGTGGCGCGTGGAACGTCGCAAATCATAGTGGATATGCCTGGGTCATTAAGACGATTCAGACACCTCCTTTTCCTCTTCCTTCTTCTCTGGAATATCAATCTCTTCCAAACCGTTCTCCTTGAATCCCAAAAACACGCGGAGACTTCCCTGAAGCCTGTGAAGCTCTTGGTAAGTCGCCTCGATGGCTTCTTGGATCTTCTTAATGTTTTCTTCAACGTTCAACTTTGGCATCTCGTATGTACTCTATTAAAGTTTCCAATCTTTAATACAGTAGTATGCTCACAAGGAGTGGATACATAATTAATAGTCCTCCACCCGAAATAAAAAAGGAGCTCACGGTAAGAGCCGTAGTAAACGATGACTTCGGATTCCCTCCACCACCTTTTAAGGTATTTAGACAAACTAAGAACGGAATCTGCGTTCCAAGATACTATGGAGTTAGTAAAATGGGGGAACCTCATGACGACAAAAGACCAGAACCCATTCGAATCAATATACGCTTCAATGGAACGCTCCGAGACGCCACCCATCAGAACGCCGCACTTGCTGCGGCTATTGATGCAGGTCATGGAGTCCTCAGCCTTCCGTGTGGGTATGGTAAGACCACTGTTTCGTTAGCCATCGCGTGTAAACTAGGATACAGAACTATGATTGTCGTGCACAAGGAATTCCTCGCGAATCAATGGGAGGAACGAATCAAACAGTTTTGTCCGGGTGCCACCATAGGTCGAGTTCAACAAAACAAAAAGGATGTCGATTGCGATTTCGTCATCGCCATGTTACAATCGCTCTCACTCAAAGAATATTCATTCGGTGATTTCGATAGCGTGGGTACACTAATAGTCGACGAAGCACATCACATATGCGCCAAGGTGTTTAGTCAATCTCTGTTTAAGATGTGTCCCAAACACATATTTGGTTTATCGGCGACACCGAATAGAAAAGATGGACTCACGAAAGTGCTTCACTGGTTTATGGGTCCCACATTTTTTGCGGTAGAAAGAGAGAATCAACAACAGGTCGAAGTGTTTCCTATAGAGTTTGAGTGTGCGCGATTCAGAGACCCACCCCCATGTACGCGTTTCGGTAAATTGTCACTGTCAACCATGATTACAGAACTCACGGAGATGCGCGAACGTAATACGATGCTCGTCAATCTCATCAAAAGAATCGCTAAAAGTACACGACAGATACTCGTATTGAGCGACAGGCGACATCACTGTATGTTTTTACACGAATGTTTCCCCAAGACATCTGGGTTATACATGGGAGGTATGAAGGAGGCTGACCTCACTGCATCGAGTACAAAACAGATCATATGCGCGACATTTAGTCAGGCACACGAGGGCTTGGATATACCTTCTCTCGACACAGTCATTCTCGCAACACCCAAATCGGATATAGTTCAATCCATTGGGCGTGTCATGCGCGAGACCAAAGGTAAAAAGAACAACCCAAACATATATGACATATTCGATCAATGGTCTGTGTGTCACGCCATGTATAACAAACGTCTTCGCGTGTACAAACAGGGTGGTTTCAAAATGCCTAAGATGAAAGAGGAGGAACCCGATGCATTTTCGCGAGGAGAGTGTCTGATAAAATTGTAGTGTAATTACAAGATGCCGTGTAGCACAGATGATAGGTCTCATCGAAAATACTACAAGCGAATAGATGATATACCACATCTCACATTAGAAGACGTTACACTTGCTGGTAATACTACAACGGAGGGTATAAATATAGATGGTTCCATAGATATAAATGGCTATTTCATAGGTGACGCATCAAAAATAACAAACTTTCAATACTTCACATTCATGACACTCGATGACGTCGTGACAAACGGTAACACTACCAATCGTGGTGCATATTTTAATGGTGATCTGGAAGCATCTGGATATTTGTTAGGTGATGCGACGTACATTACGAATTTACCTTATGTGACGGGTCCAAGTGGATTAACACTCGACGATGTTGTCGTGAATGGGAATACAGTGACTGTAAGTGGTGCATATTTTGGTGGAGACTTGGAGGCATCTGGGTATTTAATTGGGGATGGAACATACATAACCAATGCCGTCGACCAAACACTCGATTTTAATGACATAGTTACCACTAATAACGTATCTAGTGTAGGCGCTGTGTTTGGTGGTGATGTGACCGCATCAGGCTTTTTAATAGGCGATGGCTCTGTACTAACCAATTTACCTATAAATACACTTCAAGAGGTCACTACATCGGGTTCATCGACAAATAGATTCATAACATTCACAAACGGTGTGACCTCATTTGAAGCGATTGGGAATGTGGTTGTTACAGGAAATGTGACGTGTTCTAAACTTATCGGAAATGGTGAGTTTTTGGGTGGTGTGGCCAACACGTACGAATTATCGGTGCTCAGTTCGAGTATATCAAGTGTCGAAAATAAGAAGATAATCACAAACACGAGTGGACTCACGGATGTCACAAAGGGTGATTTACTCACATCTACGGCAAATGGTGTGTTAGGTAAGTTGTCCATAGGTTCAAATGGACAGCTTCTGTTAGCGGATACGACCACATCACTTCCAAAATGGGAAACAATCACGAATATATTGGATATAGGGTCAAGGACTAATGACCTCGAGAATGAATTTATATTTACCAACTCACCAAACTTGACTTCACTCACAACTGGTGACATATTGTACGGATACGATGCGAATGACATAAGAAAACTCGCAAGAGAAACGACGGCGGATAACACACATCTCACGTACGGTGATTACGGCACCGGCTATGGACGTCTACTACGAATGAACGACCGGGGTGAAAATATCATGTGGTTGCATCCAAGTAATTACGATACGAACGCGGGTAACGCACCAATATTCACAAGTGGTACATCCGGTACACTGAATTATATTACCATAGAGCTCAGAACGGATCAGTTATTAGATTCTCCAAATGGTCGAATCGACATATTAAATAACCTATTTAGTTTTCGTTTTAATGATGGTATGTTCTATTCAGAAGATGGTCATTCATATTCTGGAACTGGTAGTACAAAACACCCATCTGGTATAAAATGGAAATTATATACATTCGGTGTTATATATGCAAATTATATACACGGAGATGGAAGTAAAATGGTATTTCCACAATTTCCCTCGGGCCCACTTGTAGGTACGTTAAATCCATCTGGTGCACCCCAATTAGGTAAAGCTGGACAATTGCTTGTGTTTAGTGATAAACGTCGTAAATCCAAAATACAAGCCATGTCTACAACCCTCGATACACTATCTAGGTTGTTACCAAAAATATATGACAAACAAGGAAAACGTGAATCTGGATTCATAGCACAAGAGATGTATTACGACGTAAAAGAAATGAGACATATCGTATGGACGGATAGAGATGCCACCCCAAATGATGATGCACCCGAACCCGATTACTCCGATTGGGGTAAACGCCACGCATGCCTAAGATATTTACATTTCATCGCATATGTTGTGAGGTCTATACAAGAACTACGAGAGCGCATAGAACGACTCAAAAAATAATAGAACATAATCATAGAATGCCCTGTTGTTCACAGGGCCGCTCGTATAGGAAATTATACGATGTTGTGGGTTATCCGCCTGAAACACTTCAAACTGTGACAGAGAGAGGTAACACGTCTACACAGAGTGTAGAATTTCAAGGAAATGTAGAAACACATGGTTTTTTTATTGGTGACGGTTCTCAACTCACAAATATACCACCACAATCATCGATAACACTTGAGACGACTGTGGACAACGGTAACACGGCGACCCGTGGTGCATATTTCGATGGCGATGTCGAAGCAACCGGATTTTTAATAGGTGATGGTTCACAACTTCAAAATTTACCAGCTGCTCCTAATATCACGTTACAAACGGTGGTTGCAAATGGTAACAGTGCAACACAAGGTGCATATTTCACCGGAGACCTAGAAGCATCTGGGTACTTGATAGGTGATGGTTCACTAATACAAAATTTACCTACACCTACACTCGATGACGTTCTATTGAATGACAACGTGGCTACACAGGGTGCATATTTCACTGGTGACGTTGAAGCTTCTGGGTACTTGATAGGTGATGGTTCTCAATTACAAAATTTACCCATACCCACACTCCAAGAGGTGACAACCCAGGGTTCAACTACTAACGATAAGATCACGTTTTCAAATCCGATAACATCCCTTGAAGCGAGTGGAAATGTCGTCGTCAATGGAAATGTGACAGCACTCGAATTCTTTGGCGACGGTTCGGAACTGACGTCAATCGTACCACAGTCCCAATTGGACGATAATTCATCGCGCATAAACACACTCAATCAAAAGGTGATCATCACGAACACGAATGGAATCACCACAAATTTTACAAAAGGTGACATACTCTATGCATCTTCTACTGGCACATTATCCAAACTTGCCATAAGTTCGACACAAGGTGAAGTGCTGTCCGTGAATGCATCGGGTGTACCGGAGTGGAGCCCTTCACCATCGGTAACATCACTTGACAGTCGAATATCATCCCTTGAAGGTAACATTATGGTAACGTCTACGACAGGTATCACCGGATTTACTACAGGTGACATACTATATGCATCTGCGACAAACACACTGACACGATTACCAAAAGGAGCTACCGGACAATTTTTAGCCATAAACAGTTCTGGTGTACCTGAATGGGTAAATGGACCCGGTGCATCTACACAGTTCATAACTGAATCCTATACTGGTTACACCAGAGGTAGAATAGGATTTCACAACACAAATCCACAACACATGATATCGTTCGGTACAAGTCATTACAGTGAACTTGGTGATGACTTTGCTGCAAATTTGGTTATAACTGGAAACGTGTTCGCCGAATTTTACTACGGGGATGGTTCGGGTCTCACAAACATTACCGTGTCCCAGACATCCGATGCGCGAGCCAAGTCTAATTCTTCCATCATAGTCAATTCTCTAGAAACTCTCTCTAAACTCAAGCCAGTCATGTATGACAAAGACGGTTTAGAAGAATCTGGTTTCATAGCACAAGACATATATTATGATGCCCCAGAACTGAGACACCTCGTGGAACTTGGTAAAGATGCAAATCCAAATGAAACAAAGAACGAACCCAACTACGAAGACTGGGGTGAAGAACACGCGAAACTCGATTACGTGGGTCTCATTGCATACACAGTCGCGGCTATAAACGAACTCCGTGAAATGGTCGAGGATCTCGAAAACGCTTAATTTAATCTGTTTTTACCAGTCACATGATATGCGAATGGTAAAAATAGTTCATTTACTTCTTGATGGCATCCATCGCGGCGAGTGCAACCACACCCGCGATAAAGAATAAAACAACGTAATTCGTTTCGGTATCTTCTGTGCGACTTCCCACTCTGGTCGGACGAACCCCTACCGATGGGGTATGCGTCCGAGGAAGCCGAGGTAGTGGCTCTTCCTCAAGGGGGCAGTACCCTATCATTTATACTATGTCTACAAATTTATTTCGACGGACTTCTTCTTACGTCCACGTTTACTCTTTGCGGCGGACACCTTAACCTCTTTTACATCGGAATCATCTTCATCGTCGGCTGGACCTTCAACTATATCCGAAATCGCATCATCGTCATCATCGTCAAATGATGGGATAGGTTCTGGTGCTGTGGTAGACATGGGTGGCACGGGTGGCATCATAATGTTACCCATCAAGCTTGAGATATCGACACCGGGTCCCTTCATTTCGTAACGCTCACCACCCGATGATTCATTGGTTGAAGACTCCATTGCACTCCTGGGTGTCGTATTCTTCACGGCGTCTACCATGTTCTGAACAAGACCTGGATTTTGCTTCAAAATATCATTCATGTTGGGCATGACAGACTTGAACATGCTATTCGTCAAGTGGAACATCATCGCTGAACCACCAAGCATCATGATGAGTTTGACTTCTGGGGCAACGTGCATCTTCGTCCTGTATTTGACGTACAACTCTTCAAACACTTCATCGTAGTCGTCAACATTTTCCATCACATTTTCAGACCACCCTTCGAGTTGAATCTCGAATGGATTGTACTTTTTATTCAGGAATTCAAGACCTGTGACACATGCAATCAGCATACGACGAGAGAACTTAATAGACCGATCGACATCAATACTATATGTGATTCGCTTCACTTCTGTACGCAAATCATCGACATTCGAGTACACATTGAGCCTCTTATTCACGGTAAAACCCTTCTTTTCTAGGCGACCAAGCTTATTCACGAGATCCGCCTTTTCCTCATCGATCGATTTATACCCAGGCGATGGTCGCTCTTCTTCCTGCATCGCATAATCACCCTGCATGTACTGTGGCTGCTCATCATCTTCTTCCTCGTACTCACCATAATCTACTGGATCTTCTTGGTGTTGTGGTGGCGCCGATTGCTTTGTTGGGTTCGCGAACGCATCGATGTCCTCTTGCATCGTTGACGGTGGTGGTGCAGATGACTGTGGTGGTCTATACACCGCTGGTTTTGGAACACGACGCGCAGAGCGTGGACGGGGCATTTCTATTTCAATCTCATCCATGAGCGCCTGTTCATTGTCATCAAGTTTCATGACAGTACCAACACTTCGATTGAGAGTTATTTCTCCGTCCATTACTCTGTACTTTTAAAGTAATTCAAATTCTTTAACGCACTTTATAAAAAATATTGCATACATAATAAATGATGAAACTCAATGCTACGAATCGAAACACTCTCAAGGCTATCACCTTGGTGTGTGCCCTTCTCTCTGCGTTGATGGTTTTGTTCCCACGCAAACGAAGTGGTTACCAGCCCAGACCAATCAACCTTGCGGTTGCCCCCGAAGGCTCTATCGAATCCATTTTTGACTTGGAACACAAGATCGAGTGTGTACCAGGTTCAGAACAGTCGTCCTACTACACGAAGTCGTTGACTCCAGGTGGTATCTGTGGCGACCAAGAATTCGTCAAGAAGAGCGCTGATGCAAAGATTATAGGTGGAATCGGCGGATCTTTAATATAATGTATTAGTAATGACTACTGTGAATACGGTTCGACAAGTTTTACCAGATTTTGAATACGAGTACCACACCATCACGGTTGATACTATAGGTCAAGCTAGTAAAAATACTTTTACGGTGCACTTGACACAGCCAATCGAAAACATTGTTCAGGCTCGTCTTTTGGCGGCTCGTATCGATGCAGCTGGCTCAAACGTGTGCCACATTTCAGTTGACGAATTGAACACAAATTATTCCCAAAGAACTTCAAATGTGTACGGCGGTCAAGCAAATATGACTACACTTAACAGGGGATTTGGTGCGGTGATACAAGATGGTTCCAATCCGATCGTGTTTAAGGATGAATATGACGTGGCTACACAATATATCACTCCAGTCAGAAAGGTTGATAGATTGAGTTTTACACTCAGAGATGAAAACGGTGTTACCACGACGGATGGCGCCGATAACTTTTTTATTTTCAAATTTGTTTGCAAGAATAAGAATTTGCCCTTCATTGAATCGGGGCGTTAGGTACGTGTATTTTTTACCTTTATGTATTATAAATGTCGGCGGGAGTCGTGCAATTGATAGCCATAGGTGCTCAAGATGAACACATCATGGGTGAACCAGAGATATCATTCTTCACGTCGACATTCAAACGGCATTCAAATTTTTCACAGTCCGTAGAGAAACAACTCATGCAGGGTAATGTGAAAAATAACGCTATGACATCCGTAAAATTCGACAAAACTGGTGATATGCTTGGATACCTGTATATCACAGTAGATGATAACAATCAATCTATAGATATAACAGACTGGACTCAAGTGATAGATAAAATTGAACTATACATAGGGGGACATCTCATCGATTCTCAAGATTCGGTGTTTACGGAGAAAATCGCTATAGATACATTTGCGCAGAATGTGTCTAAGAGCTCAAACGGTCCACACCCAGGTATAAGCTCTAAATCATACTTTTATCCACTTCGATTTTTCTTTTGTGAAGGTCCTCAGTGCGCACTTCCACTCGTGGCATTGCATTATCATAACGTAGAAATACGAATTCACTGGGGGAACGCCGTCGGAAACTATAATTATGATTTGTATGCGAATTATTACTATCTCGACAATGAAGAGCGCGGAAATATAGTTTCTCGTAATCACGAAATGCTCATCACACAAGTGCAAAAAAACATACCATCGGGTGAATTGGATCAAGAACTCATATTTAGTCATCCAGTTAAATATATCGCATCTTCAGATACATCATCTAATGGCGCACTTACATCCATATCAAACCGAGTTAAATTAAACATAAATGGACTTGATATAGGAAATTTTAAGTGGGCGAAACCACATTACATAGACGTCATGGCGTATTATCACACGAATTATGTGACTTCTCCGGATTTTTTTATGTATTGTTTCTGTCTATTAACAAGTTCTTTACAACCCACAGGTACGCTAAACTTTAGTCGTCTCGATAATGTAAAAATTATAAGTGAGACTTTACCAATAACACACCCTATATATGCGGTTAACTATAACATTTTGAGAGTTGAAAATGGCATGGCTGGTTTACTATACGCGAATTAAAATACAATAGTATATTAAATGGTTAAGAATTCCGGTGTGAATCAGCCTACTGATATGGTGCGCCTCGGGCGATACGTTGATTCAGAGCAGCCCAGAAACTCCATTGTGTTTAATGCCTCAGAAAACAAAATTCGTGATATCAAACACAGCGGATTATACATAAGTCCAATACGTAATGCGAGTGCATCGAACTTACTTGCGTATGATTCGATCACGAAGGAAGTCGTCGATATAGGAGGCACAAAACTAAAACTTGACGAACTACAAGTAAAAAATTTAGACGTGTTAAATCTCACGACACTCAACGAAGAACACGTATATACACCTGTATTAGAAATAGGTGAAGGGTGTAAACCCACTGAAAATGTGGGTGTAGACATACACGGTATACAGCTCATGCACACGAAGAGTGATGGGTGTTTATCCATTAATGCGAACACAAAAATAGACGGATCCATCGAAGCGACGCAATTCGTGGGCGACGGAGGTCTCTTATCTAATGTACAATATGATCTGAATGTAGACATAGGCGAAGTCGTGGAAAATCTACAAATACTCGGCGAACTCAAGGCCGATGGTGGACTTTTATCAAATATCACCGTGTCACAGATAGAAGATTTTGATGGATATTCACCGTGTTTCACGAGTATTAATATAACAAAAGACATAAACGCGGGTAGATCCGTCTACGTAAACAATCGAATTCACGTAAAGGGGAACATAAATTCGGATGCGAAGATTAATGCCATTTCGTTTCATGGAGATGGCACCACACTCAATGGGGTCGCCAAAATAACCGATATTGATGCAACAAATGTACGAGTATCAAAATTAGAATCAAATATACCACGTTTTGAACCAATTGAAAAAGAGATCCCATTCCTACAAAAACAAATTGACCAACTTCGCGTGGAATTACCACGAATTGATACACTTGAAAAAAATACATCAGCGCACGAAAATGTCTTATCTGTTTTAGACCCAAGGATATCCAAACTCGAAACGAATATACCTAGAATAACCACGTGCGAAAAAAGGATAAATAGCATAGAAGCGAGTATACATAATCTACCCGAAATAGAGCGTTTAAGTAAAGATGTCTCTGTTATTCAAACATCGATACCAATCATTCATGATACAAAAAAGATAGTTCCGCGTGTTCACGAAAATACATCTAGAATAATAGATTTGGAAAAGACAATCTTGCGATTTAATGAACTAGCACCAATAAAACAACAACTTTTACAATTTAAACACGTATACAAAGAATTACACCGCATTGAACCACTTGAATTGCTAATTAGTAAAACTAAATCAATACTCGAACAAACTGTGGAAGACATTAAAGATCTTCCGGGTATGCGTGAGAGAATTGCAGCCATCGAAAACGCACCTCTCGAAGGTGATGGTTCTCTCATATCAAACATTTCTTTCACACACGTGTTATCGTGTTCGAATGAGACAAATCTACCACTAAAAATACATAACGATGTCACGGCTTCGCGAATCATCACGTGTAGTGCACCGAAATTAACATCTAGAATTGGAGAAGCGGATGGAATATGTTTAAGTAATTTAGCTGAAATTAATGGTTATGTAAAGGCAAATAACGGCACTACATCGGGTAACCCGGGTGGTATAGCATTTAAGACTCGGGATACGAGCGGTGATATGAAGGTTAACATGACATTGGATGCAAATGGTAAATTGGCAGTTGGAACACACAAAGGACATCCATCAGCTGTGTTAACACTTCAATCAACAACGGGTGGTTTACTTTTACCTCGCATGTCTCGCAGTGAAATCGAAAACATAAAACAACCAACACCCGGTCTAATCGTATACGACAACGAAAACGACACACTCCATGTATACAAGAAGTCGGGTTGGACAGAAATAAAATGAGAACTAATATAAATGGTGAAAAACCTTAACACTATCGAAAAATCCGAAAGGATCAGGATAGGTAAGCATGTTCCTGATGAACAAGCTGTGAACACCATAATAATTAATGCGTCTTCGAACGTGATACATGCCCCAGAAGCTGGGTTATATGTCTCTCCTATCAGACTAAATAATTCGCTATATTCAAATGTAATTTGTTACGATGTAACCACAAAAGAAGTCGTAGACAGTGGAATCGGTTTAAATTTACAGGGTGTATCTGAAACTGGCAATTCAACCACGGAAACTTTGCAATTTATGAATACCACGACTAGTTTCATCACTGCATCTAATGTGGGTATAGCCAATACAAATCCACAACACGAATTATCTGTTGGTGGTGACACATACATAGCGGGTAACCTCACAGTCGTCGGTCAGACAACTTCGATTTCGACAGAAAATCTACGTGTAAAAGATGCGATCATCGAGTTGGGTGAAAATAACACAGATGATGATTTTGTTTTTGATTTGGGTCTCATCATGACACGCCCCGGTTCAAATGTTACAGCGTCGTATATTGAATCAAGCAATGAATATATCATCGGTTACACACAAAATTCGGCGTCGGATACATTCATCACACCAGATACATCGAACCTCATTCAGATGCGCGTGTATGGTGATGTCACAGCAAATAGCTTCATAGGGGATGGTTCTCTTTTGTCAAATGTCGTACAAGACACCGATTTATCTGCGAACCTAGATGTCATCCGAAGTGAAATGGCAGCAAACACGATACAATTACGCGAGGATCTCCAATCAAATGCGAGTATTTTACGTGATGAAATGACCGCGAACACGATACAGTTACGTGAGGATCTCCAATCAAATGCGAATATTTTGCGCGATGAAATGACCGCGAATACGATACAATTACGCGAAGACCTCCAGTCAAATGCGAGTATTTTACGCGATGAAATGACCGCGAACACGATACAATTACGTGAAGACCTCCAATCAAATGCGAGTATTTTGCGAGACGAGATGGCTGCAAACACCGTGACTATTCGAGGTGAAATGGCGTCGAATACACTTCAACTTCGAACGGATCTTCAATCAAACGCAACTATTTTACGCAATGAAATGGCTGCAAACACTGTGACTATTCGAGGTGAAATGACCGCGAATACACTTCAACTTCGAACGGATCTTCAATCAAATGCAACTATTTTACGAAGTGAGATGGCGGCAAATGTCATCACAATTCGAGGTGAAATGACGGCGAATACACTTCAACTTCGAACGGATCTTCAATCAAATGCAACTATTTTAC
>Ga0181562_10002859_pt1 | contig 12855 bp, 15 predicted proteins | sample 011ome_26_FD_139344 | JGI IMG/M metagenome (GOLD analysis project Ga0181562, IMG submission 139344) | Coastal salt marsh microbial communities from the Groves Creek Marsh, Skidaway Island, Georgia - 011511BT metaG (megahit assembly) | ecosystem: Environmental > Aquatic > Marine > Intertidal...
AATTAATATAAATTTTGAAAGTAAAAAAGTTACAGGTTTATTAGGACCAAATGGGAGTGGGAAAACAACATTATTCAATATCATCACAGGATTTTTAAACCCTGATAAGGGAGAAATTTTTTTAAATAAAAAACAACTTACGCGATTGAATCTTAGTGAGCGTTCAAAATTAGGAATTTCTTACTTATCTCAAGAGCCATCAATATTTAGGGACATGACTGTTTACGACAATATTCTTTCAATTGCACAACTTTTTCACGATAGTAAAAATTCTAAAATAGTAACCAATGATCTAATTGAACAATTTTCCCTAAATGGTTTTGTTAAAACAAAAGGTAGATTTCTATCTGGGGGCGAAAGAAGAAGAACTGAAATAGCAAGAGCATTAGCTAGTAATCCGGTTTTCCTTTTACTTGATGAACCCTTTGCCGGTATTGATCCGATTGCAATTGAAGAAGTTAAATCAACTATAAATTTTTTGAAAAAATTAGAAGTTGGTGTAATTATTACAGATCACAACGTAAGAGAGGCATTAAATATCGTAGATTATAGCTATATAATTTATAACGGTGAAATAATTAAATCTGGAACTCCTAAAGAAATAACATCAGATAAATTTGTAAAAAAGATTTATTTAGGTGAAAATTATAGTTAATTTCTTATGACTAAAACAAAATTAAAAACCATAAACGGTAAATATTTTCCACCCGGAGATAAGTCTATCAGTCATAGGATTTTAATACTAGCTGGTCAGGCAATTGGGATGTCTCAAATCACAAACCTTTTAGAGGGAGAGGATGTTATAAATACTCTTAAGGCTATGTGTGAACTAGGCGCTAATATCAAAAAAAAGAATAAAACATATATGGTGTTCGGAGTTCCACCTGGCGGGCTCTTTGAACCTAAAACTAATTTAGATTTTGGTAACTCGGGAACAGGTATTCGCCTTATATCAGGTTTAATTTCAAGCAATAACATAAAAGCAACATTGATTGGTGATAAATCTTTAAGTGGACGTCCGATGAAAAGAGTAACTTCACACTTGGAACGAATTGGTGCTGTAATTAAGTTGAAAAAAGAATTATTTCCTCCAATCCAAATTCAGGGAACAGGTCAACCAGTACCACTTAGTTATGAGATAAAAATACCATCTGCACAAATCAAAAGTGCAATCCTTTTGTCAGCGCTTAATACCAACGGATTGGTAAAATTAAAAGAATTTAACTCCACAAGGGATCATACTGAAAATATGCTGAAGGCCATGGGTTATAATATAAAAGTTAGGGAGAATAAAATATATCGCTTTATTGAGATGAAAAATGATAAAGATCTAAAACCTATAAATTACAATGTACCAGGCGATCCATCCTCCGCTGCATTTTTTATTGCCGCTGCTTGTATGAAGCCTGGATCAAAACTTGAAATTAAAAATATTCTTTTCAACAAAACCAGAATTGGTTTTATAAAAACCCTGAAAAAAATGGGTGGCAACATTAAGATTATTAATAAAAGGAATGTTAATTTTGAAACTGTAGCTGATATACAAGTTATACAAACTAAACACCTAAGAGCAACTAAGCTTGATGAAAGAGATATACCCACTCAAGTGGATGAAATTCCTATCTTATCTATCGCAGCATCATTTGCTAACGGAACAACTATTTTTAAAGGGTTAAAAGAATTGACAGTCAAAGAAAGCAATAGGCTTTTACTAGTGCAACAAAACTTACAAAGAATGGGAGTAAGGGCCGAAATTAAAAAAGAGTATGATCTTTATATATATGGCAACCATGAGCTAAAAAAAGGTGGGGCCTTAATTGATCATCATCAAGACCATAGGATAGTGATGGCTTTTTATATAGCTAACCTTATATGCCTCAAAAATAATAAAATTGATGATAAATCTAGTGTAAAAACAAGCTATCCTAAGTTTTTTAAGGATTTTAAGAGTCTTTCAAACTAATTATCTTGAAAATTATTTATAAAACTTTAAAAAAACCTAACAATTTGAAAGGCGAACTATGAAATTATGATATCCAATGACGAATATAGCAAACTGCTAGACCAACACTATCAATCTAAAGACCCCATAACTAATAATAAAATAATCCCTGGAACAATTTTAAATATCACAGATCAATTTGTAACTGTTGATATTGGTTATAAGAGCGAAGGTCAAATTCCAAAAGAAGAGTTTTTAAATAACGGTTCATCAGACGATCTAAAAAAAGGTCAAATAATAGAGGTCTTTGTCGAAAAATTAGAAGACAGAGAAGGCAATGTTAAAATATCTCATGAAAAAGCTATTAAAATGAAATCATGGGAAAAACTTCAAAAAATTTACGATAATAAAGAAAAAGTTAAAGGATTTATTGTTGGCAAGGCTAAGGCTGGGCTTTATGTAAAAGTTATGGGCACTAATGCCTTTCTTCCACTCAGCCAAGTAGACGTTCGTCCTGTTCGTGATGTAAGTCATCTTATCAAGACTGAAGAAACTTTTGAAATTCTTAAAATGGATTATGCAAAGGGTAATATTGTTGTTTCTAGAAAAGCCATCTTAGAAGAAAAGCAAAAAGAAATTAAAAATAAAATTGTAGAAAAATCTCAGAATAATTCAGTGGTGAAAGGAAAAGTAAAAACTTTTACTGACTACGGTGCTTTTGTAGATTTAGGTGGTATTGACGGTTTGGTTCACTTAAGTGATATTTCTTGGAGTAGAATTAATCACCCATCAGACGTCCTTGAAATTGGTAAATCTTATGATTTTAAAATTTTAAAGGTATCAGATGAGTCAGATAAAATTAGCTTAGGATTTAAACAACTCAAGGATGATCCATGGGAAAAAATAGAAGATAAAATTATTTCTGATGAAATTTATGATGGCAAAGTTACCCATATCACTGATTATGGCGCATTTGTTCAACTTACAGATAAAGATCTAGAGGGTTTGGTCCACTCTAATGATATATCCTGGACAAGTAAAAATGTTCACCCAAATAAAATCTTAGAAGTTGGATTTAACATCAGAGTTAAGGTACTAGAGATTGATAAGGAAAAAAAACGTATTAGCCTTGGAATTAAACAAACTGAGCCAAATCCATGGGAGAATATTTTAAATGAATATAAAAAAGATCAGATTATTGATACCGAAATAAAAAATATTACTGAATTTGGGATTTTTGCAAAACTTAACGATAATATTGATGGATTAATTCATAAAAATGATCTTTCATGGACAGACCCTAATGGAGATAGAACATTAAAAAAGTATCAAAAAGGTCAAAATATTCAGGTGAAAATTCTTGAAATAGATCCTGTAAAAGAAAAAATTAGTTTTGGAATTAAACAACTTGCAGCTGATCCATTCCAAGATTTTTTCAAAGACAAAAGCAAAGGAGATATTGTTTCTGCAACTATCACTCGGATTAATAACAATGGTATTGATGTAGAGGTTGCAAGCTTCATTGAAACAAACATTAGAAAAAAAGAATTATCAAAAAATAAAGAGGAACAAAATATTTCTAGATATAATGTTGGTCAAAAAATTGATGCTAAAATTAGTTCTATTGACTTAACTAATAGAAAGTTTGCTCTATCTATTAGACAGTTGGAAATTGATGAAGAGCAAACCCTACTCGAAAAGTACGGCTCTAAATCTTCCGGATCAGTATTAGGTGATATTTTAGGTAAGGCTTTGGATGAGGATAAAGACTCCAAAGAAGAATAAGTCTGACCTTTTAAAGTCCTTTTTACAATCTGAAACTGATTTAAATCCAAAAATTAACGAGGATATATTTCATTGTTTTTTTAGTCTAATTGAAAACCATATTTCTCAGCACCAAACCATTGAGCTGAGAAATTTTGGTGTATTTAAATCAAAATTAATGAGTGCACGATATGGCTCCGACCCTCGAAATAAAAATAAAATCTACATTCCTGCAAAACAAAAGCTCACTTTTAAATTAAGTGAAAATATTATTCGTAAGCTCAATGAAAAAAATTAAAGCTTTTATTGCTTTAGATAGCGATAGTATCCATAAAAACATCAGTGCCATTAAAAAACTATCGCCCTATGTGTATGGATTTAAGATTGGATATCGATCTTTTTACCAAAAAGGTTCTGAAAAATTAATTCAATTAGTTAAAAAAAGTAATTCAAAATTATTTCTGGATTTAAAACTGCATGATATCCCAAACACGGTGGCTAACGGTATAGACTCACTTAAAAGTATTAACCCCGATTACCTCACCATTCATATCTCTGGTGGTAAAGAAATGATTGAAACTGCAGTCAAATCCATCGCTAAAAATAAACTAAAAACTAAGATTTTAGGTGTTACTCTTTTAACGAGTCTAGATAAGCATGATAGTAAGTTAATCTATGGTGAGGCCAATACATCAAAATTAGTTAAAAAATTAGCACTACTTGCACTTCAATCTAAACTAAAAGGAATTGTTTGCTCGGGACTTGATTTAAAAAACCTTAAAGGAGTAAGAGGCCTTATGAAAATAACACCGGGTGTTAAATTATTTTCACGCAAAGATGATCAGAAAAGAGTATCCTACGTACACGATGCAATTTTAAATGGCGCAAGCTACGTAGTAATAGGTAGAGAATTGATAAATACGCCAAATCCACAGGAAATCTTAAAAAAATACTATGAAAAATATCCAAATAAAAATTTGTGGACAAACTAATCCTGCAATCATTAATCACTGTTTAAATCTAGGAATTGAAAAACAAGGATTAATTTTTTATGAACAGAGTCCACGTTTCGTTGACAATGACACTCTTGGAATTATCAATAACTACTTTAAAAACTTTAAACATCAGTTTGTAGGCGTATTTGTTAATCCTAGTATCAATGAAATAGAGTCAAAATTAAAACAGTTTGATTTTGATACAATACAACTTCACGGGAATGAAGATCAAGACTTAATCAATACTATTAAAAAAAAATTTAATAAATCTATATACAAATCAATTACTCCTGAAAAATTTATTGGGGAATACTTTCAAAATGTTGATTTATTTTTGATTGAGAGCGCACCCTCTAAAGAAGAAATGCCAGGAGGCAATAACAAAACTTGGGATTGGTCTTCCTTTAATAACCCGAACAACTTACCATTTATGATCTCTGGAGGTTTAAATATTACTAATATTAAAAAAGCAATTGACTTAACAGGAGCAAGTTTTGTTGATATAAATTCGGGTGTAGAGGATAAACCTGGTATCAAAAATATATCTCTAATCGAGGATCTAGTTTTATCATTAAAATAAATGAGAAAGTATAATCAACCAAACACTCTTGGCCGTTTTGGAATATTTGGAGGTATGTATGTTTCAGAAACATTAATGCCTTTACTCTTGGGATTAGATCAGGCCTATAAAAAAATACAAAAAGATAAAAAATTTCAAAATGAATTATCTAGTCTTTTTAAAAACTATGTAGGTAGGCCTTCTGCCCTACATTTTGCAAAAAATATTACTGAATATCTCAAGGGCCCCAAAGTCTACTTTAAGCGAGATGAGTTAAATCATACAGGCGCGCATAAAATCAATAACTGTCTTGGTCAAATTCTCCTTGCAAAAAAAATGGGTAAAACAAGAATTATAGCTGAGACCGGCGCTGGTCAACACGGCGTTGCAACCGCTACTGTTTGCGCCTTATTTGGACTTCCCTGTTTTATTTACATGGGCTCAAAAGACATAGAAAGACAAAAACCCAATGTTTTTAGAATGAAGCTTTTGGGAGCCACTATCATCCCAGTGGAGTCAGGTAGTAAATCTTTAAAGGATGCTATGAATGAAGCTCTTCGTGATTGGATTAAAAATGTGAGAGATACTTTTTATATTATCGGTTCCACTGCAGGCCCTCATCCCTACCCTAAAATGGTTCGTGATTTTCAATCCGTGATAGGAAAAGAAGCAAGACAGCAAATTCTTCAAGTTGAAAAAAAACTCCCCGACTTTTTAATTGCCTGCGTTGGCGGAGGATCAAATGCCATGGGGTTATTTTACCCCTTTTTAAACGATAAAAAGGTTAAAATTATTGGTGTAGAGGCTGCTGGGAAAGGTGCGAAAACCAATCAAACTGCAGCAACCATGACATCCGGCTCTCCTGGTATTCTTCATGGCAGTTATAGTTATGTCCTACAAGATAATGATGGACAAATAAAAGAGGCCCATTCAATTTCTGCTGGCTTAGACTACCCTGGTGTTGGCCCTGAGCACTCTCATTTAAAAGATATAAAAAGGGCACAGTACTTTGGTGTGACCGATAAAGAAGCACTTAATGCTTTCCAGCTCTGCTCAAAACTAGAGGGGATCATTCCCGCACTAGAACCCTCCCATGCATTAGCCTATCTATTCAAGGCATTTAAAAATAAACATAAAGGCAAAACAGTTATTTTAAATCTATGCGGGCGAGGAGATAAAGACCTCTTTACTGCAGCGAAGGCGATAGGGTTTGATGTCGATGAATAATCTAGATTTACTTCCAAAAAAAAATGTTTTGTCATTATTTATGACGTGCGGCTTTCCCTCTCTTTCTCAAAGTAAAAAAATTTTTAATGAAATTATTTCACATCAACCTGATATTATCGAATTTGGTCTTCCTTTTTCTGACCCTATGGCAGACGGCCCTGTCATTCAGGAGGCCAATAAACTTGCACTCAAGTCTCAAATTACGACTAAGCAATCTCTTAATTTAATTAAGCAATTTAAAACAAAAAAACTTAAAACATCGTTTGTAGTAATGTGCTACCTCAATACTGTTCAAAAATATGGAATTAATAAATTTATTAATGACATTAAAGGTATCGTGGATGGAATTATCTTAGTTGATCTTCCTTTTGAAGAGGAAAAGGAAATTAAATCACAATTAGAAAAAAATAATATTTACTTAATTAAATTAATTTCTCCAATGACAGATAAAACAAGAGCTAAAAAACTTTTAAAAAATTCTAAAGGATTTATTTATTATATTTCAGCTACCGGCATCACTGGTTCTAATAAACTTAATTATGATGAAATTAATAAAAATATTTTATTACTCAAAAAACTCACCAAAGTTCCTGTTTTGGTTGGTTTTGGAATTAAATCACGCCAAGATGTTCTGGCAATATCCAATAAAACCAAGGCAAATGGTGTCATTATAGGTTCTGCATTAATACAAAAGTACTTTGATCTTAAAATGAATTTAAGTCATTATATACAATCTTTAAATAAATTTATTAAAGAGGTCAAAATAACAAAATGAATTGGTTAACAGATTTTGTAAAACCCAAATTAGACTCTCTAGTCAACCGCAAAGAACCTCCATCAGACCTTTGGACAAAATGTGGTTGTGGAGAGAGAATGCTCTACGTCAGTGACTTAAAGGAAAATCAACATGTCTGCTCATACTGTGATCGACACATGTACATTGATTTTGAAAATAGGTTTAAACAATTATTTGATGATCAATCTTATGAGCTAATTGATATTCCCTTTGAGAATAGCGATCCTCTAAAATTTAAGGATTTAAAAAAATATACCGACAGACTAAAAGATGCACAAAAAAAAACTAATCAAAAAGACGCTGCGATAGTTGCTTTAGGTAAAATTGGTGAAAAACAAGTTTGTCTTTTTCTTTTAGATTTTAGTTTCATGGGTGGCAGCATGGGAAGTTATGTAGGAGAAGCATTTCGTATTGCCTGCCAAAAGTCAGTAGAATTAAATTGTCCATTTATATCCATTGCATCTTCAGGGGGTGCGCGAATGCAAGAGGGCCTAGTAAGCCTAATGCAATTACCGAAAACAGTCGCTGCAGTCAATTTACTAGATCAAAATAAAATTCCTTTTATTAGCATTCTAACCCACCCAACAACTGGAGGTGTTAGCGCCTCCTTTGCTATGTTAGGTGATATAATTATTGCTGAAAAAGGAAGTATGATTGGCTTTGCGGGTAAAAGAGTAATCGAAGAAACTATTAAAGAACAACTACCAGAGGATTTTCAAACAGCAGAATACCTCTCAGATCACGGAATGATTGATATTGTTGTTCATCGCAAAGACTTACGAGATACCCTTGCAAAAGTTTTATCTTATCTGAAAAAATAATTAATCTTGAAAGACCCTATTTTTAAAAGGCTCCTTCAACTACATCCTAAATTTTCTGACCTGTCGCTTGGTAGAATTACAAAACTACTCAAAGAAATTAAGTTTGAGGAAAAAAAACTACCCTACGTCATTCACATTGCTGGTACAAACGGCAAGGGCTCTACCGCCAGTATTATCAAAAGTATTTTAAACGCGCATGGTTTCACTACCCACGTCTACACTACGCCACACTTAGTTAATTTTAATGAGAGAATTCAATTAAACTCTAAAAATATTTCCAATCAACTTCTACTGAAATACCTTAAATATTGTGAAAAAAAGAATAAAGGAAGACTCATAACTTTTTTTGAGATTACTACTGCCGCCGCTTTCAAGGCATTTCAGGATCATAAGGCGGATTTTTTGATATTGGAGGTTGGACTAGGTGGAAGATTTGATGCTACCAATATAATCACTGGGTCTAAACATGTTGCCATTACGCCTATCTCTATCGATCATCAGGACTACCTAGGTAATACTTTAACTAAAATAGCATTTGAAAAATTAGGGGTGATTAATAAAAAAAGCAAAGTTTTTATTAATAAACAAAAACCTGTTGTCCTCAATTTTATTCAATCTTTTTTAAAAAAACACAAGATACAAGCTAGCATTTTTAATACAAATTGGAAAATTCAATTAAACAAATATATTTCACACAATCAAGTCATTGACCTTTCAAGCTTATCACTTAAAGGCAAGCATCAAAAGTTTAATGCAGGTTTAGCAATTAAGGTTTGCCAAGACATCCTAGGATCTAAATTCAATCATGTATTAGTACAAAAAGCGCTGCAAAATTGTATATGGCCTGGGCGATTTCAACCTATTATTAAAGGTAAATTAACTCGAAGTATATCTAGCTTTAAGGATATCCATTTAGATGGATTTCATAATTTAGATGGTATGAAAACTTTCATTTCCAATCTTCCCCTTAATAAAAAAATCTTAGTTTGTTCTTTTTTAAACAATAAAAAATATAATCAAATGCTCAATAAACTATTACCCCATTTTCAAAAAATTATAGTTGTACAAATGAATGAGGAAAATTCTATTACACAACAGGACTTGTCTTCTAAACTGCCTCTTACATTTATATCATCATTGAATAAACTTTTCCCTATACTCAATAAGGCATCTTCTAAGGACACCTCTCTTTATTTTGGTGGGTCACTTTACTTTATTGGGGAAGTTCTAAAATATAATCAAACTCGATGAAAGTCTCGCACTTACTCATTGCTTTAATGGTTATGATTTTATTTGGGAGTTCCTACCCTGTAGGTAAAATTGGCCTGGATATGAGCATGTCCCCCTTTCAATTTGCGACAATCAGAATTCTCTCCATGATGATCTTGTTGCTACCTTTTTTAAAGTTAGCCTCTTTGAAAAAAGAAAATTTTAAATACGTCATATGGTATGGGCTATTATTAGGCGTAGGGCTGTATCCCTTGATGTATTTAGCACTGCTTTATACTAAGTCTACTTCCTCTGTTATCTTAATTATGCAGTTCTCTATTCCTATTGGAGTTCTTTTAGGGTCAATTGTCTTAAAAGAAAATGTGTCACGACAACGATGGTATCTAATTACGCTTGTATTAATTGGCATGGCCCTAATTTGTTTTGAGCCAACTGTGTTGAGTACACCGATTGCCTTAATTTTTGGTTTTGTTGCTGCGGTTTGTTATGGAATAGCCTCTATGATATCAAGGAAAATAGCTAATTTCAGTGCAATTGAGGTCAACGGGTGGATGGCTGCTATCGGGCTTCCTGCGATCATCCTTACTTCTTTACTGTTTGATACAAGAGATTTAAATGAGCTACTTCAATTTTCATGGCAGACCTATTTACCCGCGGTTTATTCGGGTGTAGCTATTTCCTGCGGAGCACAAGTACTAATGCTCTGGCTCTATAAACACTATGATGTTCAAGTGGTTTTACCCTTATACAGCCTTTTTCCAGTATTCGGGGTATTATTAACGGTGCTGATACTTCAAGAAAAAATATCCTTTATGATAGTCTTAGGCGGGTTAATTGTAATTTCAGGAAATTATCTCTTAGTAAAAATTAAATAATTACTGATTTATTATTTGGATAATAAGCTCATCATTAAATTTTAATTCACTATCATAATGTTGATCGATAAATCGCATACCCTCTTCAACCTGTCTTGCATTCATCTTAAGCAAAACAGTGATAAATTTATTTTTTATCATTTTTAGGTACTCCTCTTTTTTTATTTTAACCTCATAGGTAAATTTTTTAATTTTTTGATGATTAAAATTTTGATGAATTTCATTTTCAATATCCCTATGGATTAGTAATGATTTTTGTAAATAGGAATGCATTAAAGGAAATGTTGGTAGTGAACTTTCTTGGCTCATATATATAATAATAAGTACCCCCTTGCTGCTTAATCTATTTTTTAATTGATCATAAAGAAAAATTCTTTCATAAGCGTTTAATAGATGGAGCATTTGCTTTATAAAAATAATATCAAATTTTAATTTAGAATTTTTCAAATAGTTTAAAATACTATCGTTTACAAAAATTAGCTCTTGAGCAAATTCATTTTGATGGTCGACACTATCAATACCAATGGGCTTTAACTTAAAGTCTACTTTTTGAATTAGTTTTTTTAATAAATAGCCTCTTCCACAGCCGATATCTAAAAGCTGGTCCGTTGCACCAATGCTAACATTGGTAGTAATTTGGTCGACTAACTTAGAAAAATAATCATCTGAAGATAGCCATGATGATTTATCCCAATTATGACATTCCATTAATTTCATGTATTTTTTAAAAGTACCAGCCTAAGATAGATATTTTTTATATAAAAGTACTGAAAATATTAACTTTTTTTTAAGATATTTTTTTTAATCTAATAAACAATTAATTAGGTACAAAAAGAAGATTAATAACCTTAATCCTCCAAAAAAACCATTCTTGTGGTTATGCTGCAAGAATGGTTCTATAAATTAAACCTTTGATTTATTCTTCCAGTACAAAAAAATTGCAGCTATTTCATAAATAACAAACCACGCCTGTCTCATTAAGGGTAAACTTAGAATTTTAGATAATAGGCTCCACTTCTCCATTTGAGACCACATAATTAAAAAAGACTCAGATCCCGAATAAAGAGTTCCTTGATGGTACACATGCATTCGACGAAAAAGTTTATCTTTAGATAAATTTATTACGTGTTCATCTTTTTTTTTAGAAATATCCACATATGAAATATTATTTTTTAATTTTTTATAATGATTAATTTCTGTATTACAGATATTGCACGAGCCATTGTAATAAATCTTCATGATGATATGGGTGGGGGATTATTTCCTTTGTGGAATAAATCATAGCCTCTCACTACAGCTGGGCGCTGTGCAATTAGTTGATACCAAGCACATAAATGAGGATAATGATGTAATCCAATATCATGAATATTATGACGAGCAATCCAAGGAAAAGTTGCCATATCGGCAATGGAATAGTCCCCCGCAAGAAATTGATGATTTGATAGATGGTCATTTAAGTTTTCATAGATAGTTTTAGCAATTTTAAAATATCGCTCTTCCCCAAAGCTACTTTTTCCAGGATGATAGTGGTGAAATTGATGGTGTTGACCTAGCATGGGTCCGACATACCCCATTTGGGCCATCAACCATTGATTTGTAAGATCTTTATTTTTTCCATAAAATTTTCCAGATAAATTTGCTAGGTATATTAAAATTGCTCCAGACTCAAAAAGTGTTTCATTCTTTTTAAGATTTTTTAAAACTGGGATTTTATTAAATGGCGAAATTTTTTTGAAGTCACTATCAAATTGATCTCCTTTGCCTATATCGATTAATGTTACTTTATATTCAAAGGGTATTTCTTCGAGCATAATTGAAACTTTCCTAGCATTAGGTGTGTCATCTGCAAATAACTCAAACATTAAATGATGCTGACAATAAATTTATGAACAAAGTACCCGATAATAAGTAAAAGTATGCCCAATATATAAATTAGCCAGAAGTTCATATTTAAACTTTTGGCAAAGAAAAAGGGTAAAAAAAATAAGTAAGAAACTGGCACACCCACTAATATACTTTTTGCAAAGATTACAGAACTCTCTGTATTTTTATGTTCCAAATAAGAAAAAACTAATGCCAAGATACTTGCTAAAGGTAAAGCAATAATAAAGCCTGATAATTCTGGTTTTTTACCTGATAGCCAACTCGCAAAGGCAATAACCAATGCCGCTAAAATAACTTTACCTAAGAAAACCATTATTTGTCCATTTTATACTAATTACTAAAAGTTAAATATTTTTTTCTGGAATATGAAAGGTTGTTGATGCCCAAATACTATGCCATATGGGCTCTTTTTTGTTCGCGTCACCCTTAATCGGATAAATGATAACAGCATCTATTAGGTAGTCTCTTCCGGGTTCCACATCAAAGCTCACCACTCCTCGATCATCGGTCTGCAATTTTTCTTTTTTAAAGTCTAAATTGTCTTTTCTAGAAAAAATTTCTACTTGATGGTTTTTTAATATTTTCTTTTTGTAATATAAGATTGCAGAAATTTTATTATTTTTTAACTCATAGGGATTTTCCTGTAAAACAAATTCAAACAACAAGCCTGTTTTTTTATCCTCGCCTTTTGAACCATTTACGACAATTAATGATTTGGCGTATCTTCGATATGTTTCATTAAAATCTTCCTCTGGATAACCC
>Ga0181562_10002862_pt1 | contig 12835 bp, 7 predicted proteins | sample 011ome_26_FD_139344 | JGI IMG/M metagenome (GOLD analysis project Ga0181562, IMG submission 139344) | Coastal salt marsh microbial communities from the Groves Creek Marsh, Skidaway Island, Georgia - 011511BT metaG (megahit assembly) | ecosystem: Environmental > Aquatic > Marine > Intertidal zone...
GGCGACGCCGACGGAGGCGGAGGCGGCGGCGGCGGCGGCGGCACCGAGCCGAGCGCCGAGCCCGCGGCGCCGCCCGGAGACGCGGCGCCTCTGAGCGCCTTCCTGGCCTGATCTCGAGTCCACGCGCGCGGGTGCGCCTCGAAGAACGCGTACCCCTTTACCTACCTAGTCGCAAAAAAATGAAAATACGCACGCGAGAACTTTTCGTTCTGATGAACCGACAGACGGACGCCGGATGAAAAATATCGTACTCGTCGCGCGTTAAAAAACGACGCGCGCGGCGGAGCTCCGCCGCGGAGCTCTTTTCGTTTCGCGCTCGAGACCGCCTCCGCGCGCTTTACGAAAGGTACTTCGCAGCCTGCTCGGTGAGGATCTTGGCGGACGCCTTGGCATCCAGGAACAGCTCCCCCACCTCCTCCAGGTCGCCCACGGCGATCTCGTCCCGCCCATTGGTCTTGGCGAGCACCGACGCCGGCGTGAGCAGCTGCACGGCGTGCCTCAGCGAAGTGCCCTCGCCGATGTCGCCGAGGTACGCGAGCGACTCCTCGTCCACCTTGAGCCCTTCCACGGCGGATCTGACCGCGAGGATCTTGACCATCTCCTCGGGCGTGTACGGCAGCGTACGGATGATCACCAGGCGGTCCAGCAGGTCCACCGGCACGCCGTGCGGCGCCGACATGTCCGTGCCTTTGATCTCGCAGATGCCGCGGTTGGTGGCGAAGATGACGATGGGCGCAAGGCTGGATTCGAGAGCGCGGTTGAGGTACGTGAAGCACTCGATGTCCAGCATGTGCACCTCGTCGATGAACAGGACGCCCGGGACGAGTTCCGCGACGCCGGTGTCGATGTACCGGTTCACCACCTTGTTGATCTCCGCGCGCAGCTTCTCGGTGATCTCCGTCTTTTTCGATTTCATCATGGCGCCCATGACGCTCATGATGTCCTGGCCGCCCTGCGGCTTGGCGTTGGCGGAGTCCAGGTCGTGCAGCGTGACGTCCTGCACGATCTCCTTCTTCTTGTGCACGTCCCCCTTGGGAAGCGGCACGTACTCCTCCGCCTCGAGGTCGAACTCCGTGGCGTACGCGTCGCACCGGCCGACGCGCTTCACTGACCCGGAGTTGGCCTCGATGTAGATGACGTCGCCGACGCGCACGTTTTCTTTCTGCATGGCGTCGTAGATGGTGGGGTCGAGCTTGAGCTGCTTGGTTCCCTTGACGGTCTTCAGCCCGATCACGACGTGGGACACCACTTTGCCGTATCCCCCCCCCGCGCTCTCCGTCTCCTCGGGCGTGAGCTCGGTGACCTCGCCCTCGTACACCTCCTTGTTCTCCTTGATGCGCAGACCGATGGCGCGGCGGAAGTTCTCCATCAAAATCTCCGTCTTCTTCACCTCGCTGGAGTACACCTCCGAGCCCACCATCGGGCAGAAAGGGACCTTCGTGCCCAGCTCCTGCGCGATACCGAGCGCCAGCGCGGTCTTGCCGGTGCCGGGCGCGCCAGCCATGAGCAGCGCGCGCCCGGCCATCTTCTTCTGCTTGATCATGTCCACCACCACCCCGCACGCCTCGCGCGCCTGCTCCTGTCCGACCCAGCCCGCGCTCTCGTCGATCGCGTCGCCGTCATCCTTCAGCCCGAGTCCCTGTCGGTCGTTCACACAGAAAGGAATGTGGCGCGTCGGTTGGTCAGTGTATGGTCCTCGGAAGGCGCTCGGGGCGATCGCGCGGCGCGCGATCGGGCGCGCCGATCCCGCATTCTCGGAAAAGCATCTTGGAAAGTCAAACGTCGGCGCGCGATTGACCGGGGCGATCGTCGCGCGCGATCGGTCTCCGACGCGCGCGAACGCGTCCCCGACGTACCTTGATGTGCGTATGCGTTGCCACGCGCTGCTTCTTCGTCGTCGATTGCACTTCCTCGATCTTCATCGTGGCAGGCAACCGGGGGGTGTCGCTCGAAGTGCTGCATACGACGATCCCGCGCGAAGAAAAAGGCGCGTCGAAGAGACTCGAAGTATCGCGTTTGCGAAGCGCCGGTTTCGCAGAAATTGACTGACGAGATTCAGGATTTGCGACTCCAAGCATGCTTGGCTTGGTCTTTTTCCATCGCTCGGATGCTTTTTATCTCTTGAGACGGAGGCTCCTTCCTAATCGACGCGGAGGAGCGCGCGCCTCTCTCTCCGCGGGCACTTCGAACGGCACGGCCGAGCGCTTTTCGTCGCTCGCGCGTACCTACGACACACGGAAAGGGTCGTCGTCGGACCTCCCTTCGTCTCGAAACCGCAAGCACACTCGCCCCTCGTACGATCGTCGAGATGCCCGCCGCGTGCGTCGCTCCGGCGGCTGCCCTCGGCGCCGCTGCCGCCTCCCGTCGCCAGGGTTCGCCCCTGCGCGCGCGCGCCGCCGCCAAGCAAGGTGCGATCTCCCCCGCGACGACGCCGCGCCACCAAGCGCGCGACGCGGGCGAAGACTCGCGCGGCAGACGACGCCCGCCCCCGCGCCTGGAGGCGCACGCGCCGCGCGGATCCGCGCCGATCGCGTCGTCACCCGTTTCGCGATTGGCCGGCGTTCCTCGTCGCGAGACGCGCACATCTTTTCACCGCGAACCGCCCGCTGACCCGTCGTCCCCTCGTCCCGCCCTCCGCGCCTCCCTCCGCGCAGTTCCCCGCGGCGCGGCCTCGAAGGCGCGCGCCGCCGCCGCCGCGCCCGCGTCCGCCGCGGGCACCGACTGGGACGACCTCGGGTTCGGTTTGACCGAGACGGCGTTCATGGTTAAAGTGCAGTGCGACATCGACGGCGAGTGGGCGGCGAGCGCGGTGGAGCCGTACGGCGACCTGAGCCTGTCTCCCGCGGCTGCGGTTCTGAACTACGGCCAGGGCATCTTCGAGGGCATGAAGGCGTTCCGCACGGTGGACGGCGAAGTGGTGACGTTCCGCCCCGACCAAAACGCGGCGCGGTTCGCGGAGGGCGCCGGTCGCATGTCCATGCCCCCCGTGCCGGAGTCCATCTTCGTGGACGCGGTGAAGAAGTGCATCTCCGCCAACCGGGACTTCATCCCCCCGGAAGGCAAGGGCTCTCTGTACCTGCGCCCGCTTCTCATCGGCACCGGCCCGATCCTCGGCCTCGGCCCCGCGCCCTCGTACACGTTCCTGGTGTACTGCTCGCCCGTCGCGTCGTACTTCAAAGGCGGGCAGCTCACGCCCATCGACCTGGTGGTGGAGGAGTCGTACCACCGCGCGGCTCCCGGCGGGACGGGCAGCACGAAGTGCATCGGGAACTACAGCCCGGTGCTTAAGGTGCAGCTGCAGGCGAAGAAGGCGGGGTACTCCGACGTCATTTACCTCGACGCGGTGAACAACACGTACATCGAGGAGGTGAGCTCGTGCAACTTTTTCGTGGTGAACGGCGACGTCATCGCGACGCCCAAGCTGGGGGGGAGCATCTTGCCCGGCATCACGCGCAAGTCCATCATCGACTTGGCGCGCGCGAAGGGGTTCACCGTCGAGGAGCGCGACGTCTCCGTGGACGAGGTGATCGCCGCAGACGAGTGCTTCTGCACGGGCACGGCGGTGGTGGTCGTCCCGGTGGGATCCGTCACGCACCGCGGCAACAAGACGGTGTTCCAGGAGGGGGGCATCGGGCCGGTGGGCCAGTCTCTGTACGACGAACTCACCGGGCTGCAGTCCGGGAAGGTGGAGGACACGCTCGGGTGGTTGGAAAAGGTCCCGGAGGGGTTCCACCTGTGAGAGCGGCGCGCACGTGCGCGCGCGCGACCGACACGAAAGGAGGGGACACGTGCGGTGACACACAGAAGCTTTGGAGTCTGTGTGATGATAGGCGACGCGTAGGCGCGCGCGTATAGGAGCCATCGCGTCAATCACAGTCACGCACTCCATTACGTTTTTCATGTCACACCCACAAGTTCGCCAAAATCGCACGACGAACGAGATCTCGCCCACAGTGCTCGAGTGCGTTTTTAGTCTGCGGCGAAATCCTTCGCGAGGATAGCGCCGCTTCGGCGTTAGAGGCTCTGCGGCCTTCTCTCGCGCGCCTCGCCTCAGAGCGACGCGCGCCGCGAGAGCGACCGCACGCACCCGCGCGAGAGAGCGTAGTTTCTCTCCCCCCGGTGCCCGCACGAAACCATGGTGCGCACCCGCGACCACCCGACGGTCCTTACCTCGGCGCGACGCCCCGGGCGTCCCGCCTCGCGCGCTGAAGCGCACGCATCGAGCGACGCGTGCGATCTCTCTCGTCCGCGTTCTCTCGCCAGCGCGCGCGCGCACCGCCTGCTCGCGCGGCTCGACAGCCCGGACCTGGGCGCGGCGCGCCATCGCCTCCCTCGCTCGCGCCTCGCGGGTCCCGCCCTCCGCGCCGTCGCCTCCGTCTCCTGACCCATCCCCCCGATCGACCGCAGAGCATGAAGCTGTACGGCTGCACCGGCCGCTCCGACCGCGTCAAGGCGGCGGCCGGCTGGGCGGGCGTGCCTCTGGAAATCGCGCCGTTCACGATGGGCGTCGATAACAAGACGCCCGAGTTTCTGGCGAAGAATCCCTTCGGCAAGGTGCCCGTGCTCGAGACCCCCGACGGCACGTGCATCTTCGAGTCCAACGCCATCGCGCGCTTCCTCGTCTCGTCCAAGCCGTGCTCGCTGTACCCCGAGGACGCCGTGACGCGCGCGCGCATCGACGCCTGGTGCGACGCCTGCGCCGCCCTGGACGTCGTCGGGCCCAAGTGGTACTACCCCATCGTCGGCATCGGCGCCGCGCGCGGCGTGGCGTACGACGCGGCGAACGAGCGCGAAGCCAAAGCCACTTTGAAGACGTTCCTCGAGACGCTCGAGCGCGCGTTGACCGCGAACGAGAAAGGGGACGTGTTGATCGGATCATCGTTCACGCTGGCGGATGTGGTCGCCGCGTGCTCGCTGGAGACGACGTACATGGCGCTCTACGCGCCGGCGGACTGGGACGCGTTTCCGGCGACGCTCGCGTGGCTCGAGTCCGTGTTCGCCGCGCGCGAGTTCGTGGACGCCGTGGGCGTGGTGCCCAAGTGCGTGACGCCCATGGCGTACGACGCGGCCGGCCCCCAGACCGGCCCCGCGCCCGCGCCCGCGCCGGCGAGCGGCAAGTACGACGACAACGGGTGGCCCGCGCGTAAGATTCGCGGGACGTTTTTCGATTTCTTCAAGAACAACGACCACACGTTGGTGCCCTCCTCGCCCGTGGTGCCGCACGACGACCCGACGTTGCTGTTCGCGAACGCTGGGATGAACCAGTTCAAGCCCATCTTCCTAGGCAAAGCCGACCCCAAAGGTCCGCTCGCCAAGCTCAAGCGCGCCGTGGACACGCAGAAGTGCATCCGCGCCGGCGGGAAGCACAACGACCTGGACGACGTGGGGAAGGACACGTACCACCACACGTTCTTCGAGATGCTCGGGAACTGGTCGTTCGGGGACTTCTTCAAGAAAGAAGCCATCGGGTTCGCGTGGGAGCTGCTCACGGAGGTGTACAAGTTGCCGGCGGAGAACCTGTACGCCACGTACTTCGGCGGGGACGACGCGCAGGGGCTGCCCCCGGACCTCGAGGCGCGCGACATCTGGCTCAAGTTCCTCCCCGAAAACCGCGTGATGCCGTTCGGGTGCGAGGATAACTTCTGGGAGATGGGCGACGTGGGCCCCTGCGGCCCGTGCACGGAGATCCACTACGACCGCATCGGCGGCAGGGACGCGTCGCACCTGGTGAACATGGATGACCCCATGTGCCTCGAGATTTGGAACGTGGTGTTCATCCAATTCAACCGCGAGGAGGGGGGCGTTTTGAAGCCGCTGCCGGCGAAGCACGTCGACACCGGCATGGGCTTCGAGCGCCTCGCGTCCATCCTGCAGGGCAAGATGAGCAACTACGACACCGACATCTTCACGCCCATCTTCGACGCGATCCAGGAAATCACCGGCGCGGCGCCCTACACCGGGCTGCTCGCGCCCGAGGACGTCGGCGAGAAGGACATGGCGTACCGCGTGGTGGCGGACCACATCCGCACGTTGACGTTTGCCATCGCCGACGGCGCCGCGCCCGGTTCGGACGGACGCAACTACGTTTTGCGGCGCGTGCTTCGCAGAGCGGTGCGCTACGGTAGGGAGAAGCTCGGCGCCAAGCAGGGCTTCTTCCAGAAGCTGGTCCCCGTGGTGGTGAAGCACTTCGGCGAGGTGTTCCCCGAGATTGTCAAGCACGAGTCTAGGGTGACGGAGATCATCGCCGAGGAGGAGGAGAGCTTCGGGCGCACGCTGCTGAAGGGCATCGAGCAGTTCAAGAAGATCGCAGCGCGGGCGAAGGATGAGGGCCGGGACACCGTGAACGGCTCCGAGTGCTTCCTGCTGTGGGAGTCATTCGGGTTCCCCAACGACCTCACCGAGCTCATGGCGGAGGAGATCAACATGAAGGTGGACTCCGCCGGGTTCGAGGCGGCGTTCAAGGAGGCGCAGGAGAAGTCTCGCGCGGGCGGGAAGAAATCCGGCGGGCCGTCGCTTCTGTTCGAGGCGGAGGCCACGGCGTGGCTCTCGAACAACGCCGTGCCGCTCACGGACGATGCACACAAGTACGACGTCGGCGCGAACCCCACGGCGTGCGTCAAGGCGATCCTCACCCTCGACGGGTTCAAGCAGTCCACCGAGTCGATCGCGGGCCCGGTTGGGATCGTGCTGGACCGCACCTCCTTCTACGCCGAGTCCGGCGGGCAGGTGGCGGACACCGGCTCGCTCAAGTGCGCGAGCGGCACCGCGACCGTCTCGGACGTCAAGGTGGCTGCCGGCTACGTGATGCACGTCGCGGAGACCGTGGAGGGCGTCGTGGCGGTGGGGGACGCGTGCGATGCGCTCGTGGACTACGAGCGGCGGCGGCGGGTGGCGCCCAACCACACGGCGACGCACGTGCTGAACTACGCGTTGCGCGCGGTTCTGGGCGACGGCGTGGACCAGAAGGGCTCGCTGGTGGACGACGAGAAGCTGCGATTCGATTTTTCGCACACCAAGGCGATGACCGTGGAGCAAATCAAGCGAGTGGAGGCGATCGTCAACGACACGGTTGGGAAGAAGCTCCCCGTGGACGCGCGCGAAGTGGCTCTGGCTGACGCTCAGAAAATATCAGGCCTTCGCGCGGTGTTCGGCGAGGTGTACCCCGATCCGGTACGCGTCGTGTCGGTGGGGCCCGCCATCTCTGATCTGCTCTCCGACCCTTCCAACGAGAATTGGAAGCAGTTCTCCATCGAGTTCTGCGGCGGGACGCACCTCGCCAACACGGGCGACGCCGAGCGGTTCGTGGTTATGTCCGAAGAGGGCACGGCGAAGGGGATTCGCCGCGTCGTCGGCGCCACGCGCGGCGGCGCCGCCGCCGCTCTCGCCGAGGCGGCGGCGGTGGCGGCGCGCGTCGCCGCGTGCGAGTCGCTCGCCGGCGCCGCGCTCGCGGCGGAGATGGCCGTGCTCAAGGAGGTTGTGGACACCGCCGCGATGCCCGCGGTGCAGCGCGCGGAAGTGCGCGACGCGCTCAACGCCATCACCAAGAAGCAAATCGCCGCCGCCAAGGCGGCGGCGGCGGAGGCGAAGGCGGCGGCGGTTGCCGCCGTCGGCGAGAAGGCGGAGGCGGTGAAGGCTTCCGGCGCGACCAAGTTCGTGCTGCGGCTGGCCGACGGCGCCGACGCCGGCGCGCTCAAGGACGCCGCCGCGGTGGCGTTCAAGGCGGGCGTCGCGTGCGCGCTGTTCTCGGCGGACCCCGTCAAGGGCAAGGCGATGTGCTACGTCTCGGTCCCCCCCGCGGCTGGCGACGTCGATGTCAAGGGGTGGCTGGACGCGTGCTGCGGCCCCATCGAGGGCAAGGGCGGCGGCGGCAAGAACGGCGTCGCGCAGGGGCAGGGGAACAAGGTGGACGGCTTGGACGCCGCCGTCGCCGCCGCCGAGGCGTTCGTCGCGTGATCTCGAGAGGGACGAGATGAACGGACGACGAAGTACGGGAGACGAGGAGAAGACCTTCGCGCTCTGCGGGCGTCGTCTGAGATCGATCGTCGATCGACGATTGAATAAAAAAATATTACCGGCTCGCGACGCGAAGAAGCGCGAGTCACTCTCTACGAGTCACTCTCTACTCATACCCGTACCCTCCGGAGTACCGCGACGAGCCTCCGCCCCCGCCGCCCCGCTCGACGCGCTCGTCGTAGTACTGCACGCGCTCGGGGGGTGCGGCGTACCCGTCGTCGTAACGGGGCGCGCCCCGTCCTCCGCCGCGGCCCCGTCCGCCTCCTCGCCCGCGGCCTCCTCTCCCGCGGCCTCCTCTCCCGCTTCTGTACCCGTCGTCGTACCCGCCCCCTCTGGACCGCCTGTCGTCTCCGTACCCGCGTCTTTCGGGCGCGCGGTCGTCGTAGTAGTCCCCGCGGTAGCCGCCGCCGCGGTCGTCGTAGCCGCCGTCTTCCCAGCCGCCGCCGGCGCGGCGGTCGCCGGCGAGCCGGTTGGTCTCCTCGTCGATGATCTGCAGCACCGCCGCCTCCGCCGCGGCCACCGCGTCCGGCGCGCCCTTGATGACGCACTCGCTCTCGCCGTAGCCGATCTTCTCGATGTCCACGCGCGCGCGGCTCTGGCCGGCGATGGAGCGCACGCGCTTGCCGCCCGGCCCGATGATGGCACCCTCGAAGCCGGTGCAGTTGACGCGCAGCACGGCGCCGCCGAAGCCCTCCTGCATGATCTGCTTGCACTTGATCACCGCCGCCCGCACATTCTCCGGCGGGCCGCTCACCACGCACTCCAGCATGCGCTTGTCCACCTGGATGTTCGTCCCCGTCTCCTCCTCGATGACCCGCACGGCGGACCCGCCCTTGCCGATCACGCGCCCGATGGCGGACGGCGAGCGGCACGGGATCACCTCCTCGACCCAGTCGTCTCCGGTTCCGCCGGCGTCCGCGCCCTGGCCTCGGTTCCGCGAGGGGTCGAAGCCCCCGAACTCGCCGTTCTCGTCGTACCCCACGGGCACGTACCCGTCGCCCTCCTCGATGATCCGCGTGACCGCCGCGACCGCAGCCTCCACCTCGAAAGGCGCGCCGCTGATGAAGCACTGGCCGTCCTCGGCGACGACCTCGATCCTCGCGCCCGTCTCCTCCTGGAGCCGATTCACCGTGGCGCCTCTCTTGCCGATGACGCGTCCGGGCCCGAGCCCGGTGCAGGGCACGATCCGCTCCACGAAATCGCCGGTGCCGAGGCCGTCCCGCCGAATTTCCCTCGCCGCGCCCCGGTCCGACCACGGCCCGGGCGCGGAGTCGCCCTCCGCCATCACCAGCCGAATCTTAGGCACCGCCGCGGCGACGGCGTCGGCGGAACCCGATACGACGCACGTCTCGTTGTCGCGGTCGATGTCGATGCGCGCGCCGGTTTCCTCCTGCAGACGGTTCACGGTCGCGCCGCCCTTGCCGATCACCCTCCCGGGGGCTCTGCCGCTACAGGGAAGGATCTCCTGTTTTCGTCGCACAAAGAGTGTTCGTTGGTTCGTTCGTCAGCGTCGGCGCTTCTCAAACACGAGAGAAAAGAAAAAAAAAAACGCGCACCCGCGAGGTTTTAGGTTAAAGGTGGAAACGACCGCCGTGTGGTCTCGCGCCGCGCGTCTCCTCGCGCGCGCTCACGTCGTTCGGACGTACCTCGACCCAGTCTCCGTCGTCGTCGCGCCTTCTGTCGTTTCGCCTGCCTCCGTCTCGACCGCCCTCGCCGCGTCGCCTGAGGTCGCCCACCTCCGCGCGGCCGAACCCTCCGCGTCGGCGGTCATCGTCGAATCGTCGCCCCCGGTCGGGCGCCCTGCCGCGGTCGGGCCTGCCCGCGGGCGCGCGACGCTCCTCGAAATACCCGTCGTCGTCGTCGATGGCATCGTACTCGTCGCCAAACTCGTTGGTCCAGCCACCGCCGCCTCGAGGCGCGTCGTCGTTGCGTCGCCGGTCGCCGTACGCGCGGACGACCGACACGCCTCTTGACGCCGCGATTCGGCACTTTTGCGCGGCGGCGGTGCCGGAGCCGCGCGCCAGGCGCGGGCGCGCCACCGGAGGGGCCGCGCGGCGAAGCGCCGTCGCCATTGCCATGGCCGGAGAAGCGACGGGAGGGGCTTGCTGGGCGTCGACGGGGCCTTGCGCAGCCGGGGTCGCGCCGTGTTGTGGTTGGCGGCGCAAGAGACACGACGCGCTTTTCGCGTTCCCAGAAAACACACACGTGGATTGGGCACGTCGCACGTGTGAAGCGTCGATCGATGGGCGTTCCATTTTTATCTCAACTCGTCTCGCCTCGCCCGCGCGTCTCCCCCTCGCGGACCCACGCGCGTCCGACGCGCGTGCCGCCGTTCGACCGCCGCCGCTGCGCTTCCGCGTGCCATCGTTCGCGTCGCGAAAAACGACTTTTTGCGCGCTCGTTCGAAGACTCGCTTCGAAGGCTTTCGCGTTTGGTCGACGCTCGCGACAAGAGGAGCGACGTCGTCAAACCTTCGCGCGCGCCGCCGTCTCGCGCCGCCGCCGCCTCCTCGTCTCACATCTCCTGCGACCTGCGCACGCACTGCGCGACCCTCTTCCTGAAGCCCGCGGGGTCGTCGCGGAACTGCTTCGCGGCGTCGATGTTCGCCGGGCTCTCGTCGTTGGGCGAGGAGAGCATGGAGATGATGGACAGCATGATGGTCTCCACGGTCTGCACCGGGCTCCATCGCTCGCTCGCCTGCTCGTAGCCCATCGGGTCGTCACCCGGCGAGTGCAGGATGGAGATGCACACGCGCCCGTCCGCGTACACGTTCGGGTGCCACATGTCGCTCACGAACTTCACGCTCGGGGGTTTGTTCGGGTAGTCCGTGGGGAAGGACATGTTCGCCGTGAAGAAACCGCCCTCGCTGCGAGAAAGGGGGTGGGGGTTGTTTTCAACGAAAAAACGTCAGTCCAAGAACGAACGCAGCGCGTGTGTTCTGTCGCGCGCGCGTTCAAACCGCGCGCGGCGTCGTCGAGAGCGAAAACCCACTGGATCTGCCGAGACGCGCGTCGAGGGAAGGACGTACTACATGGTATCCGGAGGGCCCATCACGGTGATCTGCCACTCGAACACGTTGGAATCGTCCACGAGGCCGGCGGAGAAACCCTCGATGGGGTTGCGGCTCAGCTCTTTCAGCTGCTTCCGCAGGAGAAGCACCGCCTGGTCGCTCATCTCGTCCGCGTGTTTTCCTCCAAGGAGGTTTGCTTTCTGTGACTCGGCGCTGACGGAGACGACGCCGGTCGACGCGACGGCGCGGGTCACGTGACGAGGTTTCGCGTTCCACGCGCGCGCTGCTCGAGGCGCGGGGCACGGGTCTCGCGGGCGGAACCGATCGGGATCGGGCTCGCGCGGTCGTTTGTGGCGAGGCCGAGGCGCAGACGAGCCACGAGAGCCGCGGAAAAGCGACGCACGTGAACGATTTTTTCTGTCAACCAGTCAACGTGGTAATTTCGGTGCCGCCTGCCGCGCGTCGGCGGTGGCGCTCTACGACAAAAGCTCATCGCGCATGGAGGAGCAGGCGGTGGACTCGCGCGACGCGCTCTGGGCGTCTGACCGGAGCCGCGTCGCGGTGTGCGCGCGGGTCGCACCCCTTCCCGGCGTGTCGTACGACCGGCTGCGCGAGGAGGTGTTCGCGCGCGTGGAGTGGGGCGACCGAGATTTGCGTTTCCACGACGCGCGAAGAGCGGCGGACGCGGAGGCGGACGCGGGGTGGGTGATGGAGTGCACGCTGTCGTGCCTGGCGCACGGCGACGAGGCGCAGGTGGCGTACCGAATCGAGGGCCTCGCGGCGGAGTTCGTGGAAGAAGCCGACGTGCTGGTCAGCGCGCCATGCCACATACCCCTGTTACGAGTCACCGCGGCGGACCTCGCGTTCGACGCGCGCACGGGCGAGGCGCTCGCGCCCTCCGGGCGTTTCGGACGCTCGTCTGGTGATCAGCGAATCGCGACAACCGCGGCGGACCTGGTCCGCGCCGCGGGGCTGGCGGTGTGTGCCGAGGCGCTCGACTCTCGCACCGTCGAGAGGGCGCTGCTCGCGGTCAACAGACGCATCGCGAAAGCCGAGCGCGCTTTGCGCGAGACGCGCCCGTCATTGAACGTCGGCGCGGACGTCTTCGCGTTTCGCGAGATGGGAAGCCGCGGCGGCGAGCGGTTCGACTTGTTGTTCCCCGTTCCGGGAAGAGATGATGTCGACACACACAACGCCGTACTAACGCCGTACTCACTCGACCGCCAGGACGAGGAGGACGCGGCGTTCGTTCGGGAGCTGGCGATGACCGCGCCCTGGACGCGGACGCTCGTCGAGCCGCTCCTCGGGTCGAACGACCCGAGGAGCGGCCGGTCTCGAGGCGCGGAGGTTTGGCGGTGCGACGTCTCCGTGGTGTACTCGCGACCGGGCGCGGCGCACCAGGACTGGCACTGCGACGGGCGGCACTTGGCGGGCGCGGCGCGCGCCGATTTCGACGGCGACGGGCTCGCGCCGCCGTACGCGCTTTGCGTGTTTTGTCCTCTGGTGGACTTGAACGCCGACGTCGGGTTCACGCAGTTCTGGGCGGGGTCGCACCGCGGCGCGGAGCTCATCGGGTTCGGGGGCGCGGCGGAGGTGCTGCGCGGCACGGTGGACGGCATCGTCCAGGCGGGCGGCGCCGTGGCGTACGACTACCGAACCATGCACCGTGGGATGGCTAACGTCTCGGCGGGGACGACGCGGCCGGTGTTGCAGTTCCTGTACGCCGAAAGCAACTACCGCGAGACCAAGAACTACGGCGCGGAGAGTCTGTTCGAGCCGCCGCCGCCGTCGCCGTCGCCCCAGCCGAACGAC
>Ga0181562_10002878_pt1 | contig 12775 bp, 10 predicted proteins | sample 011ome_26_FD_139344 | JGI IMG/M metagenome (GOLD analysis project Ga0181562, IMG submission 139344) | Coastal salt marsh microbial communities from the Groves Creek Marsh, Skidaway Island, Georgia - 011511BT metaG (megahit assembly) | ecosystem: Environmental > Aquatic > Marine > Intertidal...
GATCGCCCGCTTGCTCACGTGCAAAAGCGATAAAGCTTTTGAGCGCGGACAATTCACGCGCGGCGCTGGCATTGCCGATTCCATCCGCGCGTCGCTCGGCCAGATGACGGCGTAAATCTTGGGCCTCCAACAAGGCCACACCATCCCAATCGACCAAGTCACGCGCTTTCAGCAAACGATCCGCACAGCCCAGATAGGCGCGCACCGTATGCGGGCTACGCCGGCGCGAATTGGTCAGCTCATTGTTCCACGCTTCGAGGAGATCCGCCGCGCTCATGCGGTTACCAGCGCGTCCGCAACAATCTCGCCAAGAAGCGCGTCCAGCAACGGCATTCCGGAGGGCGTCACGGTGATCCGGCCACTATCGTATTCAAGCAGGCCAAGGTCACTATGAAGTGCAAGGCGATCCGCATTGATCAGATCGGTAGAAGGGATTCCAAACCGCGCCTCCAACTTGCTCAAATCAATCCCTTCGGCGAGGCGCAGGCCCATAAGCAGCGCTTCGGATGCTTGTTCACCCATCGAGAGTGCGCGCTGATCCTTGATGCCATGTCCGTGCTCGCTGACCGCCAACAGATAATTCTCCGGCTTCTTGTGGCGTTCGGTTGCCACTCCACCGCGTCGTCCGTGTGCGCCGGGGCCGATCCCGCAATAATCCTGATACCGCCAATAGGTCAGATTATGGCGACTTTCCTGCCCCGGTTTGGCGTGGTTGCTGATCTCATAGGCAGGAAGGCCCGCCGCGTTCATGATCTTTTGCGTCAGCGCATACAGATCACCTGCCGGATCGTCGTCCAGCGGGGTGAACACGCCACGTCGGACATCGGTGGCAAAGCGCGTGTTTGGCTCGATCGTGAGTTGATAGAGCGACATGTGGTCCGTGCCGAGCGCCAGAGCGCGGCTCAACACCGCTGTCCATTGTTCAGCCGATTGCCCCGGGCGCGCATAAATCAGATCGATGCTGACGCGGTCGAAATTCTGTTGCGCAGTCTCGACCGCATCCAGCGCTTCCTGCGCCCCATGCAGGCGCCCCAAAAACTGTAAGGTATCGTCTTCAAGTGATTGAACACCCAGAGAAACCCGATTTACGCCTGCTTGCGTTAGAGCGGCAAAGTTCGCAGCCTCGACCGACGATGGATTGGCCTCGAGCGTGATTTCGATATTGGCGTCAAAACCCCACAACGCCTCCGCCTTCTGAAGCAATGCCTCGACCAGGGCAGGTGGCATCAAGGAAGGCGTTCCACCGCCAAAGAATATCGAATGCAGTGGTTCACCGCCTGCCAGTTCGGCTTCGTGGCGCATATCCGCCAACAAGGCATCGCGCCACGCCGCCACATCCACCAAGTCGCGGACGTGGCTATTGAAGTCGCAATAGGGGCATTTCTTCGCGCAGAAGGGCCAATGGATGTATAGTGCGCGCGCCATGCGCCCATACTAACTGCCAAACTGGTCCGCGACCAGCTTGGCAAACGCATCCGCGCGGTGGCTCATGCTGTGTTTCTCTTGCGGGTCAATTTCAGCAAAGGTCTGATCGCGGCCTTCAGGGACAAAAACAGGATCGTAACCGAAACCCATCTCACCGCGCGGCGGCCACGTCAGCGAACCCGAGCATGTTCCCTCGTAAACCTCATGCTCGCCACCGGGCCACACAATCGCCAGTACGCAATGGAAAGCCGCGCTGCGGTCTGTATCCGGGCCAAGCTGTTGGAGCATCCCTTCGACCTTGCCCATCGCCATATACCAATCGCGGCCCGGATCGCCTTCGAACCATTGCCGTTCGGACCAGTCCGCGGTGTACACACCGGGGCGACCACCTAATGCGTCCACGGACAATCCGCTATCGTCGGCCAGCGCCGCGAGACCCGACGCCTCGGCCGCTGCACGCGCCTTTATCAACGCATTGTCGACGAAGGTTTTTCCATCCTCAGGGGGCTCCGGCAGACCAAGCGAACCTGCCGAAATGCATTTCAGTCCATATGGCGCAAGCAGGGCAGAGATTTCGCGCAATTTACCTTCATTGTGAGTGGCAATAACGAGTGACTTTCCGCCCAGCTTCCGAGTCATTTTGAGGCGTCCAGCTGTACCTTGAAGATGCCGTCACAGCCGATTTTGGCTAAACGCAGCAAGCGTAGCAGGCCCTCCTCATCATAGGTTGCGCCTTCTGCTGTTGCTTGCACTTCGGCGATTTGGCCACCTGTGATCAGGACAAAGTTCGCATCTGCATCGGCGCTGGAATCTTCATCATAATCGAGGTCAAGCACAGGTGTGCCATTGTAGATTCCGCAGCTGATTGCAGCGACCTGGCCTGTGATCGGATCTTCTTTGAGGTCGCCAGACGCCATGAGGCCGTTCACCGCCAAACGCAGCGCCACCCAGGCACCTGAAATGGATGCCGTGCGTGTTCCGCCGTCCGCCTGAAGCACATCGCAGTCGAGAGTGATCTGACGCTCGCCAAGCTTCTTCAAGTCAACGACAGCTCGCAATGACCGGCCGATCAGGCGCTGGATTTCCTGCGTTCGGCCCGATTGCTTGCCGCGTGCTGCTTCGCGCCCACTGCGCGTATGCGTAGAACGGGGCAGCATAGAATACTCGCCTGTGACCCAACCTTCGCCTTTGCCGCGCAGCCAGGGTGGAATGCGTTCTTCGATACTCGCTGTGCACAGCACCCGCGTGTCGCCGCAACTAATCAGCACGCTGCCTTCAGCGTGCTTGGTAAAGCCGGTTTCGATACTAATAGCGCGCATTTCGTCAGGCGCGCGGCCGGAAGGTCGCATGAGAATTCCTTGTGTTTTGATTCGTTGCCGCCGCGATAGGCTGTGCGCGGTGTCACCTGCAAGGCTTGAGGCTGTGGAGCAAAGCGCTAGATAGCGTTGTATGTCCACACCACCCATCGCAGAATTGACCGACCGTGCGAGAGAGATTTTCCGTCTCGTGGTCGAAGGCTATCTGGACCGCGGGCAGCCGGTCGGGTCAAAAACGCTTGCCAGCGATAGTACGGTAAATCTTTCGCCGGCCTCGATCCGCGCGGTGTTGTCGGACCTTGAGGCACACGGTTTGCTATCCGCGCCGCACACAAGTGCAGGGCGCATGCCAACCGAAAGCGGCTTGCGCCTGTTTGTTGACGGGATGATGCGCGTGTCAGAGCCCAATGCGGAGGAGCGCGCCGCGATAGAGGGGCGTCTTTCAGACAGCGGCCCGATCGAACAAGCATTGGAGCAAACCAGCGCAATCCTGTCTGACCTTTCAGGCGCTGCCGGGATGGTGATGGTCCCAACCCGCGAGGCTAGGCTTGCACAGTTCAGCCTGGTCAATCTGGGCCAGGGGAGGGCGCTAGCTGTGCTCGTCAGCGAAGATGGATCGATCGAGAACCGCGTAATCGAGTTGGGTGGTTCATTGGCACCTTCAGTGCTGGAGCAAGCGAGCAATTACATCACGGCACGTCTTGCTGGGCGGACGTTGGCCGAAGCCAATGCTGCGATCGGGGCAGAAATCAAATCGGGCAAGTCTCAGCTCGACAGCGCAAGCCGCAATCTGGTCGAGCGTGGTCTTGCGGTTCTTAGCGAAGACGCAGCACAGCGTCCGGTTCTAATCGTACGCGGACAAGCGAATCTTCTCGATGACGCAGCGATGCAGGACATTGAGCGTGTGCGCAGCCTGATCGAAGACTTGGAAAGCAAGCAATCAGTTGCCGAATTGCTGGAAAGCGCGCGCGAAGCCGAAGCTACGCGGATTTTCATCGGAAGCGAGAACCGGTTGTTTGCATTGTCCGGCTCTTCGATTATCGCGTCGCCGTATCGGGACCGTGAGGGAAGGGTGGTCGGCGTGCTTGGCGTCATCGGGCCCACACGGTTGAATTACGCGCGCGTGATACCCATGATTGACCTGACCGCCCGTTCGCTGGGCAAGCTTATCGGATAGCTTTGGAACTGTAAGAACATGATCGACAACGACAAATCGCAAGCAGAAGATGATGCGGTAGACAAAGAACTTGAAGCCGTGCCGGAGGAGTTCCTCGACAATGGAGAGGACGAGGCATCTGAAGACGGTTCCGAGAAAGCGCTCGATGCGCTGAAGGCCGATCTGGAGACCGCAAAGCAGGATATTCTCTACGCCAAAGCAGAGGCACAGAATGTGCGCCGCCGCGCTGAAAAGGATGTGCAAGACGCGCGCGCCTACGCCGCGACCGGCTTTGCACGAGATGTTCTGAGCGTGTCAGACAACCTTGAGCGTGCGATTGCGGCAATTCCCGAAAGTCTGCGTGAAGACGACAAGATGAAGGCGCTTGTAACCGGCATTGAAGCCACTCAGCGCGAACTTGAGAAAGTATTCGGCCAGCATGGTGTGAAGCGCATTGCTTCGGTTGGCCTGCCTCTCGATCCCAATCAGCATCAGGCGATGATGGAAGTGCCAACTGACGAGCACGAAGAAGGCACGATCGTGCAAGAAATGCAGAGCGGCTATATGATCAAGGACCGCTTGCTACGTCCGGCTATGGTTGGCGTGGCGAAGAAGCCCTGAGTCAGAGACCAGAATTTGAAAAAGGGGCGAGGCGGCGTTTGCTACCTCGCCCTTTTTGTATCAGGCCACTACTTGCGCACGGTTTTCATCGCGGTGCTTCTTCAGATACTTCATGAAAGGCGTGCCGCCGGTGCCATCGTGACCTTGCGCGGTTGAAACGGAAACCACTTTCTGCGCCGGATTGTGACCGCAGCGTAGTCGATCGCCGTCCCGAAAACAGAAGCTACCAATTTCACTTCGCCCGGAGTAAGTGCGCGCTCGCCACCCACCGGACAGGCGAGTGGAGAAACGCTTAAATTTCCTCCGGTGGAAACGCGGTTCAGCGCTCGTCCCCGGCTGCGCGAACTTCGGCTTCAAAGCTGTGCTTGTCCCCTCCCGACACAGTCAGCGTAAACTCGACCGTATCACCGGGCTCAACACTTTCATCCAGATCAAACACCATCAGGTGATAGCCGCCTGGCTCGAACGCGATTTCAGTGCCCTTCTGAATGGCAATTTCCATGGCTTCGGCCATGGTCATCTTGCCGTTCCATTCTCCATAAGCGTGGATTTCAGTCTTCTCAGCGCCGCTTACATCGGCCCGGCGGATCGCGAGGCCGCGGTCGTTTTCATACTTCAAATCGAAATAGCCTGCGGCCGGATTGCCCGGCACCGGCGCCAGAACAAGGCGAGCATTTTCGACGCTCAAACCGGGCACACCTTCGGGTTCGGCTTCGACCACAGTCTCCGGCTCTGCGCCACAAGCTGCCAAGGCGAATGTAGAGACGAGCATGCTCGCGGCGGCCAATTGCTTGAACTTCATGTCAGGTTTCTCCGGTCTGAAAACATGTAAAATCTAGTGTGCCTGTTCCCTTGTGCCAAGCAAAACCGCACCTATATCACCCGAGTAACACACCTGACGGACTGAGCCGCCGAGCTGTTTTGCCAACTTTGGAAAGCACAATGCGCGGTGTCCAATAATTGAACTGATGGGAAACGAAGAAACATGGGTAAAGTAATCGGTATCGACCTCGGCACCACCAACTCGTGCGTGTCTGTTATGGACGGGGGTAAGCCCAAGGTCGTCGAAAACTCTGAAGGTGCGCGCACTACACCTTCTATCGTCGCTTTCACCAAAGATGGTGAGCGTCTGATTGGTCAGCCGGCAAAGCGCCAGGCAGTGACCAACCCTGACAATACGGTTTATGCAGTGAAGCGCCTGATCGGTCGCCGGTTCGATGATCCGATGACCAAAAAGGACATGGAACTGGTCCCTTACAATATCGTCAAGGGTACCAATGGCGATGCATGGGTCAACGCTGGCGGTGAAGATTATTCACCGTCGCAGATCTCTGCATTCATACTGCAAAAGATGAAAGAGACCGCTGAGGAATATCTTGGCGAGAAGGTAGAGCAGGCAGTTATCACTGTTCCGGCCTACTTTAACGATGCCCAGCGTCAGGCAACCAAGGATGCGGGCAAGATCGCAGGCCTCGAGGTTCTGCGTATCATTAACGAGCCTACTGCCGCGGCACTGGCTTATGGCCTCGACAAGGAAGACGGCAAAACCATCGCTGTCTATGACCTTGGCGGCGGTACTTTTGATATCTCCGTCCTCGAAATCGGTGATGGCGTGTTCGAAGTTAAATCGACCAATGGCGATACCTTCCTTGGTGGTGAAGATTTCGACAGCGCGATCGTTGAATGGCTGGCTGACCAGTTCAAGACGAAAGAGAACATGGACCTGCGCAAGGACAAGCTTGCACTACAGCGTCTGAAAGAAGCGGCTGAAAAGGCCAAGATCGAACTCTCTAGCTCGCAGCAGACAGAAGTGAACCTGCCGTTCATTACCGCGCGCATGGAAGATGGTTCTTCCACGCCGCTGCACCTTGTTGAAACGATCACACGTTCCAGCCTGGAAAAGATGGTTGGCGATCTGATCAAGCGCACGCTCGATCCGTGCAAGAAAGCGCTCGCTGATGCAGGTCTGGACAAAGGCGCGATTGATGAAGTGATCCTGGTTGGCGGTATGACCCGTATGCCAAAGGTTCGCGAAGTCGTGGAAGAATTCTTCGGCAAGAAGCCGCACACTGGCGTGAACCCTGATGAAGTGGTGGCCATGGGGGCCGCCATTCAGGCGGGCGTTCTGCAGGGCGACGTCAAAGACGTGCTTCTGCTCGACGTGACCCCGCTGTCGCTGGGTATTGAGACGCTGGGCGGTGTCTTCACCCGCATGATCGATCGCAACACGACGATCCCGACGAAGAAGACACAGGTCTATTCGACCGCTGAAGACAATCAGAATGCCGTGACCATCCGGGTTTTCCAGGGTGAGCGCGAGATGGCCGCTGACAACAAGCTGCTTGGACAGTTTGATCTGGTGGGCATCCCGCCCGCGCCGCGCGGTGTTCCGCAAGTCGAAGTGACCTTTGACATTGACGCAAACGGTATCGTGAATGTCTCTGCCAAGGATAAGGGCACCGGCAAGGAACAGCAGATCAAGATCCAGGCGTCTGGTGGTTTGTCGGATTCGGACATTGATCAGATGGTTCAGGATGCCGAAAAGTTCGCGGAAGAAGACAAGAAGCGCCGCGAATCTGCGGAAGCTCGCAATCAGGCAGACAGCCTGGTGCACGCGACCGAGAAGCAGCTCGAAGAGCATGGCGACAAGGTTGACGCTGATACGAAATCTGCCGTCGAAGCAGCCTTGGCCGAAGCCAAGACCGCGCTCGAAGGCGATGATGTCGATGCGATCAATGCAAAGGCGCAGGCGCTTACAGAAGCGGCCATGAAGATGGGTCAGCAGATCTACGAAAAAGAGCAGGCTGCCGGTCCTGACGCGGGCGCGGAAGGTTCTTCGGATAGTTCGGCTGACGAAGAAGTTGTCGATGCGGAATTCTCCGAAGTCGACGAAAATTCGAGCGAAGACAGCGACAACAAAAAGGGCTGATGTCCTGATGGGAAACTCTGCCGCTGCCAGCGCATACAGCGCCGGTGGCGGTTAGCGTTTAGGGCAGGGAAGCAGCAGCATGGCATCTACCGACATCGACTATTACGAATTGCTTCAAGTCTCGCGCGACGTTGACGGCGGTGCGCTGAAGAGCTCATACCGCAAGCTTGCGATGAAGTATCATCCGGATCGTAATCCGGGCGATGCCGAGAGTGAGGCAAAATTCAAGGCCATCAACGAGGCCTATGATTGCCTGAAGGACCCGCAGAAGCGCGCGGCCTATGATCGCTATGGCCATTCAGCATATACGCAGGGAATGTCCGGCGGTGGCGGCGGCGGTCGTGGTCCGCAAGGCGATTTTGGCGATATCGGGGACATCTTCGAGACTATTTTCGGCAGCGCTTTTGGCGGGGGTGGCGGGCGGCAACGCGCGCAGCCGCGGCGCGGAGCGGATCTCCGATATGATTTGGAAGTCAGCCTGGACAATGCCTTCCACGGAAAAACAGTCGAGCTGGAAATCGAAGTCTCGCAGAGCTGTGACACTTGCGATGGGTCTGGCGCTACTCCGGGCACAAGCGAACGCGAATGTCGAATGTGCGATGGTCACGGCAAAGTTCGCGCCAAGCAAGGTTTCTTCGTGGTTGAACGCCCATGCCCGACCTGTCACGGCCGCGGCGCTGTGATCGAAAACCCTTGCGGTGATTGCCGCGGGGAAGGGGTCGTCGACAAGGCGCGCTCACTCGAGGTTGAAGTTCCGCCAGGCGTCGATACCGGTACGCGCATTCGTTTGTCTGGCAAGGGGGAGGCCGGGCCCAGAGGCGCTCCTGCGGGCGATCTATACATTTTCGTACATGTGAAGCCGCACGCGGTTTTCCAGCGCGAGGGCACGACGCTGCTCACGCGCGTTCCGATCAGCTTCACTACAGCTGCGCTTGGCGGCACGGTCGATATCCCTGATCTGGGCGGTGACGATAACAGCGTTGAAATCCCGGCGGGCATTCAATCCGGCAAGCAGTTGCGCGTACGCGGAGCGGGCATGCCCGTGCTGCAAGGCCGCGGACGTGGTGACCTGGTGGTCGAAATTGCGGTGGAAACACCGACCAAACTGTCCAAGGCGCAAAAGGAACTGCTGAAGCAGTTTCGCGAAACCGAAACCGGTGAAGAATGCCCCGAAAGCAAGGACTTTTTCGACCGCGTGAAGGAAGCGTTCGGCAGTTAATTTACGGGCAATTCTCGACTCGTCTCTCGGCAAGACTTAAGCCTAGGTCAAACAGAGGGAACAGTCATGAAACGCATTTTCACCACCGCACTAGCAACCGCATCGATCTTTATTGCATCGCCCCTGGCAGCTCAGCGAGACTTCAGCGAGGTGGAGATTACTTCCGAAGAGTTGGCGCAGGGTGTGGCCGTACTTTTCGGTGCGGGCGGCAATATGGCTGTTAGCCATGGTGAGGATGGCACGATCCTGATCGATGACCAGTTCGCGCCGCTATCAGAGAAGATCGAAGGCGCGGTCGCCTATCTTGGCGCGACGCCCGTCAAATATGTCGTCAACACGCATTGGCACGGTGACCACACGGGCGGAAACGAACATTTCGGCGGCACTGGCGCAACGATCTTCGCGCATCACAATGTGCGCGTCCGGATGTCATTCCCGCAGACCCGCGGTGAGCGCGTAACGCCGCCGTCACCCAAGGCGGCTCTTCCTGTTGTCACTTACGAACGCGGTGTGACCTTGCACCTCAATGGCGACACAATTGATGTCGTGTTTGTCGGTGGTGGCCACACCGATGGCGACAGTATCGTGCGCTGGCGCGAAAAGAATATCGTACATATGGGCGATCTTTACTTCAAGATACCAGGCTGGCCCTTTGTCGATGTGGCGTCCGGCGGTGATATCGAAGACCTGCTCTATTCGCTGGATAGCGCGATCAACCTGATGGATGAAGATACAAAGGTGATTCCGGGCCATGGCACAATGTCGGATCGCCGCGAATTGATCGCTTATCGCAACACTGTAGGTGAGGCTGTGACCCGAATTCGCGCGCTGCGCGATTTCGGATCATCGCTGGAGGAAGCTCAAGCCTTGCGCCCGCTCGACAGTTTTGATCGGGGTGAAGGCTTCATCAACGAAGATCGGTTTATTGAGGCCGTTTGGAAAAGCCTCAACTAATTCGACAGCTTAAACGGTATCAAACTTCGCCGCGATTTCACTTTTCAGGCTTTCGATCAGGCCGGCGTCGCAGCGTCCGGCTTCGGTCTCTTCCTGCAGGATTGCTTCGAATGCGCGCCGCTTGAACCCATGGCAGACGCGGCTATCAACACCGCTGTCTACTGTTGAGCAAACAAGGTCGATCATCCGCTCTGCCCCGTGCAATCGGCCCCATAGATAGTCATTCTCGCGATATGCACGGCTAAAGAAAGCGCCAAAGTTGTAGAACTCTATGCCGCGCAGCGTAGCTCTGGCGCCGCCATCTCGTATCGATGGGGCATCATCAGGAGAAATTCGATCCACTTTGATCGGATCGTATTCGGTAAAACCTTCGTGCCGCAACAGTGGCAGCGTCGCGACATCGTAAAACGGAAACCCGAGGTAGGCGAACAGCATACGTCGGCGAAGTTGCTTGGGCATCTGTGCCAGTGCAGCACAAAGGCGATCTTCCGCTTCATCATCGATTTCCGGCAGCAAGCGATGCGCCCCCAAGTGGTCCAACACCGCGCCGGGATCGACAAAAACATTGGCGGCCAGGTCACCGAATTCAGGGTGCCGAACCGCATGCTTGTCCCGATCAAGGTATAGCCGCATAATGGCGTAGATTTCACCCCTCGCGAGGTCCAGTGCATCGTCAGGAATTTCGGGATCACGCTCCCAATCGCGCGCCAATCGCCGCGCCAGCAAGCGCAAACGGCGAATCCGGAAGCCCAGATCATGTGTCCGGAAGAATGCGATTGCAGCCTCGCTTGCACCGCCATTTTCCTCGGACAATTGATCCAGCCCGCGCCGCATTAATTCGCCGCACAGGGTAGAAACAATGGGATCACAGTCGGGCAAATCCAGTTGCGGTGCCGCCTGATGAACCAATTTCGCCAGGCGTTCGACAATCCCTGCCAGTTTCACCTGCGCGTAGGACTGGAAAGTATAGCCTGCTTCTTGCGCTGCCGATTGCTGCGCTTTCGCGCGCCAGTTGTGCAGCCGTTTGGGCGTTGGCCGGTCGAGGAAGAATGTCAGCCCGAAAAGTTTCTCAACCGCGCGGTCGACTTCAGGCCGAAGACCGGCAAGGATTTGCTGCAACCTTTCGGCGTCGCGGGATTGCTGTTCCAACTCTTCCAGAGTGTCGCGGATCGGTTGCTCTCGCGGCAGGGCGGATATCGAACCGAAAATCGCAGCGAAGAACCCGACGGGCTTTTGTTCCTCATCTTTGAGCGAAGCAATCCGATCTGGACGCGGATCGATATATACAAATCTCCGGTCTACTTCACGATGGGCAGGGCGGCCGTGCAGGGCATCAATTGCGCCCTCAAACGGTGCGTTGACCAGCACCGAGCCATCGATAAGCGCAACTTGTTCGGTCGTGCCCAGACGCAGGTGAGTGGGCATGACACGTTTCAGAAAGGCACCGCGAGTTTGCCAATGGTGTTTGCTTCGCTGGGCCAAACGATCGATCTCTGCCAGTTCAAGCGGCGGGAAGGCGCCCGGGAAGCTTGCCGTCGCGCGCGCTGCAATCGTCAGCTCAAGCGGATCAGCAAGTCCTGCACCAGATTGAGCCGGGGTCAGACCACGAAATCCGATCGGCAAGCGGTGTTCGCTTTCTTCAACAACCGCCGGGCTATGAAGGCGCAGCATCTCTACATGCCCGCGAAAATCTGTGGCCGTTACCAGCAAATCCAACGGATGCTCTGGTGGCAAAAGCGGCGGCCCCGTTTCGTTGGCGTTCATCGCCTTGATTGCATCGAACAGTAGCTGCGAAAAATTGTCGCCGGAAAAGGGTGGCTGGAACCATCGCCCCCGCACAAAACGCGAGACCTTCCGGCGCACCTCGCTCCGCGTTTCAGGGGCGACGCTCTCCGACACCACATTGCCGGGTCGCTTGAACAGCCACCAGGCTATCGGTTGGGCCCAGAATTTGGCGAACTTCCACATTGGGCGGGCATCGGGGTCCAGCAATTTGTCGACATCGGCATTCTCAAGCCACAGATCGGTAAGTGGCTCAAGTGAATGTCCGGCGAATATAGCTTGTGACAGAAATACCGCGTTTATCCCGCCTGCACTTGCGCCGGTTAGAATATCAGGCAGCACGCGCAATCTTAGCCCTTGTTGTGCCTCAATCTCTCCCAGCAAGTCATGATAGACCTTGGCCACGTGCCCCTCTGGCTCTTCCTCCAGGTGGTAGGATCTGCTTGCGCGGGCCAGATGCCAGAGCTCTTTCGTAACACCGTGCATGTATACCGCCAGGCTGACGCCGCCGTAGCAAACCAATGCAATACGAAGTTCCTTCTGGTGCATGTTGATTTCCTTAGTGGTTTAACCACAGAAGGCAATTGCGTTCTGCCTATGTTCCGTTTATCGATCTGCGGATGGCGAAAGCAAAGAAGCGATATATCTGTCAGTCTTGTGGAAGCGTGACACACCGGTGGCAGGGGCAATGCCCCGATTGTGCCGAATGGAACACTATGGTTGAGGATGCGCCAGCGACGGTGTTCTCGCAAAAGCATGACCTGTCGAGAGGCGGTCGTGCGGTTGCCTTTGAAGAACTGAATGCGCCAACAGAATTACCCAAACGCCGTTCGACGGGACTGACGGAATTTGACCGCGCACTTGGCGGTGGGCTGGTGCCCGGCTCGGCGGTGCTGATGGGCGGTGATCCCGGGATCGGGAAATCCACTCTTTTGCTACAGACTTCAGCGACCATAGCGAAGAATGGTGGAAGTGTGGTTTATGTCAGCGGAGAGGAGGCCGCGGGCCAGGTGCGCATGCGCGCAGCACGGCTCGGCTTGTCCGATGCACCGCTTCAGCTGGCGTCAGAAACATCAGTGCGGAATATCCTGACGACATTGGGTCAGATGGAAGCGCCAGCTCTGTTGGTGATAGATTCGATCCAGACCATGTATTCGGACACAATCGAGGGGGCTCCGGGCACTGTTAGTCAGGTTCGCGGATGTGCCTTTGAATTGATCCGATACGCCAAGGAGAATGGTGTCGCGCTGGTGCTTGTCGGACATGTGACCAAAGACGGCAGCATCGCTGGGCCGCGCGTGCTGGAACACATGGTCGATGTCGTGATGAGCTTTGAGGGAGAGCGGAGCCATCAATACCGCATCCTGCGCGCA
>Ga0181562_10002881_pt1 | contig 12767 bp, 11 predicted proteins | sample 011ome_26_FD_139344 | JGI IMG/M metagenome (GOLD analysis project Ga0181562, IMG submission 139344) | Coastal salt marsh microbial communities from the Groves Creek Marsh, Skidaway Island, Georgia - 011511BT metaG (megahit assembly) | ecosystem: Environmental > Aquatic > Marine > Intertidal...
AAGACCTTATGCTGGTGAGTTTGGTATATCCAATAATCCTGAGTCATTTGCAACATACGGTAATAGATTTTATTTTACTGATAAAGCTAGAAATGCTGTATTAAGATTTTCAGGAGGCATTGGAGGTGGCGATGGTTTGACAGTCATATCTAATTATGGCATGTCTGATTATTTTAAAGATTTATTGTCCACAAACTCTGGTGCATTTATTGGTAGCTTTGATGAAGATTTAGGTACTTATAATATATCTATAAATGATCAAACTGTAGGTTTTGATGAAATGGTAAAAGGTTGGACATCTCGTTATAGCTTTTTACCAGAAAATGGTATAAGCTTAAATGCTAAATATTATACATTTAAAAATGGAAATCTTTGGTTGCATAACGTAGAAAGCCGTGCTAAAAATAATTTTTATAATGGACAGTATTCATCTAAAGTAACTTTCTTTTTTAATCAAGAATCTTCTGTAGTTAAAAAATTTAAAACATTAGGTTATGAAGGTGATGATGGTTGGGTTGCTAATTATGTAAAAACAAACTTACAAGATGGATCTGTAACAAAGTTTATTGATAAAGAAGGTAAGTTTTTTAATTATATAAAAGGTGATAAAACATATTTAGATGTTCCTAATAAAACAACAAATTGGGATAGTAAACAATTTTCAAGCCAAGGTATTGGTGAAACAACTGCGCTTTCAGGCGATTTAGATATTACAATAGCAATAATGGATGCTTATATAGTAAATACAATAATAGAATGGCGTGGAGACACGTATGAATGTGAACAAATATAATTAATAATGGCAAATTCGGGTTATAAAAACTGGTTAACACTTAAAAAATATGTAAATGGTGTAGCTACGAGCGAAACAAAAACAAACGCAAGTAGTGATCCAAATTATATTGCACCAGTATTGGACACAGAAAATTGTCCAACAACATCTAATACTTGTCCTACGGTTACTTCTGCTATATCTGATATTTCAGTAACGGTTGGGGCGACAAACCAAGTTATAAACTTAAACAATGTATTTAATGATACCGACGGTGATACTTTAACATATACGGCTACCTCATCAAATACAAACGTAGCTTCAGTATCAATAGATGTTAATAACCTTACTATTGTTTTTGCTGGTTCAACAGGAGGTAGCTCAACTATTAATGTTACTGCTTCTGATGGAACTTGTTCTGCAACAGATTCTTTTATAGTAACATTGACAGAAGTATCTCAAGCCTGCAACACAGGACTTACGCAATTAAGTTTATTTAATGGAACAACTTCAGAAGAAGCTTGTTCAGTATCTGTTTCAAATATAGATATTGTTTATGCAAATAATACATCAATAACTACAGCTACTGTGTTTTATGATGATATTTATGGTTGTGATACAAGTGCTAAATTTTTATCAGATGGAACTAATTGGGTACAAATAAATAGTTCTGGTACTAAAATAGATAGCGGATTATGTGCTACACAAGCAGCTTGCCCAAGCTATTTTACCGGAAGTAATTATTCTGAAGTTTCCGAAAGTCAACCTTATTTAAGATTAGGTGGTTTATGTACTACAGAAAACCAAACAATATATTATTCAGAAGCTTGGATTGATATTTCTGGGGCTGGAACTAATGTACCTACATATTATTCTTTATCTGAAGCTCAAAGTATTTCATTAGGTTGTCCAATATCACCAATAGGTTATAATGGAGATGTTATGTCCGGCGGAACATATACTGGTGACGGAGGTACTATAACTGTAGCCTCTGGCAATACACTTATTAATCACGGTTATATATGGCCTGGCAACTCAACTTATGTAGCAGATAACGGTTGGACAGTATTTTCCGAGTGGGATGATTATGGAATTGTTAATGTCTTTTTTATGCCTAATTGCGAAACCGCTGCAACGCCTCCAACCGCCCCTCCTACTGCTACAGCATATACTGGTTTAACTAGATGTGATAATAATAGTGTTACTTGGTATACAAACCATGAAGTACAACATGCCGACGGTACTTATAAACAACTTAGTAGTGGTAGTTCTTTTTATAGCGCAGGACAGGTATGTTATATAAGCACAGGTACAACATATGATATATCTGGAAAAACGTTTATAGACGGTACAGGTTATAATCCCTATAGCGGTGGGCCTTGTGATTGCGATTGCTATAATTATAATTGTTAATAATATATAATGGGTTTAATAAATTTTAGTTCATCTGTTTGTAATTATACAACTAAAGTAGTAGAATTAGCTGCTGTTCCTGGTTCATTAGCAACAAATACATATCCTTATGTAGATCTTGAAATGATTCCAGATAGCGGTTATTCGCTTAATGCTACAAATTTTACATATGTGCCAAATACATATGTAGATTATGTTGTATTTATGACTGATGGCAATAATCTAAAAGCCCGCGTATATTTAAATGGTTTTACTTGGCCTTCAGAAAGAACAGATTTAGAGGTGCCAATTTCTGGATGTGCTACAAAAATTATACCAGTAGTTCCAACGCCTGCACCATCGCCTGTTCCTACACCAACGCCTACACCTACCCCACCAGCATGCCCCGCAGTTACTGGTTATTTTATAAATAAAAGTATTATTGAATTGCGTGGTGAAACACGTATATTTAAAGTGTACGGGCAGCAAGGTGCTGAGTTTACATATACTGTAGTAGATAATGGTAATGGTATTTCATTAGACACAGGAACAGAAACAATACCATATTCAGGTTTTGTTAATATAGAAATTGTAGTTCCATTAGTATCAGCGGCAAGAGTGCTTGATGTAACTATTACAACCGCAGAATCTTGTACATTACAATTACAAACCCAACCAGCAACATTTAAATTATATCAAGGCATTGATGAAGAATGGTTAGGTGATACTTATGAATGTTGTGAAGCAGCTGGTGTATTACAAAGTACTAATTGTGTTGGGTATGATTTATATGGTACATATACTGACGGCCAATGCGGAACTACTAATAGCTTAATTGAAACTAATTCTACTACTTGCGGATATGTGCCGCCTGTTGCTCCTGTAGCACCAAGTCCAGTACCTAGTCCTACTCCTTCTCCTGTAGCGCCTGTTGCACCATCTCCTGCTCCGGCTCCCGCAGCACCTGTACCTGTTCCAGCACCAACAGTAACACCTGTAGCTCCAGTACCTTCTCCTGTAGCTCCGAATCCTGCACCAGTTGCACCAGTACCTGCTCCTACAGCACCGTCTCCTGCACCAGTTGCACCACTTGGAACTCAGCTAGTGAGATGTGATAATAACACAAATAATTGGTATACACCAACAACAAATATATCGTCTGGTTCTATATTTTATAGTGGGGGCCAAGTTTGCTATAGAAGTTTAGGTAATGTATATGATTTAACTGGATTAACTAATATTGGAAGTGGAACTGCTTATTTCCCAGGCGATCCAAATATACCATCTAGTTGTAATATTTGCTAAATTAAATGATATTAATAAAAGAAAAAAGAGATTATATTCCATATGATCCAAGTCCTCTTAATAAAATAACAAGGGCTACTAAAAAAGGATTTCAAGTATTAGACGTTCCGCCAGCTGTGTATAGCATTTTAACTGAATTTTACGATAGATCTAAGTTAATAGAAGAAAATTATCCTGGAAAAGAACATTATTCTAAAGAAATAAGTTATTTACAAGATATTAATCAACATATAGATAAAGTAAATTTTGTAAAAGAAGCTTTGTTGGACATACATCAAGAATGGTGCGGAAGATCTATTAAACCTGCTGTTGTTTATGGTATTAGGAGCTATAGTGCTAATAGCGTTTTTAAAGCTCATTTTGATAGGCAGGACACCCATCATGTAGCGTCTAGTATTACTCTTGGTAAAGACGCTCCTTGGAATCTTAATATACAAGATCATGATGGCCAATGGTGGGGTGTTGATGTAGAGCCTGGTCAAATGATTATGTTTGAATCTGGTTGTTGTATGCATGGAAGACTTGATGAATATCAAGGAACTTATTTTGATAATATATATGCTCATTATACTTACGATGAACCGTTTTTAGAATACAAATGAATAAATATATATCATTTGATTGGTGGTGGGGTGGTTTTAATAATATAAGAATGTGTTATGAAATGATTGGCGCTATGTCTTATGTTTCTGGTAGAAAAATAATACTTCCGCCAGATGGATATTGTTTATTTTTAGCAGAGCACCATGATAAAAATACATTTTGGGATATATGGGAAATATTAGATAAAAAAGCTTTTACAAATAATTTTGATTGTATAGAATATAAAGATACGGAACTTGTAAAATACTCTTCTGATAAACAAAATTATGATGGTATTTGTAAAGATATAAAATGTATTTTATTTAATGATGAAGATATAAATTGGGGTCCACAAAAATTTATAGGCAAAGGGCTAATATATCACAGTATAGAAAATATAAATCATTTTAATGAATTTAATTGTGACCAAAGAGAATTGTATAATATAATGTCCGATGACGAAATTATACATTTTCCAAGAAATTTACTTGGGCATTTTGGTTATCATGTTTATCCTCCGAATGATCAAGCAAGGAGAATAATACAAAATAAAATAAAAAATGGTGTAAGATTTAAAAATAAATTTTTTGAAAAATCAAAAAAACTTATGCCTATGGATTATGATGCGGTGCATATAAGAAGAGGCGATTTTAAATTTACACAAACTAGATGGACAGAAGACCTTTACAATAATTTAGAAAGATTATTAGAAGGGAAAGTTAGAAAGAGCGTACCTTTATATATAGCTACAGACGAGTCGGATCTTTCAATATTTAATTTTTTAAAAAACAAATATAAAATTATTTTTTTGAAAGATTTAATAGAAACAAATAAAAGTGAAGAATTAGTTTTAGATACTATTATATGTGCAAATGCTTATAATTTTTTTGGCTCAAGAATGTCTACATATAGTGATTATATTAATATAATTAGAGGCTATAATAATAAAATAGATAATCATAGAAAATCATTAAATTTTAATAGAAAAAAAATTAAATACAATAAGTACCCATGGGAAGTAGAGCCTTATAATTGGCAAGATTTATGGGGAGAATTATATTATGGCAAAATTTAATTTAGGAGTACATGGATCTCATAATGCGGCAATAGCAATATCTTACGGAGGTGATATTCTTGAGGTAATAGAATTAGAAAGATGGGTGCAAATAAAAAATGCAGCATTTTTTTATTATCATCCAATATCTAATCCAATAGATATATTAAATGAAATATTAAATTATTTTGAATCTAAATATAAAGTAAAAGAATATGACTATGCTATGGTAAATTCTTGGCCTGTAGAGCAAAATAATCATTTAAGAGCAAATAATATTATTCATGTTCCGCATCATGAAGCACACGCATGTAATGTTATGTATCATTCAGACGCTAAAGAATCATTAATTATTTCATTTGATGGAGGCTCTGATAACGGTCATTTTAATATATATTTAGGAAATAAAGGTGATAAACCACAATTAATCTATCAATCTCAAAAAGATCTATGCGTACCTTATGCTGCTTTAGGCCATTATATGGATGATATAACAAAAGAAAAAGATTATTGGATTGGCAATTTAACATATGCTGGAAAAATAATGGGATTATCAGCTTATGGTAAACGTAATTATAAATTTTTTGAATATATAACTGAGCTTTATAATAGAAGTAATACAAATGAAGTAAATGCGGCTCACGATAACTGGAATAATATATTTTCTAATTATAATCAATTAAATGAAAATTCTAAAGATTTAGCTTATGCAACTCAATATATTTTTGAAAAACAATTTGCAGATATAGTTTTGCCTTTTGTATTTCAATATCCTAATAGAGAGTTACAATTTGCAGGAGGAGGCGCAATGAATATATTAAATAATACTGTTTATAAATCTTTTGTTTCTCCAAATTCAGATGATAGAGGAATTGCTTTGGGTTGTTTATTAAGCTTACTTAAGCCTCAAAATCCAATAGATAGCACTTACTTAGGCTCAGAACCTTATGATAATATGCCTAAAGCAAAAGAAATATCTATAAAAGAAATTGCGGATATGCTTTCTAACGATAAAATATTAGGGCTTATTCAAGGTAGATCAGAACATGGCGCAAGGGCTTTAGGAAATCGTTCTATATTATGTTTACCAAAAGCTGGGGTAAAAGAAAGATTAAACTCAGAAGTAAAACACAGAGAATGGTTTAGACCTTTTGCTGCAGTTTGCAGGGAAGAAGATGCACATAAATATTTTAAATCTTTTGGAAAGCACAGATGGATGACACATAATGTTAAAGTAATAAGTGAAGAATTTCCAGCAATTACTCATATTGATAAAACTTGTAGATTGCAAACTGTGACTAGAAAACAAAATGAATTTATATATGACTTATTAGAATATCATCCTGTTTTATTAAATACTTCTTTTAATATTCAAGGAAAACCTATATTAAATACGTATAAAGAAGCTTTGTGGATGAAAGAAAATACAGGAGTAGATGAAATTATAACCAATAAATATATATTATAATGTTAAAAAAAATAAAATTAAATTATGATTGGAGTTATTTTTTACCTCCAATGCAAGATTATTCTGTGCACAAAGGAACATGCTTAGCTCACCAACTACATGAGCTTACTGATATACATCAAGAATATGGGTTAGGTGAAACTTTAACAGAAGATAACACTATAATACAACAACTTTGGTATACTGATAAACAAGTTGATTTTGAAGAATTAGGAAAACAAACTGGTATGGAGGTTATTACAATATCAAGTATTTTGCAGCCACCAGGGAATACTATTGCTTTGCATAGAGATACTTTTTATCAAATAAATAAAAGATTTCCTGATGATAAAAGATTAAAAGTAAGAGCAAATATATATTTAGAAGATTGGAAAGTAGGTCATATGCTACAATATAAATCTGAAGAAGATAATATTTGGAAAACATCTGATAATTGGAAAGCAGGTGATGGATATATTTGGGACTCAAAACCATTGCATTTGTCCGCTAATGCAGGAATGAAAAATAAATTTACATTACAAATTTCAGGTTTTTTATTGTAATAAGCAGTATTAATCTAAAATAAATAATGTTTAACAACTTAGTAAACATTGTAATAATAATAGCATGGATAGTATAACTTTAACATTTCCTAAAGATTTAAATGTATCGCTGCAAAAAAGTGTAGGCGATATTGTTTATTATTTAGATGACGCTGGGGAAAAACATCGTATTGGGGAATGCACTGATATATCGAGTAGAACTATTACATGTAATATAGAGCCGTGGCGTAAAAGACCACAACCAAATAATTATATATTTTTTGGCAAGGAAAACATTATAAATTCATCTGGGCTGGTAGGTTACTATGCTGAAGTTGAAATGGAAAATACAAGTACAACAAAGAAAGAACTCTTTGCTGTAAATTCAGAAATATTTTTAAGTAGTAATTAATTATGGCGGATAGTATATATCAAGGGGCTGCATGGATGGATGCGGCTAAAAAAGGCAGGAATAGATCTGCTACTCAAAGTGCATTTGGATCAGCTTTAAATTCTATGGGCCAAAATTTTGGTAATATGTCACCTGAAATGCAGGGACAAGTTGCTGGTGGAATTGCTGGTGGTGTAGCTGGTATATTAGGCGGTATAGTTGGTGGCCGTGCTAGAAGACAAGAACAAAAAGCTGCTAAAGCAGAGTTAGCTCAAAGACAACAAGCATATGAAAGTTTTCAGTTTACAAATCCATATGCTAATATGGAAAATGCATTTGAGGATATGACTGTTAACCAGCAACAGGCACAATTTGAAGCTCAGCAACAACAACAGGCTTTAGCATCTACAATGTCTGGTATGCAACAAGCAGCAGGATCATCCGGTATAGCTGCATTAGCACAAGCAATGGCTCAGCAACAATCAGCTAATATACAAAGAGCTGGCGCGTCAATTGGAGCACAGGAACAACAAATACAAGCTGCTAGAGCTCAGGAAGCTGGAAGAATACAAACACTTCAAGCACAAGGCACTGCTGCTCAACAAGCTCAAGAGTTTGGAAGAACAGAAACGTTATTTGGTATGGCACAACAAAGATCAGCTGCTGCCGATGAAGCTAGAAGACAGGCTACTCAAAGTTTAGTTGGTGGAATTGGCGAATTAGCCGGAGCTGCTGCATCAATGGCTATGCCAATACCTGGAATGTAAAAATAAAATTATGGCAAATTTAGCATTAATAAGAGGAGCTGCAATGGCAGCACCAAAATTCACAGATATTCGAAGAGCTGTAGAACCTGGTATACAGACTTTTAAAAATATTCAAGCTTTAAAACAAAAAGAAGCCGAAGAGGACGAAGCTCAAAGAAAGCGTGAAGATCAAATCAAATTTAATCTTTATGCTAATTTACCTGGATTAGAAGATGATTTAGTTCCAGATAAATTTAAAAATATTGCTACACAAAAAGCATTAGATATAAGACAACAACAAAGAAATCTTATAAACAATAAAGATAGCATGGATCAATTTGAATTTATTGATCAAATGAATAAATTAAATAAGCAAGTTGGTAGCTTAAATAAGGATTTTAATGCTTATAAAGAATGGAGTGCAAATTGGGTTGATTTAAAAGACGCTGACGACTTAAGCTCTGGAATGAGTGCTAAGGATAGAGAAACTATATTAGACTTAGTTACAGGCGAAGCAGAGCCTATTATGACCGATGAGGGTGCTGCATATAAAACAGCCGATGGTACTGTGCACTTATTAAAAAATTTACCAAAGCCAATATCAATTGCATATGATAAGCATTTGGGCATTTATGATGAAATGGCCAAAATTGGTGAGGGATTTGGAAAGGCAGGAGTTGGAAATGATGATCCAGCTTATGTAAATAGAAAAACGGCTGTTTTAGCAAACTTTAAAAGAGGGCTGACAACAGAAGATGCTTTATCATTAGGCGCTGACTTTTTAAAAGTAGGTGGTTTATCTGGAGAATATTCTGGATTATTAAAAAATATATCAGAAGATCCTTCTTTAATTGAAAATTATGAATTTGATGATAGAGACGAATTTGGAAAAGTTATTGGAAAAATAAAAGGTATTGAAGGGTATAAAGAATTTATAACTGATCAATATGGGCAAATTGCTGACAATATGAATTCTACATTAAAGAAAAAATATGATCAAGCATTAGCTGCTAAAGCAAAAACAACTAAAACAAATAAAATTGATCCAGCAACAATAACAGGCTCACAACTTGCTTTTGATTTAATGATGGATCCTGTTTCAAGATTAAAAGAAGTTACAACTAATGAATCTAATTTTGACGAAGAAACCGGTATTTTTTCTTTTGATGTTATAGGGGGCACTGAAGCAGAACCAATTACAGAAACAAAAGAATATAATATGACATTTGCTCCTGATGTAATAAGATTAGCAAGAGATATACTAAATAATGAAGGCGAAACGTCTGCAAATAAAACTAAAATTATAGCTTCTTTAAAAGAATTTTTAATTGCAAATAGAGGTGTTCTTAATCAAAGAAAAGAATTTTATGAAGAAAGAGCAAAAGAAAAAACAGTTAATAATGTTTTAAACCAGTTAAAAGACCTTGAAGAAAGTCAATTTGTACCTCCACATCTTATAAATAAAAAAGAACCACAACGCGGAAGTGGTGCTAGAGCAAGAGCAAGACAGTAAAAAATAATTTAATATGTTTGAATTTAAAGGCAAAGAATATGATTTAGCAACCGTTGAAGGGTGGGCTAAAGACGATAATAAAACTCTTGATGATTATATTAGTTTGTATGGGCTTAAAGATTTAAGAGAGGGAAAGACAACTCCCACAACACCGGGTGCGGTTGTGGAGGAAACTGCAGCACCCAAATTGACTCTTACGGAATCACCATCGGTAGATATTTCTTTGGATTTACCAAAAATAAAAACAGGAACAGTTGATTCAACAATAAAAAAACCTAAAACAAAAACAGACTCTGAGCTAAGAATAGATGCTACAAGAAATGTAATGTCATTAGCAAACCCTATAGCTTCTGTTATGCCTGATTTTATGATTCCCATATTAGCAGATTGGACAGCTATGACTGCTGAAACTGCTGCTGGGGCAGTAGATACTGCTGAAATAGCTTATGAAATGGCAATTTCGCCAGATTGGGAAACTTTTGATAAAATATCTCGTAAGCAAAGAATAGACATGTCTGAAGTTTATGAAGGAGCTGAAGCATTAAGAAATATACGAGAGAAAAAATATGATTCTAACGGAAACGAATTAGATGCTATTGGCCTTTGGGAAGCCGGAAGAAAGATTGAGTCAGCACAACAGTTTGCGTCTGAAGCAATAGGCTCATTACCTTCTACAGTATTAACATATATGCTGCCTGGGGCTGGTTCTTTATTAATTGGAGCTGGAACTTTAGGGAAAGAGTTTGAAACAAATCTTAAAGAAAGACCGCAAGAAACTGCAAGTAAAATGCTTTTTAATGCTTCTATAAAAGGTGGTTCTGAAGCATTTTTTGAATGGTTGGGTGGTTATACATTTAAACAAATAACAAAAGCTGGTGGTAGAGGCTTGGCTGAAAAAGCTGTAAAAGAATTAACAAAAGATGCCGTACCGTATGTTTTAGGTAAAGTATTAGGTGTTGGAGCGCAAGCATTATCGGAGGCTACTACTGAAGCATTAACAGGTGTTACTCAACTAGCTGCTGATGAATTAGTATTTGATGATCCTATAGAAGCTAAACAGTATTGGAGAACCGCAATTCATAGTGGTATTGTTGGTGGATTAATGGGTGGTGGAATAACTGCGGGGGCTGTTGGTGCTCAACTAACAGGTAATCGTAAAAAAGCTGCTTTATCTATAATTACTCCTAAGCAATGGAAATCTGAGCAAATACAAATAGGGCAAGAAATTGATCAAGCTGTAAAAGATTTTCAAGCTGCCCCTCCAAATAAAAAGAAATTTTTTCAAAATAAAATTGAGGTTTTAGAGCAAAGACAGCAAGGAAGAGCGGAAAGACTTACTCAAACATGGGATGGGTTAACTAGGGCTGAAAAAATGAATTACGCTAAATTACTTGATGAAGCTGATTCACAATTAGATATTATAGGCAATAATAAATATACTAAAAGAGCGCAGGATGATGCTCAATTGGCTTTAAATGAAGCTTATTCTGGAATGCAAAATATATTAGGTAAAGATAATATTAATGCTGATGTTGAGCAAACTATATCTAAAACATTAAAAGCATCACAAAGTATTTTAGAGCAGGTTGAAAAAGCTAAAACAATAAAAAGTTTAAATATACAATCTGTTTCTAATGAAATATTTCAAGAAGTATCAAAAGCAGTAACAGGTAAAAAAAGTGCAGCTGATGCCATATTTTTTGATGGCAATAATATATATATAAATAAAGACATTTCAGCAATAACAGAGCAAACAAATGTTGTAGGGCACGAGCTATTACATTATTTAATGGCTAAAAATTTTGATACAAGCAATGAATCAATGCAACCGCTTGTTGATTCATTTAAAGATTACTTAAAAGAAACCCAACCTGAAATATTTGAAAGAGTTGAATCTCGTATAAACTCATTATATACTGATGAAAAAACAGGCAAAATTAAAAAAGGTGCATTAGAAGAATATTTAAATGTTTTTTCTGATTTAATAGCTAAAGAAAAAATAGTAGTAAATGAAAGTTTTTCAGATAAAATAAAAAATGCAACTACAAGATTTTTAAACGGATTAGGTTTTGGTTCTATTAAATTAGAAACAGGCAAAGACGTTTTTAATTTTATAAGAAATTATAATAAAAATATTTAATTTTAAATATAAACAATTAGGAATTGATATTACTTCGGATAAAATTAGTAAAGGTATTAATGAGGAAATTGCTAAAGAATCTATTTCAGGTGAAAATATTCAAAAAATATTTGATGAAAAAGGTAAAGATGGTGCTTTTGAAATCATAGAAGCTTATAAACCATTAACTACCAAGCTTACAAATAAATACAGAGACGTACCTGGCTTTGATTTTGAATTACTCCAAAGTGAAATTGAAATAGGTAAACGTGGTTTATTAGACCTTATTAATGCATACGACCCATCTAAAGGAGCTACTTTAAATACATATATACAAGGGCAATTAGCTAATAGATCTATTGAAGCCGCTAATCGTATATTAGATACAGAGTTTAAATTAGATGTAACGGAAGCTAAAGGTGTTACTGATACAGTAACTGCAGAAGAAACAATTGAAAGAAAAGAAGAAAAGCCAACTAAAGAATTAGAAAGCTTACGCAAAAAAATGAACATTGGTGATGAAATAAAGCCAATTGTATTTGATGCGGTAACAAAAACTTTTGGAACAAAATTACCAAGCATTACAGAAAAAGCTTTTAAAACAGAATTAGAAAAAAGTTTTAGAACAGAACTTAAAAAACCAATCGCAAAATTAATGGGAAGAACAGAGGATTATAGATCCTTTCTTTCTAATAATTTTGAAGCTATATATGATGCATTACCGCAATATATAATAAATAAAAGATTAACTGAATTTGCAGAACCAGTAATAGGTAAAGATGGTAAACAAATAAGAGAAAAAACAGCAGAAGGTAAAAAGTAATTAACAAAAAGGAAAAAACTAAAAGCGGAATGAATAAAAAATTTTTAAGTAATGAAGGTGGAAAGACAAACTCAAGTTATT
>Ga0181562_10002893_pt1 | contig 12734 bp, 10 predicted proteins | sample 011ome_26_FD_139344 | JGI IMG/M metagenome (GOLD analysis project Ga0181562, IMG submission 139344) | Coastal salt marsh microbial communities from the Groves Creek Marsh, Skidaway Island, Georgia - 011511BT metaG (megahit assembly) | ecosystem: Environmental > Aquatic > Marine > Intertidal...
ATCCTTTGTTAGATGAAATCTCCAAATTCAAAGCAACCTATGTGTCGGAGGATTTTAGGCAAAAACATTCTTTGTCGAATAAACCGATAATTGCCTTACTTCCAGGAAGTAGAACTCAAGAAATAAGAACAAAATTACCTGTCATGTTATCGGCAATTGATTACTTTCCAGGCTATCAGTTTGTCATTGGAGGAGCTCCCTCACAAGAACGAGAAGTGTATCAACAATTTATTGAAGGAAGAGAATCCGTGTCAATCGTCTTTGGCGAAACATACCCGCTATTGATGAATAGCCATGCAGGACTAATTACATCCGGTACAGCCACCTTGGAAACGGCTTTATTCAAAGTTCCTCAGGTGGTTTGCTACAAAGCGAATCCTATCTCGTACCGAATTGCCAAAATGCTCGTAAAAATCAAGTATATCTCATTAGTGAACCTTATCATGGACAAAGAAGTAGTGACCGAACTTATTCAGCATGACTTAACCGAAAAAAGAGTCTCTAAAGAACTTGGCAACATTATTGAAGGTGATAAAAGACAAAGTATATTGGCTGATTATTCGCAACTAATTGAACAATTAGGTGTTGGCGGAGCCTCCAGCAATACAGCCGAAGGCATTGTAAGTTTTATGAAGTCAAAAAAATGAAAAAGATACTTACCAGTTTACTGCTCGTTTTTATTGCTTTCTCTTTGGAAGCAAGAGAGTTGAGAATTGGTCTTTTTTATGAGAGCAACCCTTCTAGAGTTTCGGTTGACTATAACATTGGGCGTTTTTCTTTTTTTTCTGAAAAACAAACCTACCAAACCCTGAGTAAAAAATCAGATAAAATAGTATTTATTGCCGAGGGAGATAAAGTAACAGCCTATTTCAATAACAAAACAATAGGAACCCATGTTTGGTTTAGGTTGGAGAATAACAGCGAATTAAATAGCCTAAGATGGAGTGATGGAAAAACATCCAGGCCCTATTTGGGCAGTTTTGTGGTGTATTCCATAAAAGGTAAGTTGAAGGTGGTGAATGAAATTTCTATTGATAAATATGTAGAAGGAGTAATAAAAGGGGAAGCCGGTTACGGATACGAGTTGGAGTATTATAAGGTACAAGCGGTAATCTCAAGAACTTATGCTTTGCATCATCAAAAACACAAAAAAGAGGGGTTCGATTTATGCGATCATACTCACTGCCAAGTGTACAAGGGAATAAATGACAGAGAGAACATTGCACAGGCTGTACAAGAAACTTCGGAGGAAGTACTAGTGGATTCTAGCCTAAATTATATCAATACGTTGTTTCATTCAAACTGCGGAGGAAATACAGTGACAACCGATTTTGTTTGGAGTAAAAAGCTTCCTTGTATGGAAAGTGTAAAGGACACGTTTTGTTTAAATTCGAGGCAAGCAAAGTGGAAAAAAACCTTATCTAAAAATTCTTGGATTGCATTTCTTTCCCATTACACAGGAAAACCTACATCGTATTTTTCGGGGAAAAAACTGGATTTTGAACAATTTGAAAGAAAGCAATATTACTCAGTGGGTAATCACAAGGTTCGGTTAGTTGATATTCGAAAAAAGTATAAGTTGAAATCTACCTATTTTTCGGTGTACGAAATCGGAAATCAAATCGTATTAATTGGAAGAGGTTATGGTCATGGAGTAGGCCTTTGTCAGGAAGGTGGGATCGTGATGTCCAAAACACATACTTACAAAGAGATCTTGTATTTTTATTACCAAGATGTATCGATAATGAGTATTGCCAAAGTAGAGTATTATCGGTTATTTTAATAGTTCATTTCCTATAATCTCTAATTTTTCATAAAATTCTGAACCGTATTTAGTAATAAGAGGTTCTTTCAAGAATTTGTAAACAGGTACTTTTAACTCTTCTCCTAGGGCACAAGCAGGAGAGCAAATGTCCCATCTATTGTAATCGAGAGCATCGTAATATTTTAATTTTTTTACTCGGATGGGGTACAAATGACATGAAATAGGTTTGTTGAATGATATGTTCCCTTCTCGATACGATTTTTCAATAGCACATTTTGCCGTGTTCGTTTCATCAAAAAATACAAATGCACATTCTTTGTTATTCACCAAACTAGTCACTAGCTCTCCATCGAAATCTGCGTATGCTGCGCCTTCAGCTTTTACTTTGTCGATACCCTCCGGGCGCATATATGGAACAATCTTATCCAAATTTTGTTCAATAAGTTCTTTCTCCTCAGATTCAAGAGGAGCCCCTGCATCACCCTCTACACAGCAAGCACCTTTGCAGGCAGATAAGTTACACACAAATTGATTCGTAAATATTTCTTCGGAGATTAACTTGTCTTCTAATTCTATCATTTTCATTTCCTTATGGGAGTGTAAAAATACAACTATTTCATCCCAACAAAAAATGTTTCTTTCGAAGGAGAGAAAAGGCGGAATGATAGAGTCAACAAATAAAAAATTGAAACTTTGAATTTGTGTATTATTGGTTAGAATCTTTGACTGTTCGACTTGTGAACCTATTTGTGGGGTTAGTGTTGTAATGAAAGATAATCCCGATATGATAGTGGAAATTGGGTCTCATACAGATTGTAGAGCTTCCAAGAGATACAACGAAAAATTATCAGCTCGAAGAGCAAAATCTGCCAGAGAGTATGTAATCTAAAAGGGATTCGAGCCATACAGAATTTATGGAAGAGGTTATGTAGAAACTAGGTTGCTAAATGGATGCGCGTGTGAGCCAACAAATAAATCGGACTGTTCGAAAGAAGAACACCAACTAAACAGAAGAACGGAATTCAGAATTGTTTCGGAAGGTACCGGTGTTGAGAACAGAAGCACAAATAGTTTCTAACAGAAAGTATAATTCGGTGAATAAATCCTCAGTTGGGCCTGTCCAATTGAGGATTTTTTTTTTAAATGAAACCAAGAGAAAGAGTCACAATTTTCATATTTTTGAAAATAATAAAAAACAAACATGAAAGAAATATACATACTATCAGCAGTAAGAACTCCAATAGGAAGTTTTGGAGGGTCATTATCAACAGTTCCAGCGACCAAATTGGGAGCAACTGCCATAAAAGGGGCAATGGAAAAAGCAGGGATTTCTGCCACAGACATAGATGAAGTGTTTATGGGAAATGTATTACAAGCAGGACTAGGTCAGGCACCTGCTAGACAAGCCGCTATGTTTGCAGGAATTTCTAACACTGTACCAGCAACTACAGTAAACAAAGTATGCGCCTCTGGTATGAAGTCAATTTCGCTTGCTGCACAGTCAATTTTGGCTGGTGACAATGAATTAGTCGTAGCTGGTGGAATGGAAAACATGAGTAAGGTTCCTCATTACATGCAAGCTAGAAATGGACAGAAGCTAGGAAACATCTCTTTGCAGGATGGAATGGTATTGGATGGATTGACAGATGTATACAACGATTACCATATGGGGAATGCTGCCGAGTTGTGCGCAAAAGAGTGCAATATTTCACGAGAAGAGCAAGACGAATTTGCTATGGAATCGTACAAAAGAGCAGCTAAGGCATGGGAAAATGGACACTTTAAAGAAGAAGTGATTCCAGTAGAAGTACCACAACGAAGAGGAGACGCTATCATAGTAAGCGAAGACGAAGAGTATAAAAATGTGAAAATGGAAAAAATTCCAACCTTGAGACCTGTGTTTCAAAAGGAAGGTTCGGTAACAGCTGCAAACGCTTCCACCTTGAATGATGGAGCATCGGCTTTAATAATATGCTCGAAAGAAAAAGCAGAAGAGTTGGGAATAAAACCAATCGCAAAGATTGTTAGTTACGCAGACGCTGCGCAAGAACCAGAATGGTTTACTACAGCTCCTTCGAAAGCTTTGCCAAAAGCATTGAAAAAAGCTAACTTATCAGCAAGTGATGTTGATTATTGGGAGTTAAATCAGGCATTTTCTGTTGTGGGATTGGCGAATATTCAAAAATTGGGATTGGATGCCGCGAAAGTAGATGTAAACGGAGGGGCAGTGTCAATCGGTCATCCGCTGGGGAATTCGGGTTCTAGAATCATTGTAACCCTTATCAACGTGCTGAAACAAAACGGAGGAAAGATAGGTGCTGCCGGGATTTGTAACGGTGGTGGAGGTGCTTCTGCAATGGTTATCGAAAATATTACGTAACTCACTCTTATTTAGCATCTTTTCGTCCATAACCGAAATTGACTTAAAGTGCTAAAAAAGTTTATTATTTACATTAAAGCTAAGGAACGGAGTAAAATGTCCTGATGTTCAGCATTTATTGTTTAGACGAATCGAATTTACTCTCTTGTATAAATAATTGCTATAGAACAAAAACATAAAAGGTCAGTTGATACATCAACTGACCTTTTTTTTGTATCTAATTGTCGACTCTTTTCAAATACATTTTAAATCAGATAAGAGTGGGGGAGTGACTTCCTTTAATGCTCAAGTAGTGGACCAAAAAAAAGCGCTCTTGTAGAAGAGCGCTTTTTTTGTTTGAAAAAGTTGTGTTAGGCTTTCCCCAATTGCTTGAGCATCTTTCCGTGATAGTAGATCGCTTGCAAAAATGTTTTGTGACTGTTGTAAGGAACATTAAATTCTTTGGCAGTCTCCTTCACAATCTTGGATAATTTCTTGTAATGCACGTGGCAAATGTTTGGAAACAAATGGTGCTCTACTTGGTAATTCAATCCCCCAACATACCAAGCAAAAATTCTGCTTTTTGGAGCAAAGTTACTGGTTGTTTGCATTTGATGAATAGCAAAGTTGTTCTCGATAGTCAAATCATCAGAGGCGGTCACAAATTCAGTTTCGGGCACTACGTGTGCGGGCTGAAACACAATTCCTAAAATAAACCCAGCAATGTAGTGCATTACAAACACAAACAAAACCACCCAATACCATGAAATAGGAAGGATAATGATTGGCAAAGCAATTATTAGTGTGTAGTAAAACAGCTTACTAATAACCAACTTCACCATATTTTTCTTGTACGATTGATTGAAGTTTTTCAATAAATCTTTGTCTTTGTATCGTTTTAATTGCTGAAAATCTTTTGTTGTCATCCACATTACTGTCATGAGTCCATAAAAGAACCACGCATACAGATATTGATATTTATGAATCGGTTTCCATTTTTCGTCTGGTGAAAACCTCATGATTCCAATCGTAGAGATATCCTCATCATATTCGTGTACGTTCGTGTAAGTATGGTGAAGAACATTGTGTTGAATTTTCCAATTAAGTGCGTATCCGCCCACTAAATTAATAATTCTTCCTACCCATTTATTCACGTTTTCTTTTTTGGAATAGGCTCCATGGTTTGCATCATGCATGATCGACAATCCTACACCGGCCATTCCAAATCCCATAGTAATGTACATCAAAAATACCATCCAAAATCCAGAAACAACTCCTGTAAGCATCAATAATAGTGGGACGAGATAAACCAAAGTAAGTACGATTGTTTTTATCACCATACTTGTATTGGCGTACTTTGAAATGTTGTTATCTTTGAAATAAGCCCTTACTCGCTTGTTAAGGGTAGAAGAAAAATCTTTACCGATGGTGTGTGAAAACCTCAGTGGTTTTAGTTCTTTTGTAGCTGAACTCATGCAATGTATTTTTTGAATTGTTACAAAAATACCCAAAAAATCACTGACAAAGTTTAAAATACAACTTTTTTATAAGAAGGCAGTGTGCACAACTTGTTAAAATAAGGTTAAATTCTAGAGCCAAAAATTGTGCTTCCTACTCTTACAATCGTGCTACCATGCTGAATAGCAAGTAGATAATCTCCACTCATTCCCATGGATATTTCGGTTGCTTCTGGAAATGTGATTGATGTCAATTTGCTTATTTCGACTAATTTTTTAAATTCCCTCGTCAATATATCCAGATCTGAAGTGAAAGTAGCCATTCCCATCACACCTTTTATTCGAATGTGATTGAGTTCTTTCAATTCTTCAGAATTCAATAGTTCGATTCCTTCTTGTTGGCTAAATCCATATTTTGATTCCTCTTGGGCGATATGAAATTGAAGCAAGCAATCAATAATTCGATTATTTTTAGCTGCTTCTTTATTTACTTCTCTTAACAATTTGAGTGAGTCTATAGAGTGAATCATGGAGATGAAAGGGGCTATTTTTTTCACCTTCTTACTTTGTAAATGGCCTATCATGTGCCATTCAATGTCTTTGGGTAGAGAATTGAATTTGTCCACTAATTCTTCCACTCTGTTTTCACCAAAAACTCGTTGTCCCACGTTGTACAAAATTTTAATATCCTCTTTGGGTTTGGTTTTTGAAACCGCGACCAGGCACACCTGTTTAGGAAGAGTTTGTTTAACTTTTTCGTAGTGTTGAATTAACGAATTACTCATAGAAAAAGGAATTTAAAAAAAAGCCATCCAGAGAATCGGGATGGCTTTTCAGGTTGGTTGTGACCTCGACAGGATTCAAACCTGTAACCTCCACAGCCGTAATGTGGTGCACTATTCAGTTATGCTACGAGGCCCTTTGCGGTTGCAAATATAGTATTATTGAATGAAAACTTATTTTTTTGAGGGTTTTATTTCCCCAGTAGTTTCCATTTCTATCAATTTTTGTTGAATATCAGCGATTCTTCTTTCGTCACTTGGGTGAGTACTCATAAACTCAGGTGGTTTTTGTCCTCCTTGCTGGCTCATTTTGGTCCAAAAAGAAACGGCCGAATAAGGGTCGTATCCCGCGTTATTCATAAATATCAATCCCATTTCGTCAGACTCCGTCTCGTGTTTTCTTCCAAATTTGAGCATTCCTAGCTGACTACCAACACCCACACTTCGTAGCAAAATTGCTTTTCCTAGTCCTGGTGCGGTGTCTGTCATGGCAAGAAAACCTGCCACGCTCGTAATTCCTTGTGCCAAAGTAGCCTGAGACATTCTTTCGTTTCCATGACCAGCAACAGCATGCGCTATTTCGTGTCCCATGATGACAGCAATTTCATCATCCGAAGAGGTGAGGTCAAGTATTCCTGTGTAAAATACAATTCTACCTCCAGGCATACACCATGCGTTTACAGTGGAATCTTCTACTGTATTGTACTGCCAATCAAATCCTTCAATTAATTCTGGGTGTCCAATTTCGTTCATGTAGCTCACAACAGCGGCCGACATTCTTTTCCCAATTTCTGTTACCTTCGCTGCTCTTGGGTCAGTTTGTGGTAGTACATTCGATTGATTTTCTGTGAGGAAATCTCCATAAGCAGTTGCACTCATTCCAATCATTTGACTTTCTGGAAAGAATTGAACTTGTCTTCGGTGTGTAATAGGATTTTTTTTGCAAGAAATTGCAAAAAGAGTTGCCGCAAAGGCAATAATTAAGAGTTTTTTCATCGGTTAGTTTTTAGTTATCTCTGCTGATAACCCGTTGTCTAACAAGGCACTGCAAATAGGTTTTAGCTTTGCAATATTTCCGGTTTTAACCTGACATTTGCCATTGTAATGCACAATGTGTGCACACTGTTCCGCTTGTATTTGGGAGTGTTTACAATACTTGATAAGTGAATTTATCACGTGATCAAATGTATTTACTTCGTCATTGAAAAGGACGATGCTGTGATTCTCCAAAATTGAATCCAGTGAAAGGGTTTTGTCTTTTGTTAATTCCTTAGTCATGTTAGTAATTTAGGCTAAACAGTTACATAGTTATGCAACAAATTTATTCAAAAAACAGAAACAATGTATACTGTTAACGTTTAATTAATTCACAAATTGAATTCCCAAATATTGGTAATAGGCATTACTTTGAGCTTGAGTTGCAAATTCCCTTGCGCTTTCTGGTTGATAGCCCCAAGAAAAAAGTTGCGACAATCGGGTTGCGAGTAGAGAAGTTTCGGGAATTGTAGTTTGTCTGAAAATAGCTTTATCGGGTTTAAATCCAAAGGTTTCGATAAGCTGTTGGTGTTCTTCTGTATTTCTTACAAACAAAGAGTTCAAATTGTCTGCATAAATCAATTCAAATTCTTGATTTTCGTGAAATAGGAATTGATTAAATTGTCTAAATTGAGGATTGTTGAGTGTAACAACATACGAAAAGTTATCCACGCTGTCTGCAAAGCTCCAGGGAGTTCCACCGCCTTGAATCGGCATGGTAGGGTTTTGATAAAGAAAGAACACATTATCAAAAAAATTAGTGGGGAATACATCGAGATCCCTAAGATCTATGTACGACTTAAATCCAGGATTGTTATAAATAAGGTAAGAACTGGAGAGGTAATCTACAAAGCCCTTCCCTTGTATGTTTTGTTCTTTTATAAATTTTGAAACTCCTACAGGATTCATCTCAGCTCTTACTTGGAGACCATATTTTTCTTGGGGTAATAAGTGAGAATAGTACATTCCGCTTACGAGTGACAAATAAAACAGCACTTGAATTCCAAGAAGGCTATTTGTCCATAGATTCAACTTCTTGACAGAAGACAATCTTGAACAAATGATCCAAGTCATCAAAGGAAAAAGACCAATCAGGAAAAAAGGAATATTTCTGAAACTTGTAAGTGATAAATAGAAAAACGCAAACACAACAAGAGTAGGAGCGAGTCCAAATAACGAGGAGGGTTTTTGGAAGATATTCCCTCTTCCTTTCTTGATAAGAATCAAAACGAACAAGAGAAGAAGTATCACCATCCCGATGGATTGAAACTGCCAATATCCATCGGTAGTAAATGAAATTAATTCTTCGGTGTATTTGTTCTCATTTAATTGACCTAATAAGTTGAATGGATGAAGAATCATTTTCATTCCTTGAGGATTGATCCCTACCGCAAGAATAGAAAGTAAGGTGGCTAGGGTTAATTGAATAGGAGGTTTTGCGATTCCCGAAGCATTTTTTTTGAAGAAAAGTAGGTGTTCTATCCAAAGAGAAAGGGTAAATAATACAGAAACAACCATTCCCACACCGTACGCTTCGTGCGTATTTGTCCACACGATTTGGAGTGGAATCATCCAAAAAATAAAAGAAGAATTCGATTTGTAAAATTTTACTAATAGGTAGAGCAACATCGCGGTAAACAAATGCGAAAACATTTCGGGTCGGCCATTTAGTCTGTAATTGATTAAGAACAAAAACAAGACACCCATCGCACCAAATGCGGTTATAAAAGACTCTTTTGAAAATGAATTGGAGGTAAAGAGAAGGGAGGTTTTAAACAAAAAGAGCCCCATAAGCAAAGTGACCACAGCCTGAAGGAGAGGAAGAAACTCTACACCAGCATATTCGGCAATAAGTGCCACGATTACTTCACTACCCCATTTTACATTAATCCAAGGATCGCCAGCATAAGTGTAAGAAAAAATGTCGGTTGTTGGGACTTGTCCATTCTCCAATATCCAGTTTCCTGTGGCAATTTGCCACCAAATGTCTGGCTCGTAAATGGATTTTATGCAAGAAACAATTCCTAAAAGGACCAAAAAAAGCAAGGTAATTTTATGGAGTAATTTCATGATGCATTTGGTTTAGTATTGTTCCTTATCGTTTGGAAAATCTTTGGAACGGACGTCCGTGATGTAATGTGAAATAGACTCTTTAATTTGTTCATACAAATTATTGTATTTTCTCAAGAATCGAGGTTTGAACTCGTTGTTAATTCCCAACATATCGTGAAGGACGAGTACTTGACCATCTACTCCTGATCCTGCTCCAATTCCAATAATAGGTACCGACACTTCATGGGCCACTCGCGTAGCTAGTTTGGCTGGAATTTTCTCCAATACTATGGCAAAACATCCTTTGTCTTCCAAGAGTTTGGCATCTTCTATTAATTTTTTTGCTTCTTCTTCCTCTTTAGCTCTTACTGTGTAGGTGCCAAATTTGTAAATAGATTGAGGAGTTAATCCCAAATGCCCCATCACAGGAATCCCAGCGGATAGGATTCTAGAAATAGATTCGATTACCTCCGAACCTCCTTCCAATTTTACTGCGTGTGCTCCCGATTCTTTCATGATTCTGATGGCAGAATCTAACGCACTTTTGGAGTTTCCTTGGTAAGAACCGAAAGGTAAATCAACCACAACCAAGGCTCGGTCAATAGCCCGAATTACTGAGGAAGCATGGTAAATCATTTGATCCAGAGTAATAGGCAAAGTAGTTTCGTGACCAGCCATTACATTAGAGGCAGAATCACCTACCAAGATAACGTCTATTCCGGCATCATCGACAATGCGAGCAAGAGAAAAATCATAAGCCGTAAGCATAGAAATTTTCTCTCCATTCGCTTTCATTTCTTGTAAAACGTGAGTGGTAACTTTTTTTACGTCTTTGTGTACTGACATAGGTGTAAAGGTTGATTTGTGGGTTGAAAGGTACTTCTTTTTCAATTAATAGAGAAAAAAACGGTTCCAATTCTAAGCCGATGCTTCGAGAAAGGAACCTCCTTTTTGAGAATAATAACTAGTACCTATTTAAGAAATCAAATAAAGAGACTTCTCGTGGTAATTTTAATTTTCGTTTTATTCGATACCTACTTGTTTCTACTGAACGAACAGTAAGGTTAATAAGTTCTGAGACTTCGGAACTGCTCAATCCTGTTACTATGTAATAACAATGCTTGAGGTCGTTGGGGGTGAGACTCGGGAAACTCACGCTGAGGGATTTGAAAAAATGCGGACGAATCTTCTCAAACTCAATTTGAATTTCTTGCCAATTGTTGTTTCCACTATTAAGAATATCGTCAATGTTTTTCTTTATTTTTTTGACGTATTGTTTTCCTTGGTTGTCGTATTCGAGTAGGAGGGAGTCGAGCTCGCTTTTGGTTTTATTGAGTGTACTATTAATGTTCGAAAGCTTAATAGTTTTCAGGTATAAATCTGTTTCTTGCTGCCTCAATAATTCTTCAATCTTCTTGTTTTTCTGCTCGAGTTCTTGATTTTTGGTTTGAATGATTTGATTAGAGACCCTAATTTTTTCCTCGTTTTGTTTCTTCTCAGTAATATCCATGCACAGTCCAGTCACCTCAATGAGCGTTCCGTTTTTATTACGAATAGGGTACATTTTCTTCAAAATATGCTTGATTTCCCCGTTGTTGTGCTTTATTCTGTATTCAAATGACGTAAACTCTTTTTCTCTTAAGACCTCACAACCGTTATCAAACAAAATTCGATCTTCTTCTACAATGTAATTGTTATTGAAAATTTCTTTTTCGTAAAATAACTCTTGTTTCAATCCAAATACTTGTTCGCACGAGGGGCTTATAAACTTATATTGTTTATTTATTACATCATATATGAAGAACACATCATCGATGGATTCGTAGAGATTGGTAAAGAGTTTGTTGTTCTTCGCTAGTTCGAGGTTTCGTTTGTGTAAACTCATCGAACTATTAATTATTCGACTATAATTCTTGTACTTTTCTAACCTGTTTTCGTACGTTCCATCTTCTTCAATTGTTTCATCTATTCTTAAAAATCCAATGAAATTAAGGTTGTCAATCAACGGCAAGAAATAGCAAATTCTATTATCGTTGAGTTTGAATTGCATCTTTTCTGCTAGATCGTCTGAGGATTCTATGAGTAATGGCTCTCCGTCTTTTATTCGGGAATAAATCCCGTACAATTCATTAAAATTAACTTCTTTTGGCACCACCAAATCGGGAAAAGATTGTTCGAATCTATTGTATTGATAATCTTTGATAAAGGTGTTTTTCTTTGTGCTAAAAAAATAAATGCTCACCACATCAAAATTCAGAAAATCAACCACTCTATCTAAACCTAAATCGGCTTCGGTGTGGTAGTTAGACGAAACCATAAAACGCTGAAAAGTATTATACAAAGTAGCAATCGCGTTTTGTTGATTGGTTATTTCAGAATACAGTTTGGCTCTTTCCGAAATGTCTCGGGAGGTGGCAATGATGTATCCTTTCCCATCCACTTCTTTGTATCGTGCCAACACCTCTACAGGAAATTTATTACCCGTATTTTTATTAAGGTTTATCCCTTCAATTTTTAATATTTTCTTCTCCTTTAACTCTTGCACATGTGCTTGCCATTTGAGGCTGTTTCTCTCGCCAAAAACCTTCTCAAAATCAGGAACGTAATAGTTTGAAACTTCTTCTTTTTGAATACCCAAACGCTGAGAAGACACTTCATTTAGGAATACAAGACGACCGCTCTCATCGGCTACCTGGAGCCCATCGGCCGAAGAGTTAGAAATTTGAAATAATAAGTTATAATCTATTTGCATGGTATTTGTTTGATTATATACAATGTTACTACAATCATTTTTCTTTCGCAAATATTTTTCTTAAAATCATGTTAATTGTTGTGTAAATTACAACAGTTATACGTCAAATTTATACTAGTGGAATTTTTCTAAAAATATATCTTACATATTGATAATTAGTTATTTAAATTAATTCAAGTCTTGTTTGTATTCCTATTTACTACATAAAAACTACAAAAAAATGTAGTTTTAGTAATATTTAAACATCAAATTTATTATCCTTAATTATAAATATTTATAAAACAGATGTTTAAGTCATATAATAACGATTAAAATACTGAATAACAAATATTTATAATTTTAAATATTTATATATACTACAAAATCACATCTAATGACTTAATCCAGACTTAAGATGACCCTAGTTTTCGCTTTATTCGCATTCTGAAATAGTATAAAAATTATGAAGTTAAATATCGCAAATCGCATAAAAACTATGCACCACACTAAAAATCAAGGTATGAAAAGAAAATTATTTTCGCTTATTGTTCCA
>Ga0181562_10002910_pt1 | contig 12703 bp, 8 predicted proteins | sample 011ome_26_FD_139344 | JGI IMG/M metagenome (GOLD analysis project Ga0181562, IMG submission 139344) | Coastal salt marsh microbial communities from the Groves Creek Marsh, Skidaway Island, Georgia - 011511BT metaG (megahit assembly) | ecosystem: Environmental > Aquatic > Marine > Intertidal zone...
GTAGTAGTAGTAGTAGTATAATATATATTATTCAAAACGTCTAACGTTTGCCATTTCATCCAGCATTCTTTGAATCTGCTCCTCGCTCGCTCTCCCTTCCGCTTCCAAAGACGGCACGAGCGTCTTTGCCTCGTCGTAATCCACCGGGCGCAAGTTCGACACCACCGCCGCTTCGAACGTGTGCAATCCGTTCTGTTTCGTCAACATGTCTCGAATCAATTGCACGGCTTCTTGACTGACGTTCCCTCCAAATCTTTGCACGTACTTCAGAGTCTTTTCAAACACCTGCGTGTTCGTCGACGACGCGTCCTCGTTTCTGTTGTTGTAATCGTATATCATCGCTTCCATCACCAGTCTCACTTCTGAAATCGACAAGCACTGCGCGTCGCTAAAATCGGGTCCTAATTTCAACTCTTGCGCGTCTTCGTCTTCGGTTTGTGACTTTTTCAGACACGCTAAACCGGACATTATTTTAAGAGTATTCTGTGTACTTATTATTTATTTCCTTTGTCTTCTTCTTCTTCTTCTTCTTCTTCTTTTTGTTGTTGTTGTTGTTGTTGTTAAAGTTGTTGTTTGTGTCGAAACGATCCACCAGAGAGAAATCGAATGGAGAGACATCGCTCTTTTCTCTCTCTCTTCGTGGCTGATGAAAAAATTTGACTGTGCTCTCGCGTCGAAAAAAAAAACGAACGAAAAAGGAGAGAACCGAGAGTCTTTTCTCTCCTTTTCATTCAGAAATAATCTTTCAGAACGCGCACCAAGGCACCGTTCTTCATAATAATACACAACAACACAGAAGAAGAAGAAGAAGAAATGATCAACTTTCTATTCACGTTAGTCTCATTCTACGCCGCGGTGGTGTACCCGATGTACGCTTCGATGAAAGCCATCGATCGTAAAAGACCGGACGACGACGTCTTGTGGTTGACCTATTGGATTGTCTACATCTCCGTCTTAATGGGAGAGTCTTTAGGCTTCGTCTTCTTGTAAGTCTCAAACGTCGTTCTCTCGAATCGTCGTCTCGTCTCGCAATTTTTTTTTAATTCTCTTCATCTCTCTCTGTCTTTGATGGAAGACAGAGAAGAAGAAGAAGACACGGAAGCATCAAAATCATCATCATGTTTTCGTTCAGAGCGCTCTTTTGTCGGCGGTTCGCGCGCATCGATCGATCGTTAGAAAGAAAGAGAAAAAGAGTGTAAGGGAGAGATCCAATTTTTAAAAATTGTGTGAGAAAGAAGAGAGAGAAAGAAGGGGAACGCTCTTTCTCTACAACACATTAACGAAGAATACGTATAATGGTTAAAATAATACGTACTGACAAAAACGCGAATAACACTCTCTTCTTCTTATTACTATTACAATGTTAAAACAGAATCCCGAAATACAGATTTGTAAAATTGTGTTTGATTTACTACTTGATCTCCCCGCGTTTCAAAGGCGCGGTGACTTTGTACAAGAGCGGCATCGCTCCGATATTTAGAAAGTTGAGTCCGTCCATCGATAAGACGGGTGATTTGATCATGAAGGGTGATTTCCAAGCCGTGCGCAAAGAACTCGGTCCGCAATTGAAGGAATTGCAATCGTTCGTGCAAAAAGATGGTCCGGAAGCGGTGAACAGATTACTTTCAAAGGTGAAGAGTACGAAACCGTCGGCTGGAGGAGGATCGAGCGACGACGCAGCAAAAGAGAATTAGAGAGAAGAGCGAATTTACGTACACACACACACAAATACACACACACACGCAATTGTAATTTTATAATACTCTTTACTACGTACATTATTATTATTACCAAGATCTGCTTTTAATATATATATTCGCTCAAAATGCCGCGCCGCTCAAGTATAATTCTTTTTGTGTATTAATTTTCTTCTCGTCGATCTTGATCCATTTTCAGCTTGCTCAACGCTTCGGCGATGTTCACGCCGCCGCCGAGAGCAACGCCGAGTTTGGCCGCAGCCGCAGCCATAACATCTTCACCAATACTTTTGAAGCCGCTGTTCGATGACGAGGACGCAACGCTGTCTTGTTGGATTTCTCTTCTCTTTTCAGCGACGGATTCGTTTTCACCGGCAACCGTGATGGCGGTGAAAATTTCTCCTTCGCCAAGACCTAAACAATCGTACACCTCGTGCAAATCGTCAACCGTGCACGCCTCGTACATCAGAGGTAAGTCCATGATGCAATCAAGTGTTTTGTGTTCTGCCAAGTTTTCTAAAGAGGAGCATTGCATCAAATCTGCCCAGTAATGGTTCGATTTCAAATCGGTTTCGTGTCGAGCCAAGAGCGTGTTTCTCGCGCGGTCCAATTCGCGTTGCGAAACTCTTTGATGCTGAAATCCGCGCAAAACGCGAACACCCGCGGCTAATGCTTCATCAATCTTTGCTGGCGTAGATGTGACTAATAATCTATATGTAGTGGCGTCTGAATTTTGTAATCCGAACGATAACGTAAAGTTGCAGTCGTACGTCAAGCCTAAAGCGTCTCTCACCGTGGTAAAGAGCCGCCCACCGACTACTTCAGAAAGTAGCATACCCGCTATGTACGTCGCCAAAGGATTCTTTCTCCGCGCGCTTTGCAAAGCGTATGGGTTCCCATTCGCTTGAGCTAACACGTTGACCGGATCAATATCGTCGATAAAAGCAAAACCACCCTCTTCCTCTACTCGCGCGGAATCTCTCTCCGGAATGCGCATGGGCGCCCACATGGAAGGCCCGGGACCAGCCATGACTGCGCACGCTCTGTCGTCGGAATCCCGGAGCCATTGTCGTTGCTCGCGTACCGGATCGTCTTTGGGAACATTCTTTAAGCTCAATGGTATCGGATCCGTCATGACAGGTACGTTCTTGTTCTCTTTCGTTTTAGAAATCGTGCCTAATACTTGCGTAATCAACTCGTCCACCTCTTCGGGAATCAAGTCACCGACGATGTTCACTTCAATCGGACCGTTGCTAAATTGCATTTCGACTGCTTTCGCGACACCATCTAAAGTCAACGCAGATAACTCTGCTCGCGAGGGATCCATGAATCGGCGGTCACCGTACATGGCTTTGTTGATTGCATCGTGCGTCGTTAGTTCCAAATTTTTCGTCGTGTTGAGTTCAAACATTCTGTAGATATCTTTCACTCGCTCCAACGCGGTTTCTTCCCAGTTTGGTTTTTCAATTAAAAGATGAATAATTTCCAAAATCGTCCGCAACCCGCCATCGACAGCAAACGCGCCGTCCAAATAGAGATACTCCATTTCAGGCTCGACGTCAAACACCAACAGATTTTGCATCGTTAATAGCTCGATTTGTTTTCGGTCCCAAGCGCCAACCGTACCAGCTTCTTGCAACGTTCGCAAACCAAGCGCGGCGGAACCAATACCATCGGGACCGGCATCCAACGGTTCGTGAGATCGACCTCCGGGAACGACTAATCGTAAAAATCCACTTCCCGGTTCCGCGTCGAGCTGTTTGTAATTCACGCGAACGTTGTTACTCAAGCGTCTTTGGTACACTCCGGTAACTTCGTCGAGCGTCGCAGACTCTATTACTGGTTTTCTTTCTTGAATCATAGCTTCCAACTCGGCGTCCGGAATTAAGCTGTCCGGCACGTCCACATCCTCCAATGGTTCGATTTCGCCGTAGTCCGCGGACAATACTCGCATCACGTCCTCGGGAGTGATGTCAAATCGAACTTCTTGATCCGTCTCCACGTCAGTCGTCGTAGTTGGAACGCACGCGACAATCGCAGTCGTCAAGCCCGATCGAGGATCTCGAGTTTCGCTGTCGCATCCGTACTCCGCGATGAATCCCAAAAGTTCCGTAGCTGCTTCGTTGACGCTCTCCAACGTAATATATTCGTCCAACAAAAGTAAACTCTCGTGTCCTACGACTTGGTCCATGACAACGTGCCCGAGAGCGTCGTGTTCCATGACAAAATCGAGATTTTCCAACGACGGAACGCACCCAGCTTGTTGCGCGAGTTGCTCCGAATCTCTCATCATGGCTGCTTTAAACCTCGAAAGCTCGCCTTGAGTTAAACCGCATTTTTGCAATCGTCGCGCTTCTTCAACTGCCACTTGGAGTGCAAACTCCCATTCTCTCGGTTCGCATGTCACCGTCACTGTTGTCACCGTGCATCCTTCTCGCGCAGAGTCCGAATGATCGAGTTCAACGCGTTTATAATCAGCGTTTGTCTCGGAGTACCTTGACTGGATTCGAGATTGCAACACGAGCAAAGCAATTCTTTGCAACACTGTTCGGTGCAAGTCGCCTAACTTCTCCATCGGAACGATTGGAAGTTTCGAGAAAATGTTAAACGACGCGTGCGTCAAGTGTTCGTGTTGAAACATCTGCGGTTCACCTTCATTCGCGATGAACGGTTGGTACGGATCTTCGATTTTCTCTTCCATCATGCGATGAAGTTGTGCCTCAATTTCTTTGCGCTCTTCGAGAGGTACGCCGTAAGCGTGCTTTACCGGTGGTCTCACTTCGTGGCGAGCTAAAGGAGATTCCGCTTGCATTGCCCACGGACTCGGCGCCGCCTCGTTGAACGCGTCTTCAATCATTTTCTCAACTTGTTCTGTAGTCGCATCAAACTCTCCCACGACGTACAAAGTAGCGTTCGAAGGAAAATACCATCGAGCGTGAAAATCGCGAATCTTTTCATCATCCCACAGAGGCACTTGATCGAGCTTACCGATTGGAAATCGAATGCCCAAGGCGTTGTCCCAGTGCAAATGCTGCAACAACTGACAATCGACGCGATATTCGATGGTGTTCATCATCTGTGCTTCGGCTAAAACTGCTTTCTTTTCCTTTTGAATTCTGGTTTGTAACAACGAAGGATTAAACGCGACGTCGTAGAGAATATCCAACACGTTGTTCAACATGTACACGCCGTCCTTGTTTACCGTCGGCGCGTGAATGTGAAACACCGTGTGATGAAAATCTGTGTACGCGTTACCTCTGGTACCGCTTCCTAAGTACTGATCGCGTTTGCGAGAACCCAGAAAAGTAACGTGCTCAACCAAGTGCGCCAAACCTTGCTCGTCTTCTCGTTCGTCCACGGATCCGACGTGCATTTCAAGGTGCGCCTCGAATCGTCTCTCCGGCGTCGTGTTTGGCAAAATGACATATTTCAACCCATTCTTGAGCGTTCCTCGGTGGATCTCTTCGTGCGGTGGCAAAGGTCTCTCCAGGAGCGGAATCACTTCCCCTTCTACTCTGTCTTCACCCAGAGTCGTGGCTAACGCCGACGTGATTGATTTCCATCTCTTGTTGTTCTCTTCGCCGTTGTTGGACGTCTTGTTATTGTTCTTATTGTTCGTCGTCGAGTCCGATAATTCTCCGCCGATTCCTCCCGAAGCGCTGCCGCAAAACACCTCCCCGTTTTTGTTCTTGAAGTGTTTCGGTGCTTTGCGAGTGGACGCGATGAACCCTCTTCTCTTGGAGGAGGAGGAGACGCTGCTTTTTGTTCTCGTCGTAAAACATTGTCGCGTTAACGACGACGTAAACGACGACGAAGATTGCGTTTTTCTTCGGGATGACGACGACGACGACGATTCTGCTCTTCTGGAAACGAGCTTGACAAGCTTCGGTCTTTGAGATGATGATCGCGCGGCGGTGTTGTTGTTCGGCGATCTCCGTTTTGTTCCAAACGACCCGACCACGATCGGTGCTTGTTTCGCAGCACAAACAGAAGAACTCATCACTGCTATCCTCGATCGATCGATCTCACTTCTTCTTCTTTGTCTTCTTCTTCGAGCGCTTTTTTTTGTATCAAAACCGCGAAGACTGTGTCGCAAAAGCCGTTCTTTTCTTCAGTTCTTTTCAAGAGAAACTTCTTCGAAAAATGGATTGTTTTTTTGTTTGTTCGCGACCAAAAAAGAAAAATTTTCGTCTGCAAATTTGTCCACGTGGTCTCCCCTCCTCTTCGCTGCAGCCACGCATCCAAAATCAGCGGAAATTGGTGCGTGTTTGTGGCATAAAATTTCAGTTCTCTCTTCCTCTGCATAAAATTAAAACTCTTCTCAAAGGAGTACTCTTTAATACACGCACGCGCACCGCATCATAAAAAAGAAACGTCTTCGGGTGACGCACCACCTTTTGATCTTCTTAAACCATTTCGCGTTCTCATTGATACGGGTGAATAAAAAAATGATGATAGAGCGTTTGGAGGAGGAGTTTTCCGACCCTGCGTTGATTCGATTGATGGCAAAAATCGCCTCCGCGTGCACGGAAATTTCAGACGCTATTCGAGTGCAAGCGATCGATGACTCGAAAGATGGGAGCGGAAATTTGAGCGGACGCGCGGAGAGCACGAACGTTCAAGGCGAAGAACAGATGAAATTAGACATATATTCTCACGATGTGTTTGTAAAAGCGTGTAAAGAATCGAATTCGTGCGTTGGTTTGATTTCCGAGGAAGTGGAAGAATACATCGACTTGAGAGAAGGAGGAGGAGAAAGAGGTAAAAGAGGAGAACAAGAAGGACTCGCGCCTTCGTCTTCATCGGATCAAATACACGACGGAGGACAAGAATTAGGAGAAGAAAAGAAATATATCGTCGCATTCGATCCGTTAGATGGGTCTTCGAATGTAGCTTACGGCGTTTCCGTCGGGTCCATTTTTAGCGTGTTTGAATATAAGACAACCGGCGAGGGGGACACTAGAAATCCAATCGAAGAAGTTTTAAAGCCGCAAACTGGACGCAACGTCATGTGCGCGGGGTATTGCGTGTACGGTAGTAGCACAGACTTAGTGATTGCAACGAGAAAGAATACGAGAGTTGTTGGATGGACGCTCGACCCTTCCTCCAACACGTACGTGAAAACGCGCGCTGATATATCGATTCCTCAGCGGGGGAAGATATATAGCATAAACGAAGGATACGAACACAAATTTTCGGAAGGGATGAAAAGATACATTCGCGATTGTAAAGAATCGTCGTCTATGACGGCTCGCTACGTCGGATCTATGGTAGCCGACGTGCATCGAACTTTACTCGCCGGAGGTACGTTTCACTATCCGCTCGGTAAACTGAGAATGTTATACGAATGTTTTCCGATGGCACTCATGATTGAAGTAGCGGGAGGATTATCTATTTCCGACACTGGGTCGAATACATTAGACAGCGCAGTTGAGTCGATTCACGAGCGAGGCGCCATTCACCTTGGATCGAAGGAGAATATGGACGATCTGAAAAAATGTTTGAGACTGTGAGAATTTCTTGCGTGCTCGCGAGTGCTGCGCCCACGAATATAGTTTGCCTTTTAGCTGCGTGATTTGTTTTTGTGATTTTTTCAGATAATAAGTATTATCTTCGGTTAAAAATTACAATCTCTTCATCTCTTGTTCTTCATGTTGTTCTCTTTTTGGTTTGTGTTTATTATTATCATTTATGTTTCTCGCGGCGTTTGTGTGTGTGCGTGTGTGTGTGCGTGTGTTCTTTTCCTTGTATTTCTTTTTTTCGCAGCCATCCAAATTCATTTATTTATTTAGAATGCGCGGCAGAGTTGCAAATCTTAACGAACGCTTCACCGTCCAAAGAGGCGCCACCGACAAGAAATCCATCGATATCAGGCTTCGTCGCCAATTCATCGCAGTTGCCAGCGTTCACGCTTCCGCCGTATTGGATTCTCACCTTGGAGGCCACATCCGCGGAGACGTTTTCATTCATCCACTTCCGGACGCCAGCGTGCACTTCTTGCGCTTGGTCCGGAGTTGCGACTTTACCCGTTCCAATAGCCCAAACTGGTTCGTAAGCAATAATGATGTTCTCCCAGTCCTTTTCAGTCACGCAATCGACGATAGCTTTGAGTTGCGCGAAGCACACGTTCAAGGTGTCTCCCGCCTCTCTTTGCGCTAACGATTCGCCTATGCACGCCACCACCTTCACTCCAGTATCTAACGCGTATTTAGTTTTCAAGCCAACAAATTCATTCGTTTCGCCGCACAAAGATCTTCTCTCCGAGTGTCCCAAAATGACCCACGGAATGTTCGCGTCTTTCAACATCTCCGCGGAGACTTCTCCAGTGAAAGCACCACCTTTGCTAACCCAGCAGTTTTGCGCTGCAATTTGATACGGTGCCTTCAATTTCGATTGCACTCTGTCTATGTATACCATCGGCGGCGCGCAGATGACTTCTACGTCGGCCGTGATCTTCCCACTGTTCAAGCTCGCGCATAATTTATCGATAGAGTCTATCGTTCCATTGCATTTCCAGTTCCCTCCGACGACGAACTTCCCGGTGCCATCGCAGACGACGAGAGAAGACGCGCGTCTTCCGTTCTGTCTTGCAATCGCATGTTTTTGCGCTCTCAATTTATTGTTCGCTCGTCCACCTCTCACGCTCGTCTTCTGAGAAGACGCGAGTGAACAAGACGCGTTGGATGCGGTGGTCGTCGTGTTAAAACTCATCGTCATCATCATCATCGTTTTGTGTGCCGATCCAATGATTATCCACTTCTGCTTATTATATATAATCTCCTCTTCTTCCTCCGCTTGCTTGTGGCCAAAAAAGGCCCCAAATGAATTAATTATTTTTTGGGTGAGACTTTTGGGTGAGACGGGCAAAAAACCTCAAAAAAAAGAGACACGATGAGGAGCACAACCAGTTTTGGTAGTACGAGCACAAGTTTGCGTACTAGCAAAAGTAGTTTTTGTCGAACGATTTGCACCCATCTCTCTTCCTCCTCCTTCTCCACCATCGCGAGAGGAGGAAGAAGTAGGAGAAGAAGCAACAACAGTAAAAGTCACAATCATCATCATCAGCTTTTCCACCACTCGCAACCGCGACAACAACAACATCGACACAGAAAGTTACGGAACGATAAAATTCGTGCATCGTCGTCGACTTCTCCAGATAATGATGTTGGTGACAACGACGACGTAAAAAATGTTGTAATCATTGGATCGGGGCCGGCTGGGTACACGGCGGCAATATATACAGGCAGAGCAAACTTGGCGCCGGTATGTTTTGAAGGATTTCAGAGCGGCGGCGTCGCTGGAGGTCAGTTAATGAGCACGACCGAGGTTGAAAACTATCCAGGCTTCCCTGAAGGCGTGACCGGACCTGAGTTGATGGAGCGAATGCGTCGACAAGCCTTGCGATGGGGCGCGGAATTATACGAAGAAGACGTCGTCAGCGTTGATTTTTCGAAGCGACCGTTTGAAATCAAATCCGAAGATCGCACGATGAGAGCGAACGCGATCATTTTAGCCACCGGGGCGACGGCGAAGCGTTTACGCATCCCGAGCGAGGAGAAATTTTGGAGTAAAGGCATCTCCGCGTGTGCGATTTGCGACGGCGCTTCGCCCGCTTTCGCGCAAAAAGAACTCGCAGTCGTGGGCGGTGGCGATTCCGCGTGCGAAGAGGCGATTTATTTGACGAAATACGCCTCTAAGGTTCACTTGCTCGTCAGAGGCGAAGAGATGAGAGCTTCCAAGGCGATGAGAGACCGGGTGTTGGATTCTTCAGACGTGATAGTGCACTACAACACGTCCGTCGAAGATGCGGCAGGTAATGCGCAAGGCTTCTTAGAAAGTCTCAAACTCGTGAACACGAAAACAAATGAATCTATTCCGGAGCCTCTGAAAGTTGCCGGCATGTTCTACGGTATTGGACACACGCCGAATACAAAGTTTCTCGACTCGCAACTAGGCACCGACGAGGACGGTTTCATCATCGTCAGCGATCACGACAAGACATCCACCACCGTAGAAGGCGTTTTCTCAGCCGGTGACGTGCACGATAAAGAATGGCGACAAGCCATAACAGCGGCTGGGAGCGGATGCCAAGCGGCCATCTCTACGGAAAGATATCTGCAAATGAACAAGCTGTTGAAAGAAGTTAAGATGATGGATACCAAGGACGCGAAAGAAGAAATCGAAGCCGCGAAGAAGAAAGAAGCGGAAGCGCCGAAAAAGAAGACGCACGAACCTGCGATTGATGCGGATAACTTTGATATAGATAGACAAAAACATCAAGGCCAATACGCGTTGCGAAAATTGTACCACGAATCGCCTCGTCCTTTAGTCGTGATGTACACGAGCCCGACGTGCGGCCCGTGTAAACGACTGAAACCGATGCTCAGTACAGTGCTCGACGAGTACGAGAAATCCATCCATTACGTCGAAATTGACATCGCAAAAGATCCCGAGATTGCCGAATCCGCTGGTATTATGGGCACTCCGTGCGTGCAAGTGTTTAAAGATAAAGCCAGAGTGGCGGTCATCAACGGCGTCAAGATGAAGAGCGAATATAGAAAAATTTTCAGCGAACAGTTGATTGAGAGTTCCGCCGCTTAAAATAAAGAAGCGCAAAAACGCGTGCAAACCGAGAGGTTATTAAACTTACATGTGATTCTACCCACAGCAAATGGAAACAACGAAATTGGTCATTTGGTTTTTTCTTGTCTCTTTTGTCTCTTTTTCATTCTTCTCTTTCTCCTCTTCTTTTTCCCTCTTTTTCTTCAACACCAAAAATGCCTATAAAGTTACGACACCACACAAAGAACACGCGCATTAAGTGAACAACGAACGATACAAAAAAATGGACGAGAACGGAAATACCATCATCAAAACGAAACCAAGAACTGGAGCGAGACGCGTTCTCGTTACCGGTGGCGCTGGATTTGTCGGGTCGCACTTGTGCGATGCCTTGGTCGCGGTGCGTGTTTTTATTCTCTTTCTTCTCGTCGTCATCACACTTGAGTCCGATCGACGACCCACGCGAAAAGGGGCGCCTTTAAGCATTAGTATTAAATTTCCGAGACGCGCGCTGACCCCTTTCTTCCCTTTCTTCCCTACGTAAAAACAGAGAGGCGATTACGTCATATGTTTAGGTACGCGTTCAGCAAAAGTCTTTTCATGTCAAGTGTTGTTTGAGCATACGTATCGTAGCTTTCGCGCGGCGGTTTTTTCCGTTTCGAGACAACACCCAAAAAACTCCTACTGAATCAATAAACTAACGCGGCTCTCACGACGACGAACACTCTTAATGACTCTCCCAAATAATAAACACATTAAACAGATTCCCTCTTTACTGGATCCAAAGACAACATCAAGCACCACTTTGGGAAGGAAAACTTTGAGTTTATTCGCCACGACGTCGTCGAACCGATCTTGCTCGAAGTCGACGAGGTGTATCACTTGGCGTGCCCAGCTTCTCCGATTCACTACAAGTTCAACCCGGTGAAAACGATTAAAACGTCCGTCATTGGTACCATGAACATGTTGGGTTTAGCGAAGCGCACCAAGGCTAAGTTTTTGTTGACGTCCACGTCCGAGGTGTACGGTGACCCGTTGCAACATCCGCAAACGGAGACGTACTGGGGTAACGTGAACCCGATTGGTGAACGTTCGTGCTACGATGAAGGTAAGAGATGCGCGGAAACGTTGGCGTTTGATTACTACCGCGAACACAGAGTGCCAATTCGCGTGGCGAGAATCTTCAACACGTACGGTCCGAGAATGGCTTTGGACGACGGTCGCGTCGTTTCCAACTTTGTTTCGCAAGCGTTGACTGGAACTCCGATGACGGTGTACGGCGATGGTCAGCAAACGAGATCGTTCCAATACGTTTCCGATTTAGTCGCTGGTTTAATGGCTCTCATGGATGGTGACGATACCGGTCCAATCAACTTGGGTAATCCGGGTGAGTTTACCATGTTGGAACTCGCCGAAAAAGTGAAGGAAGTCGTCAACCCGAAAGCCGAAATCGTCTTCAAGGAAAACACGCAAGACGATCCGTCGAGAAGAAAACCAGACATTTCCAAGGCGATGAAGGTATTGGGTTGGGAGCCAAAAATTAAATTAGAGGATGGTTTATTGCACATGATTGGCGACTTCAAGACTCGCTTGGGAGTATAAAACAGCATACAAAACGAGACCACATTTATTATCATTTAAAGAGAGAGAGAGAAAAAGAGGGAGAGAGTTTTAACAAACAACCACAATATTATTTAGTTTCATTATCATCATCATCATCATCATCAAGTGCGTTGCTCTTATTTTCGTATTTGTTTTAGTGCTTGCGTCGTTTTTATAAAGCTATTATATCGTTGTATTAGTGTTTAAAGCTTGGAGAAATACTCCTTCGAACCCTTGACGTCTTCCTTCATGGCTTCATCCCCCGGTTTCCAACCCGCCGGGCAAACTTCATCCGTATGCGTTTGCACGTACTGGATCGCTTGCAACGTTCTCAACGTTTCGTCGACGGAGCGACCAAACGGCGCGTTGTTAATGGTCGCGTGCTGGATAATACCTTCCTTGTCGATGATGAACAAACCTCTCAACGCCTCGCCGTTATTCTCATCGTACACGTCGTACGCGTGAACCGCTTGGCGCTTCAAATCCGAGAGCAACGGGTACTCAATGTCGCCCAAGCCGCCTTCGTTTCTTTCGGTTTGGATCCACGCCAAGTGAGAGAACTTGGAATCGACCGAGCACCCGATGATTTCGCAGTCCAATTTAGAGAACTCCTCGTATCGGTCGCTAAAGGCGGTGATTTCAGTCGGGCAGACGAAAGTGAAATCCAACGGGTAAAAGAACAAGACGACATATTTCTTGCCTTTGTATTGGTCCAAAGAGATGGTCTCAAACTCTTGGTCTATGACGGCTTCGCCTTCAAAGTGCGGCGCCGGGTTACCGACCAATCGCGCATTCACCGAAACGTTACCTCTTCTTCTTCTCGGCGTTGTTTTCTGCAAAGA
>Ga0181562_10002933_pt1 | contig 12655 bp, 21 predicted proteins | sample 011ome_26_FD_139344 | JGI IMG/M metagenome (GOLD analysis project Ga0181562, IMG submission 139344) | Coastal salt marsh microbial communities from the Groves Creek Marsh, Skidaway Island, Georgia - 011511BT metaG (megahit assembly) | ecosystem: Environmental > Aquatic > Marine > Intertidal...
GACCGGTGCCTGATGAGGCAGACACCTTAAGCCAATTGGAGAACTTAACCATGGCACTAGATATGAGAGATTTTTTCCTACACTTACAGCTCGACAGCAACGGTGAATGGGAGAAAGTAGATGACCTTAAACACCAGATGATCCACATCATCATGGAACACAAGAAAGACGGCGCGGAGACTGACGTAGAACACATCTTTGATTTCTACATGAAGCCTCGTGCTGTTGCGTCGATTGCGTACCTCACAGACCGTGAGGATGCCGGTCTTACTTGGGATGACCTCAGGCCCCACGCCAAGAAAACCTACCGCGAAGTCTTTGACCAGTGGTGGGCCGATCTTAACCGTGAGATCGAGCAATCGATTTACTTTTACTTCTGGTCTATTGATTGCGATCAGTGTGAGTCGGACCGTGTAGTCCGGTTCAAGTCTTGGTATTCAGCGGCGGAGTATATTAAAGACTTCTACGACGGTGCTGAGGGCCGTTGCTCTGTCGAACAGATGGACCTTCAAGGGTATATAAATTATCAACCATATCGTCGTGACCATCGCGCCGAACAGTACAACTACTGAGGATTAGAACATGGAAAATCTAAGAGAATATCACCAGAAATATATAGACGATGCAGAGGGTGCATTACTCAATATCGAGGCCCTCAATCAGACTGCCCGCCGGTCAGATTGGGAGTTACTCAAGAAGGGATTGCGTCAGGTTCGGAAGCTTGGTGTCAAAGCTAGGATCAACCTATCTGATGACTGTAGCTCAACTCTGTCTGACTTGGATCGATTCCTTGAGACTGTAGAGGAGGGCGATAAGGTTATGTACTCGTCTCACCAATTCACCTCAACCCCTGACGTCATCAAACATCCGCCGATATGGAACATAGAATCCCTTGAGGTCCTCTATGAGCATTTTAATTTCAGTACAGACCATGATGACTATGAATGGGTTCGTGAAGCTGTTCGAGTTCTTCAGGATCATGGGTTGATTGCGTCATGGAGTGGTTTGATTTGTGATTGCGTTCGAGTCCAACTTGGGTTCTCTGGAAACCAGATCGAGGCTATGAAGCAACAACACATTAAAACCCTTGAGTGGCACCGGAAGAAATATTGGGAGTGTGCGGCATGATTGAACAAGTGTTCACCGGCTTCGATAACGGAGCATTACTGTTGATAGTCGTTCTTGTACCGGCTACTCTCTTCGCTTACGTAAAAGGATATTTCAAGGAGTTCTAATGAAAAGACAATGGACCTACGAGCAAATCGAAACGCTCGTCACAATGTGGAATGAGGATGCCATCGTGAAGGACATCGCGTTGGCTATTGGTAAGACTCACAGAGCTGTTTCCAGATACGTAGACAGAAACAGGGAGGTCTTAGATTTAGCGTACCGGAACCCTATCGAGTCCGCGCTAAAGGGCCAGAAGAACTATTGGGAACGGAAACACGCCCCAGAGTTTGAGCAACAGTGGAAAGGCCCTGTAGTTCGTGGGCATTGGTTAATCACGAAGCCATGGAGGTCTGGTCATGCTCAAGCGGCCTGAAGTATTAAGGGACACCATGGACCCCGTTGGACTGTCTTATAAGTCAGCACACCAGTGGTGCTTGTTTCTTGCTGAGGAGGCTACCTTCAATGGCGGTGATCCTAGCTACTGGATGTCTAAGGCTGAGTCGTATGATCCATCGGTCTGTGGCTTTGTCTGGAGCGCAGAACTTGAGGCGGCTATCTCAAAATATCCGGATAAGCAATTATCTTCTTGTACGGAAAAGGAGGGATGTTAGTATGATCTTTGATCCTACCGCCCTGTATCTAATTGGGGGCGTCCTCGCCCTAGTCCTTTGGGATTGGGTCAAGGAACAAGACGACAATTGGCCTGACGGCTAATTCAATTCACAACATCAAAAGGAATTAATAATGAGAGCAATAATTTCAGGGGGAACCTTTCAGCAGTGGGCTGATTGGTTCTTCGAGATGGCGTATTTGACTCAGTTATTTTGGTTCACGTATTCCAAACGCCAACGTATCCGACAGCAGGAAAACCAAGAACATGGTCATATTATTCGGTTGGGAAGTTTTCGCTTCCTCTCAAATGCTTTTCACTTCAGGCACCAATTTGTTAGAGTTCGCGGTGTTAGCGGATGGGTTAGCGATAGGGCTAATGAGGAGAATGGAAATTGTCGTATCTCGCAGTCGTAAAATTACAGCGAGTGATCCAAGAATTTAGGACGTTGGACCCTGAGATGCAAATGCAAACAGCCTTGGCTTTTTTGTATGTTGCGGACAGGGATTTAAGTAACAACAAGACTACAATCGGGGACGTTGGAGATTATCTTAATCTATCTAGCGCAAGTGCTTCGAGAAACGTATCGGTACTGTCCCGTCAGTCTAAATCTAAATGGGGTCATGAGTTGATCCAAGTGGAGCCAAACCCAGAGCGACGCAACGAGAAGTTTTTATCGTTAGCACCAAAGGGTAAGGCGTTAATTAAAAGATTGGAGGGTTACATAGATGCCGGTAACAGCTAGAGGCAGTAAGTTCCAAGCGAACGTATGCGTAAACGGAATAAGGCGGCGTAAGTCGTTTGATACCAAGGCCGACGCCGAGCTGTACGAGTTACAGGTTCGGCAAGCTTTGTTGTTAGGTAAGCAAGACCCAGAGGAGGCGTTTAAAAAAGCTGAGAAGATCACTCTCAGAACCGCCGCCGAACGGTGTTACAAAATGAATTGGATTGGTTCCAAGTCTGAGTCCATGCAAGCCAAGATGATGAATGTATTGTATCGGGAGATCGGGGAGAATCGAGAGATCAAGACCATCACTTCGAGGGTTCTTGAGGACTATGTTCTTGAACTCAAGACCAACCGTAAATCTAACGGGACAATCAATCGTCGATTGGCCTGTCTGTCTAAGATCTTAAAGACGGCACATCGATCAGGCTACATCGAAGCCATGCCCTTTGTCCCTCGACAGAAGGAAGGACAGAACCGCATGAGGTGGCTGACTTGGGAAGAGGAGGACGCGATCCTTGCTACTCTCGATCAGTGGGGACTAGCGAAGCTCAAGGATGCTTTCATTGTGTCTATTGATACAGGGATTCGAGCGGGTGAGATGAATGAACTCACACCAAAGGACATTCTAAAAGAGGGGCTTCATATCCCTGTTTCTAAGAGTGGCATTCCAAGGGTTGTTCCTCTTACGGAAAGGGCGAGAGCTGTGCTTACCTCACGCTCTAGTTATACGGGGAAAGATGCGCGTTTATTTGAAGGGAGTCGTCTTTGGTACCGAGACCAATGGGAGAGGGTGAAGACTCACCTTGGGCTTGAGGATGTGGTCTGGCATACACTGAGGCACACAACCTGTTCCCGTCTTATTCAAGGAGGTTTACCGCTGACCCATGCGAAGGAATGGATGGGCCACAAAGCAATCCAAACAACCTTGAGATATGCACACCTAGCACCGAGTCATTTAGACAGTGGACTTAGTCTACTAAATAGAGATTCTGTGGCAGGAGTTGTGGCATAATCTGCCACAGCAACGCGAGAGTGGTGAAATTGGTATACACAAGGGACTTAAAATCCCTCGCCTTTAAAGGGCTTGCGGGTTCAAGTCCCGCCTCTCGCACCAATGATACAGACTTAAAATCTAACACCATCAATTTCCTACCTAGTAAATACAACTAAAACCGTTGTTATACATAGGCTTCAGGCCGATGGTGTTCCTTTATTTCTGTATCTTCACTGACGTAAGTAGTTTGACCGTTATGCCACAAAGACTGTGGCACGGTGGAAAGGAGATCAGATGTTTACTGTTGAAGATCAAAAAGACCTAGAGTTTCAGATGGTGCAATCCGGCATGGAACGATGGGAAGAACAAAAGCGGAAGCAGATCGCAAAAGGATCTGAATCACGATCAGCTCATGGACGAGCGATCATCACTGGTACCGTCGATAAGGTTGCTGAAGGTGTTCTGGATATTGTTTCTAAGGACAGCTCGAACCGCGACATAGCCAAGAAGAAGCTCACCGACATGGACCCTCATCAGGTGGCCTACCTCGCCTTGGTGACGGTTGTCGATGGTATCTCTCATCGCTTCACTCTCTTAAAGATCTGTCGTGCTGTTGGTATGCACGTCGAGCTACAAGACCGGCTTGATATTTGGTTAGAGAATGAGGGCATCAAAGCCAAGCGTGTTCTGAAAGAAGCCAACAAGAAGACAGGCTTCGCGGCAAAGCGAGCAGGTCTGATTCACAAGATGAACAAGGATGGCTACGAGTACACTGAGTGGGAGAATGAGGAGAGGGTACACGTTGGCCTTCGCCTCATAGATAAGATCATCACTCAGACCGGCATTGTTCAACTCAGGAAGATCAGAGAGAAGAGCAAGACCGTGACCTACCTTGAGCCTACTGAGTACACCCTTGAATGGATCAGGGAGTATCACGACAGGAACAAGACACTCTCACCTCGTTACGCCCCTTGCATCATTCCCCCTAAAGATTGGGAAGGTGTGTATGGAGGTGGCTACTACTCTTCCGAGATCAATCGACTCCCTCTCGTTCGCGCTCACTAAGAAAGGATTTAGATATGCGTCAAGACTCAAGACTGTACCTGAAGAAACTCAACGAAACGGATCTGTCCCAAGAGCTGAAATGTGTCAACGCTCTTCAGAGGACCGCATTCAAAATTAACCAACCTGTCCTCGAAGTGATCCGTCACTTCTGGGATCAAGGCAACGCCTTGGCAGGGTTACCCAACAGAGACAACCTGACACCCCCGCCTTATCCTTTTGATCGCAATCCTGATGAACTCAGTGAGTATGAATACGAGCAATTCAGGAAGTGGAAGAGGGACCGGAAAGTTGTCTTTGATGACAACAACCGGAACATCTCAAAAAGGATCGCAGTCGAGCGGACCATTCAACTGGCTGAGGCTTATGAAAAGTACCCCGCCTTTTGGTTTGTTTGGCAGTGTGATTTCAGAGGCCGTAAGTATCCCGTCGGTGAGTTCATGACTCCTCAATCTGCTGATTGGGCCAAAGCACTCATGACCTTCGCTGATGGCGTACCCATTGAGACCAATCAAGATGCTGTTTGGTTAGCCATTCACGGAGCCAATTGTTTCGGTATCGACAAGGTCTCTTTGTTGGACCGTGAACTCTGGGCGTACAGTCACACCCAAGACGCTATCGATGTCGCAGAGAATCCTTACGACAACCGGTGGTGGACTGAGGCAGACGAACCTTGGCAGTTCCTAGCTTGGTGCTACGAGTGGGCCGGATACTCTCAAGAGGGTGCAGGGTTTGTGACTCACTTACCTTGTGCGGCTGATGGATCAGTCAACGGCCTACAACATCTCTCAGCTATCTTGAGGGATGCTCGGGGAGGGAAGGCAGTCAACCTAACCCCTTCTGATAGCCCTGAGGATTTGTACTCAGATGTAGCCAAGCTCACTACTCAACGCATCGAAGCGGATGCGGCTGACGGTAATGAGATGGCCGTGGCTGTTTTGAAGATGGGCATCACAAGGAAGCACACCAAGAGGAGTTGTATGATCGTGCCATACAGCGGGACCTTGTTCGCCTGTAAGGACTACATCGCTGAAGCAGTCAAAGAGTCTCTCGATGGGCAGGAGCCGCCTTGGGGTGTTGATAGTCATATGGAGGCTATTAACTACATTGCCGGTCATGTCTGGGCTTCTATCCAAGGTGTTGTTTCATCCGCGAAAGAGGTCATGGATTTCCTGAAAAACATTGGGAGGATCTGTGCCAAGGAAAACAAAGCGATGGAGTGGATTACTCCTTCAGGTTTCTTGGTACGCCAAGCTTACCCAGAGATGGAGAAGTCACGGATCAAAACCAACATTGATGGCAACGTCATCTCACTGTCGTTCCAGAGAGCCTTGCAGGACAGTATTAGTCTGAACCGCTCGGTCAATGGGGCTTCACCTAACTTCATCCATTCCCTCGATGCGTCAGCACTCACCCTGACGGTCAACAAGTGTGTCGATGCAGGGATCGAGGACTTCGCTATGGTCCACGATTCTTACGGCACCCATTCACCAAATATGCCCTTACTCTCAAACCTTCTTCGGGAAGCCTTTGTTGAGATGTATGAGGAGCATGACGTTCTGCAAGAGCTGAAGGATTACGTAAGTCTATCCGTTGAAGGAGATTTGCCTGAGGTTCCTGCAAAGGGAACTCTCGATATTCGTGAAGTTCTCAAGTCCCCCTATTTCTTCGCTTGAGTCTAAAGTTACCCTATGGCCCCCTTCGGATTTCCGAGGGGGTTTCTTTTCACTTTCTACGCTAACGGAGAAACAATGGCGAAAGTATTGAAGACCATACAAGGCAAAGCTATGTGGGCTAAAGTGTTTGAACCGGATACTAAATTTGATCCAGTAGGCTCCTTCTCAGTCAACCTAGTGATCCCTGAATCAGAGTCTCATGAACTTAGTGAGTATCTCGAAACGATGCGTGATTCATTCATGGCAGAAGAGATCAAGCGGAACCCGAAACTAACGGGCAAGCTGTCCACTAAGGCAGTCATGGAAGATGCCTACGACAAAGAAGGCAACCCAACCGGAGAGAAAGAGCTGAAGTTCAAACAGAAAGCTCGAATCAAGCTTCGTGATGGAACTACCTCTGACATCAAAGTTCTTGTCGTTGACGCAAAGCGTAACGTCATGACCGGTGACACTCTTATCGGTAATGGGTCCACGATCAAAGTGGCCTTTGAACCCGCCCCTTATCTTATGCAGTCAAGCAAGCAGGTTGGCGTCTCTCTTCGTCTCAAAGGAGTTCAAGTAATTGACCTCGCTGAGTACGGCGGAAGCGGCTCTTCTATGTTTGATGAGGAAGAGGGATTCGTCGCAGAGCGCGTCGAGAAAGATACAGCCGGTGCAATGTTTGACGATGGGATGACTGATGGGTCAACCGAAGGGGACTTTTGAAAAGAGAGTCATCGACAAACTGACGGAGCGTGGAGTTGAGTTCAAGTACGAACCTCACTCCCTGCCCTACACGGTTGAGAGGTTATACATACCTGACCTCTTAGTCGGTGACATCTACATAGAAATGAAAGGTTATCTACGAGCTGATTCGGCTCGGAAGATGAAAGCTGTCAAAGCCCAACACCCTGAACTCGATATTCGATTCCTATTCCAAAGAGCATCGTCACCTATCCAGAACGCAAAAAAGCGGAAGGACGGGACAAAGATGTGCTGTGCGGAGTGGGCTGAGAAATATGGATTCTTATGGGCTGAGGGAGAAGTCATACCTGAGGAGTGGATAAATGAGTCACGTCGCTGAAAAGGAACTCACCGAGTTCGAGAAGAATCTAGTCGAATCGATCTACGAAAACATCGAGCCTCAAAAACTTAGGGCTTTAGGCAAGTTGTTCACTGAAATGGCTACGGAATCTGAAGAGGAGTTTGTTCACCTCTTCGAGGAAGGAAACTATGACGGAGACGAGTGATCTTATTCGTCATGAGTCCTGTCCGCACTGCCAGAGTAGTGACGCCAATGCGTATTACACCGACGGCCATCACTACTGCTTCTCATGTGATACCTACACCCCAAGCGGGGAAGAAGAGGAGAAATTGATTGAACAACGATCCGAGTTCCTTGATGGAACATACCAAGCCCTCCCAAGCAGAAAGCTCACCGAAGACACCTGCAAGTTCTGGGGATACAAGGTCACTAAGCACCTCGGCGTTCCTGCACAAGTGGCTTCATTCAAAGACGTTTCGGGACGAATCGTTGGGCAGAAACTCAGAACCCCCGACAAGCAATTCAAATGGATAGGCAAGTCAAAGGACTGTGGCTTATACGGTGAGTGGCTCTGGCGTGACCAAGGGGGAAAGCTCCTTGTTATCACCGAGGGTGAACTCGACGCGATGAGCCTGAGTCAATGTCAGCAACACCGATTCCCTACCGTGTCTCTTAAAAACGGCGCGGCAGGGGCGAAGCGTGACATTGCTCAATCCCTTAATTGGGTTGAGAAGTTCGACAAAGTCGTTCTCATGTTTGACTCAGACGAAGCCGGACAGAAGGCCGCAATGGAAGTGGCTGAGATGTTATCAGTGGGTAAGGCAAGGATTGCCAAGCTACCCCTGAAGGATGCCAACGAGATGTTGGTTGCCGGTCAAGTCAGAGAACTCATTGATGCGGTCTTTAGTGCTAAAGAGTTCAGACCAGATGGTCTGGTCAGCATTGAAGACCTCATTGACGAGGTCAACAAGCCTGTTGAAAAAGGTCTACCTTGGTTCTTAGATTCCCTTACTGAGATGACCTTTGGACGCAGAGAGTGTGAGGTCTATGCTTTCGGTGCCGGTACAGGCATTGGTAAGACAGACTTCATTACTCAGCAAATCGCCTACGATGTAGAAAAGCTAGGCTACAAAGTAGGCGTTTTCTTTTTAGAGCAACAACCGACTGAATCGGCTAAACGAATCGCCGGTAAAGTCTCTCTGAAAAGATTCCATGTTCCTGATGGTTCATGGACGCCCGACGAATTAGTCGATGCGATAACTCAGTTATCCGGCAAGGTGATGTTCTACAACTCTTTCGGTCAAACCGATTGGGGGATTATCAAGAACAAGATTCGATATATGGCTCACGCCGAGGACATTAAGTTGTTCTATGTCGATCACCTTACCGCGATGGCTGACACCTCAGACGAGAAAGGAAGTCTCGAACAGATCATGAAGGAGATGGCAGGGTTAGCCAATGAACTCAAGATCATCATTCACTTCGTTTCTCACCTAGCCACGCCCGACGGTAAGCCTCATGAAGAAGGTGGTCATGTATCCATCCGACACTTCAAAGGCTCACGGTCCATCGGCTTCTGGTCTTACTTCATGTTCGGTTTAGAACGTAATCAACAAGACGACGATCCGATCAAGCGGCAAACAACCCGCCTACGTGTACTGAAGGATCGGTACACAGGACAAGCAACCGGCAACTGTATTTACCTCGGGTACAACCACGAGACTACTCAGCTCTATGAAACGACTGATCCTGAGGAAGAGGAAGCCACAGTAATAGAGGATTATTTCTAATGGTTCTGTACACGGAAGAGCAACTGAAGAAGTCGTGGATCAATTACCTGCTCGATCTCAAACAACTAGAGGAAGAGCATGATTTTGATCTAGGCCCTTACCCAGACCTTGAAGAGTTTCGGGTCATCTATGAAGAGGAAATGTCCTCTAACACTTAGTCACTGCGGAGACAGGGCAATGAAATATATCTTAGATATTGAGACAGACAACCTACTTGATGATGTCACTACCGTTCACTGTGTGGTGCTGAGAAATATTGATAGTAGTGAGGTACATACATTCCACGGAGAGACAGTGAAAGACTGCCTAACTCTGATGGAGAACGCTGTCCAGTTAATTGGACACAACCTAATTTCCTATGATTTACCGGTACTTAAAAAGCTCTGGTCATGGGAATACAAGGGTGACGTTCTCGACACCTTAGTTTGCTCTCGAACTATCTGGCCGCACTTGATGCAAATCGACGCACAAAACAGGGGTGTCCCTCAAAAATTCTGGGGGTCTCACTCCCTCAAAGCTTGGGGCTATCGCTTGGGAGAACTCAAAGGTGAATATAGCGAAGCTAACGATGGGGCTTGGGAAGCATTCAGTCCAGAGATGTTGGACTACTGTATTCAGGACACGCAAGTTACGAAAGTATTGCTCAACGGGATTTTGTCAAAACCGATCTCAAAGGATGCGCTTGCTCTTGAGCATCGAATCGCTACCGAGATGTTTAAGCAAGAACAACGTGGATTCGTGTTCGATGTTGATACGGCTCAGAAGCTCTTTGCGGAGTTATCGCAGAGGAAGGACGACATCGAGGTTTCACTTCAACATACGTTCCCTCCAACAACCCTTCAGCTCAAGACTAAATCCAAGGAGATACCGTTCAACCCTGCTTCACGCCAACAAATTGGAGAGCGTCTACAGGGACTCGGATGGAAGCCGAAAGAGTTTACCGACTCGGGCATACCTAAAGTAGACGAAACCATCCTCAATGGAATTGAGCTACCTGAAGCAGAGTTATTAGCTGAGTACCTAATGCTGAATAAGCGGATAGGCCAGTTAGCCACAGGTAAACAAGGTTGGTTGAAACTGGAAAAACAAGGGAGATTACATGGGCGTGTTAATCACATGGGTTGCGTCACATCTCGTTGCACCCATTCGCAACCGAATTGCGCTCAAATTCCCTCCGTCTCAGCACCTTATGGGAGTGAGTGTCGTGAGTTGTTTACTGTGCCTAACGGCTATTCCCTTCTTGGGGCTGATGCCTCAGGTCTGGAGCTTCGTTGCCTTGGTCATTACATGGCTCCTTACGACAGTGGTGCTTACGCGAAAGAAGTTGTGAGTGGTGACATTCATACGACTAACCAAGAAGCGGCAGGTCTTCCAACACGAGCGAACGCAAAGACATTTATCTACGGCTTCTTATATGGGGCAGGGGATGAAAAGGTTGGTTCCATCATTGGTAAGGGAGCGAAGGCAGGGAAGACGATCAAGCAGAAATTCTTGAGCAAATTACCTGCACTTAAAAAGCTCAAGGATGCTGTAAGTGCAAAGGCAGGAGAGGGCTACATTCGTGGATTAGATAAGCGAATGATCCCTGTCCGCCACGCCCACGCCGCCCTAAACACACTCCTCCAATCTGCCGGAGCAATTATCTGCAAGCGTTGGTATGTCTGTATGGAAGACAACTTTCGTAAAGCAGGTTACGCCGAAGAAGACGTAGCTATCGTGGCGTTTGTTCACGATGAGGTACAGGTACAAGTTAGAAAAGGAATCGAAGATGAAGTTGGATCAATCATCCTCCAATCAATCAAAGAAGTCGAAGACTACTACTCGTTCAAATGTCCTCTGGATGCCGAGTACAAATATGGAAGCAACTGGAAGGACACCCACTAAGCACTGCATCGAATGCTCGGATGAATTAGTTGTCGAGCAGAACTGGTGGGAAAGCTTTAAAGGGAAGAAGCATTACAAGTGCATGGACTGCTACGCCGTCCGCCGCCGAGAGAATTATCTCAAGCGGAAAGCTAGAGAGTTAGGTACCAGTGTCCTCAAGCAGTACAACCAAGTCCGGCAGGGCTATGTGTACGCACTCACTAACCCTTCATGGCCTGAGTGGATCAAAGTAGGTATGGCAATTGATGCTGATGACAGATGCCGAAGCTACCAGACAGGCTCCCCGTTTCGTGACTACCAAGTAGAGTTCTCTGTTTTCTGTGAGGACCGAGCTAAGGCTGAGAGAGAAGTACACAAGGCTCTCGAAGATGTAGCTACTGAACGTCGTGGAGAGTGGTTCAAGATTCAACCCTCTCTAATCCAAACAACTATTAATAACCTTTACGGAAACGTATCTAGTGAGTGATCTCTTATTACACATAATCGGCGGTGCTTTCTTAATGGTGAGTATTTCCTTATCAGCGAAGTTCATCATGGAAGCCTACCTTGAATACATCCAAGTAAAGCACGGCATCCGTGTAGTCACTCAGAAAGATTTTGAGGACTACATGAAAGCTATGGCTGAGGAGGAAGATGATGGGGACGGGATGGTATGAGACTTCTTCTTGATGGTGACATCGTCGCCTATATCGCCGCCGTCTCAGCAGAAACACCTATCGATTGGGGGAACGGTCTTTGGACACTCCACGCATACGAGCAGGATGTAGAAGCCAAGGTAGAACAACAAATTGCCTCTATCGTAGGCGACTTCGAGTTCGATACCGTTCAAGTAGCTCTAAGCGACAAAGAGAATTTCAGGAAAACAGTTTGCTCAGAGTACAAGGCAAATCGTAAATCGATTAGAAAGCCAATGCTCCTTGAGTTTGCAAAGGATTACTTAGCGGCTACGTATGGCGGCTTAATTTATCCAATGCTAGAGGCAGATGATGTACTAGGTATTGAGCTGACCTCTGATCCTGAGACTGTCATTTGGTCTACAGATAAAGACCTAAAAACCGTCTTCGGTGTTCACCTAATTGATAACCAACTTCAGGTGATTACTGAGGAACAGGCTGACTACTGGTTCTTATACCAAACCCTCGTCGGAGACTTAACCGACAACTACCAAGGGTGTCCCAAAGTCGGACCAAAAACAGCAGAAAAAATTCTGGAACAAAGTTGCACTTGGGACGCTGTCGTCGCCGCTTTCGTTAAAGCAGGACTCAGTGAAAAGGTTGCACTACAAAACGCTCGTCTCGCACGGATTCTGAGAGCGAGTGATTACAAAAATGGGGAGGTGGTCTTATGGACACCGCCGAATGGCTCAGATTAATAGAGGTACACGAGGCTATGAGTGATGATAATTTTAACTTGGATGACCTGTCCGGTCCTCACCTCAGGGACGATCAGTCTGTTGATACCCTCGTCGAACAACCCTCCCACTACGCAAGGTATGCCATTGAGCCGAAGAACTTCATCATCCGAAACGGTATGGAGTTCTGGCGTGGCAACATCATCAAGTACGCATCCCGTGCCGGAGCAAAGCTCTACGAAGGCATGGACGAATTTGAAAGCGAAGTAGTAGATCTCAAGAAAGTGATCCGCTACGCCCAGATGCGTATCAATCAAATCAATGGGGAATATGATCTGTGATAACAGAACATCTCGGAATTAAAATA
>Ga0181562_10002949_pt1 | contig 12624 bp, 10 predicted proteins | sample 011ome_26_FD_139344 | JGI IMG/M metagenome (GOLD analysis project Ga0181562, IMG submission 139344) | Coastal salt marsh microbial communities from the Groves Creek Marsh, Skidaway Island, Georgia - 011511BT metaG (megahit assembly) | ecosystem: Environmental > Aquatic > Marine > Intertidal...
CTGCTTCGGCTTCGATGAAATCTTCTTGGGAGAGTTTGCCGAGCTTGAAGTCCTCAGCAAAGCGCCAAATATCTGAGGTGCCTATTTTTTTGCCTTTAAATCTACCTACTAGCATGGGGCCGCCGGAAAGCACGAGGGTGGGGAGGTTGACTGAGGCGGCACCCATCACCAGGGAGGGGGTAGTTTTGTCGCAGCCACACATCAGGATGACGCCATCCATAGGGTTGGCACGAATGCTTTCTTCCACGTCCATGGAGGCGAGGTTACGAAAAAGCATAGCCGTGGGTTTGATCGAGCATTCGCCTAGGGACATGACTGGAAACTCCAAAGGAAATCCTCCTGCCTCCCAGATACCCCGCTTGAGGGCCTCTGCCAAATCCCGGAAGTGGGCATTGCAGGGGGTGAGTTCTGACCAAGTATTGCATATGCCAATCACTGGCTTTTCGCCGGTGAAAAGATGGTGTGGAAGCCCCTGGTTTTTCATCCAGGATCGGTAAATAAATCCATCCTTACCGCTTCTACCGTACCATTCCTGACTTCGGAGTTTCTTTTTGGTCATAAGGTTAATTGGGTTATGTAAATTGGCCAAGAAGATACCAAAAATTCTGGAAAATGGATGAAAGGATGGAAATGAAAAAGTGGTCTGGATACAAAAAATCCCCTTGGCTAAAGTCAAGGGGATTTGAAAATTTGAATTTGAGCAAGTTTAATCAATACGGGTGATTTTAGCACCCAGCGCATTGAGTCGCTCGTCTATGTTTTGGTAGCCTCGGTCTATTTGTTCGATGTTATCAATCACAGAAGTGCCGTTGGCGGACATCGCAGCAATTAATAGGGATACTCCAGCACGAATATCTGGAGAAGTCATTCGGATCCCGCGAAGTGGGTATTTTCGATCCAAACCGATCACGGTGGCTCGATGCGGATCACAAAGGATAATTTGTGCACCCATATCGATTAACTTGTCCACGAAGAACAAGCGGGATTCAAACATTTTCTGGTGTACGAGTACGGTTCCTTTTGCTTGAGTAGCCGTCACTAAGATGATAGACAATAGATCAGGGGTGAATCCAGGCCAGATTTGATCCGCTACTGTGAGGATTGAACCATCAATAAAGGTTTCAATTTCATAGTGTTTTTGTGCAGGGATAAAGATGTCATCTCCTCTAAACTCCAACTGGATGCCCATGCGGCGGAAGGTTTCCGGAATGATACCCAAGCGGTGAATTTGACAGTCTTTGATGGTGATTTCAGACTGGGTCATGGCGGCCATTCCAATAAAAGAGCCAATCTCAATCATATAGGAAGGAGCGTATGAGTAGTTCCTACTAGAGTTTTCACTCCTTCAATGTGGAGAAGGTTGGAACCAACACCAGTGATCTGAGCACCCATGCGGTTGAGCATGTCGCAAAGCTGCTGCAAATAGGGTTCGCAGGCAGCATTGTAGATGGTGGTTTTGCCTTCAGCCATTACAGCTGCCATCACAATATTGGCAGTACCGGTTACAGAGGCCTCATCTAGGAGCATGTAGCTACCTTTGAGGTTTTTGCCATCGATGTGGAAGATTTCGTTTTTTGAATCGTAGTGAAACTGAGCGCCCAACTTTTGAAAGCCAAAGAAGTGGGTGTCCATGCGTCTTCGGCCGATTTTATCCCCGCCTGGTTTGGATAGTTTGCCTGTACCAAAGCGAGCCAAAAGAGGACCTAGGATCATCACTGAACCACGAAGAGCAGAAGCTTTGGTAAGAAAGTCTTCCGACTCTAGGTAATCTAAGTTGACCTCATTTGCTTTAAAAGTGTAGGACTCAGGGCCAAGTTTTTGAACTTTCACACCCATGTCCGAGAGGAGCTCGATGAGCTTATTGACGTCTCGAATGTTCGGAACCTTGTGGATGGTTACTTCCTCAGAAGTTAGGAGTACTGCACAAAGAATTTGTAATGCTTCATTTTTTGCACCTTGAGGGATGATTTCTCCTGTGAGGTGGTGCCCACCTTCGACTCTAAAAGACGCCATGTGCTTATCTTCGTTTTTTGTGGCTTGGGCGGAATTTCTTTCCGTGGTTGTTTTTCTTTTTAGAATGCTCCTCCTCTTGGTGAGGGATTTTGAAATCTCTTCGGGTATTGGATTCAAAGAGGGCATTCTCACGAACTTTCTCTAAGTCAATGTGGAGTTTTCCTTTGGAGAGGGTTTTGATATCATCTAGGATGATTCCGTCATCAAAATTATCTCGGTTCCATGTGGAGTGAAAGCTACGCATGAGCTGCCCGATGTAGATGATCGCATTTTCTTGTTCTTCGTCATTCTCGATTTCTACAGCTTTCTCAATTAGCTTTTCAATGTTTCTTCCGTAGTGCTTGAATTTAATTTGTCCTTTGGGGTAGCCAACCGGCTGTGGTTTTTTGCCTAGAAGCTCCTTCTCAGGCATGGGAAAAGGTCCGTCTATATCCAAGGTAAAATTGGACATGATGTATAAATCGTCCCAAAGCTTCTGGTCATTTTCCTGCCTCAGGCTTGGATTGAGCTGCTTGATGATTTCCACAATGGTGTAGGCACTTTGTGTGCGACGGTCACGATCAGCAATTGCAGTCACATGCTGAACCAATTGTTGGATATTTTTTCCGTATTCTTTCAAAATAAGTTGTTGTTTTTCAGTGTCCTTGAGCTCCATGTCCTCTCTAAATTTTTGCAGGTAAAAAGCAAACAAAAAATCACCATGGGTTGGAGGGTAGGTGATTAGTCTATGATTCTGAGCTTGGCAAAGCTAAGCAATAAAGTTTTCTCCCCAAAATGTTCAAACTGAATGCTTGCTTTTTTGTTAAGTCCTTCGGTTTCAATTTTTTGAACCTTACCAAAACCAAATTTAGGATGTTCTACCAATTGCCCTTCCTGGAGTCCATTTGTATTGCTGGGGGTAAAGTCTGGACTAGGTGTATGCACATTCATGGCAGTCGGTAAGCGGGTTTCAGGTTGCTTTTTGATGCCAATAAATCCAGTCCCTCCTGGAGGGCCTTCCTTGCGAAAGGAGCCAGGAAAGTCACGGGTAGCTGAAAGACGCTTATTTACCTTGAGCATGGCCGGGTTGACCTCCTCCAAAAATCGGCTGGGTTCGCAATTCAGCAAGCGCCCAAAGCGGTAGCGGGTGAGTGCATAGCTGAGATATAATTTTTCCATAGCACGCGTGGAGGCTACGTAGAAGAGTCTGCGTTCCTCTTCCAAGTCTTCTCGACTTTGCATCATCATTTGGGAGGGGAAAAGGTCTTCTTCCATACCAACTACAAACACCTGCTTAAATTCCAAGCCTTTGGAGGCGTGGATAGTCATCAGGGTGATGGCATCGGTTTGACTTTTATCCTGGTCGTTGTCGGTGAGTAGCGCAATTTCCTGAAGGAAGGCACCCAAACTCTTGTCCTCATTCTCTGGGTTGTCTACGTACTCCTTGATTGCATTGAGTAATTCCTGCACGTTTTCGTAACGGCTTAAGCCTTCAATGGTCTTGTCTTCATAAAGTTCTCGAAGCAACCCGCTCTGTTTTGCTACTGAACTTGCGGCTTCAAAAGCGTCTTTTCGTTCGATTTCGATTTGAAATGCTTTGATCATGGTCGAGAAATCGTCAACAGATACTCCTGCCCGTCCGCCTAAAAAGCTGTGTGCATTTTGTACGACATCCCAAAGAGGAATATCATGTTCGTAGGCCGAAACAAGAATTTTTTCGACCGAAGTATCCCCAATCCCTCTTTTCGGGTAGTTGATGATGCGCTTGAAGGCCTCTTCATCAGCAGGGTTAACAGCGAAGCGAAGGTAGGCCATGAGGTCCTTAATCTCCTTACGTTGGTAAAAAGAGAGGCCTCCCACGATTTTATAGGTCAGATTGAGTTTCCGTAATGCCTCCTCCATGGCACGAGACTGGGAGTTGGTGCGGTAGAGGATGGCAAAGTCACTGTTCTGGAGCTTTTTGTTGTTTTTTTCTTCAAAAATCGTGGTCGCCACGAGTCTTCCCTCCTCATTGTCTGAGGTGGCTTTGATCAATTCGATCAGATCTCCTTCAGGGTTGGAAGTCCAAACGATCTTTTTGAGTTGGGCTTTGTTCTTGTCAATAATGGAGTTGGCCGCTTCCACGATGGTCTTGGTGGAGCGGTAGTTTTGTTCTAGCTTCACCACAAACAAGTCTGGGTAGTCCTTCTCAAAGTTTAAGATATTTTGAATATCCGCTCCCCGAAAGGCGTAAATACTTTGGGCATCATCCCCCACTACACAGATATTTTGGTGCACTGCTGCAATCTTTTTGGTAATCAAGTACTGAGAAATATTTGTGTCTTGAAACTCATCCACCATCACGTATTTAAAACGCTGCTGGTACTTATTGAGCACTTCGAGGTGATCTCGAAACAACACGTTGGTATTGAATAGCAGGTCGTCAAAGTCCATTGCCCCAGCTTTAAATAGGCGCTCTTGGTAGCGTTGGTAAATTTCGCCCATCCGTGGGCGTAGGGCGGCTTCGTCATCTGCTTTCACAAAGGGATCATTTTGGTAGGTTTGCCAGGAGATGAGCCTGTTTTTTGCCCCAGAAATTCTGGATAGCACCACGCTGGGTTTGTAAACCTTGTCGTCTAAGCGAAGTTCCTTTACTAAAGTTCGGATCAGGGATTTGGAGTCATCGGTATCGTAGATCGTAAAATTGGATGGATACCCAAGTTTGTCAGCTTCTACCCGCAAGATTTTAGCAAAAACGGAGTGAAAGGTTCCCATCCAGGTATTCCGAGCCTCCAAACCTGCCAATTTCTCAATCCGATGTTTCATCTCGCTAGCTGCCTTATTGGTAAAGGTCAGAGACAGGATGTTAAAGGCATCTACTCCCTTGGCATAGATAAGATGAGCAATCCGGTAGGTAAGTACCCGCGTTTTGCCAGATCCTGCACCGGCAATGATCATCACAGGGCCTTCGGTGCGTTCTACAGCTTGTCTTTGTTCGGAATTGAGTTCCTTGAGGTAATCCATTTTTAGTAAAAATAGCTAGACTTAAGTAGCAAATCCTGATGTTCCTTAAACTTTAATCTAGTGAAATTAGGGGATGAAATTGATTTTTTTTTTGGTATAGGATTCGGCCAATGCTCCTAGTGTGGAGTTAAAGTCTCTTTTAGACACCTTATTTTTAAATTCTCCAGCGCTTGTGACTCCAAAGATATAAATCGGGTTGCAAATGAATATTTGCTTCCAATCTTGCACAGAAGGCATCCGTGATGCTGTGGGCTGAATGCCCATCGTAGGGGCCTTTTGCAAGTAATTCGTAGGTAGCCTGGTAGCGTCCTCTACCAAGTTTGGAGATTTCTCCAAAGTACACCGGAAGGTTCATTCTTTTAGCGATATGCTCTGCTCCTTCAAAGAAGTATGCAGGTCGATTTAGAAAGTTGCGCTGGTAGCGCGTAGATCGTCGATTGGGCCGTTGATCTGCTGCAAGTTGAACGACGCGGTGGTCCTTGTTGAGGGTTTTGACGGTTTCACGAAACTCATTTTTCTCCGTCACAGTGTTCCCAAAGCGAGTCCTTGCCTTGTACATGAGTTGATTGAAAAAAGGGCTATTGATTTTTAAATACACTCCCTCTGAAGGTACTTTGCTGAGTACTGCTGCTTGTTGAAGTCCAAGTTCCCAATTGAAAAAATGCCCGGCAAGGAGTAAGACACTAGACCCATTTATCACTCCTTGATCCAGGAAATCCTGATTGGTAATGGTGAACCTACGAGCTAGTTCCTCCTTTGAAATACTGAGAGATTTGATGGTTTCAGCGATGGAGTCGGTGAAGTTTCGGTAAAATCTATTTCGAATGGCTTTCCGTTCTGTGGTTGATTTGTCAGGAAAGGCATGGAGTAGATTTTCCTCAATTACTTTTTTGCGGTAGCGAATGACATACCTAGCGATGAAGTAAAGGATATCAGTAAACAGATACAAAACCCTAAGTGGTAGTTGAGAAAATAATCGAAAGAAAAACATGTGTATGCGATAGGAAGAGATAACCTGCTCCTAAATGGTGGAGGAAGCTGCTACAAAATAAAGGAAAAGCAGCGAATTAGGAGGTGAATTTAGGTATAATTTGAGGCATTGTGTACTTTTGAACTTATGTCTGACGTACAGCGAAGGAAATATTCTCAGGAGGAGCGATCTACGATCTTTGATGGGGAGTTTATGCCTCATATCGATTCCATGTACAATTTTGCCTTCCGTCTTACCTTCGATGAAGACGATGCCAAGGATTTGGTGCAAGACACGTATATGAAAGCCTTCCGGTTTATAAATTCTTTTGAGCAGGGGACCAATGCGAAGGCCTGGTTGTTTCGTATCCTTAAAAATAGTTTCATCAACGACTATCGAAAAAAAAGTAAGAAGCCAGCCACGGTGGATTACCAGGAAGTAGAGACTTTTTACAATTCCGACGATGCAGACTACCAAAGTACAAGTGACCTTCGTGCAGAATCTGTCAAGGATATGTTGGGAGATGAGATCTCCAATGCATTGAATGGCTTGGCAGTAGATTTTAGAACAGTGATAATCCTAGCAGATTTAGAAGGATTTACCTACGAAGAAATGGCGAAAATTTTGGATATTCCCATCGGCACGGTTCGGTCTAGGCTTCATAGAGCTAGGAATTTATTAAAAGACGCTTTAAAAGGCTATGCCCAATCCATGGGTTATGCCACAGGCGAAGAGGAGGATTAAACAAGTAGTTATGGAAAATATAAAAGGATCATCCCCAGAGCGGAAATTACAGTGCAGCGATGAAAGTAAGTGCTTTCAGCTTCTTGAGCGTATTCTGGATGGTGAGTTGGTGGATGGCGGAAATGAAATGCTTCAAGAAAAGCTAGATAAATGTCAGCCCTGCTTTGCCCATTATCACTTGGAACAAGCTATCCGAGAGGTACTCAAAACCAAATGCACCAAACAACCTCTGCCTGATAAACTAGCGGAATCCATCCGACAAATGATCCAAGACGCACGATGAGTATCCCTTCAGGAAAAGCCATTATTTTTTCCGCTCCCTCAGGATCAGGAAAGACTTCTCTTGTCAAGCACTTGATGCACCATGTTCCCCATCTGGGGTTTTCCATCTCTGCCTGTACTCGAGATCGTCGTGGAAGACATGAGGTACATGGGAGGGACTACTATTTTTTAAGTATTCAGGAATTCAAACAAAAGATAGATCAAGATGCTTTTGTGGAATGGGAAGAGGTATATGCAGGTAATTTTTACGGCACATTGAAAGAGGAGGTGCATCGAATTTGGAAGGAAGGGAAGGCAGTGATTTTTGATGTGGATGTTAAAGGAGGATTGGCCCTAAAGCATTATTTTGGAGAACAGGCGTTGGCTATTTTTGTGAAGGTGCCTTCTTTGGAAGTATTGGAATCGCGACTCCATGACCGCGGAACAGAAACCGAAGAGACGCTTTCCCGAAGAGTTTACAAGGCTAAGTTTGAAATGACCTTTGAACCCCAGTTTGACGTAACTGTACTCAACGATGATTTTGCTCGCTCTTCGGCAGAAACCATTGCCTTGGTGACGGAATTTTTAAAGCATTAACTATGAAAATAGGGCTGTACTTTGGAAGTTTCAATCCCATTCATGTGGGACATCTGATTATCGCTCAAAGCCTTTTTCAGCGAGGGGGATTGGACCAAGTTTGGTTTGTGGTCAGTCCTCAAAATCCTCTTAAAAAGCAAGAATCTTTAGCTCATGAGCATGACCGCTTCAGGATGGTGGAACTTGCTATCGATGATAATTATCAATTCCGGGCTTCGGACGTAGAGTTTCGAATGCCTAGACCTAGCTACACGATTGACACACTCGCTTACTTGACTGATAAGTTCCCTCAGCATCAATTTTCCATATTCTTGGGTTCAGACAACCTAAGACATTTTCACAAGTGGAAAAATTACCAAGCTATCTTGGAAAACTACCCCATCTTGGTATATCCCAGACCGGGGGAAGTTAAAAAGTTGGATCATGCTGGAGTTAGCTATATAGATGCACCCTTGTTGGATATTTCGGCCACTTTTATTCGAAAGTCTATTCAAGAGGGATTGTCGGTTCGGTACCTACTTCCCCAAAAGGTAGAGGAGTACATTTTGGACAAAAAACTGTACCAATAAAAAATCCTACCGTTCAACCTAAAAAAAGAATCTCGCACAACGACAGTTCCACAACATTCCAGTAAGGAGCTATTCCCCTGCGTCTCTTCGGGGAAAAAAAGAAATTATTTTTTTTCAGTGACCTTATCCGGTCGTGTAGATATATTTTTCCAAATCCATTCCCCCACTTGTTTGCCTTGCACCCTACCTTCTTCGATGGCAGGTAGGTAATGGATGCCTCCATAAAAACGGCTGATGGCAGCTTCGGATGCCGCCTGAGAGAAGGAGTCAAATTCCCGAACAGGAAGGCCATAAGCCACCTCGGTGCTATCTACGATGTGGAGCTGATCCCCAAATAGCTGGGCTAAGGTGTAGGAGGCGGCCGTAGACGCTACGCTATGTCCAGAGGTGTGCTCTGGAAAAGGAGGGGTTTGAAGCAAGGGAACCCAGTTTTCATCAATGTGCTGATTGATGTAGGTCTCAGGACGGATAGTTCGGCTACGGTATTTTTCATCCCAGCAGGCGATAAATGCTTCGTTGAGCGAAATGGATGTCAAAGCCAAGGCTTCAATGGTGCCTTTCCAATCTTTTTTGGCGGTAGCCGAGGCGATGGATGCAATCCCCATCCAGTGACCCCCAGGAGTTATTTTCTTGGTGGCAAACATGACGTGTCCTTTGACATTCATTTTATAAGGATTGCAATCCCAAAAATTAGCTATGGCCATTTGCTCTTCAGAAGCCTTTATTTGAGACTCATATACTTCCAATGCTCTTTTGTAAAAATCAGAATTAGGATCCGTGGAAAATGCGGGGGGAGGACTTACCTTAAACTGAGCAGCAGAGTCCAACACAAAGGTTCGAATCTTGTTCCAATGGGGTTCAACTGCCTCCATGTAGGCTGGCGGAGTAGGCTGCCAGGTGCCTGGTTCACTGGTGACGGTATACTTTGGAAAAGAACGACTTTGGTGGTAATTGTCTTTTTTGGAGTATTCCTTGACCTTCTCTCCGATAGCTTGCCCAAAAGCTACAGAGGCTTCAAAAACATCGTCAGGAATCCCTTTTTCCTGAAGTTCTTTGTATACCGCATCTCGATGTGCATCTATTTTTTCCTCGGAAAAAATCAGGGCGGTACCCACATGGTAGTAAGCGGCTAGAGAGGCGAGTGGAGGGTAAATATTCGCTGGGACAGGGATAGAAATTGGTTCTGACCCATTTAATTGTCCCATCAAAGAAGCATATTGGGCAGGGTCAGTAGCTGCTGCTACCTCGTAGCCGGCCAAAGAGGCGTAGGAATAAATTCGAGCAGCAACAGGAGGTGAAAAAATATCGTGGATGATCACTTCCGTGATTTGGTTTTGGGCACGATGAAAATAACTTCCATCGGTAATTGCCTGAGAGTAGTCTTTTTTCTCCTGGCACGAGATTACTAGTACCAAAAGGAGGAGAGGAAGGAGTACTATTCTTTGGAATCGCATAGATAAATATAAACGAGGATAAGAAACTTTAGAGTTGGTTTAATTTATTCATTCAATGGCTACAAAGTTACCCAAATGGCGGGTATTCCCAAAAGATACCGGACAGGGATCTTGCAGGCCCGATTAGGTACGCTTAATAGTTCCAGATTTCAGCAGGAGCGTTATTAATGACGAAAAGGAGTTGCTTACCACCAATATTTGTGATAGTTCGGATGTCACCGTCCAACCTCAATCCATGAATTCGATTGGGCCAGAAAGTAAAAGTCCCATCCCCATTTCCGAGCAATACCTCACCATAGCTCGCATCTTGCTTTCCAAGTTCAGGTTTGATATTAGATAAGTTACCCCCTAGGATTAGGTCTTGGATACCATCCTCATTGATATCTAGCACATGAATTGCAAAGATCCAAGATTTCTGCCCATCCATAGGAAAAGGTTTCCAGGCAAAGTTTCCATCGCCTTGGTTGAGTAAAATCCCAGATTCTAGGTGGTTCATTTCCTGAATAATAGAACGATCGATTACTTCTTTGCTAAACACATCGTGTAAACTTTGGTCCACATAATCTGCATACCGGATGTACTTTTTCTTAATGCTGGGCACCTGTCTTTCAAGTTCGTGTTTTAGCGTATAGGGAATGGTTACCCCATCCACTACTTGGGTGTATACTTGTTCGACGGATCCGTTTTGATCAAAGTCATTGAGATACATTTTGATAGGCCGGGTAGTTGATCCCTTCATGCGGGTATTGAATCCTTGATTGCCTAGGGCTAGGTCAGGCTTGCCATCCCCATTGAAGTCGCCTACTTCTAGGGTTCGGTACGATCCTTTCAGGTTTTCCATTCCCGGCAGCGTCATTTTTTCTAACTTTTTCCCTACGTTTTTGAAAAAAGTTGGGGCCATCCACTCGCCAACTACTACCACATCTTGCAATCCATCCCCATCGTAATCTAGGACTTTGGCATCGGTTACCATTCCAATTGCCTTCAATCCAGGAGCCAATGCTGCAGATTGTTCAGTAAAATTTCCTTTTCCATCGTTGATCCAAATGTGAGTGTCAGCTGAAACTCCGTAGGTAAATGGAATCAGTCTCCCTCCTACCATTAAATCTAAGGCACCATCAGCATTGATATCTATAGGAACCACGACCGAGCTACTCCCATAAATTCCTGCTAGGCCAGTATTGAAACTTTTTGAAAAGTTACCTTGGCCATCGTTGAGGTAGAGACGATCGGCAAGGTCAAGGCTACCAAACCCAGATTCATTACCTCCAGAAGTAACAAACAAGTCTGCATCTCCATCCTGGTCCGCATCAAAAAATACCGCATCTGTATCCTCAGAAATACCGTCTAAGTCAAAGCATTCTTGTGGTTTATAGGTATATCCACCTCCTTTTTTGGCAAGGTAAAGTTTGCCTGGAAAGGTTTTGGATCCACCAAAGAATAGGTCTTCAATTCCATCTCCATTGACATCGCTTTTGGCAAAAGCAGGACCTTCCGTGGACAGCATTAAGTAGGTGAGTCGATCACGATCAAAGTCAATAAACTCATTCTCCTGGTGCCTAAAGTCAAGCCTTTGATTGCTCTCTTTTACAAATTTGGCAGGACTTGGGCTGGGAAAAAACGAGGCCCCCTCAGGAAGTGCTTCTGCCTCTTCCCAACGTAATTTGATTAATTGATCTACAGGAACCTTGGTCAACTGGGTAAAGCCTCCATCGGGCCATAAAATATTTAGCTCATCAATAAACGTGACTTTTCCCAACCCCATGGTGATTTTTGGGTCTACGCTAGATTGAAATCCTCGATTAGGCATTTGTTCGGTATAAAACACCTGATCACCTGCTTTTACTTGAATCTGGGCTCCAATAGCTCCGGTATTTTTCCCCTTACCCAGTAGCTGCAATTGGATGCTGTGCAAGTCTGGCTGTAAACTTTTACCCTTGTTTTTAAAAATTTGGGCACTTGCATTGACGTTGTTGACCACCAAATCCAAGGCGCCGTCATTGTCCAAATCCCCATAAGCGGCCCCATTGGAGTGGATGGCTTTCCCTAAGCCCCACTGATTTGCCACATTTTCAAAGCGGAGATCACCTAGATTTTTGAAAGCATAATTCGGAATAGGCGTGATTGGAATTGGATCTACAAGGGCCTTGTAGTTTACTCCTGTTTGAGAGATGATTCTGACTTTAGTGTCCTCATCATCGATAAAGTTGAGGTAGTCTAGGTCGGTAATATCTTGATAGATTCCGTTTGCCACGAATATGTCACGTTTGCCATCGTTGTCCATGTCAAAAAGTAGTGCTCCCCAACTCCAATCTGTAGCTTCAACATTGGCTAGTCTGCCCACCTCACTGAAGGTCCCATCTCCATTGTTAAGGTGGAGCATGTTGCGGGAAAATTGATAGTGATAGCCATGGGATTTATTGAATTGATACTTATCCCAACTTTCAAAAGTGGTGACTTGTTTGAGTCGCTTAAGGGGCTCTGGAAGCATGTCAGTCACAAAAATATCCAAGAGTCCATCTCCATTGATATCTGCAATATCGGCCCCCATAGAAGCAGCGCTTATCGAACGCATCGAAGATTCTAGGGACTCAGTAAAGGTTCCGTCTTGGTTATTTATATATAGGTAGTCTTTTTCAAAAAAATCATTTGAAATAAAGATGTCAGGCCAGGTATCTTGGTTGACATCCCCGATAGTAATTCCTAATCCAAATCCAATTACAGAACCATAGATGCCTGCTTCCTCACTTACATCGGTAAATTTTTCCCCATCATTGCGAAAAAGCTTGTCTCCACCCACTGAGTCGCGTACAGGTCTTTCATTTTGCATCTTGTTGAAGGTGCCAATGGCTTGGTAGGAATTGTTGAGTAGATAGACGTCCAAGTCTCCATCCTTGTCGTAATCAAAAAACACGGCATGGGTAGAAAATCCTTTATCCGCTAGGCCATAAGCTTCGGCCATTTCTTGGAAAGTGCCATTGCCTTGGTTAATAAAAAGTTCATTTTGCTTGTTGTCCCCTTTTATATCGCCAGA
>Ga0181562_10002950_pt1 | contig 12624 bp, 8 predicted proteins | sample 011ome_26_FD_139344 | JGI IMG/M metagenome (GOLD analysis project Ga0181562, IMG submission 139344) | Coastal salt marsh microbial communities from the Groves Creek Marsh, Skidaway Island, Georgia - 011511BT metaG (megahit assembly) | ecosystem: Environmental > Aquatic > Marine > Intertidal zone...
CCGTCCGTCGGCACAACCCTGGACGTTCACAATGCGTCGACGACGGCGATCGAACGACGACCACCCCGCAGAGCCCGTGTTGGGGTTCGCGCGCTGACCCTCAACCCCCCCTCCGCAACGCATCACGCAGTCTTCTCCAGCGGCTTTGTTCGCGCCGCTCGCCGCCGCCGCGGAGTCCGACGAGGCGCGCGCGGCGGTGGCGACGGCGTCCAACCTAGTTACGCAGCTCGCGGCTTCGGATCCCCTGGACCCGGAGACGGCCAAGGCGGTGGCGGGCGCGCTGGGCCCGTTCTTCAACATCGCCACGATCATGTTCATCGTGCGCATCGTGATGACCTGGTACCCCTCCGTGCCGTACACCAAGCTGCCATGGGTGGTGGCGTACGTGCCCACGGAGCCGCTGCTGAAGCCCACGCGCTCGCTCGTGCCGCCGGTGGGGGGGGTGGACGTCTCGCCCATAATCTGGGTCGGGATGATCTCGTTCATGAACGAGATCCTGCTCGGGAAACAAGGTCTGCTCATCTTGCTGAGCAACAAGCAGATGATGTAGACGCCTGTAGACGAGCACTACGCGCTTCTGGCTCGCTCGCACGTAAGAGAGTTCGCGCGCGAAAGCACGAAGCGAGCGTGTGATGAACAGAGTCGTTTAACCGTTCCCGTCGCCGATCTCGCCGCCGACGTCCGCGTCGGACCAATTCACCGATTCTGATACGTAGCCCCGGAGGTGGGTTTTCCGTCGACGCGCGCGTCCCCCCTTCACCACTTCGTCGGGCGCCGAGAACCGTCCGGGGTTCAGATCCGTCGCGCACGTCCGTCGCGCCGAGCCGAGGGCATCCGCGGTCAGCGCGCGTTCACGCCACGCGCACCCGCCGGGTCTCGAGAGCAAGCGCCCTCGCCGATCCCCAGTCGTCGCGGCGACCGAGGCGATGTCCACCGCGCTCGCGCGCCTCGCGTTCGGGGCGCGCGCGTCCACGTCGACGTCCGCGCTTTCGTCGCTCGTGAGACACTTCGGCGCGTCGCGCGGCTTTCACGGCGCGTCGGGCTCGCTCGCTGCGGCCAAGAAGGGCGCCGCCGCGGCATCGGAGGAGGAGGCGCACACGCACAGCGCCACGGTCGCCACCGGGATCAACATCAAAAAGGGGGGGAGCGATCCCGAGCTCGGCGCGGACGACGCGTATCCGGACTGGCTGTGGGGCTTGATCGAGCCGAGGAAGACCCTGACCGAGCTGGAAAAGGAGGTGGCTGCCGCGAAGCTCTCGGGGAAATACGACGTGATGGACATCGAAGACATCAAGCGGCTGGTCAAGTTGCGGCGGCGCGCCAAGATCAAGGCGAGCAACGCCGAGCGAGCCAAGTAGACGGAGAATTTTTTTTGTTCTGATGAACGATCGACGGCGCGAACGATGTCGCCGCGCTGATGTCGACGCGCTACGCTACTAACGGCGGTCTCGAAGCGCGTCGTGACCAACTTCTCGCGCGCGCGCGCGCGCGTTCTATCGCGTGAAACCCAGCAGGCATAGCGTCCCTGTCGCGTCCCTGTATCGACGCGAACGGATGACGGGACCGACGACAGAAAGTCGTTCACGCGCGCGCGATGCCGTCCGCGGCGGCTTTGTCCCGCACCATCTTTTCCCAGCGCACCTTGTCGTACTCCTCCGGCAGCATGAAGTCCGGGTCGGAGTAGGAGCGCCAGGAGAACATGTGGCAGTCCATGCACAGCGTCTCGCTCTCGAACTGCTTCTTGCCGCGGCACCACGTCTGCATGAAGTGGTGCTCCTTGGTCGCCGTGCCGCCGCACGCGAGGCACTCCGGGAAGCGGTCGTTGCGCTTCCAACGCGAGGTCCACTCGTCGACGGTCATGATCTTCAAGCCGCTCCCGACGGAGGGGTTGATCTCCACAGGGTCGCCGCGCATGATCTTGCGCCACTCCGTGGAGTGCACGGTCGCCTTTGGGTCCGCGTTCACCTCCGTGTAGATGTCCGTCTGCAGGTCATCCGCGTACGCGTGCGTCCAGTCCTTCTTCTCCTCGTCCGCCTTCGCCGAGGCGGGATCCTGGGAAGCCGAAACGCCGAGCGGGTGAGCGTCGATCGCGGGAGTGGCGGGAGCCGCGCGGGAGGGGGCGAGGGAAACGCGGGGACGCGCGAAAGCGCGCGAAGAGGGGACGTACCGTGATCTTCGCCATGTCGGCGAGTCGGCGCGCGCGCGTTGGAGTGACACGGTCGCGAGGGCGCGCGCGCGGATCCGCGGGAGAGCCTCGTTACGGCGAAACGAAAACGCTCATCTCGAGGCGCGCGCGCGAACGCGGGAGGCGAGACGTCGATTCGGTTTCGGCAGTTTCGGTGTTTGTTTTCGGTTCCGTTTCAGTGATACGGCCGCAACACGGGATGGAAGTCCTCGACCGCCTCCGTCAACCGCTCGACCGCGGAGGCGTCGCCCGCGTTCGCGTCCGCGATCGCGTCGCCCGCGTTCGCCCTCGAACGCGGCGGTCCCGCGTCGTCCTCGTCGTCAGTCTCTTCTCGCGAAGGATTTTCGTCGCCCGGATTTTCGTCGCCCGGCGCGTTTCTGGCGGGCGCCTCGACGTCCAGAATCTTCACCTCGTTCGTCGCGCGCTCGACGCGGAAACTCCGCGTGCCCTTCTCCACCATGCGTTTGGCGACGTCCGGCCGCTGCAGACGCACGCCGATCGTGCCCTCCGGACCCAACAGACCGAGAGCTTCGCACCGCTTCAGCACCCAAAGCCGACGGTTGTTCGTGCTGAAGAACTTGGTCTCCTTCTCGTCTCTCGGTGGTTTTTTTCGGCCGCTGCCAACGCCGTCGTCGCCGCCGCCGCGTCTCGCGCTTTTCCCCTTGCCGCGCTTGCCTCGCGCGTCCTCGTCGCTGGACCATCCGTCGTCATCGCGCGCGTCGGGTTTCTTGTCCTCGCCCTTGACCGGCATCTCCGCGGCGATCACCGCGATCGCGGGCAGGTCCGACGCCTTGATGGCGCCGCTCTCAATCTCCGCGAGCGTGCCTTTCAGCGTGCGCCCGCATCCGCTGAAGTACGGAAGCACCTTGGAGTAGGTGTAGAGGATCTCGGACGGGCGCAGCGGCACGAGCGGGCCCTCCGCGCTGCCGGACGACGACGCCTTGCGCGAGCCCTTCTTCTTCTCCTTCTTCTTCTCCGGAGGCATCAGTCCCGTCGCGGAGCCCGCGGGGCGAAGTGGCGGCTCCCGCCGAAGGCCTCTCCAGTCTCCACGAAAGCGCTCTCGGCGTTTTCGGTTTCCGACCGTTTATGACAGAAATACGAGGTCGGCGATGCCTTCTGTCGGACGCGACGACGCGCAGACCGAGGCACGGCATCGCGTCCCGCCGCGCACACGCACGCGCGCGGTCGCGGTTTCTTCGGGGCACGGCCGCCGCGATGACGTCTTCGCGCGGCCTTCGCGCGCAGGTGGAGTCGCTCCTCGCGGACGAGCTCTGGGACAGCGCCGAGACGCTCGGCGGTTTGTTAGCCTCCCACGCGCAGTCGAGGCACGCCGACGCCGAGGGCGTGCCCGCGGGCGAGCGAGCCGCCTGCGTCGCGCTCTTCGCGGACGCGTTGCTCGGCAAGCGCGAGCATAGGAGGGCGTTGCACCACTACGCGAGCGCGCTGGAGCTCAACCGCCTCGCCCCGCTCGCGGGCGGACAGAGCGAGGCGGAGACCCCGACGCCGATGGGCACCCGGCCACCGGGCACGCCCGGTCCCGACGGCTCGCCCGCGGCGCCGGCCCCCGTGACGCCCGGCGCCGCCGCGGCGGTCGCGACGCGCCCCCAGGAGACGCCGGCGACGCGCTCGGCGGCCGCGAGCTCGGGCGCGGTTCCGGACGCGACGCACCTGGACGAGTCCTCCACGAAGTTCAAGATGGGCAAGTGTTTCGCCGCGCTCCGGGAGTGGCGATTCGCGCTCGCCGAGCTGGAGACCATCCCCGCGCGCGCGCGGACGCTCCCCGTGACCCTCGCGCTGGCGGAGGCATACAAGCGCACGGGCTACGACCGTGCCTCCGTGGCGTGCTACAAGGAGTGCCTGCGGATCAACCCGTTCGCGGTGGAGGCGGCGGAGGCACTCGCCGACGCCGGCGCCGCGCCCGCCGAGCCGCCCGACGACGAAACCGAAAACGCGGCGGACGCGTTCGCGTCGGACGCGCTGAGACGCCTCACGCGGGGGCGCGTCGCGCTCGCCTCCGGGGACGCCGCGACCGCCGCGTCCGCCTACGCGGCGCTCGCCGAGACCTTCCCGGGGGACGCGCGCGTCGAGCTCGCGCGCGCGCGCGCCGCGGCGGCGGCGGGCGACGACGCCGCCGCCGCCGACGCCTTCCGCCGGCGGCGCGCGTCCGACCCCCGCGCGGCGGAGGGCGCGGACGAGTTCGCCGAGCTCCTGCGCCGCCGCGCGGACGAGGGCGAGGGCGATGATCCCGTTTCGGACGTCGAGGCATTCGCCGCCTCCGCGCACGACGCGGACGACGAGCACGGCCTCGGTGGGTACGGCGTGCTGAGCTGCGCGTACGGGCTCGGCGGCGCGGCGGCGCGCGGCGCCTCCGGCGAGCTGCGCGCGCTCGTCTCCGAGGCGCTCGAGGCGGCCCCCGAGCGCCCCGAGCCCTGGGGCGCCGCGGCGACGTACTGGGCCGCGCGCGGGCAGGTGTCGCGCGCGCTGGGGTACGCGGACAAGGCGCTGCGCCTGGACGATCGGCGCGTCGCCGCGCATGTCGCGCGAGGGCACCTGTGTCTGCGTCTGCGCCGGCCGGACGACGCCGTCGGGTCGTTCCGGCGCGCCGCCGCGCTCTGCGCCTCCGCGCTGGGCGCGCCCGGGGCGGCGAACACGGGCGAGGGGTCCCGCGGGCGTTTGTCATCCTTCGCGGGACCTTCCGGGACGATCGGGGCGGCGCTCGCGTCGCGCGCCGGCTTGGTGGCCGGCTACCTGCTGCAGCGCCGGCGGAAAGAAGCGCTCGCCGCCGCCAAGGAGGCGCTGGCGCTGGCGCCGGGGTCGCCGCTCGCGTGCGCGCTGGTGGGAGACGCGTACCTGGCGCGCGGCGCGCAGAACGCGCCCTCCGGCGCCTCGGCGTCCGCGGACGCCAAGGCGCGCGCGGAGAAGGCGCGGAAGCACTTCCAGGCGGCGCTGGCCCTGCGCCCCGGGGACTCGCGGCTCGCGCTCGCGCTGAGCGAGGCGCAGAGAGTCTGCGGCGAGCCGGCGGCCGCGATTCAGACGCTGCGCGCGCACCTCGCGGCGTACGCGGCGGCGGAGACGCGCGCGCGCGTGGCGTGCCACTGCGCGTTGGGCGCGGCGCTGGCGAGCTCGCGCATGCTGGCGGATGCTGCGGGCGAGTACCAGCGCGCGTGCGGCCTGGACGCCGCGTGCGAGCCCGCGAAGCGGGGGCTGGCGCGCGTCGAGCGCCTGATGAAGGGCCAGGACCCCGACGCGGGCGACGACGACGTCGACGAGGACGAGGACGACGGCGCGGGGGAAGAAGAGGACGAAGAAGGGGACGAGGAGGACGAGGAAGGGGACCTGTTCGAGTAGTGCGGCCTATGTCTACTAGCTCGCTAGAGAGCTCGCGTGGACGAGGTGTACGCCGGCGCGTTCGCGTCGCATACCTGAAGAGCTACGAAGGTTGCGTACCGCGTACCTCGACGCCTCGATTCGCGAATATTACATGAGCTAGTCGGGGTGAAGGGATAAGGACGCGTCGTAAAAGTACCGACGGCGTCGTTTCCTACGCGACGCGCGACGTTCGACTCGCGACACAATCGCGGCGTACCTCGACGACGTTTTTCATGTCACGTCATCCGCGTCCTCCGTCCCGTCGATCGCCAGCGCCGTGTCGCCCTTCGCCGCCCTGATGCTGGGCTCGAGGTCGAGCGCGTGCAGCAGCCCCCCGGGCAGCACCATGGCGCACAGCAGGTAGATGAGCACGGGCCTTATTTTTCCGGTGGTCTGCACGACGGACGCGGCGATGAGCGGCCCCATCCACGACGAGCCTTTGTCCGTGATCTCGAAGAGCGCGAACATGTCCGACTCGTGGCCTTTGGGGATGAGCTCGGAAAACACCGCGCGGCCGAACGCCTGCGCCGACCCGAGGCACATCCCGAACCACACCGCGAGCACGTACAACTCCGCGGGTTTACGCAGCCCGATGGACTTGGTGAAGAACCCGACGCATCCCCAGAGCGGCAGGACCGCCAGGAACAAGAGGTTCAGCACCAAGACGCGTTTGGAGGACCAGCCCGTTCTGACCTGCGCCGCGTGCCACGCGTACCCGCCGACGGCGGCGAAGAGCGGCACGATCACCGCCAGCGCGCTCAGCTCGAGCGCGCCCATGCACAGCTCGCGGCTGGCGAACAGCACGGACACCGTGGCGATGGTGGCGTACCCGTCGCTGAACACGAAGAACAAAAGCAGGAACACGTTCGTGTTCGGCGAGACCGCGTGCAGGTGCCGCAGCAGACGGCCGGTGCGGAGCCAGCCCTGCAGAAGCAGGTTGACGTCTTTCGGCGCCGGCGGCCCTGGCCGCTCGGGCAGCCGCGCGATCGCCGGCGCCGAAAACGCGAGCCACCATACTCCCGAAAGGGACGCCGCGATCCCGTACGACCACCAGTCAGAGGCTTTCAAAGCCACCGAACACACCACGACGACAACGACGGAGAGCACCAGGCACGTCGTGCCCCCCACGTAGCCCCACATCTGCCCTTTCGAGGAGTACTCGCTGTTCGCCGCCTCTCGCGCTTTGTACACGTCGTCGTCGCCAAGCGCGCCCTCGGCTTTCCCCTCTAACGCGCCCTGCACCAGCGCGCTGTCCTCCACCATGAGCGGCAGGTACGAGTTGTAGAACACCACGGAGACACCCAGCGAGATGTTGCTGAGCATGATGAGCAACCCCCCGAGCCAGTACAGCGACGCGCTGAACGGCAACACGATGAACAGGCAACACGCGCACGCGCCGAGCGTGGACGAAATGACGAGCCCTCGCCGGCGGTAGTTCCCGTAGTCCCCGAGGCTGCCGACGGTGATGAACACGATCGCCTGGAACAACACGGAGATGGAGATCATCGTAAAGATGAAGGACGTCGGGTTGATACCGCCGGGGAGCTCCAGCGAGGGCAGGTCCGCGTACGTCACCGCGCCGGAGACCGGGTCAACCAAGCGGATCTGCTCGCCGTCGCCCTCCACGCACTGCACGCAGTTGGTCTGGACCGCGTCGTCCTCGAACGAGGCGCAGGATTCGGGCCGGGCCGTGCTGTGGCGCGACCACGCGAACGTGTTCGCGAGGTCGTCCACCAACAGCGGCACGAACACCTGCGCGTTCCGTCGCGACGGGGAAGGGGGCGTGAGTGTCACGCGCCGAGAAAACGAGAAAAGTGTCTGTGACATTTGCTTGGGCGCGAGCGTCGACGGCAGATGGCCCGAGGCGAGTGGACCGCGCGCGTACCGTCATGGCGCTCTGGAAGAACGCCGAGTTGGCGAAATCGTAGATGTACCACCCCACGAGCTCGCGCCGAAGCGCTTCCGGGTCCTTCGCCGGCGTCATGGCGACCACGCGCGACGAGTTTTGATCAACAACAACGGCAACGAGCTGCTGACGAGGAAAATGTCGGACAACTGATTTCGCTGCGAATCAGAATTCAGAAACGAGCGATTTTTTACACGAAGGTGATCAAAAACCGGTCGGCGCTACGGTTGCCCCTCCCGCCTTTCGCCCGCGGCTTTCGCGTCCTCGTCCCCCGCCCCGCCCTTCCGCGCCTCCTCCCCGAGCTCGAACTCTTCGTCGTGGTCGTCGTCGTCGTAAATCTCGGACGCGCGCAACTCCTTCTCCACCAGCTCGCCCACCAGCGCCGAGAGGTCGGCGACGTCGATCATCCCGTTTGCGTCCGTCTCGAGCGCCGACAGGATCGACCGCAGGTGCGCCTCGTCCTCGTCGTCCAGCGCGTCCTTGAGCATCTCCTTGACGTTCACGAGCTCCTCGGGCGAGATCTTGCCGTCGCCGTCCGCGTCGAGCACCTTGAACTTGGTGCCGATCTTGTCGTCCGCCAAATCCAGGTCCCGCTTCACGCCAGCCAGCATGGCGTTGACCCGGTCGTTCACGCGGTCGCACAGACGCGCGTCGTGGCTGGCGCGGAACCAACCGGGCTTCTCGTCCAAATCCGAGAGCTCCTCTTCCTCCTCGTCCTCGTCGTCCACGACCTCGAACGGGTCCGCCAAACGCTCGCCTCGAGAAGCGTCAGCGTCAGCGTCCGTCCAGGTAGCTCCCGGCGGCGAAACCGGCGCCTCGGCGTCTTCGTCGGGGACGAGCTCGCCGGGCTCGGCGAAGCGCTCCTCCTCCTCCGCCGCGGCGCGCGCCGCCGTGTACGACGCCGTTTCGCGCGCGACGACGCCGTCCAGGGACTCGGGCGAGACCGTTCGCGCGTGGACGCGCGAGAACACAGACGGCTGCCCCTTCGCGGAGGCGGCCTCGATGGCCGCCGCCGCCGCGACGTCGCCCTCGGCGGCAACCGCCGCCGCCACCGCCGCGTCGCCGTCCAGGCGGACGAGCTGCTTCTGCACCTGCCGCAGCCGCTTGCCGTACAGGTCGAGCTCCTTGCGCACGAGCGAGGTGAGCTCCTTGCGCTCGACGCCCAGCGCGGAGACGCCGGCGAGCGCCGCGAGCAGGCGCGACAGCTTCGCGGCGCGCCGCGCGCGGCGGCCGGCCACGACGCTCTCCACTTCGTCTAGCGACACGGAGTCGATGCCGGTGTCCGGCTTCTTCTTGGCGGGCGGGCCGGGAGCCGCCAGGTCTTTCTTCGCCGCGGCGTCCGCGTCGCCGGCGTCCGCCGCCGCCGCGTCCGGAGACGCTCCGGCTCTGCTTCCGGCGTCCGCGCCGCCGTGCTTCTCGGCGGCGGTCACCGCGGCGCCGTCCGCGGCGAGCGCCTTGGTCGCCTCCTCCTTCTTGGCCCTCTCCTCGCGCAGAGCCTCCTCCTCCATGGCCCGCTCCGCGTTCTCCTCCTCGATGAGCTCCTCCTCCTGCTCGAGGAACTCCAGCTTGCGCGCCACCTGATCGGCGCGCGAGCTCGCCATCTGGCGCTCCTCCGTGACGGAGATGACCACCTCTTCCGGCAGCGTCGCGAGCGTCTCCTGGATGTCCTTCATCGCCGCGGCTTGGCGCTCCTTCGCCGCCAGCGCGTCCACGTCCTCGCGCGGGTCCCAGCTCACGTCGCCCGCGCCGCTCACCGTCTCCGACTCCTCGACGCCCGCCGCGCGCCGCGCTTCGGTGGTGATGGTGAACGCGCGCGACAGCACCAGCAGCGAGGGCGGGAGCTTCGCGTTCAGCGACAGCTCAAGCCAGTCGTTGATCTGGCGCTCCAGAAGCTCGCGGTCGGCGGTGTCCGCGCGCATGCCTCGCGCGCGCGAGACGCTCTGCAGCTCGGCGACGCTCAGGGACGCGACGCCCTCGCGGGCAATCACCTTGTCGTCTGACTTGAGCTCCTTGAGCTTGTCCTTGAGCTGCCGGCGCAGGTAGCTGTCCGTGCCGTACGGGGACAGGCCCACGAACTTGCACATGTTCGTGAGTTGCCCGCGCGAGATGTGGTCCAACGTGAACTCGTCCCCGAACAGACGCGAGAAGCGCGTGATGTCGTCGTTGGTCACCGTCGCGTCGCCGCTCCGCACTTTCTTCATGAAGTCGTACAGCTTGTCGGCTTTCTCGCGCGTGTACCCCGAGCGCGACTGCTTCAGGCCCTTGGCCATCACCTTCACGGTGTCTTGCAGGAACCGCGCCACCTCCAGCTTGGCTTTCAGGCGCTTCTTCAGCTCCTCCTCGTGTTTCAGCTCGTCCCGGAACGTCGTGGGCAGCATTCCGGGGAAGAGCTTGATGGCCACGGGCAGGAACACCTCCATGAACGGGATCAAGATGAACGCGGCGAACGGAACCAGGCGGAACACGTCCGCGGTGGTGCGGGTCATCTGCTTGCGCTCTCGGCGCGTCAACGGCTGGCCTCTCAGCGTCTTGAACAGCAAACGCGTGGCGATCTTGATCTCCACCCAGAGCAGTTTCGTGCCCGCCCAGTAGTGCGCCATCTCGTCTTTGAAGTGATGCCACCCGCTAGACGCCGCGACGCGCCACTCCTCGCGCGTCATCTTCGTCAGGCTCACCGCGTACGGCCCGAGGCTCACGAAGCTCTCCCACGCGCTCACCACTTTGTTCCACGTGCTCACCGCCTCTTTTATCTGGCGCTCCAAGTGGAGCCGGTCGATCTCCGCCTTCGCGCGGTCCAGCGCGTGCAGGTCCACCTTCAGATCCGCATCCCCCGAACCGTCGTCCCGCCCGGGGGACGTCTCCGGGGACACCACGGACGCGTCGCGTCTCTGTGGCTCGGGCGAGCCGAGCTTCGACGTGTCCAGCGGGAACGGAGGCGCGGGGCTGGCAGACGTCGAGCGCGCGGGCTCGGGCGACGCGCTCGCCGCGAACCGTCGCGCGTGTCGTTCCACGCCGAACGCTGAAGCGGCGAAACCTCGGGATCTGTCGAAGGGGAAGCGCGCGCGCTGGGCGTGTCCGAGGTGGGACCCCGAGACGGACGGGAGATAGGAGGGGAGCTGATAGTGCGCGAGCGCGCCGTCGATCCCCCGCATCGATCGCGGGATGGTACCCAGCGACGCGTCGCCGCGCACCGCGCCTCCGAGGTCCGCTAACGAAGATGCCGGCATATCTCGAGGACGCGCCCGAGGCGAGCGACCTCGACCGCCGTCATCGTCGTCACGCCACGCCGAGGCGATATCCGCGGCGATGAGCTCGCGCGCGCGCTCCGGCCGCGTGCTGCCAGCGCGCAACCTCGCGCGCAACATCGCGGTGTAGCGCGGCTCTCTCTGAAGAGGTCCCCTCGCGCGACGTCACTTTTCGTGACAGGTTGTTCGTTTCGTTTGGTCTCTCCTCGAAATCGACCGGAGAAGTCAGGGTCAAAGTCACGTACGTCGTCGATGAATATCTCGCGTTGAACGTAAACACTTGAAAGTAAATTAAATTCGTCAAAAAAAAAATCGGCGTGCGCTCCACCGCCACCGCCGCCGAAAGAAATCGGCGGCGGAAGGGTGCGCCACTTCGGAACGCGCGCCCGACTACAGCGCGTACTACGACGCCATGGCGACGTTTCTGTTGTACGAGTCCGCCTCCGGCTATGCCCTCTTTGAGGGGCTGGACATGGACGAGATCGGTCAGACCGCGGAGGCTGTCCAGGCGACCATCACGTGCGTCGAGACTGCCGCCCCTTTTTCTTTCTCCGGCTGCAGGGCGTAATAATTCGCCAATCGTCGGCCCCCGCCTCGCGCGCGCGCGTTCGCTCGACCCGGGAACCCGATCGAAAGACGAAGGGGTCGCTGCGCGCTCGCGCAGCTCCGAGGATTGTTCGGTTCCCAGACGCGCGCGCCGCTTCGAACCGCCAACCCCTCGTCTCGCGGAGGCGAGGGAAGAAAGCGTCACCGCTTTTTTAGGTTTGCGTCGATGTCGGCGGGTCGACAGGGGTTCCAGTCATGTTTTTTTGTTGAAAGCGTGTCTCCTCCGCGATCCGCTCATCCTCCTTCTGACCTCCCCCCCCCTCGGTCGCGTCGCAGTGACATGACCCGCTTCGGCAAGGTGGTCAAGCTCAAGGGTTTCAAGCCCTTCGTGAGCGCGGCGAACGCGCTGGGCGAGATCAACGCCATCTCCGAGTCGCAGTGCTCGGACGACCTGAAGCATTTCCTCGAGATGAACCTGCCCAAGGTGAAGGATGCGTCCAAGGCCAAGTTCAAGCTCGGCGTGTCCGACCCGAAGCTGGGCAACTCCATCGGCGAGGCCACGTCGATTCCGTGCGTGTGCAACGACCACATTGGCGAGATCCTGCGCGGGTGCCGCACGCACTTCTCGCGGTTCATCAAGGGCCTGAAGGACGGCGACTACGAGAAGGCGCAGCTCGGTTTGGCGCACTCCTACAGCCGCGCTAAGGTGAAGTTCAACGTGAACCGCAGCGATAACATGATCATCAACGCCATCGCGCTCATCGACGTGCTGGACAAGGACATCAACACGTTCATCATGCGCGTGCGCGAGTGGTACGGCTGGCACTTCCCCGAGCTGGTGAAGGTGATTGGCGACAACTACACGTACGCGCGCGTCGCGCTTGCCGTCAAGGACAAGTCGACGCTCACCAGCGACGGGCTCAAGATGCTCACCGAGATCACCGGCGACGAGGACAAAGCGAAGGAGGTGATCGAGGCGGCGAAGGCGTCCATGGGCCAGGACATCTCCCCCGTGGACCTCGTGAACATCGAGGCGTTCGCCAAGCGCGTCATCTCGCTCGCGGAGTACAGGAAGAGCCTGCACGAGTACCTGGCCAACAAAATGACGGCGGTGCGTCGCGTCGCCGGCGTCGCCTCCCGCGCGTTTTCGTTTTTGGTTTTTGGTTTTTGGTTTCCGGTTTTTTTGGTCCCTCGCGCGGCGTCACGAAAGGCTGTGTTTATGATGATTATGATCACCTATCACAGACCTGAACTGAATATCCTTGATCGATACACTTCATGCACCACTCTGACACGCGGCCGGCGCCGCGCGAGGGACCCGGACCCGCGCGACTCGAGGCGCCCGACGAACCGCGCGCGCGAAGCGCGTCGAC
>Ga0181562_10002954_pt1 | contig 12611 bp, 6 predicted proteins | sample 011ome_26_FD_139344 | JGI IMG/M metagenome (GOLD analysis project Ga0181562, IMG submission 139344) | Coastal salt marsh microbial communities from the Groves Creek Marsh, Skidaway Island, Georgia - 011511BT metaG (megahit assembly) | ecosystem: Environmental > Aquatic > Marine > Intertidal zone...
GTGGTAGATCAGTTTGACGTTAACGCGACGGTAAAAGGGGGTGGTTTATCGGGGCAGGCGGGCGCCGTGAAGCACGGTATTTCAAAGGCTTTGCAGCTCTACGAACCCGTTTTGCGTGGCGCGTTAAAATCTGCGGGATTCTTAACCCGAGACAGCCGCGTTGTTGAACGTAAAAAATACGGAAAACGCAAAGCGCGTCGGAGCTTCCAATTTTCGAAACGCTAAGCTTCAAACAAAAAATGTAACGAACAAAGGGTGGCGTTTTTTCGTGACCCTTTTTTTTAATGTGGCAATTTAAAACTAAGCCAAAGTTTTAGACCGCCATAGCTTGTAGTGTACAACTTTTACGGGATTTAACGACGTTAACCAAGAAGTAAATAAATTGATTTTTGTTACCACAAAGCACCTAATTCGAGTTCGGTTTCATATTCGGTTTATTGTCTTTAAGTTTGTAAAAATTTTTAGTTAAATTTATCGGTTTTTGCATTTAGCCTTAACTCCTCTATGGGATAATAATATTTTGACTTTCCCATAAAGATTATGTTTACCTTAGACGGTGCATAAGTGAGGCTTTCCATGACAAAAGAAGAACAAGATGATACGAAAAGCGTCGAAGCTGACAATGAAGTTGCCGTCGGAGATCATAATGAGGCAACAATCAACATAGATCAGACCACTTACAATGTTTCTGAACTCAACGAAAAAACCAAAAATATAGTGGTTTTTCTACGTAGATTAGATCAAGAAATTCAAGAAACTAGATTTAACTTGAACAAAAATATGCTTGCTCGCCAGCAGGCAATCACAGATTTGAAGTCGGAGCTTAAAAATTTGACTCCAACGAACAAACCTTGATTTAAGGGATAGTATTGAAGTGTCGAACTGAACTTTATAATGTTGTTCAAAAAGAAAAATCCTTCAAAGATTTCTGAAGAAGAAAAGTTTGATACTAAACTCACTCTTCCTCTAGCTGTAAAGCGGGTCCTCGAAAGTAACGGCCAAAGAAAAAGTACTTCTAGCATTCTGCGAGCTGTGGGTAATTCATTTAATGAATTCGGGCCTAGAGAAGCCTGTGCGGCCTTCAACGCTTTTGGGTATAGTTCAAAGTTTATTGATTGCGATATTACTGAATTATCAGAGCTCCGATTACCTGTAATTAGCCTAGGTAAAGACGGGCGTCCAGTGGTGATTCTTGAAGTCAAAAAAGATGGTAGTTTATCATTAATTAAGGACGAAAAAGCTAAAAAAGTTGAAGTTGTAAAAATAGACGATTTTAAAGTTTTTTTTTCTGGGTTTGTGATAGTAGCTAGAAAACTTTCGAATTTAGAAAAAAAAGAACAAGCTGGTCATTGGTTTTTCGGAGCATTTCGAAAGAGCAGATGGTTATACATACAGGTAATTTTGGCCTCCGTTGTTTCGAATTTTCTGGCCCTAACAACTTCCATTTTCACCATGACGGTATATGATCGTATCATACCCAATTCGGCAATTGATAGTTTAGTTGCACTCAGTTTTGGGGTGGTCATAGCACTACTTTTTGATTTCATAATTAAAACAATCAGAGGAAACTTCATTGATAACGCAAGTAAATCAGCAGATATTGAGGTTTCAAACACTCTTTTTGATCGAGTAATATCCCTCTCACCCAAAGAACAAACACAACAAACTGGCGCTATGGCTGGAGTTATAAGAGAGTTTGAAACGTTAAGAGAATTTTTTACATCTTCGACTTTAGTTATTCTTGTTGATCTTCCATTTGCATTTTTCTTCATTTATGTAATATCCCTGATAGCTGGACCGATGGCTTATGTACCATTAGCCGCAGTGCCTCTCGTAGTTATCGTTGGATTGTTTATCCAACCGTTTTTATCAAAACTTACGCGTGAGGCTCAGCAAACCGGCATGAGTAAACAATCTGTGTTAGTTGAGACGTTGTCTGGAATTGAAACAGTCAAGGCCACGGGTTCCGGAAACCTAATGAAAAACCGTTATATTGAGGCGCTCGTTGATCAAGCAGACTCGGGGGTACGCTCAAGAAAAATCGGACAGTTTTTGGTGAATTTTTCTGCTTCGGTTCAACAATATGCTCAAGTAGGTGCAATTTTTGTTGGTGTTTTTTTGATACGAGACGGCATAATTACGCAGGGAGCGCTGATAGCTGCAGTTATACTTGGTGGACGTACGCTCGCTCCATTAGCTCAACTTGCTAATGCTTTAACCAGAGTGAATGGTGCAATAGTTGCGTATAGATCATTAAATAGTTTGCTTAAAGATTTTAACTCAAACGATAATGGCAATGAGTATATAAGTCGAAAAAATCTGACTGGAGAAATTGAATTTAAAGATGTCAGCTTTAGCTTTGACGATCAAAGTCCACCCGTAATCAAAGAATTATCTTTTAAAATACCTGCCGGACAAAAAGTCGCCATAGTAGGTAAAATGGGTTCTGCAAAGTCTACGGTTATCAAATTAATAGCAGGAATTTTAAAGCCGACATCCGGCATGGTACTGGTCGATGGAATTGATGTAAATCAACTCGATAAAGAAGATTTAAATTCAAATATCGGAATTATGCTACAAGATAGCTGGCTATTTTCTGGTACGGTAAAAGAAAACATTCAAATGGGAATGCTTGAGTATGACGATGACGATATTTTAAAAATTTGTGAAATTTCTGGCGTCAATGATTTTATATCTCTTAATCCCCGTGGCTATGACTTTGTTATACAAGAAAAAGGAGTTGGTTTATCGGGAGGGCAACGGCAATCAATTAATTTAGCGCGTTCTTTGATCCAGAATCCGTCAGTTTTATTATTAGATGAACCTACAAGTGCAATGGATCAGAGTACCGAAAAAAAAGTTATTTCCAATTTACAGAAGTATGCTGAAAATAAAACGTTAATTGTAATCACGCACCGTAATCCAATATTCACAATCGTAGATCGGGTTTTAGTGTTCGAAGCTGGTAAAGTTATAGCAGACAAACCGCCATCAGAACTTGGCCTCGCGACATGAATACTGATTTCAAAAAAATTGCCGCAGAAAATAAATCTACCGGCGCTGGATCGAGTTCTGTTTTACTGTTTGTAATTTTAGTGCTAATTGCCATCATCGTGTATTGGGCGTCTATCACTGAACTAGACAAAGTGATCAGAGGCGACGGGAAAACTGTGTCGGATGGAGAGAACCAATTGGTTCAAACAGCCGAATCTGGCGTTATAATCAATCGTTTTGTTGAGGAAGGTGATATTGTTAGAAAAGGTGATGTTCTTTTTAATATTGATCCAATTGACGCTCGCACGGAATATGAGCAAGCTCTTGAAAAGAAGTTGCGTTTAGAGATAAAACAACATCGCCTTTTGGCCGAAGCAAAAGGGAAACCCCTAGAACTGACCGGTTTTGCAAAAGATCCGCTTGACGTTTTTATTCAAAATCAGCGGGATCTTTATGACGCTAAGTTAGATGATCTTAAACAAGGTATACTTATACTTGAAAAGCGCAGATTCCAACGCACAAAACAAATTGAAGAAATTAAATCGGAAACAGAAAGTGCATCTAAAATTGGCCTTTTGTTGGACCAAGAAGTCAAAACGCTTAAGCCTCTGGTGGACAATGGTTTATCCCCCGAAACTAATTTACTTGCGTTACTAAGACAAAAGGAAGAGAATTTAGCTATCTCTATATCATCTACGTTAAAAATAGAACGATTAAATGCAGAAATCGAAGAGATATCTGAACAAATTAATGCAGAAAAACAAAGATATGTGACTTCATCTTTAGCAGAATTACCGCAGATTAATGAGGAACTAAGAGAAGTAAATTTAGCTATTCCTAGTCTTGCAGCTAGGTTAGCAAGAAACTCAATTTCATCTAAAGTAGATGGTGTAATTAATCAGATTAATTTCCAATCAGATAACGCTTACATACGTTCTGGAGAAATACTAGTTGAAATAGTTCCCACCGGTAAGGACTTGGTGGTAGAAGGAAAAATTGATCCCAAGGATATAGCAGACGTTGTAGTTGGCGATGAGGTAAAAATATCCCTTACTGCATACGATCCTACTAGATACGGTCGGCTAGACGGCACTGTTAAGAAAATATCTGCCGATGCTATTACGGATACCCAAGACGGGCGCACTTTTTATTCTGTCGAAATTTCAATTGACTCAAAATTGTTTGAAAAAGACGATAGCGAAGTTTTGTTGTTGCCAGGCATGGTCGCTACGCTAGATATTTTGTCGGGAAAGCGCACCGTGCTAGATTATGTTTGGCAGCCAATCGCACGCACGAAAGACAGGGCGTTGCGAGATTGATTTTTTGTAGGAGGCTTCTTTGACACAAATAAAAATTGGTGAAAATTCGTACTCTGAGGAGCAACTGGGCAATGAAGGAAAACAGCATCTTCAGGCTATTCGCTTTATTGAAAATAAAGTTGTCGAAATCGAAAATATGACTGCTGCACTAAATATGGCCAAAAACGGTTATATTAAAGAGCTTAAGAATAACATCATAGCAGCAAAAGCGGGTTTAAATTGAAGGGTATAGAAATTTGAAATGCCAAAAATAACTTTAGATGATATAGAATTCAATAGTGAAGATCTTTCAGAAAATGAAAAAAAGCTTTTAGCTTCCCTTCAATTCGTTGAAGCAAAAATTAACTCCTTAAAAAATGAGCGTTCTGTTTTAATCGCCTCAAAGCTGTTTTATGAAGAGCAAATTCGTAAAATTTTACTTAAAAATAAGGAATAAAAATTTAAACTATTTCAATACTTACTTGGTCTAGTGTCTCGCTACTTACTCCGTCCAGTGTGATTGACCCAAATCCTTTAAAACTAATAACATTTTCCATAACGTTCGGGACAGCATCACTTAGGTTGAAAAATTTCAATGTGTTTGTGCCACTTTTCCAATTTTCGATAGTGTCATTTCCAAAGGCCCCAGAAAATGAAAATGTATTTTCACCAGGTCCACCGTCTAAAAGATCATCACCTGGTCCACCATTAATTTTATCATTGCCATCACCCCCCCGTAAAATATCGTTACCATCGCCACCCCAGAGCACATCATTTCCAATCTGGCCAAAAAGCTGGATGTCAAAAGAATTCATAATATTAGTTGTGAAATCTAAGATATCGTCTCCATCACCAGCAACAATTTTTTTTATGCCTGTGGCTCTTGTTATGTATGGGCCATGTTCGGTCCTGGCAATCGTGGTATCATTAGATGTCTTGAAAAAAGTGGAAAATTGATCGTCCCAAAAAAAGGCGTCGTTTTGATTGCTTAGATGCACTTCATTGACCCCCTCTCCTGCAAAAATTAAATCAGTGTATTTTTTAAAACCGTCTAAGTTAATTTTTTCATTAGTAGAATTTTGATTAATTTTGTTCACATGTACGGCTGAATAAAGCGCAGTCCACTCTCCATGCGGAGTCAGTTGAATAATATCATCGCCGGATCCTAGCTCGATAAGATTATTACCTAGACCCGGCCTGACAATATTATTTCCTCCTGAACTGTAAATATGATTGCTGTATTCGTTACCAATAATGGTGTCATTGCCTGTGCCGGATCGTGCTTTTTCAATTATTACATTTGCACCAATAACAAAGCCGCCCAGCACATCGGGTCCGAAGAACGTTGAGAGACCACCTAACTTGCTTTCTGTCTCAGATTTAAAATCTGCCTTTGATAAATCTATATATGCATCTTTCGTGGAGTTCGAAGCCAACTCAATTGTATCAATACCACCAGTATCCCAAATAGTTATCCACGGCGAGTTTAATTTAGAGTCATCCATCGAATAAATAGTATCATTCTGGTTGTAAAATTCATTCGAGTTATATAAAATTTGCAACAGTGCTTGGTCAATCACGCCAAGTGAACTTAGTCCATAAGTTACATCACTTGATTTGGTTGTTGGGTTCACCCTTACCCCATGATCAGAAAGGGTATTGGTATCGTTATAAGACGTAGCGGTAAAAATGTTTTGGTTTGCCGCGAGATCACCGGAATCACCCGGCTCAAGAACGCCCGGAAATCTCCTGTATCCATCAAAAGGATGAGTAAGTCCTAAGTTATGAATAATTTCGTGTGCAATTGTTAAATAATCGTATCCAAATATTGGAATTTCACTATTGGTTAAGTTTCTTGCATTTAAAAAAACGCCTAAGCCGTCAACCCCATATGAATATCCGTAAACGTTGTCCTCTTCATGATAATACCAAAAATTGATATCTGCATCTTCTGATACCTCCTCAAAAGTTAAGGCTGTTACATCAGATAAATTCGCAAAAATATCTATTACTGCCTTGGAATAATTTTGGTTCCAAACAAATCCGGTTTCATGGTCGGGGCTCGCAACATTTCGGTTAAATTTGAAAGTTAGGTTTGGCGTACCCCACTTAACAAAGGAAACTTCAGGCTCGAGCGAATATAGGGTAGCGAGGCCGGACAAGTAGGGATTTATTGTTATCTGAGAAGTTTGTGAAACGCTTGTTTTATCGAGTGCGCCCATCGGTCAGCAACTTCCTCAAATTTAATATTACTGGCGCTCAACTTAGTGATAAATAGCAAAAAATTACAGGTATTATTTGCCTGCTGTGGCACTCGCTCTTAATTTTGTACTAAAAAAATACATTTTTAGTTAACAGGATCAATTTTGTAGTGTATTTTTGATATAGATAGAGTTCGTATTCTTTTGGGGAGTCTTAGAAATGGACGGCAGTGCTAAATTATTTTCGGTGCAATATGATTGGTCGCCTAGCCAAACAGATACACCAATAAATTCTGATCCCGTTCATATTACATTCCTAGATGGGTATCGAAGTGATCATGCTCACTTTGATATTTATGAGGTAGCCGAAACACTCATTGCTTATAGTCCGCCTGATCCTGAAATCCCTGATTCCATAGGGTATGTCGTTGGAGAAGTAGAGAGCCTAAATGGCGAGTGGACTGAGTTAGATACACACTCAGACGTAAGCGGAAGCCCGGACGGTCAAGTTGGAGGTGGCGACGACATGGGTGGGCCGCTTTACTATGATCAAGACTCGGGGTCTTTTATCGTTTCCAATATTGGTGCTATGAACGACAACTTCATTCCGTCAGTTCAGCTTACTAAAGCCGATCTAAAGGATATTGAATATTACGATCGCGAAATGTTGGACAATTTGGAGGACAGTAAGGCACGGTTCACCCTAGAATTTGAAAATACAACTTCTGACGCTCCCGGCCTCTTTGCATTAGGTGCTGAGTTTGTTGAGGAAATGGGGAAAAAGTCCGCCAGTGGAGGGCGTGGTTCTTTAATTTTGGAAGAAGAGGGCTCTACGCCAGCGAAGTTAGCGTTGATAGAAACTGATGCTGGCTGGAAGAAGCAGAGCCTTGCTGGAACTGAATGGAAGGCAATGGTTGAAAAAGCGGGGGGTAATGCCTCGCAAGTCAATTTGTATACGACTGATGTAAATGGAACTGAGGTCGCCGTTGTCGTCCAGAAAACTATAGACGTAGAGTTAAATGTGGAAATGGGGGCTAATAATTTAGCTGCTACATTTTTCAGTTACATGGGAATGGATTACGTCGAAGGCGAGTCAAATATTGGAAGTGCTGGTGGCGAAGGTGAGGGTGGAAATCAGTTTAATGCTGCGGAAGGCGAAAGTTTAGACGCATCTAACGCAACTGATGCTGTTTTTATAATGGGAGATGACGGCGCAAATGTTGCCGAAGGCGGTGCTGGAAGAGATACAATAATTGGCCTTGCGGGCAATGATACGCTTACAGGCGGTAGTGGCGCGGACTTTATAGAGGGCGGCGCAGGTGATGATACTATTCGCGGTGGGGCTAATGGCGCCGAGACCGCAGGTGGTGGAACAGTATCTCTTCCTATTTGGGAATATGGAGATCGTGCAGCATTTGCGGGGGAAAAGGATGATTATTCAATAACCCAAAACGCGGACGGTTCCTTTACGGTTACGGATTTAAATGCATCGGATGGCGATGATGGAACGGACACGCTTTCTGGTATTGAAATTTTACAGTTTGATGATGATGAAGTCCTGCTGGGTGTTGATAAAGGCGCTTTCTCTTTCACCGATCATTATACTGGGCAAACAATTTCGGAAGATTGGGCTCATGGAACAGACTTTGATGATATAATTACACCAGCTTCCGGTGGTCGTTCATTTGTGGACGGCAGAGGCGGTAATGATGTAATCGTAGGCGATCCAGGGACCACCGGAGGTAGCGACAATCTAAAGGGCGGTGAAGGAAATGACTTCATCGATGGTGCGGGACGAGGTGAAAGCGCAATTCCGTGGGAAAACGAAAACGTTGCTGAATTTGACGCGCCAAAGCGAAATTTTACCTGGACTTCGGAAACTGCTAATGAATTAGGCCTAACTTCCGGAATTACGAAAATCACATATGCCGGCAGCGGTATCACCGAATTAGACGGTCTTGCTGCAAAGCTTGAATTGGACCTGTCTGATTATTTAGTTGAAGATCAAGAATATTGGGTGGTCTCTGATAAGAGAGGTGATGAGGGTTTAGGCACTGATATCTTAACTAATATCGATGTTTTATATTTTAATGATAACGATGTTCGTTTGTCGGTTTTCAAAGATCCGTGGGGTGGATTTATTGAGGGTACGGGTTTTGGAGATACAATCGAGGGTGAGGGGGTAAGTGAGTGGATTAACGCTGGCGCCGGTGATGATCGTGTGTTTGGCGGTGCGGGATCTGACGATATTGAGCTGGGTCGTGGTAATGATTTCGTTGATGGCGGAGCCGATATAGAGGACTTTGATGCAGGTGAATATCTGACTAACATTGGTGTAGATGAGTTTGGCGCATTTGATCCGTCGCAATTTGGCGATAATGTTGGGTTCAAAGAGGCAAAGTTCATTATGCCTACTGCAACAAATTACCCAACTTTTAATCCAGCAAGTCCACAGGGTACTTTATCTTACGTTGGCGCCCTTGTTGGGCAGGATGTTGACGTAGATTTTGATGTCTTCGAGCTTGATGTCGATGGAAATGTTGCTCCTTATATCGAACTTTTCAATATGCAGTCACAGTTCGGCATTGATATACCAAACGGAACATTAATGGAGGTTCAAAAAGTTGAATCTGGATATCAGTTTCTTCCTGGTTCTGGGCCTGATACATTTGCGACATTTGATGCTCTAGGTGCGGCTAATCAGGTTGCAGAGATGGCTCATCAGGAGCAAGTTCGTGGAGATACAATTCACTACCAAGGTGACTTTGATCGGTATATACTACAAACGTTTGACGGTGATGAAGCGCTAGATGCTTCATCTGAACTTTACACTATAGTAAATGATAAATTTTCAGATATCTCAGCCTCTTATTGGGTAGAGGGCAATAAAGTCGTAGTGGTTTCTGACACTGTTGTAGGGTCCAAAAGCGAGGGAACTGACATCATTATTAATGCCGAGCGCATTCAGTTTGATGATAATGATTTCTTGTTAAGTGTTCAAACAGAGATCAACTCTTGGCCAGATTTTGATTACCAAACTGGTCAGGAGGTCATGAGAGGAGAAGTGTTCTGGCGTGGTACTTTTGGTGATGATGTCATAAATTTCAGCACTTTAGACACTGTTTCTAATGTTCCAAGCGTTGATCGAATGGAAGGTAATGCGGGCGATGATATTTTGATATCTGGCGCTGGCGGCGATCGTCTCATTGGTGGGGTTGGAAACGATATTTTGGATGGTGGTGCTAACGGCACCAGTGGCGAAGTTTGGAGAGACTCCGACGTAGCTGAGTATAATGCAAGCATTGATCGTTTCACTCTCGAAAAGGTCGTATTTGAGGGTAAAAACCTGACGATTAATGGGTCTGATGGTTCAGCGCTTTTCAAGGTTGCGGCTATCACCAAAGGTGAGGCAAAAATTGGTAAAATCACCAAAGTAGGAAGCGACGACGTATTATACCAGATAGATGAAGGTGAAACATTTTTCGTTGTCACAGATAGTCTTCCGGCAAGCTACGGTGGGCAAGGAACCGATTTACTTATTGGAATGGAAAAGGCTCAATTTGGTTTTGATTGGGAGGGCGAAGTAAACTTTCAAGTCCAATATGATATGTGGGGCCATGAGGTAAATGCTCGAGGTACGATTTTCAATGATGTTATAGATCTACGGGCTGGTAGAGACTCCGATGCGGGGAGTGGGTTCGCAGGGTTTGCTGATTTTAACGACGGCGTTGATATTTGGGACGCTGAATTTTTTGTCGAGCCGACAGCAGCAATGGGTTTTGATATCTGGAATTGGTCTCCTGGATCGGACGATACTCCAGTAGATACTGGGATCAAGTCTCTTGAAGGGTTCAATTCTGGTGATGCAGCCGTCGATTGGTTTGTTGAAGGTGCGCCAGATGGTTTAGACATATATAAAATTAATGATGGAACGAGTGATAGGTGGGTTGCGTACGACAGTGAAGCAGGTTGGGTCGTCGAGGAAGTTGAAGAAGGTTCATCTTCTGGAGTCTGGAAGGTTCACTACTTCGGTGTGGCTGAGGGCACGATCTTTGAAGAAAATATGGATGACATTTGGGGCTGGGAACCGGTGCCTGATGTGGATGTTCCTATCGAAACTGGCGTCAGCGTAGCTTATGACGATGGCTTCACCGATACAAATATGACTTTTGATATCTACACGCTTTCGGGTGGCGAAACTGTAGCATATTTTTACGACGAAGTAGGAGGTTATGGTTGGGTTCAAGATGTAGTCGTTCGAAATGACGCCGATGATGGTTGGGTTTTTAAACCGTTTATGGCTTTTGATGAGGCCGATCACGCCGATCACGGAATTTGGGACTTTCAGCCTGGCGCGGAAACCGCAATAGCAACAGTTACGTCTTTGAGCTACCCTGCAAATTGGGGTGGAGGAACGGTTGAAGGCAGTTTTTCAATATATCAGATCGATACAGAGACATTTGTTGCTTATGATGATGATTATGGAAACGTTTTTGATAAAGTAGCCGGATCAGGTAGCTCTTGGGAGATCGTAGACAGTGCGGCAACCATGGCATCGGCATATACCCCTACTAATTCAGGGATGACCGGGAAGGTCCATGATAGCTGGATTGAAGGCGGTTTGGGTAACGACACAATTCTAGCGGGTCAGGGTCAAGACAATATTACCGGCGGGGCTGGAGATGATTTTATCGATGGTGGCTCTGAAAGTGATTTCCTTGCACAATTCGTGTCAGCCACTGCAGAAGCAATTGACTTGTCCTTAACCGACCCTGATACAGGCAGGTCAAAAAAATATGATATTTTCCAAGATGATGAAGGCACTTATTGGGCTTGGGATGGTAAAGAGACAGATCCGTCTTACTTCAAAGTAGTTCCGCAAGATGGGACATATGTGCAACCCCAAGAGACAATTGATGACTCATTTTATAATGATCGGTGGGCATCTTACGATCGAGCGCATTTTTCAGGCGATCAAATCAGATACGACATTTCAGAGGTTTATCTAAAACTCGCTGCAGGGCGGCCTGACTTAACAGCGCAAGGCGATTATCAAGAGCTTTCATCCTCTGCTTACAGTGCGTTGTCTGCTTCGGAAAAAACCTCTTATGGACGTGTTGTTAAGGTTGTGGATTTGTTGCCAGCAGTAGCGGGTGGTGATGGAACAGACTATCTGATCAATGTTGAAGAAGCTCAGTTTGCTGATGGGCACGAGCAACTTGAGGTGGATAGTTGGTTTTGGTCGAATTCAAATCCAATTTGGGTGCAAGACTGGTCGTGGACAGACGGTTGGGATGCGTCTTCCGAAACAGTTGCGGCAAACGGCAGCAATGTGACTTCCTACTTGGACGCATGGGGCCAGGTCCAAAATTATTCTGGATCTGGAAATAATTACAAAGTGTACGAGTATGACGGGTCCCAATCATCTGTCTCGTCGAATAGTGAAATTAAGGCACTAGTGGATGAATGGACGGATACTTGGGGTAGTGGCGCTTATATCCGAGATTTCGTGACTTGGAACGGCTCGCAATGGGTCCAGGCGTCGGAAACAACTTACGATGGTACGTATCGTGGAACGATCAAAGACGATGTCATAAAATCGCTTGTTCAAGAGCAAAGAGACGAAATTTTTGGCAAAGGCGGTGACGATCTAATTGTTGCAGGCGCGAGTTTTGACAAAATTAAAGGTGGCAAGGGTGATGACACGATTTGGGGTGGAGCTAACGGGTCTGATAGTTCATATGAGTTCACCGGAGATCTAGCCTTTTATACGGGCACAGCCAATCGCTATGAGGTAATACAAAACGTTTATGTTAAGGCTGATACTCCAACTGCAAGTTCAGGCACTGGCGTTGTAGAGAGAAACGCGGACGGCAAGGTCATCCTTTACGCTGACGAAGTTTTATCAATGAATTCGAAGGGCGTAGTAGCCGCAGACGCTGCTGTAACCGGCATCTCCTCCGATACTGACTATCACAAGGCAATCGTAGTAATTGACAGTTTGGCCGATAATGCAGGCGGCGAGGGTGTAGATATTTTGATTGGCCTTGAAGGGTTGGTTTTTGGTCATACCAGCACTGGCGATCACGGCTGGCTTCCCTCGGCTTGGCAACAAGGA
>Ga0181562_10002961_pt1 | contig 12594 bp, 12 predicted proteins | sample 011ome_26_FD_139344 | JGI IMG/M metagenome (GOLD analysis project Ga0181562, IMG submission 139344) | Coastal salt marsh microbial communities from the Groves Creek Marsh, Skidaway Island, Georgia - 011511BT metaG (megahit assembly) | ecosystem: Environmental > Aquatic > Marine > Intertidal...
ATGGAAAATTGAAGAACAATATAAAAAAAATAAAAAAAATAAAAATGAAGTTCCAATAGTAGAATTTAGAAAAGAGTGCAGATCGTTTGCTGAAAAATGGATTGAGATACACAAAACTCAATTCAAAAGATTAGGTGTAGTTGGAGATTGGGATAATTATTATTCAACAATGAGCTTTAATGCAGAGGCACAAATCGTCAGAGAGCTTGGAAAGTTTTTAAAAGAAGGCAGTTTATACAAGGGTTTTAAACCAGTACTATGGTCCACTGTTGAAAAAACTGCACTTGCAGATGCTGAAGTAGAATATCAAGACCACAAGTCAGACACAATTTATGCAGCATTCACTGTTGTATCATCAAATCTAAAAGAGCTTGTTGGTAATGATATAATCATTTGGACAACAACACCATGGACTATACCAGCTAATAAAGCTTTGGCTTACAATGAAAGTTTAGATTATTCAGTGATTGAAATTGAAGAAGGTGTTTTTAAGGATAAGAAAATTATAGTTGCTTCAGCTTTATTAGATAGTGTTTTAAAGGATTGCAACATTTCAAATTTTAAAAAAATAATAGAATTTAAAGGTAAAGAATTAAAAGATACAATTTGTAATCATCCATTTTTAGACTTGGGTTATGATTATGAAATTCCAATGCTTGAAGCAAGATTTGTTACAACTGAACAAGGGACTGGTATAGTGCATTGTGCACCAAGTCATGGGCCTGATGATTTTAATCTTTGTTTAAATAACGGTATTAAAGCAATCGAGACAGTAGATGGTGATGGTAAATATACAAAAAATGTACCATTATTTGAAGGTCTTCACATTTTTAAATCCAATCCAATTGTAATTGAAAAACTAAAAGATCAAAAAAAACTTTTAGCTAATGGTGAACTTACACATTCTTATCCTCACTCATGGAGATCTAAAGCGCCATTAGTTCATAGAGCAACACCTCAATGGTTTATCTCAATGGATAGCCATCACTTACGTGATAAAGCCCTTAAAGCTATTGATGAGACTAGTTTTTATCCCTCAAAAGGAAAAGAAAGATTAAAAGCAATGATTGAAACAAGACCAGATTGGTGTGTTTCTAGACAAAGAGTTTGGGGTGTTCCTCTTCCAATTTTTATAAACAAAAAAACTAAAGAGATTTTAGTAGATGATGAAGTAAATGAAAACATTGCTAAAATTTATGAAAAAGAAGGCTCTGATTGTTGGTTCTCTGATAATCCGCAAAGATTTTTAGGAGCGAAATATAAATCAGAGGATTATGAAAAAATGAGTGATATCGTAGAAGTTTGGTTTGATAGTGGCTCAACACATTCTTTCGTTTTAGAGAAAAGAGAAGATTTAAAGTGGCCAGCCTCAATGTATCTTGAGGGTTCAGATCAACATAGGGGGTGGTTTCACTCTTCATTACTAGAATCCTGCGGAACAAGAGGAAGGGCACCATTTGAGTCGATACTATCTCACGGCTTTGTTGTTGATGGCAAAGGGTTAAAAATGTCAAAGTCTGTTGGAAATGTTATTGCACCTGAGGATATTTTAAAAAAATATGGAGCTGATATTTTGAGAATTTGGGTTGCGTCATCTAATTATGCGGAAGATTTAAGAATTGACTACTCAATTTTAGATCAACATTCAGACTCTTATAGAAAAATCAGAAATACTTTTAGATATTTGTTGGGAAACATTAATGATGATCTTGTAGATATTGATCTAGAAAAGCTGGATCTTGCAAAACTACCAGAGCTTGAGCAGTTAATATTGCACAGAATATACAATTTAGATAAAAAATTTCATCAATATTTTAAAAATTATAATTTCCACAATTTATATAAAGAGCTTTTAAATTTTTGTACAGTAGATTTATCTTCTTTCTATTTTGATATTAGGAAAGATGTTTTATATTGTGATCCAATTACTTCTCAAAAAAGACGTTCAACAATTATAGTACTCAATATAATTTTGAATTCTTTACTCAAATGGTTTGCACCTATTTTATCTTTTACTACAGAAGAAATTTATCAATTAATTAAAAAAGAAAAAAGTATTCATTTAGAAAAGTTTATAATTTATCCAGCAAAATTTAATAATGTAAGTTTAAGTTCTAAATGGAATAAAATTTTAGAAATAAGAGAGAAGTGCAATATAAGCATTGAAGAAAAAAGAACCTCTAAAGAAATTGGTTCTAGTCTTGAAGCTGAACTTGAAATTTTTTTAAATAATGATTTGAAAGTTGTTTTTGAAGATATTGATTTAGCCGAAATTTGCATCACATCAAATGCAATCATTAATTTCAATGAAAATGAAAATATAATAATTCAAACAAGAAAAGCTCAAGGAATAAAATGCCCTGTATGTTGGAAAATTAACCCTTCTAGGTGTTTAAGACATTCATAAAATTGATGGTTAGGTCATTATTTAAAAAGTTAAATAACTATATATTAATTATTTTATCTATTTTTATCTTAGATAGAATTTCAAAGTACTATGTAATAGCACTTAATAATCAGATGTTAGAAAATGATACCTTATATTCAACAAATTTTTTAAATATTCATTTAATTTGGAATAGCGGAGTAGCTTTTGGTTTGTTCTCATTTAAAGAAGATTTTTATTATAATTTTATTACTATGATTATAGTTGTTGTAATAATACTAATTGGGAATCTTATAAGAAAATCGAAAAAATTAGACGGATACTTCTATTCAATGATAGTAGGTGGAGCAATTGGAAACCTCTTTGACAGAATAGTATATAATGCCGTCCCTGATTTTATAGATCTTCATTATAACAGTTTTCATTGGTTTATATTTAATGTAGCAGATATATTTATAACATTTGGTATAATTTGCTTGATATATTTTGATGTTTTTAGAAATAAAAAAAATGATTAACAGAATTAAATTTTATCTAATCCTTACTTTAACTCTATTTATCCAATCTGGATGTCAGTCCTTAAAAGATGGTTTGGAGGGAAATAAAAGATCTAAAAGTGCTGAGGAGTTTTTAATTGAAAAAAAAAACCCCTTAGTCCTTCCACCAGATTTTTCAAAATTACCAGTTCCTAAAAAAACAGAAATTGAAAAGGAGCAAAATAGTTTTGATTTACAAAAAATTTTAACAGATCAAGATAATGGCGAAATATTAGAATCAGATGATGAAAATAATTCACTAGAAAAGTCAATTATTGAAAAAATTAAAAACGAAGAATGATTACAAAAAATGTAGAAATTGAAATATTTAAAATTAAAAAAAAAAATAAATCGGTTAAAAAAAACTTGCAACTTTTGTTAACTAAGAATAATGAAATTTTTTCCTCATTATCAAATAAATATATAGATAAATTTAAAATAAAAAAAATAAGAAAGTTAATTGAAAGAAGAAATGTTAAACTGATAGGAATGGGTGGCTCAATATTAGGAGCAAAAGCAATATATTCATTTTTAGAAAAAAAGGTAAAAAAAAAATTTTTATTTTTAGATAATTTAAGAAATTTAGATAATCAAAATTTAAAAAGACAAAATTTTAATGCTAATATAATTATTTCTAAATCAGGCAACACGTTAGAAACAATTATCAACACTCATAGTTTATTAAAAAAAAAAGATAGAAATATTTTTATTACAGAAAATAATAATAATAATTATTTAAGAACTCTTGCATATAATTTAAAATCAGAAATAGTAGATCATAACAATTATATTGGTGGTAGGTATTCTGTTTTGTCTGAAGTCGGCATGTTGCCTGCAGAATTAATGGGATTTAAATCTAAAAATTTTAGACAATTCAATAATCTAATAAGAAATAAAAAATTTCTTGATACATTGATTTCAAATGTGGAAACCATTTTGTTTTTTGTAAAAAATAATAAGAATAATTCGATTATTATAAATTATGACGAATCTCTTAATAGTTTTTTTGAATGGTATCAGCAGCTTGTAGCTGAGAGCCTAGGAAAAAAAAATACAGGAATACTTCCTATAATTTCTAATATGCCAAAAGATAATCATAGTTTAATGCAATTGTATCTTGATGGTACAAAAAATAATTTTTATTCAATTTTTATTAGCCAAGAAAAGATAAAAAAAGATTTTAAAAAATTAAATTTTTTACATCCGTATAAATATTTAAAAAAATACGATATAAATAAAGTTTTAGAAGTAAAAAAAAAAGCTACCGAAAATGTTTTTCGAAAAAAAAAGATCCCTTTTAGAAGTTTCTTATTAAAAGAGAGAAACGAAAAAACTATGGGTGAGTTATTTTGTTATTTTATTTTAGAAACTATTCTCATTGGCAAATGTTTAGGTGTAAACCCTTATGATCAGCCATCAGTTGAACTTATAAAAAATGAGACAAAAAAATATTTTATTTAAAATTACCAAAAATAATTTTAGATAAACCATATTTTTTTTTTTCTAATAAATTAAAATTTTTTTTTAATTTATCATTTGTTTTGATATTTCTATGGAATATTAAAATTCCGTCTTTTTTTAAAATTTTAGCATTAAAAATTTTATCAATGATGTTTGAAAAATTTTCATCTTTGAAAGGAGGGTCTAAAAAAATTATATCAAACTTTGAATCAAATTTTTGTAGATCAAGTTTGGAGTAAATATCATTTTCTAAAACAGTTGATTTTTCACCAACTCCTAAATTTTTAATATTCTTTTTTAAGATGGTTAATGCTTCTGAATAATTTTCTACAAAAATTACCTTAAGCGAACCCCTCGAAATAGCCTCTAAACCAAAAGAGCCAATTCCTGAATATAAATCTAAAATTATTGAATTATTAATTTCAATATCGAATTTATTAGAATGTTTTATGATATTAAATATAGACTCTTTAACCATGTCTTTTAATGGTCTTGTTATTTTATTTTTTGGCTCAAGAATTTTTTTTCCTTTTAAATAACCAGATATAATTCTCATTTATTTATCAATTACTTTGTAGCCGATATCTTTTCTATAGTGACCCTCATCCCAATTTAAAATTTTTAAATTTTTTAATATTTTATCTCTCGCAGTTTTCAGATCTTTTGAGATTGATACAAAGTTTAATACTCTTCCACCATTAGATTTTATTTTATTACCTGTTTTTTTTGTGCCAGCGTGGAAACAAAAATTTTTTGAGTTTAAGTTTAATAAATCTAAATTATTAATAATGATATTTTTTTTAAATTTTTCCGGATAACCTTTTGCGCATAACACAATGCAAATGCTATTGTCATTATGCCATTCAATAGTCTGCTTTTTTAACTTATTGCTTACACAACTCATAATTATTTCTAAAAGATCTGTTTTTAATTTTGGTAATATTGTTTGACATTCTGGATCTCCCATTCTTACATTATACTCGATAAGATATGGCTCATTGTCTACAATCATAAGACCTGCATATAAAAAACCTTGATAGGTTATATTTCTATCTTTGAGTGCTCTTAATGTTGGATTAATAATCTTATCTAAGATTTTTTGATCAAGCTCATCATTGATTAGTCTAGATGGAGAATAGGCACCCATTCCTCCTGTATTTGTGCCTTTGTCATTTTCAAAAACTCTTTTATGATCTTGTGCTGTTTCAAATCTTTTAACTGTTTTTCCATCAGTAATTATAAAATAACTCATTTCTTCACCATGTAAAAATTCCTCGATTAAAACTTTTTCTGCTTTTCCAAATTTTCCCTTAAAAATCTCTTTTATAGAGTTGGTAGCCAATGTTTCAGTTTCACAAATATAAACGCCCTTTCCCGCAGCTAATCCATCAGCTTTAATAACAATAGGATATTTACTTTTTTTGAGATATTTTTTAGCGCTAGATAAATTTTTGAAAATTCCAAATTTAGCTGTTGGAATTTTATATTCTTTGCAAATTTCTTTAGTAAATATTTTTGACCCTTCAAGTTGTGATGCTTTTACATTTGGCCCAAAAATTTTAATGTTAACATTTTTTAGATAATCAACCAAACCATATACCAAAGGTTTTTCAGGACCAATTATTAATAAATTAACGTTATTTTTAGCAACAAATGTTTTTATTTGCTCAAAATTATCTACATCAATATCGATGTTGGTTGCTATTTGATCGGTACCAGCATTTCCAGGAATACAATAAATTTTATCAATCTTATTTGATTTTTTTATATAAGAGCAGATCGCATGCTCTCTACCTCCACTTCCAATTATAGCAACATTCATATATTGTTATATAAACTAAATATGTTTAAAAAATTAGCAAAATTAAAATATTTACCAAATAATTTTGAAATTATAGAAAATGGCGACCATGTAATTTGCGCAATTTCAAAAAAAAAAATATCATTAGAAAATCTACAATATTGGAATGTTGAGCTTCAGGAGGCATACTTTTCTTATGTGGAGGCAGCAATTAAGAGAGAAAATAATTAGGTTATTTCCATCGATTATGTGTCCAAATCCATTTTGTTGGGTTCATTAGGATCATTTTTTCAAGTTGTTTATTAAGATTTTCTGTAATTGATAAAATACTATCGTCATCTTTGAATTTTATAGGTTTAAAAACTCTTAAAATAAAATTCATACCATCTGTTCTTTCAATATATATTGGAACGACTCTACAGTTGAATTTTTTGACAAATTGTGCTGGTATAGTTGTGGTGTAAGCAACAGTATTGAAGAATTTAGCCTTTATACCCTCGCTTACTCTTTGATCAATCATGAGAGCTACTGATGTGCCATTATTAAAAAGTTTTATTAAACTTCTTATACTTGATCTCCCCTTTTTAATCTGATTTTTACAAATGAAATTTTTTCTAATTTTTTCCATTTTGGGATTTAAAAAATAATTATTTAAGGGCCTATAAATTGCAGCTAATTCCACCCCGTATTTTTCAATAGTCATTGCCATTAATTCAAAATTATCAAAATGACCAGATATAAATATAACTTTTTCTTTATTAATTTTAATTTCATTCAAAGTTTCTTCGCCTATAATTTTCAAATTCTTATTAATTTTATTTTTTCTAAAGTTTTTTAAGAATGGATATTCTGATAGTATCTGTCCATAATAACTCCACATTTCTTTTATATTACTTTTTAATTCTTTATCTGTTATATTAGGAAATACTTTTCGAAAATTATCTTCTATAATTTTTTTTGATTTAAAAAAAGGCCCTAGAAATCTAAATATTTTTTTTGAAATGAATGAAGATAACTTTTTTCCTAAAATTTTATAAATGAAAAAAAAAATAGAGATAATTAAAAACTCTATTAAATATCTAAAATTATAAATTAATCTCATTTAATAGTTTTTCAAGTTTTGCAATATTGCTAATTTTTAATTTTACTTTTATTGATTTAATTTTATCATTGAATGTCTCCGGTAGACGAAGATAATCTTTTTCTGTAGTTATAATGTCTGATTGATTGGCTTTACTTAAACTTATAATTTTATTTAAATCTTTTTCACTATAATCGTAATGATCAGGAAATTCAAAATCTTTAATAATATCAAAATTATTTTTTTTAAGCATATCAATAAATGTATGATGATTGCCGATACCAGAAAATGCAATATATTTTTTATTCGTAAATTCCCCTAAATTTTGAGGAACATACGATGCATTAAATACATTTAGATTTTGAAAATTAGATAAAGTCTTATCTTTTATTTCTTCATCATTGCCAATTAAAAAAATATTTTTATATTTTTGAATATTTCTTAGATCTTCTCGTAAAGGTCCTGCAGGAATTACTCTTCCATTACCAAATAAATTTTTTTTATTAAAACAAACAAATTTTAAATCATAATCTATGGTTTTGTCTTGAAGACCGTCATCAAATAAAGCTATTTGGTATCCTTTGTTTAAAGCAATTTTGAGTGCATTTAATCTTGACTTTTCAATAATTAAATCACCATGTTTTTTTAGAAGTTTTTGTTCGTCTTTTTGATCCTTATAATCTTTTTTTATAAAGCAACTTCTTATTTTTTTTTTATCTAAAATTTTTTTTAGTTCAATTACTAAACTTGTTTTACCAGTTCCACCCACATAGATGTTTCCAACACAAATAGTAGTTATTTCTTTTATTTTAAATCCTTTATTTTTTGAGGATGAGAGAAAACTTGCTAGAATAGATAATGGGTAAAGTAAATCTGATAAAAGCGTAGTTTGTTTATAGTCCCAAAATTTAGGTTTTTTTAATTTCATTATTTAAAAAATATTTTATTTCTGACAAACTATTATCTAAGATAGATCTTCCTAATTTATCTAAATTTATTTTTTTACTTTTATTCTTTAAAAGCTTACTAGCAGTACTTGTTAGTTGCTTTAAGTTTTTAATTTTATATGAGATTTTATTTTTTTCTAAAAATTGATAAATTTCTTTGAAGTTACCCACATTTGGCCCATGAATTACCCTTAAATGATAGTGTGCGGGTTCTATTGGATTTTGTCCACCATGTTTAATAATTGAGCCTCCCATGAATACTAAATTAGCATATTTTAAAAATTTTTTAGTTTCTCCGTAAGTGTTAACTACATAGACATCAGTATCACTATCAAGATTATTTTTAGAGTTGTGGAGGAATGTATTTAAACCTAAACTCTTTAATTCCATAATAATTTCTTTTACTCTTTGTGTATGTCTTGGAATTATAATAGTTAAAATATTCTTGATTTTTTTCTTTAGTAATAAATGTGAGCTAGCAATTAATTTTTCTTCTGATTTATGGGTGCTTGAAGCAACAAAAATAACTCTTTTTTTAAATTTTTTTAATAAAGATTTATTTAAATTTAAATTTTTATCTTTTGTATTTTTTATAAATTTTAAATTTCCTATAATTTCAATATTCTTAACTTTTAATTCTTTGAGAAAGTTATAAGTTTCATTATTTTGAGGATAAGCTTTACTAATATAACTAAAAGTTTTTAAAGCAAATTTTTCAAATAATTTCCATTTACTAAAAGATTTTTTTGTTATTCTTGCATTCATTAATAGAAGTGGAATTGATTGATTATTTAATTCTTTAAACATATTAGGCCAAATTTCTGAGTCTATAAAAATAGCTACTTTTGGTTTCCAGTAGTTCAAAAATCTTTTGCAAAAAATAAAATTATCAATTGGAAAAAATTGATGTTCAGTTTTTCTAAATTTATAATTTTTAAATAATTTTGAAGAACTAACAGTTGTAGTGGTAATTAATATCTTATTAATTTTTTTATTTTTTTCAAGTTCATAAATTAGCGGCACTATACTTAAGAACTCACCTATGCTGGCTGCATGAAACCAAAGTATATTATTCTTTAAATTACTGTTTTTTTTCAAAAAAAACTTTTCACTAAGCCTTTTTGGATCTTCTTTACCCTTTAGGAGTCTAATAATAAGAATTATTGGAGATAAAATAATTACGATAAGAACAAATAATTGATATAAAAAAAACATTATCCTTTTTTAATTTGTTTTTCATAAAAATTTTTATATTCAGCAGAATTTTTTAACAATTCTTCGTGTCTACCCGATGCAATTATATTTCCATTATCTACTACAAATATATTATTTGCATTTAATATAGTTGATAACCTATGAGCTATTACAATTGTTGTTTTATTTTTTGTTAAAATGTCAATTGCATTTTGAATTTCTTTTTCAGTTTCAGAGTCTAGCGAAGATGTGGCTTCATCTAAAAGAATAATTGAACTTTTTTTTAATAATGCTCTTGCAATTGATAGTCTTTGTTTTTCACCCCCTGATAATCTAACACCATTTTCCCCAACTATTGTTTGATATTTATTAGGAAGTTCATTTATAAATTTTTCACAATATGAGAGTTTTGCTGCATTTTCAATTTCTTCATTTGTTGCGTTTAAGTTTGCATAAGCAATGTTATTTCTAATGGTGTCATCAAACAAAGTTGTATCTTGACTGACTAAAGAAATTTCTTTTCTTAGTGACTGAATTTTACATTTGTAGATGGACTGGTTGTCAATTAGAATATCCCCTGAGTCAGCATTATAAAATCTTGGAATTAAATTTAAAATTGTCGATTTGCCAGAACCACTATGTCCAACAAGTGCTGACATTTTCCCTCCGTTCATTTCTATATTAATACTTTTTAGTACTTTTTCATTTTCCTCCTCGTAGCTAAAAACAATATCTTTAAATTTTATCGTACCTTTATCGATCTTTAGATCTTTTGCATTTACACTATTTTGAATTTCATTTTTTTGATCAATAATTGGAAGTATTCTTCGAGCAGCAGATAAACCTTGATTTGCAGCCATATTTATTCCTGCAAGCGATCTTACTGGCTGGTAAGCAAGCATCATAGCAGCTAAAAAAGAAAAGAAGTTATTAATATCTATTTCATTATTGATAATTAATTTACCAGAATAAAATATAAGAATTGCGATCATTATACCGGTCAATGTTTCCATTATAGGTGAAACTCGCACATAAACAGTTTTTATCTTTGCTATTTTGTTTTTTAGATTTTCTAAGTGATTAAAAGATCTGCTAGTTTCAAAATCCTCTTTTTGGAATATTTTAATCAATTTATGATTCTTAAATAATTCGATTAAGTAAGAGTTTAAAAAACCAGATTTTTCTTGAGCCTCTGTGGTAACTTTTCCAACTCTTTTACCTAGTGATTTCGCAGCAGTGCTTGCTAAAGGTATCATTATTATAGAAATTAAAGACAACTTCCAATTCTGATAAAACATTACAATTAAAAGCCCAAAAAGAGTTAAGCTATCTTTAAATAAGGCTAATATTGCTTCACTTAAAAGATTAGTTATATGAGTAACATCATATGTTAAATTAGAAATAAACTTACCAGAGTGTTTTTTGTCGATTAATTTTGTATCTGCTCTAATTAAAGATGAAATCATATCAAATTGTAGTAATTTTTTAATTTCTTCTCCTACAATTATCATATTGGCTTTAGCCAAATATAAAGAAATACCTTTCACTGAAAATGCAATTATTATAAAAATCGGAATTAAAAAAATTAGTGTTTGATCTTTATCAATAAAAATTTTTTTTATTGCAGGATCTAGCAACCAAGCTATTGAGGAGGTGCTTGCAGCCACTAATATTGAAAAGAAAATTGATAAAACAATCTTATTTAAAAATTTCTTAGAATAATCTTTATATAGTCTTTTAATAATATCTTTAGATTGTATCATTTAAAGTTTACCTAAAAAAATTGATCCAAAAACTATAAATCCCAGCAAATTATTACTTTTAAAAGTTTTAAAACAAGCTTCTGTATTTTTAGAATCAAACCTTTTTACTTGATAGAAAATTAAGTGAAATGTAATAACCACTAGCAATAGATAATAAATTTTATTTAGGTCTCCTAAAAACCCTGTAATTATAAGTGAAATTATAAATATTAAGTAACATATGCCTACAAATAAATTTGGAATTTTTTTAAATTTAATAGATGTTGATTTTACTCCTATAATTTCGTCATCGGTAATATCTTGGAATCCATATATGGTGTCGTATCCCAGTGTCCAAAATATGGCCCCAAAATACAATATTATTGATAAATATAAATAATCATTATTTATTGCAGTCCAACCTAAAATTATCCCATAATTGAATGTGATACCCAAAAAAAGTTGAGGCCAATAAGTTAGTCTTTTCATTAATGGATATGTAAAAGCTAATGGCATTGAACAAATTGCCAAGATTATAGTGAACGTATTAAAATTTAGCAAAACAATAAAAGCTAATAAGCACAAAATTACAGAATAAATTATGGCTAAATGAATTGATACTTTACCTGATGCTATTGGTCTGTTTTTAGTTCTTTCAACTTTTTTATCAAACTTTTTATCAAAAATATCATTTACAATACATCCGGCCGATCTCATTAAAACAGAACCACTTAAGAATAAAAGTAGATAAAAAAAATAGTCATCTAGTTTTTTATTGAAATCATAGCCTAATGTTAGACCCCAAGCGCAAGGCCAAAAAAGTAACATGTAACCAATTGGTTTTTTTAATCTTGTAAGTTCAATGAAAACTTTAATTTGATCCATAAAATTCTGTTGTAAATAACAAACAGAAGATTGATAATCAAACTGATTCGTATGAATATAGATTATACTGTAACAGCCTTAATGTTTCCTGCAATTCCTTTATTAATGAGCGTTTATAGCAACAGATTTCACTCTTTGAGTATTTTGATTAGACAACTTCATGATGAGCATGTTTATGAAAAACACATTCCGCCTGAATGGAAAAAGCAATTTATAAATTTAAGTGGACGAATAACTTTATTAAGATGGACTATTCTTTTTGCATCTTTTGGTTTTCTTTTTAATATGCTTACAGTTTTTGCTCTTTACTTAGACGAACTGTTTATAGCCAGAATGATTTTCGGATCTTGTTGCTTATCCATGATCATATCTATTTTGTTCTTTATAAGAGAGATACACATATCAACTAACGCACTTAAACTTCACATGTCTGATATGGATGTTGATGTTTCTTAAGGGAGTATGACTGCAGGTCCAGTTAGTTTTCTTGCCTCAAGATCTTCATGTGCTTTTTGAGCTTCATCAAGAGAATATTTTTTTGAAATTTCAACTTTAAATTTA
>Ga0181562_10002963_pt1 | contig 12589 bp, 10 predicted proteins | sample 011ome_26_FD_139344 | JGI IMG/M metagenome (GOLD analysis project Ga0181562, IMG submission 139344) | Coastal salt marsh microbial communities from the Groves Creek Marsh, Skidaway Island, Georgia - 011511BT metaG (megahit assembly) | ecosystem: Environmental > Aquatic > Marine > Intertidal...
CATGGTGAGGACCGCCATGTCGTCGATGTCGGTCAGCGTCTTGATGATCGCGCCCGCGGCACCGTAATCGAATGCCTGTTTCATCAGGTCGGGGCTGTTCGTCGTTTCCAGCGATGCGATGACTACCGGGTTTTTGAACGGAACGCCGCAGAAATCCACTTTCATATCGGCCATGTCTTATTCTCCTCTTTATCGGGCTATCGGTGTCGCAAAGACGGCGAATTCGCCCCCTGTGTAGCTGTATACTGCCGCCAAACCGCAGCAATTTCCAGTCATTATATGTAGTATACTACGTAATATCAGCGGTCTTTCCACGCTTTCTAAATGGCAGCCATCATAGATCCACGCAGTGCCGCCGTCGCTTCCGAATCGACGCTCTTGCCGTCCGCCGCCGCAACGACGCCATAGACGTCGCGCATGGTCGCCTCGGAGATAATCTCGTCCCGCCAGTCGCGCAGGACCTTTGCCGGGTCGCGTTCCAGCGCCGGGCCGTATCCGCCGCCGCCGGGCGACTGGGTGACGAAGCGCACGTTCTCCGTCCGCCGCAGCCCGTATTTGGGCGCATCCTCGGTCTCGCCATTGCCGTGACGCAGATGCATCCTGCCCGGTGCACCGGCCCCGCCGCCATTGATGCCGTAGCCGGTTTCGTAGTTCAGCCCTTCGCCGCGGAAGGAATGGGTCGCGGGTGTCAGGATATCGACCTCGTAATCGCAGCCGCTGCCGCCCCGGTACTTGCCGGCGCCCGCCGCGTCGATGCGGAATTCCTGACGGTGGAACATAACCGGGTAAAGCTGTTCGTAGACTTCGACATTGGGCATGGTGAGACCGCCGAGAGTGCAGACATGGCCGATCTGGTTGAAGCCGTCGCGGCCGTCGACCGCGCCGGAACCGGCCGCCGCCGCCCCGTGATAAAACACGTATGGCTGTCCGCCCGCTTCGCTGCCGACCGAAATGCCGAAGACGTTCTTCGCCCAGCCCGCGCAGCCGCGCACCGGGTCGGCCTGGGCCAGCGCTTTCCACACCGCATGAATGATTTCATGGGCGAAGAACACCGTGCACATGGTCGTCGGCGCGCCTTCGCGCGCGTTCACGATCGTGCCCTCTGGGGCAATGACATCGACGCAGCGGAACGCCCCTTCGTTATGGGGAAGATGCGGATCGAGGAACGATGCAAGCGCCGTGAAGATCGCCGAATAGGTATTGCCGAGCGACGAGTTCTTGAAGCCGCGAATCTGCGGATCGGTGCCGGTGAAATCGACGGTCATCCGGTCGCCGTCAATGGTCAGCTTGACCCGGACGGTGACGTCCCGGGTTTCGAAACAGTCGTTGTCGGAGCGATCCTCGGCCACATAGACGCCGTCGGCGAGCTTGGCGATTTCCGTGCGGACCGACCGGTCGGCATGATCGAGCACGCCGGTGAAATAGCCCATCGCCTTATCGACGCCGAGTTCCTCGACAAGCGCGGCCACGCGTTCCATGCCGATGCGGGTGGAGCCGAGCATGGCGCGCAGATCGCCATCCTGCAGATGCGGCGTGCGCGTATTCAGCATCAGCATCTTCCACAGGTCCGTCCGGACCTTCCCGGCCTCGACCAGTTTGAGAACCGGCAGGCGCACGCCTTCGGACCAGGCATCTGTGGCGACCGGGTTATAGGCCCCGGCGGCCCCGCCGCCGATATCGGACTGGTGCGCGCGGTTGCAGGTCAGGCCGACCATCTGGCCGTCGACGAAGACGGGCCGTGCGATCACCCAGTCGGGCAGATGGTTGCCGCCCGCTTCCCACGGATCGTTCAGCAGGTAGACATCGCCCTCGGCCAGCTCGTCGCCGAAATCGCGCAGGATGGCGCGCACGCCGAACCCGCCGCTGCCGGTATGGATCGGGATGCCATCGGCCTGGCTGACGACTTCGCCGGTCGGCCCGGCGATGAAGCAGGAGAAATCATGGGCCTGGCTGAAAATCGGGCTGCGCGCGGTGCGCACCATCACCCAGCCCATCTGGTGGGAGATATGATCGAGACGGTTCTGCGTGAGGGCAAGGATGACCGGATCGAGAGCCCTGGTTTCTGAAGCTTGCGCCATCGGATCAGTCCTCCGTCTCGAAGTTGATGATGTAGTTGTTCAGCGCGTCGATCGAAACGAGGTCGCCCGGTCCAACCAGGATGGTCGTCGTCGCTTCCTCGATAATCGCGGGGCCGGCGAAGGTCTGGCCATGGTGCAGATCGGCGCCGCGATAGACCGGGGTGTCGAGGAATTCGCGCACCGATTCCGCGTAGACAGGCCGGGTCTCTATCGGCTCGACCGCGTTGTCCACGGGCTCGTATGTCGGGTCCTGCAACGGCGGCAGCTTGCCGATGCCGACGACGCGGAGCTTGGCGACGTTGATCCGGCTTTCCGGGTTGGTGTGGCCGAACTGGCGATCGTATTCGCGTTCGAAGGCGGCCCGGATTTCGTCGGGCGTCGCGTCCGGTGCGAGCGCGACGCGCACGTCCCATTGCTGGCCCTCGTAATGCAGGTCGAGCTCGTAGCCGAAGGTCGTATCGTCCTTCGAGAAACCTTCGCCGCCGAGAGCCTCAAGCGCCTGCGCTTCCAGTTGCGCGTAGCCGTCGGCAATGGCCGGGATGGCATCGGCGCCCAGTTCGCGCATCACGACATGGACGAAATCGCGGCGCACGTCGGCGTGCTGCATGCCGATCGCGCAGAACGCGCCGGCCTGGCGCGGAATATAGACCGCCCGTGCGCCGAGCTTGCGCCCGACGCTGGCGCCGTGCATCGGCCCGGCGCCGCCGCAGGCGATCAGCATGAACCGGCCCGGATTGTAGCCGCGCTGGATGCTGATGCGTTCGACCGCATGCAGCAGGTTCTGTTCGACAATGCGGATCAGCCCCGCCGCCGCATCGGTGCGCGAGATTCCCAGCGGATTGGCGATTTCGGTATCGATGGCTTTTTCCGCCGCCGCCAGGTCGAGCGAGACGGAGCCCCCCGCATAGGGTCCGGGCCGCATGCGGCCCAGCACCAGATGGGCATCGGTCACCGTCGGGCGCGTACCGCCATGGCCATAGGCCGCCGGCCCGGGCCGCGCGCCGGCGCCTTCGGGCCCGGCATACATCAGGCCCGCCGCATCGATGCCCGCGATGGTGCCGCCGCCCGCGCCGACGGTATGAATATCGACCGACGGGGTGACGAGATCGTAATCGTTGACCGAGAGCGAATCCGTGATCGCGACGCGGCCTTCATGCATCAGCATCACGTCGCAGCTGGTGCCGCCGATTTCCATGCTGACGAGGTTGTCTTCGCCGATCCCGGCGGCGAGATGCTGCATCGCGCCGACACCTGCGGACGGGCCGGACAGCAGCAGGTTCACCGGCTGGCGGATAAGCTGGTCGAGCGAGGCGGCCCCGCCGTTCGATTGCAGCATCAAAAGCTTGGTCTTCAGCCCCATGTCGATCAGCTTCTGCTGCAGCGCCGTGAGGTAGGACGCGACCCGCGGCATGACATAGGCGTTCACCGCCGTGGTCGACGTGCGTTCGTATTCGCCCATTACCGGCACGATGTCGGACGACACGGAAATCCATTCGCAGATATTCTCTTCGCGCAGGATGTCGGCGACCGCGTCTTCATGGGCCGGATTGACGAAACTGTTGATCAGGCTGACGGCGATGGATTCGACGCCGTTATCGGCGAAAATCCTGCAGGCGGCGCGCACGTCATCTGGGTTGAGAGCCTCGACCTCTGAGCCGTCGGCGGCGATGCGCCCGGTGACAGGCTGGCGCAGATAGCGCGGCACCAGCACCGGCGGATAGGGCGTGCGGTGGTCCCACGGATCCTTGCGCAGACCGCGCCGCGCTTCGAGGCTGTCGCGGAAGCCCTTCGTGGTCAGCAGACCGACCCTGGCGCCCTTGCCTTCGAGCAGGGTATTGGTCGCAACGGTGGAGCCGTGCAGGAAAAACTGGCAATCGCCCAGGAACTGCGCCATCGGCTGGTCGAGGGCGGCACTGGCCGCAGTCAACGCATTGATGACACCCTCGCCCGGATCGGCGGGCACCGACGGCACCTTGAACACGTCGGTGCGGCCCTCGCTGTCGGCAATGACAAGATCGGTGAACGTGCCGCCGACATCGACGCCGACGCGCCATGGTGGCGACTGGATTGTTAGGGTCATATGCGTACCGGTCCCGTTCGTTTTTCTATTTACGTAGTATACTCCCTTTATTTCGGGAGACGGTCAAGTGATGGTTGATGTCGCGTCTACCGTAACGCGGCACCGTATAACGTGCCATCCCGGTATGATCTGTCATCCCGGCGAAAGCCTATATCTCCCTCGAATATTCCGGCCTATCGTCCCGCCCTGCCGATCGCGTCCGGGGCAGGCCTGTACCGGGATCGATAGATCGGAGCGCGCAAGGAGCGCGGCACAAATACCACGCCCCGGGATAGTCCCGGGGCGACCGACCATATGTGCAGGATCGGCAGTGATTCCCGCAAGGCGGGGCGGTTAACGCGCGGAGAGATAAAAGCCCCTCCACAGCGCCGCGCGGGCGTTTCCGCCGGATTTTTGACCGGAACGCATCCGGTGAAAAACGTGAAAAACAACCCCATGCACCCAAAGGGGCAGGACAGGCCTGATTGGGTACGTCGGCAATCGCGGGACCCCGTGTGCGTATCTGGTGAATCATGCCTGTTGGACAAATACCTCCCTCGCCTGTGTGGCGATTCGTGTCTTTTCAGTCAGCAGACAGCGTATCACGCGAAAGTACGAAACCAAAACACAGGGCGCCGTTTTCAGGTCCTTCCGGCGCGTTCGATAGCGTCAACGGGTTGACCTTCGGCGACGGCAAGTTCTTCACGCTGGATTACGGCGCAAGCGGGCTGACCCTGACGGTGGGCAGCGAATCTGTCGTCGCAATGCCGGAGCCGGGTATGATCGTGCTGTTCGGGCTCGCTCTCGCCGGCATTGGGTTCGCGCGGCGGCGGAGGTGTTCCTGGATAGCGCTGTCATTCCCGCTCAGTCGGGACTCTCCTCTCTGAAAAGATCCCCGCCTTCGCGGGGATGACGAACCTGGCGAGCGCCCCTTACTCCGCCGCCTGCAGCGATTTCTGTTCCTCGCCGTACAGCCGCCGGATGACGCGCCGCATGGCGAGCAGGCCTTCGTCGGCCGGGATCGTGCCGCGCGGGTTGGCGTCGCGGTTCGGCGCCGCCGGGTCCATGTCGATGGCGCGCTGCTGGGCTTCGTAGACGTCGAGGTCTTCCTTCAACACGCCATGCATCTGTTCGACGAACAGGTCACGCATGTGTTCGGGTACCTTGTCCCTGTGCCCGGCGACGGTCCAGAACTGGTGGGACGTGGTTTCGGTTTCCGGCGTCATCGCGTGATAGACCACGAAACCCCACTTGCCCTGGTCGTTGTTGCGGGTGTCGGTATCGGCGCCGGTGCCGGCATCGACCGAGCCGTTATTGATGTTGATATAGGCGGGCGGCAGGAACTGGCTCATCTGCCAGCGGTCGATATTGTTGGTGTATCCGCCGTATTCGCGGAACGCCAGGGCCGGTTCGATATCTTCCATCCAGCGGGTGACGCGGACGGTGTCGCCTTCAATATCCGTCGACAGGTTGGCGGCTTCCGCGACCGCGCGGTTGCCGGTGGTGGAGCCGTGGACATAGGTCAGGTGCGACAGGTCCAGCAGGTTGTCGAGCACCAGACGGTACCCCGCCTTCACATAGGTCTGGCCCTGGGCACGGACCCAGTCTTCGTTCAGGTTGTGCTTTGGGTAGTCGGGAATAGTCGCTTCATCCGCGAGAGCGGGATCGCCCGGCCAGTAGAACAGCCAGCCGTGACGCTCTGCCACCGGATAGGTACGCACCTTCGCCCAATCCGGCGGCGCGGCGGAGCCCGGCAGGTGCGTGCAGGCGCCCGAACAGTCATAGACCATGCCGTGATAGCCGCATTCGATCTCGTCGCCGATCAGCCGGCCTTCGGAGAGCGGCAGGTTCCGGTGCGGACAGCGGTTTTCGAGGGCGACCGGCGTGCCGTCTTCCTTGCGGTAGAGCACGACATATTCATTCAGAAGAATGCGCCCCAGAAGCTCCCGCCCGACGTCTTTGGACCAGGCAGCGACGTACCAGGCATTTTTCAGGAACATTGTTTTTCTCCCCGTTGGACCGTATCCGGCGGCCTCCGGATATTTAATCAGTATACCCCTCTTTTGGGTTGCGGCAAGCCTGTCTCTTCATATCCGTACGTCATTGAGCCGGCGAGACGGGGAATCACGGGACGTCAGAAGCCGGGAGAAATCCCGGCGCCCGTCCTGCGGCCTGCGGAAATGATTGTCGGGCGGCAGGTTTTCCGGCCGCAATCGATGGCAGCGATTGACAGTGTACCGCCCGCGGGTCCGGCGATATGGTCTGATCATGACAGATACTCATCAGATTACCGGCGGCTCGCTTACCAGCCTGTGGGAACGCCCGGGCTACCTCATCCGGCGGCTTCACCAGATTCACGTCGCGATCTTTCTGGAAGAATGCAGCGCATACGGGATCACACCGGTGCAGTACGCGGTCATGACGGCACTTCTCAACAATCCCGGCGCGGACCAGGTGACCATTTCCCGCGACGCCGGAATCGACCGCACGAATGTCGCAGATGTGCTGGCGCGGCTGGCGCAACGGGGGCTGGTGATTCGCGAAGCGGGCACCCGGGACCGCCGCATGCGGGTCGCCCGGCTCACCGCGGAGGGCGACCGCATCGCCCGCGACATGGAGCATGCCTCGCTCAGCGCGCAGGCGCGGCTGATGGCGCCGTTGTCGGCCGAGAAACGCAACCTGCTCATGGCGCTGATGGGCGAGCTGGTCGAGGCGAATAACGAATTCAGCCGCGCTCCCGCCCGGCGACGCCCGGCCGGCCGGAACCCCGCATAAAAAAGGGGCGGCCGAAGCCACCCCTTTGTCTCGTTCGCAGGAAGGCTGTTGCCTACATGCGGGCCTTTGCGACGGCCTTCTTCAGCAGATTGTACATGTCCTTGGTCTGCGGGTTGGTGCCGAGGAACTCGTCACCGAGCGGCCGGACCGTGTCCATGAAGGTCTTCTGGTCGGCATCGCTGAGGCGGATAACCTCGGCGCCGTTGTCACGCCAGGTCTGCTCGGCCCGCTTGCCAAATTCCTGCCCGCGGTCGTTGACCCACTTGGACAAATCGCTCGCGGTCGACCGTACAAACGCCTGCTGTTCCTTCGACAGCTTTTTCAGCCAGACGTTGCTGGCCAGTGTCGCGCTCGGCACCATGCCGCTCTCGACGACGGTGACGAACTTGGTCACCGTATAGAACTTGGAGCCGGTCATGACGATGATCGCCGTCCGCGCCGCGTCGAGCGTGCCGCGCTGCAGTGCCGGAAGCACTTCCGAGTAAGGCATCGGCACGCCAGCCGCGCCGAATTTGCCCACCATGGCGCTTTCCATCTTGGTTGCGAGAACCCGGACTTTCAGGCCTCGCAGGTCAGAAAGCTTGCGGATCGGCTTCAGGCTGGCGAACGATGTCGGACCGTAGATAAACAGGTTGAGCATCGTGATGCCCTTGCTCTCGGCCAGTTTCGAGTATTGCGAGTAGAATTCGGGGTCGTTCACGGCCTTGTAGGCGTGGTCGACATTGTCGAAAATGCCGGGCGCGTCGAGAACCTGGAAATTCGGATTGAGGCCGGTCATGAAGCCCGGCGGCGTGATCATCATTTCAAGCGTGCCGAACTGGAGCCCCTCGAGCATGCGCGGGATGCTGCCGATCTGGCTGGCCGGGAAGTTCTGGGCCGAAAGCTTCATCGCCGGGTTTGCGGCAAATCTCTTCTCGATTTCCGCGCCGAGCGCCTGCTGAGGATCGTTGACCGTTGCGTAGCCGATCTTGACCTTGCCCTGCGCAACGGCGCTGCCGGCAAAGCCGACCATCGCGAGCGCAGCAAGCGTCGCGACGATTTTTGTCTTGGGTTTCGTGGTTGCCATTTGTCTCTCCCTTTTAATAAAACAACTAAACTGCAGTTCTAACGATTCATTGCGCCTGCGCCAAGAATTGCCAGTCAGTCAAACAGCAGTATGCTGATCGAATTTCCGGCAAGTCAAGAGCAGCCCCCTGGACGCGCAGGTTTAAACGGACATATCGGATCAATCAAAGGGAAACCCGGGTATGAGCAACAAATCCGTCGGCACCAACCCCGCGTCGGTCGCCCCGCCGATGAAACCCCATTATTCGAACAGTATCCGCACTGCCGGTCCGCTGTTGTTCATTGCCGGGCAGGTCGCGCTCGACGCGGACGGCAAACTGGTCGGCGAGGGCGATATCCGCGCCCAGGCGACACAGGTTCTGGAAAACATCCGGGCCATCGTCGAGGCGAACGGCGCGACCATGGCGGATCTTGCGCAGGTGACAGTTTACGTCCGCGACATCGAGGCTTTCAGCTCGATTTCCGACATCCGCGAGGGCTATTTCCCGGCCGATGGCCCAGCCTCGGCCATCGTCGAGGTCTCTGCGCTCGCCTGGCCGGAATTCCTGATCGAAATCGCCGCGGTGGCAGCCCTGCCCGGATAGGGCCGCCCGTCGTCAGCAATCAGGCGGCGTGCGATCAGATCTTCGACGGTGCGACGGAACTGCTCGCCCGCGGCGGGACGTTCCCAGGATTCGAGCCAGTTCTGTTCGATAAAGGCATGGATCGCCGGCTGGTCCAGGGCCGCCTCCCAAAGGATACCCAGCAGGGATGCCATCAGTTCTTCGTGCTCTTTCACCCCGTCGGTCACGCAGCGCGCAGCATCCGCGAGATCCACGAACCCCGTTTCCGGGCCCGCGCCGAGACCGAAATCCGCCAATCGCCGCCGGTCCGGCGGGGCGATCTGCCAGTGGGCGACTTCATGTATCAGCACCGAGGCCTCGCTCCGGGTGCGGATCGCCGTACCATCCCAGCTGAACGCCGAAACCGGTTCCGCGTCGATCGCCGGGATACCGAACGATTGCACCAGGTCGAGGGCCTGGCGGCGATGTACAGGCGTGTCGTACGGCGCATCGAACGCGCCGGCGGTGCCGGCGATCAGGCCGAACGCGGCGCGCGCCGGCGTCCCGGCGGGGAAGTATGATTCGAAACGTTCGAGGACCCCCGGCAGGGTGTCGCGATCTATCGGTGTCAGTTTCATGCTGCGGCAATATAACCGCCGCCGGCGGCAATTGCTTGCATTCGAATCACCGGGCGGCGATGGTCGCCCCAGGAGAGCACCGACAGGCACGGACGGCGTTCAGACAGGATATGGGCCGAACAGGATGGTATACGGCTGGTTCGAGGATATGACCGCGGGCGACCGGGAGACGATCGGCGCGTATGCCGTCGACGAGGCGGAGATGGTCGCGTTTGCCCGGAAATGGGACCCTTTCCCGTTTCACATCGATCGCGCAAGCGCCGAGAAATCCATCCATGGCGGGCTGATCGCTTCCGGCGAGTACTCGATGGCGATCAAGCAGTTGCTGATTCACATGAAGGGTGTCCCGCCCGGCGTAATGGCGTCTCTCGGATACGACGAACTGCGCTATCTCCGGCCGGTTCGCGCCGGCGACAGGATCAGCCTGACGCTGGAAGTGCTGGAGAAGCGCCCGTCCCGTTCGAAACCGGACCGCGGCATTGTGCGCGTCCGGACGACGCTGAAAAATCAGGACAATACCGACCTTCTGACCTATATCGACAATGTCCTCATAGCCAAAAAGCCACCCGAAGAGACTTCATGACCGATTCTCCGCCCGCTCCGACGGCAGACACCTCCCCGGCGCTCAACGTGGCCGGTCTCCGAAAATCCTATAGGCTGGGCAAGGACAGCATACCGGTGCTGCAGGGCCTGTCGCTGGACGTCCAGCCGGGGGAGATGGTCGCCATCATGGGCCCCAGCGGGTCGGGCAAGACCACCCTGCTGAACTGTATCGCCGCCATCGACAGGCCGGATGACGGCGCGGTGGAAATCGCGGGCGCCCCGATCGATTACCGGTCCGAGCGGGCGCGCACCCTGCTGCGGCGGCGCGACATCGGTATCGTGTTCCAGTTCTTCAACCTTATCCCGATGCTCAGCGTCCGCGAAAACATCGCCCTGCCGCAGCAGATCGCCGGCGGGGCGCGGGCCGAGCGCGAGGCGCGGGTGAGCGACCTGCTGGAACGGGTCGGCCTGAACGCCCGCAGCGGTCACCTGCCCCACCAGCTTTCGGGCGGCGAGATGCAGCTGGTCTCCATCGCCCGGGCGCTGGTCCATCGCCCCGCCCTGCTGCTGGCGGACGAACCTACCGGCAACGTGAATCCCGCCATCGGCCGCTCGATCCTGCAGACCCTCCGCGACACCGTGCGCGAAGAGAACACGAGCGTGCTGCTGGTAACCCACAGCCCCGAACATGCGGCCTGGGCCGACCGTATCTGTTTTCTGAAGGAAGGGGTGATCGCGGGCAGCGTCATTCAGTCGGGCGGGCCCGAGAATCTCGCGCCGATCTATGCCGAACTGCAGCGGCTCGGCATCTGACCGATGACGGCGGCGGCAATCAGAATCCCCCTGAATATCGGCCTCGCGTTCCGGCTTGCAGTCCGCAGCCTGAAACACCGCAAGATGATCGCCCTCGCGACCCTGCTGGGCGTCGCCATCGGCGTCGGCGTGGTCAATGCGGTGCTGATCGTCGATGCCAATACCGCGCGGGGATACGAGGCGGAAGCGGATATCGAAACGGAGGCCGCCGGGTCGGCGCAGACGGCTCCGACGGCCAAGGCGGCAGACCAGCAGCAGGTCGGCGCCAAAACCTTCTCCATCCGGATCGAACGCGTCCGCAACGGCGAAGTCGAAAAATCCACCGTGCCCACCCAGCGCGGCAGCGCCGGACGCATCCGGGCGACCGACAGCACCCGGGCGCGGCCGGGCGAGGAAGACTACCAGGCGATGCGCCTCGCCGTCCGGATGGCCTCGCTGCTCGCCTTTTTCATCGGCGCGGTCATCGTGTTCTATACAATGCGATACTCGGTCTCGACCCGGGCGCGGGAATTCAGCCTGATGCTGTGTCTGGGCGAGAGCCGCCGGAATGTGGGCGCCTCGCTGATGGCCGAAGCCTCCCTGCTCGGCGCGCTCGGCACGGTAGTCGGGCTGATCGCCGCCTTTCCAGCCGCCGCAGCGCTGCTTGCCGCCGGCGTCTCGACAAACGGGCGGCGCCCCCTGCCCGGCTTTGACATACCGTGGTTCGAGCTGTCGGGCATGGGCCTGATCAGCCTGGCGATTGTCTATCTCGGCGTCGCCAGCCCGCTGCGCGAAATACACCGGCTCAGCATTCCCGATGTTCTGCAGCCGCGCTTTCTGTCCACCGGCGAACGCGACGTGCAGATGGCCCAGCGCGGCTTCGGCTGGCTGATCCCCCCGATGCTCGCCGCCGGCTGGATCGGCATGCGCCCGTTCATGGAAAGCTGGCTGTCGGTTGTCTATTTCTTCCTGTTCGAAGCCGCCTTTGTCGGCCTGCTGGCCGTCGCGACCTTGTGGTGGCTGTCGCCCTTCCTGCGCGGGACCATTCGCGTGTTCGAAACACTTTTCCGCGCGGTGCTGCCGCTGGAAAGCTTCCTGACCGGCCGCCGCATGCGGCTGAACAGCAAGCGGCTGGTTTTTTCAGTCACCGGCGTGACGCTGGTCTTCAGCCTGCTGACCGGCCTGCACGACGTCACCCGGGCGCTGAAAGGCGAGGTAACGATCTAGGCGTGGCGGGCCATGGGCTCAAGCTCGTATCTGGAACGCCCCGAAGGCCGGGAGGTGGATGAAAACGCGCTTCAGGCCCGGCTCGCAACTTATGGAATTGCGCTGACACGCATGTCCGCCAAGACCGGCGGCGTGTTTCCCGTCCGCCTGATCCGCGGCGACGACGTCAATCCGCTGCTGCGCGCGCAGGGACAACCGACACTGGACCCGGGCAAGGTGATCCTGTCGCGCACTCTGGCGACGCGCTACGACACCCGCCCCGGCGACACCGTCGTCTTTTCGGACGGCACGAAGGACCACCGGTTTCAGGTCATCGGTATATCCGACAGCGTCGGATTTTATCTCGAAAGCGCCCAGTACGTGGACCTTAAATCCTATGCGCTGTTCAGCGACGGCAACCCCATCTTTGCCGACAATCTGGAAAAATCGCTCGGACGCTATGCATCCGCGCGCCCGTTCGGCGGCGTCCGGCCCTACCTGTCGCGGAATCAGGAAGCCGCGCTTTATCCCTGGTACGTCACCGTGAAACGCGGCCGGTACCAGGCCTACTGGCAGAGCCGCGAGATCGACCGGGACTTCCTGATCTTCGATTTCATCCTGTTCGGGACCGTGATCCTGGCCGGTATCGGCGTTGCCAACACGATGCTGATACAGGTGCGTGCCCGGGACCGGGAATTCGCCGTCCTGAAATCGATCGGCATCAGCCGCGGGCAGGTCGCCCGGATGCTGCTGATCGAGGGCACCATCATCGGCTGCGTCAGCGCGGCGCTCGCCGTCGTCATCGGCAACGGGCTGGGCGCGATCAGCGTGCGGTTTCTCGACCATTTCACCCTGTTCGACTATGCGCTCCGCATATCGCTGCCGGCGACA
>Ga0181562_10002976_pt1 | contig 12563 bp, 8 predicted proteins | sample 011ome_26_FD_139344 | JGI IMG/M metagenome (GOLD analysis project Ga0181562, IMG submission 139344) | Coastal salt marsh microbial communities from the Groves Creek Marsh, Skidaway Island, Georgia - 011511BT metaG (megahit assembly) | ecosystem: Environmental > Aquatic > Marine > Intertidal zone...
CCATTAATCCTTGTGATCCCGGTGGTCCAGGTGGACCTTGTAAACCTTGTTGTCCCATAAATCCTTCTGGGCCCCTTAGACCAGGTAATCCCTGCATTCCTTCTGGACCATGTGGTCCCTGTACACCTTGGGGACCTATAGCTCCATCTTTTCCAGGAGGACCTGTTGCTCCATCTTTTCCAGGAGGACCAGGAACACCTTCTTGGCCATGAAGTCCTTGTTCTCCTTTAGGTCCAATTAATCCTGGAAAACCACGTGGTCCTTCTACATAGCTAACTTTATCGTTTTCGTCTTTGGGAACTAAATTAGAAATATGAGTAAAATTGTTAAAAAAATCTCGTGTATCTATTTCTATCATATTTTCTTTAGGTTCTTGAATAATACAAGATTGGGTTCCTTGATCTTTTGTTTGCTTAGAATTTATATCTTCTTGATTATTATCAAATAAAGAGCAATTTCGTGGATTAAATTGTTCTATTTTCTTATTTTCAGGATTAGATTCAGATTTCTGTTTTTCATTTTGTTCAGAATCGCAATTTTTATAATTATTAATATTTTCAATGTTTTCAGAATTTCCTTTTTTTAATAATTGTTTTATATATTGATTCATAGTTCCTTTATCTTCTTTATTTTTAACCATGTCTTGAAAATAATTATCAAATTTTAATTCTACTTCTTCTTCATTAAAATTTTCAGAAGAATCAATAGAATTAGATTGAACATTTTTCTTATGATCACTCACCTTTGGTTCTATATTTGGAGTAATATTTTTTTCATTTTCACTTTCTTTAGGTTCTATATTTGGAGTAATATTTTTTTTATTTTCACTTTCTTTAGGTTCTATATTTGGAGTAATATTTTTTTTCATATTTTCCAAATGTTGTCCAATTTGATTCTCTTTCAATGCGATTTCTTTTTCTATATTACTTTTTTTAACATATTTTTTTATTAAATCAATTAATTCATCATCTTGTTCTTGAAGATCTATTTTATTATTATTTTTTTTTAAATATACAGCGCCTGTACGATTGTTAAAAAGTATTTTATATGCGGAAGACATTATCTACTATATAATTTATAAATAGATTAAAGTTTTATATATTATATAAATTATAATATATATATGTTTTGATAAACAATTATCAAGATAAATTAAATTTTAACAATTTTATTATTTTTTATTTTACCAATCACGATGGGATTATTTTGTTGTACTGACTTAGCATCATATACTAATTTTTCATCTACATCGATATAAAGCAATACTGTTTTTACTTTTTCTAAATCAATTTTCACTGAATTCGATTTATTACTACTGACTAAATAAAATTCTTTCTTATCAGGATTAAATAAATAAACTTGCTTATTATAATATAAACCACGTACTAATTTTCGTTCTACTTTTTTACTATTTTTACTTCCCGACATAATAATGTCTTCTCCAATTTCTGGATAATAACTAAATCCTTTGGCTCCTTTACCAAAGCTAAAGCAAGGGTAATCGCCATTAATATTTGCCGAGTTTAGTACACAATCAAAAGCACATTCTTTTAAAATTAATAAAAGCTGATTAATAATTTTTTGCTTTTTAATAGAAACTTCTTCAATATGTTCATCAGTACTTAATTTATCTCGTGTTGTTAATGCATTTTTATTTGAAAATACTGAAAAATATCGATATATCTCAATATTTCGTTCACTTGGAGGTAAAGCAATATGACTATCTCGACGAACACCTCGTCCAATAACTTGTTGTATTCTCATTTGATTCCAATAAGGCTCAATAATATGAATTTGTCGAATATTTTTTAGGTCTAGTCCTTCCGCACCAGCAACAGTTGCTAATATAATTTTAATGTATTTTCCATCTTTATTATCTTCTTTCGTAAAAGTGTCTAAAATTTCTTTTTTCATCTTTTCATCTTCGGAACCTGAATAAATAGCATATTTAGGAACATTCATCGATGATCCAAACTTAGCATATCCATTATGATTTAAAATTCGGGAAAAAATTTCTACTCCTTCAACACTTCGGAAATTAGAATAAATAAATACAAGTCCCTTTGATTGTTGTATATTTTCCAACATCATTTTCATTTTAGGAGAAAGTTTATCTAATCCTTCAGGTCCAGGACGTAAATAAACATCACCTTTAGCATCTAATTCCTCAATTGCTTGATCTATTCGTAATTTATAATCAGCACTCATTCGCGCATTACTATTTTCATCAATACGTTCTTCATTTTCAATTAATGTATTAAAGGTTTTTTCGTCAATTTTATTATTTTTTTTATTTTTTTTCAATGAAACAATAAATTTAGGGTCTCGATAAGGGCGTAGAATTTCTTCTGGAAAAACAAAATTAGATGATTGACGCGAATAAACGCGAAATGTACTCTTTACTTTTTTCTTTTTCTTGGAATTTTTAGAAGAAGAACCACGTTCACTTTGTCGCTCTTTATTACGAAGAATTTCATAAATTAAAAATTGATAATTGCTCATTTCCACACGATAATAATCTTTATAAATAACTTTTGGATAGTTTCCTTTTTTTGATGAATAATGACTAACTAACCCTAAAATACGTTTACGAAAAATTTCTTCATTTTTAAGTGTATCACCTTCTTTTTCATCTTCGTCCACAAAATAACGACGAAAATCTTCTCCTTCATTTTCTATGGGGAATAAAGGAATCTTGCGTAATTCTAAAAATCGCGCTTCTACTTTTTTATTGATTAAAGTCGCTAATTCTTCAATAACTGTACTGTAAGAAGCTTTAAAACTTTTGACATTTAATAGAAGTTTAATGGATTTATTGATTTTATTGATAGAAACATATTCCACATATTTATGATTTAATAATTCTTCTTCTAATTCTTTGAATTGTTGTACACCTATTTTTGCTGGAACTTTGATAATACGGAAAAAGTTAACTTCATTATAACCACATAAAACATTAAATAAAACACCTGCTTCAAAAGCATCATTTATAATGGGTGTGCCACTCATCGCAATTATCTTTACATTGGTAGCATTCATTAACATATTATAAATTTCCATTCCTTGTTTACTTGATCCCATAATTCCACTAATCATAATGGAAATTAAATTATGAACTTCTTCAATAATAATTACTTTATTATCCAAAGAACCTAAGCGTTTTAATTGTGTTAATGTATTTGGTGCATTATAAGAAATAAAACTATATTTTTGTTCAATTTTTGATTCATTCTTTTTATATTCTGGATCTCCACAAAATAATAAACCTTTGTAAATAAAATTACTTTTTAATGAAGCAGGTAATAATACAACAATATTTCTTTCTTTTTTTAAATTTTCAGCTATGGTTATGGAAGTACATGTATTATGAGTCACCGAAGAATCTCCCAATAAATAGCAGTGATCGCTGTCTAATACGAAACCATAATAGTCTTTTTCTTTGGTTAAATTTACTTCAAATGGATAAGACAAGTCTGTAAATATTAAATTATCTGAGGTAATAATGAACTCTTTATTCAAATTAGAAGTTAATGTAAGATTTTGAAGTTGAATGGGGATCATAAAATTAGTATCATTAACATTAATAATATTTTCAAAACAATATTTAATTCCGCATGAATTTAATAAAAAGATAATTTTTTCATAATTATTCATAGTATAAATTTGTAAAATAATTTTATCATTATTATAAAATTTTTTTTCCATATTTAATAAAAATAATAAGAAATTGATTTGAATGTCCATACTATTATAAATAAATAACGGGTTAAAATTATCTTTTACATTCTGATAATTTTGATAACTCAATTTGGGTATCTCTTTTTTAGAAAATACATTTGATTTTCGAAAACCATAATAATTATTCTTGTATTCATCATCCTTGTTTAAATAATCATTTACTGTAATTTGCTGAATATCTTGTAATTTATCTTTATGTTGTAATACTAAAATATGTTCAGAATTTACTGTATAAGAATAATTATTATATTTAATTCGATATATATTATCTTGTCCAGATGCTAATGATAATACATTTCGAGGAGTACCATTTGGACCCATTAATTGTTCTCCAACTTTTATATCTTGCACATTTTTGACCCCTCCTTGATACATCAAAATTTTTGTATTTTTTCCATGGCATTTTCCAGTACCTAGTACATGAAATAATAATATACATCGATAAGGAATATTATTCTGCATAAAAGCAAGCAATAATTTTTTATAATTATATGGTTCATAAGTATTTTTCATGGATTCTTGTTTGCCTGTTGCCCGAAATTTTAAGAAAGTTTTGCTAAACCATTCTGGAAATTCTTTTTTATTGGGACGAACCCAATTTTTAAAAGTATTATTAAATGCTTGAAGTTTATTTGCAACAGTCAAGGATGAATTTTTTAGATTACTAGCAGGAATATTTTTTATTGTATTTTTTGTATTTTTTGTATTTTTATCATTTGTATTTTTATCATTTGTATTTTTATCTCCTATATTCTTATTTCCTGTATTTTTTGATGTATTTATAGTATTTTTGTTATTTATTTTTTTAGTATTTTTAACATTTACAATTTTTTTTTTACTAGATTGATTATTTTTTAAATCCATTACTAATACTTATATATTTTTTATATATATTTTCAGAAATATATATAAAAAATATATGAGGCTATAGTATGAAGTGTGCATATATCAATTTAATTTATAATGATAATGACCCGGATTACATAAATATTCTTGTATCTATTAATTCATTAATTAAAAGTAAAACGAAATATGATCTTATTTTAATGTACACATTAGATGTTCCCCAATACAAAATTGATATATTAAAAAAATATTTTACTAAAATTATTCGTGTAGAATATGTTATTTCTAAAAAACATCCCTTTAATCATAAAATAATGGATAAGTGCACTAAATTTCAGATTTTTAATATGGTTGAATATGAAAGAGTAATTTTCTTAAATAATGAACTTTTTATTCAAAAAAATATTGATGAATTATTTCATTGTAAGAATCCAGGTGGTATTGTTTATCAAAATATTTTGCTAGCAAACACTAGTATATTAATCATTAAACCTTCTGAAAATGTATATCAAAAATTATTAAAATTAGTCGATAATTTTGATAATGTAAAAGAAATATGGAAAATGGATGTGGAAATTTTAAATCAAATTTTTCAGAAATGGAATCATATTCCTAAAAAATATAATTTTAATTATTTAATAAAAGAATATAGCCATAATATTTCTTATTTAGACAAACATTTATATATCATTGATTTTAATTATATTCCCTACCCTGATACTATTTTAAAAAAAATAAAAGAAAATCAAATACATAAAAATCAAGAATTTATGCGATTAAAATCTTTATATAAACCGTGGTTTCAGAATTATCTTGAGTTATATCATTTCTATAAAAAAAAAGGGATTTATTTAAATCATTTATATGATATCATTGAATCAAATTATGAACGTTATATTTTTGAAAAATATCCAAATACAAAAATTATCAAATTAGATCACCATCAACAAACCAAATTAAATCAGAAATTAAGCATGTACATTGATAGTACTAAAAAGTACACTTATAAACAAATTATACATTATTTTTTACAACATAACATACCTTTATTTACCTATGGTGGTACTGTACGAGGATTATTTAACGATGAAGCAATAAATGACCTAGATTTATTATATATATCATCTTATCAGAAAATTTTGGAATTATTGATAAATATCAATGATTTGAAATTTAGACAAGGACATTTTAAAAAATATTTTAAAGTAGGAAATGAATTTGATTTAGAATTGATGAATTTTGACATTATTAAAAATGTATTAAATAGTCCATGTAATGGTTTATTATATGATTTTAAGAAAAAACAGGTCTATGATTTAACTGGCAATGGAATAAAAAATGCATCTGATAAAATATGGCGATTAAGTCCAGAGCAATCATTTAAAAATTGGAGTACGAATTTACAACCTAGAATTTTACGATTAGTGAAATTTTTAGAAAAAGGATACCATGTACCATTAAAAGATAAGAAAATGATTTATGAAGATTTATATGAAACAAAAAAAGACCGCTCTTATTGGTTCTTTTTTAAAAATAAAGTAAATGAAGAGTTTTATGATACTTTAAAAAAAGATGTAAATCAAATGAAATTATCTTTTAGCGGGAAAGAAATGATAGATTATATCAAAAAAAATGTACAATCAATGAATCAAACCTATAATAAAAATAATCATAAAAATAATAATAAAAATAATCAAAACAATAGGAACAATAATAAAAATTAAAGATTAAATAATTTATTTTTTTTATAAATTTATAGTAGATTATTATTTATTATGAAATTTTTTTATATATCTTTAGGAAGCTTTTGTCATCCCAAAATATTATTACGAGAAACAAATCGTCCTGTTTTAGAATCACTTCCATTTGATTTTCATTCTTCTCCTTGTACTTATAGTATTTATCATATTTTGGAAAAATTATATTATCAAAAAACATATGCCCCTCAATTTAAAGAAATATTATATACCCATCAATTTAATACTATTCATAAAGAGGAATTAGCAGTTCAAGACAATGATGATGTATATTTTTTACATTTTTTTGATGTAAATGATCTATGTACAATACCTTCTTCTTATCCTGCATCTATGGATCATATATCTACAGAAAAAATTCAAAAAGTGCAACAAAAATTTGAACGACGATTTCAACGTTTATATCAAATAATGAATGATCCAGAAAATGTTCTTATTTTTTTACGAATAGAAAATTACGAAAATCCTGCTTGGAAATCTGATATTGAACAATTATGTAAAATAGTGGACTTGTATTCTAATAAAAATAAGTTCATTATTTATTCACAAATAAATATAGATAATCATTTAGACTTTCATAATTCTCATGTATTAAATTATGATTATAAAATTCCAGTGATGTTTTTAAAGAAAAAATTCACAGAAGATATTAGTAGTCATCAAAAAAATGATTTTTTACAGGTTCTGATATCCTTTGAACAAATAATAGATAATTGTTTAACATTAAAATTTCAAGAAAAAATACTTTTATTTTACTATAATTCTTCAGAACAAAAATTATATATGCTTAATGATCTTAATTATTGGTATCGAATTTTAGAAATGAAAGATGGATTATTAAAATGTATTCATGAAGCTGAAAATAACTTACTTATTTTTAATGAAAAAGAAAATTATTATGATCATTCATCAACTTTTTCTATATCATCTTGATTTTTATGTGTATATGTGTAAATGTGTAAATGTGTAAATGTGTAAATTTTATCTAATGAAATTTTTTTTGTAAAAACACTGAAAATAAAGAATTGAATAGACTATAAATAAAAGAAAAGCACTTCCAAAAATTATATTCATAGGTATATTTGTATATTTTACAGCTAAAGTCACAAAAATAATAATGAATAAATTGGGAACAAAATTGATGAGACTATGGATTAAAAAATTATAGAGCTCTTCGAGTCCTCTATTTACAAAGATAATATACATTGCAATTAAATAAATGGTAGGAGCACAATATATGTAGGCACTTAAAGCAGAACCTTGTTCAAAATTTTCTAATATAAAATAAAAAAATATGGTTGAAAATCCTCCAATTAAAAAATACTGAATATATTTCCAAATTTTTTCTTTTGGAGATTTTGTTAACATTATATATAATATATAATAATTCAATAATATTTTTTATTATTAATTTTATTATATATCTTTTATTATTTATTTTATTATATATTTTTTATTATATATGTTTATTTATTTACAACATAACAATAAAAATTCGCTTTGTACTTGTGATAAATTTAATTTTATTTAATAAAAATTATGGACTTAAATAAATAACTGTACTACAATTTATAGTTAACGGTAATAATATTTTTTTTAATAATTTAATATGTCCAAACTCATTAAAACTAATAATCATAAAGCTAAAAAAAAACGTAATTATTCTGATTCTTCCATGTTATCTGTATTATCTAAATTACCTTTAGAAATCATCTCATATTATCCTCATAAAAGTTTATATCGATGTTTTTCTCCATATTTACATAAAAATCCATTTATTATTCTAGAAGTTCATGAGTCAAAATCTATTTATAATAAATGGAGAAGGAACGAAGCACAAAGTAGAAAAATACTTAGAAATCAAAAAAGAAATTTTCCTTCAAATAAACGTGAAAAAAAATATATTTATACTAATTTAATTGAAGAATTTGAATATTGTTATGATGATAATGAATATATGAAATACGATGACAGCAATAAATGTAAAGTAAATGATTCAAATGAACCATTATTAAATATAAATGAAAAAATAGAGGATTCAATAGTTGATACAATTGTTGATACAATAGTTGATACAATAGACGAAGAAAATTTTAAAAAAAAAATTAGAGAACAAATTGAAGAAGTAGATAATGATAATGATATGTTATATTCTATAGATAATGATAATAATAACGAAATACATGATTTTATCCATGATTTTATCCATGATTTTATTACGCTATAGTAAGTAATAATAGTTTTTTTTAAAGATATTATTTATTTTTTTCGAAATCAAAAAAATAAACTGAATAAAAATTATAAATAATTGTAATATGCCAAATGAATATGAAACTGTTTGTGATTTTATAAAGATGTCTTTTTTTGTATATAGTCCTCAAGGAAATTTATTATTTACCGAAAAAAATGATTGGATTCTTATTAATTTCAATCAAGAAACACAAACAGGTGTTTATAAATGTAATCAATCAAGTGGTGCTGTTTTATCAGCAGATAAAGATACTTATTTTATTTCTTTTGGAGAATTTTCCTTTAAGTTATCTCCCTTATATCATGGTGCTCATGTAAGTGGGACACAATCATTGCCAAATGGCTCGGTAGCATGTGCAATAGAACACAATCTAATTCCATTTCAGAAAGATTTTATTCAACGTATACATACTAGTGGAGGAACGATTACATTAGGATTTAACCCGTCATAATATGAGAAATTAATTACTATTTTATTTTTTATAATTTTTATATATTCGATATAAATTATCGAATGTAAATATATACATATGTATAAATAATAATATTTAATATCCATTAAATATACCATAATATTGAAGAGCATATTGTGCTGCTCGTTGTTGGGCGTCTTTTATAGATTTGGCATAAGCTTTACCAATAATTTGATTATTTAAATCTTTCACACATACCGTAAATTTATGATATATTTTACCATCATTGGTATTTGTTGTTTCACTATCTATAGTTTCATAAACTGGTAATTGTCCATCAAATTCTTTATGGAAATAACGCATTAACTGATCTTTATAGTTATCATCATTTAATATAACTTCTGAAAGATTTATATTTTCTTCGATAGCAGTTCTAAAAAAATCATAGATAATATTAAAAGCTATATCAATGTCCTGAAGATTATTACTAAAATCAAGTAACATTGCTCCTAAAAAGGACTCAAAGCAATCTTCCAATACACGATGATTATTTCTTCCTAAAAGTGTTATGTCGAAATGTTTGGATAACATTAAATGTTTATCCATACCTAAGGATGTAGCAAGTTTAGATAACGATTCTGTTTTCACAATTTTACTGCGAATACGTGTTAAAAAACCCTCTTTTTGATCATCTCCATAACGTTTAAACAAATACAATCCACTTACAGATTGTAAAACAGCATCTCCTATCCATTCCATAACTTCATTCGAATCTTTTTGAAGAGGCAATAAGGAAGATGAAGATGATGTCAAAAATGATGATGAAAAAATATTCGAAAAGTTATCTATTTCCGGATTACCATATAATTTCTTATTTTTTTCAAAATCAGTAGTTTCTACATAAGATTTATGTACAAAAGCTTGCTGATAATATTCTAGATTTTTAGGTCGTACATGATTTAAATGTACTTGATTAAAAATATCTTGTACATCTTGAAGTTCTATAGTATGATTATTTTCATTTAAAATACCCAATAAAGAAGCATCATGTTCATTATTTTTTTGATATTTATTTGATTTATTTTTAGAAGATGTATCAGAAGATTGCTGAACACTTCCTAACATTACATTATCAAATATTCCATAATAATGTAATGCATTCTGCGCAGCTTTTTGTTCTGCTTCTTTTTTTGATTTACCATTTCCTGTTCCAATAACATTATCATAAATATCTTTAATTTCAATGATAAAATTACGTGTTGTAATTCCTTGTTTATTTACAGAAATATCACTATCTATTAAATCATATACAGGAAATTTGCCGTAAAATTCTTTATGGAAATAGCGCATCAATTGATCTTTAAAATTATCATCATGTATAATTAATTCAGTTAAATCCAAGTTATCTTGAATAATGTTTGACATAAAATTATAGATAATATTCATCGCATTTCCTGGGTTAGTCTTACCTTGATCAACCATTATTGCACCAATAAAAGCTTCAAAGCAATCTTCTAATATACGTTCATTACTTCTTCCCTGACATATTTTTTCAACGTGTTTTGAAATAATCATATAATTATGAAATTGAATCGATGCTGATAATTTAGATAATGTTTCTGTTTTTACAATTTTACTACGTAATTTTGTTAAAAATCCTTCATTTTGATTCGTTCCATAACGCTGATATAAATAGATCGCACTGATACTTTGTAGCATTGCGTCTCCTAACCATTCCCATACTTCGTTCGATTCTTCTTGTAATGGTAATAATTCTGGAAAATCTTCTGAAGATAATCCATCTATATTACCAAAATATTTTTCATTTTTGATAAAATCTGTATACTTCATATAAGATTTATGAATAAAGGCTTTTTGATATGTTTGTAAATCATGTAATACAATATGTTTCAATCCTACAGATTGAAAGATATCTTGTATATCTTTGTCTTTTAATAAAACGTTATTATTATTTAATACAGGATATATGAGTTTATCTTCTTTTAGTTCATATGTTTCATATGGATCACTCATAATTAAATCACGTTACTTAATTTTAAAATCGAAATGTTCGTAATTATAATACATAAGCATTTTTTTAAATAAAAATTTTCATTTTTTATATAAAGATATTTGCTTAAATAAAATTAGTGTCACATTATTTTAATTCAAAAAACGTATATAATTTTTAAAATGTTTCAAATAAAAATCGATAATCGAGAACGAAAATTAATTGAATCAATCGAACAACAATCCTTATTTCCAATTATTAAAGAAAATTTAGATTTAGGAGATATCCAATTTGTACATACTGAAAAACAGGAGTTACTCATTGTTATTGAACGTAAAACGTTAACTGATTTAAGTACATCTATCAAAGATGGTCGTTATAAGGAACAAAAAAATCGCCTATTACATAGTATTCCAGGAAGCGTGCGAAAAATTTACATATTTGAAGGCACAAATTTTCAAGAGTTTCATTTAGATAAAAAAATATATCACAGTGTCGTGGTAAATTCTATTTTACGTGATAATATTCATATTTATAAAACAAAAAATGTAGAAGATACTTTAGTATTTTTACAGAAAATTATGAAAAATTTACCTGAATATGTCGAAGAAATACAGAATCCAAATTATAATCAGGAAATAGATCTGTGTGGCATACAGCAAATTAAGAAAAAAAATAGCAATCATGAAACATGTTTTCATAACATGCTTTGTGGTATCCCTGGAGTTTCTATAAAAATATCTTCACTATTTGTGGATGAATTTAAAACCATACAACAATTTATGAATTATTTACTTCAAGAATTGGAAAATGATCCTGAAAAAATAATTTCATTTATTGAAAATAAAAAATATGGGAAAAATAACCGAAAAATAGGTAAGAAAATTGCTACTAAAATTTGGTCTTTTTTATGCTTTCATGAAAAAGAAAGTTAAATTTCACTTCATTTTATGAATTTTTTTTATAATTTTTTTTTATAATTTTTTTTTATATTTTTTATAATTTATTTTTTATAATTTATTTTTTATTTTATAATAAAAAAATCATTAGTAACATTAATGAAAGGTAATAAAAATATACCTAATGTAAATGTAAAAATCTATTTTATATGCACAATCCTTTTTATTTGTTTTTTTATCTATTTTTCCAAAATGTATTTTCAAACGAAAATGAATCTTCATTCTGATATTGAACATTTTGTGTCTTCTATGAAACAATTAAATTATTACCGTTGTGATGATAAAAAATTAACTGGTATTACCAACGATATTTTTAATAATTTTAATTTATTCCAAAATAACAAAGAATGGGATGTATATATTCCATGTGGATACAATAATGTGGAAAATGAATTATTAAAAATTAATATTAAAAATAAAAAAAATGCAATGGGAAAATTTATTTTTGGTATTAATGGATGTGATAGTATTGTAAGTAAAAATAAAATATGGGAATCTTTAGTTTCTTGTTATGGTCGTAGAAATGCTCGATCGCTTATGCCTGAATCCTTTGTATTATCTGATCCTAAGGAAATGCATGCTTTCCGTA
>Ga0181562_10002978_pt1 | contig 12563 bp, 8 predicted proteins | sample 011ome_26_FD_139344 | JGI IMG/M metagenome (GOLD analysis project Ga0181562, IMG submission 139344) | Coastal salt marsh microbial communities from the Groves Creek Marsh, Skidaway Island, Georgia - 011511BT metaG (megahit assembly) | ecosystem: Environmental > Aquatic > Marine > Intertidal zone...
CGAGCGCTTGCGCAAGTTTTGCCTCAATCTCGTGGATGCTCGACGTCGATGCGACAGCGACCTCAAGCTCTTGACTCTTCTCCGCAAGCGCAGCCTGCAATGTTGCAACTTGACTCTCGAGCGCAGCTCGCGCTGCATCTGCGTTTTGCGTCGCAATCGTGCACACTTGCTCGGCTTGCAAGAGTGCCTCAGATTTTGATTGTAACTCAGTCTGAACCATGGCGAGTTGATTTTCTAAGGTCTCGCGCACTGATCCCGACTCTATTGCATTAGCACTCAGCGCTTCAGCGTGTTCTAAGGCTTCAGTTTGAGCAGCAAGTGCTTCAATTTGCACTTGTAATTCTCCTCGGAGCGCAGCGCACTGTGCCTGTAAAGATGTGCGTACGCTCTCAAGCTCTTGCGACATGGATTCACAAGACGCTTCAGCGCGCTCCACAGCGTTCTGTTTTTCTTGCATCTCCAAATCTAACACTGCTATTTGGTTCTCATATGTTTGACGTACGTTGGTGATTTCCTCTGCGCTGGCAGCCAACGCTTCAGCGCGTTCAAATGCTTCGATCCTTGCTTCAAGCGCCTCTTTTGCAACGTTCAATTGAGCATTCAAGTCCGCGACCTGACTTTCTAGCGCAGCTTGGGATATCTCCTTTTCCGAAATCGTCGTAGAAAGCGCAGATTCGGCAATCTGTAAGGCTTCTGACTTTGCGTGCAACTCGGACTGCACCTTTGCGAGCTCAGATTCGAGTACTTGTTGCGTCACCTCGCGCTCAACGTTCGTCGAAGCTACTGAAGACTGTGCAAGTTCCAACGCTTCTGTTTTAGCGTCCAAAGCTTCTGTCTTCATTTGGACTTGTTGCTGCGCTGCCAAGAGTTGCGATTCAAGTGATTCTCGTACGCTTTCGAGTTCATTTTTGAATCCACTTGCCGAAGCCTCGGCGACAGTCAACGCCTCTATTTTCACTTGAAGTTCAGATTGCAACGATACAACACTCGCCTGGGCCTGGGCTAAGGTTGCTTCGAGCTCGTCTATATTTGATTTAATAGATTCAGCACTTGCAATTTCGAGAGCCTTGCTCTTCTCTTCAATTTCAACCTTCAGAGAGTTAACGTGCGATTCCAGCGAGGCAGACGTCGCCTCCGCCACTTGAGCGCTCTGCTTCACGCGCGCCAGTTCGTCTTGTAAATCTCGAGTGGATGATTCTTTCGACTGTTCTAAATCCTTAACTTCAGTCATTTTAGCCGCCAGCTCAACTTGTACGGCGTCTAATTTTGTTTGTAATGTCTGAACGTTGGACACAAGCTTGTCATTTGCCTCGTTTGCTTCATCCGCGAAAGCTAACCGCTCTTCGAGCTGGGCAATCTTCTCTAACAAATTTTTCTCTTTCTGTGCCGACGTCTGCCTCTCTTCCTCGATGACGTTTTCAAGGGCGGCCACGTGCGTCTGCCCCGAACCTTGTAACTGCGCCTTCGCGCGTTGCACCTCGAGCTCCGCATTCAACCCTTCAATCTTCGCCGACATCTCTGACCACGCCTCAGACGCTCGCGTACGTATCATTTCTCGCTCTTCCAACGCGTTATTCATCGCCTCACGCATATTCGCCTCTTCGGCAGCGGCTCTTTGCAGCTCTCTGTTCAGCGCGTCTCGCGCCCGCTCCAACGCCTCTACCGCCGCCTCCGCCTCTTGTGCCCTCGTGCGTTCACTCTCAAGCGCCGCGACGCACCGCTCGAGCGCATTCGACGCCAGCGCGTCGCTCGACGTCGACATCGATGCCGTCCTCACCGTGCGCACCTCATGCGCCGGCGCCGCGCTCGCGCCACCGCCATCAGCCTTGTTGGCCCGGAGCTCGCTCACCTTTGTCTGCGCCGAATCCTTCACCGCCGCCGCCTTCGCCTTGGCCGCCGCCGCAAACTTTTTCATATTATCCATGACGGGCGACTCTATCGACGCCGATGATGAGAACGACGACGACGACGACGACGACCGCCGCCGCACGCGCGCGCGAGAGTCAATGGCGCTTTCATATTCCCAATCACAAAGTCAACATCACCAGCGCGAGCTCAATCGATCGACGATCGCGCATCGATCCACCATCGCGCGCGATGCGCGATGCGCGCGCATTTTTTCGCTCGCCGCGTCGATTCGCGCTCGATTGGCGCCGCGCGCGACGCGCGACAGAGCGGATGACGCGCACAAAATTTGAACAGTGAAAAAATTTAAAAGACAACTCTGACAACGCGCGCGCGTCATATCGCGTTGACGACATCGAGTGCGCGCGCACGGGTCGTCGCGAAACGTCGGACGCTCGCGTTCGTCGCGTCAGACGATGTCCGCGCATGGGTTTAAGATGGCATCGAAGCGCACGGTGACGGAGGACGATGCGGATGTCGTCATTCTCGATAGCGCAGCTGGGGGTGGCGATGCGGCGATGTTGACGACGACGGAGACGGGGAAACGCGCGCGCGATGACATGGAAACACGCGAAGACGATAGTGAGGCGAATACCACGCGTGGTGAGAGCGATGAGGACGAATTCGATGTCGATGACGCGTCGGATGGCGATGAGAGCGAGGACGACGAAGACTTCACGGTGGCGTCGCGCGGACGAAGCGCTCCGATGGGCGCTGCGGCGAGACTTGTCGACGGCAAGGTTATATCCGCGGATGGTGGTGATAGTAATGCAAAGCGAGTGAAGATTACGCCTGGGGCGATTCGTGCCGATCGGAAAAACGTGGATGACCCGTGTCCTGGCTTGCTCGAGAGCTTGCGGGAGTTTGTGATGAAGGCGGGCGGCACGTTATCGGATGATTGGAGCTGCACGGCGACAATGCGTACGAATGGCGCCACAGCGGGGTCGTATGATGCGATTTACTGGTCTCCCGATCAGCAGCGTTACCGTTCTCGTTTGGAAGTGTTACGAGCGTTAGGACTCGCTCCGCCCAAACCAGAGGCAAAATCCGGATCCAAGGCGCCAAAAGCAAAGATTCAGCACATCGAGCCGATTCCTCGCGCTGAAGCCGTAGCCAATGCGAAGGCGAGCGAGAAGCCTGTGCTGCCGATGGAATTAGGTGATAACACGGTCGTTGTTGATTTTGGTTCTGTGTTGCAGAACACTGAAGAGTTCCACGACGAGGTTCACATCTGGCCATTTGGTTACAAAACAAAGTGGACAAATGACAACGGCGACGTCTTCTTTAGCCAAGTTACGAAGGCTTCCGATGGTGGACCTGAATTCATCGTAAAGATGGAAAAGGATGGTGAAAAATATACCGCATGCGCGGCATCTCCCCTCGGCGCTTGGATTGAGATGTGCGATTCCGTCGGTCCAGCAATTCCAGTTGGAATTTCCGACCATTTCTGCTTTGAGGACGTTCGCATAGTTCGCGCCATTGAAAGCTTAGCCGGTTCGGATGCATGTGAGAAGTATCAATTTGTCGAGGAGCGTGGAGGGTGGGATGATGAGCGCGTTCGTCGTGCGAAAGCTCGAGTCATGGACTCCAAAGAAATTCTCAAGCAAATTCGCCTCGTGACGCAAAAAGTAAAGACGGAACAAGTTGCGCAAAATCGCGTGCAGCGAGAAATCTCAAAGGTTCTTGATCGTCTCGTCTCTCGCGTTGATACCGCGGTAAAGCGTGAAGCAGCTAAGAAGCAACGCGCCGAAACCAAAAAGGCGCTCTCTGAGATTGCCAAGAAGCATCGCGATTCATTGAAGGAGGCGTCAAAAGCTGAAAAAGAAGCTGCAAAAGAGTCTGAAAGGATGCAGCGCGAGGCGAAACGTGAGCAGGAAAAGTTGGCTAAAGAAGCACTCAAGGCACAGCAAGCCATCGAACGCGAAGCTCAGAGGGAAATCAACAAAGCGAAACGTGCAAAGGAAATGGAAGAGAAGAAGAAACGTGACGCCGAACGTGCGGCGCAAATGAGCGTTGTAGAGAAGAAGCAGAAGGAATGGCTCATGGGCATGCAGCAGCGCGACGCGGATAGTTCGGACACAACTTTTGCGCCTCCTATCATGACGCCAAATTTGAAAATTGAACCCGATTTCACGGAAAAATCTGAGTTGGGTGATATTTTAGAAATCTGGATGTTTCTCGATCGGTTCAAAAGTGAGCTTTTTGGTGCTGACGCCGATCGAATCTCTCCCCCAACTGTACAAGCTCTCGCGAACATTTTATCCAATCCGAAGAAGTCCGAACCTTTGTTAGCGGCATTGCACTTAGGTATGGTTGCTCCGTGTATCAGCGATGTTTCGGCGTCTACGGATTCGTCAAGCACAAGCGCATTGAAGCTCATTCCGGATGCCAAAGCGCACTTCTCTGAGACTAAAGGCGTTTGGCAAGAAGTAATTCGTCGATTCTTACATGCAAGTTCGATCATCTACGATTCAGCGCCCTATGAGCCGTACTTGAAGGACGCCCCGCCAATCTTGCCCGAAGCGGCGGATGTTTTCACGCGATACATGTGCGCGGGTAACGCTGGATTTGATCCGCTTTCAAATGAAGAAGGTCCTCCTTGGAACGGACATCCCGTGCCGAAATATAACGCTAGAATTGCCCCGGATCTCGCTGCCGCTGCGGACGCCGAAGTGTTAGCTGCAGTCGAGGTTGAATTGTTTTCAAACGGTGGAGGCTTTGATGTTCCAGCGTCGCGCGTGGTGGAAACTCGGCGTCAGAAAGCTCTTGCCGCAATTACTGAAGCCAAAAAGTCCCAGCATATCCAAGCCGTGAGATGCGCTATTCGTAACTGCGCTTGGTCGCACGCTTTGAGTAACGTCTCTTGCAGAGGCGATGCAGCGGCGGTGAAGGGATCGCAACCGCGAGGCATGGATATCCGTCTCCTTGATGCTCGCCTCGAGGCTGGTGTTTACAACGCTGCTGCGCACTCCGTCTCGAACGCAAATGAGGTTGATGACATGATCCGCGCTGATGTAGTGGAAGTTGCCAATAACATGGCTCATCTGACGAATGGAAATGGTCCCAAGGCGAAGCAGGAGCTCATCGCCGCCGTCGACTCTGCGCTCAAGCAAACCAAGGCAGCGGAAGAACTTCATTCTTCACCATGGGATCAAGGATGCTCTGTGTGTGGTTTAGACGTCGTAGCTGGCGTGGTTCTTTTATGTGACTCTTGTGACGCGGAGTATCACATTAAGTGCCTCGATCCGCCGCTCCTTGCGGAGCCAGAAGGTGAATGGTTCTGCCCCAAGTGCGTGCGAGAACAAGAAAACATCAACGTCGTCAGTATTCATGAATGCAAGGCTTTCGTAGGAACAAGACTTGAAAAGGCTGCGACTGGCGAAGCGATCGCGGTGAAGGATGCCATGTTAGAAAACGAAGCAGAGGATGACGAAGAAGAGAGCGGATTCTCGGACGGTGGTTGCCGAGGCGCCATGGCGCGGCGCCTGCGCTCCTTGGCGCGAGCCATGGAATCTGTTGGTTTCGACGGATTATCCACGCAGTCTCGTCTCGTGTTGTTGCGTACATTGATGACATTGTGCTTGGATTCGGTTTCGTTGCGTGAGGCGATCGATAGCGGCCTGAACGCGACGTCCGAGGTCAAGCGTGAGGTGAGACAGCACATTAAAGCTTGGGATGAGTATCGCATGGAAGAGGTGCGCGCTTCCGATGCAAAGAAAGCAGAAGAAGAGGCGAAAGCGGCGAAAGAGGCGGAGGCAAATAAGCCAGCAGATGCTCCAGAATCCGCGAAAGCGGATGAAGACGTGGTGGAGGATGAAGTTGTCAAAATGGACGTCGATGGCGAAGAATCTGTAGCCAAGGCGGATGCGGCAAAAGAAAAGCGAGAGAGGAAAGTTGTGCAACGCGCCCCGACCGACGATGAGCTCGCGCGAGCCCGTGTTCGATGGCAAAGCAAATGGCACGAAGTCGAAGCGAGTGAGCTCGAAATCGCCCCTCGTCGCACGCCTTTGGGATCTGATCGTCACAAGCAAATGTACTGGCGACTCGGAAACTGGGGTGAAGTCATCGTTCAAGCGGCAAAGGATGCCGAACAGTATGACGTCGAGCCTGAATACGGACTCTTGAACACAGAAGAAACTAAAGCATTGATTGGAAAGTTGAACCCTAAAGGACGTAAAGAAGGTGATCTTTGGCGCGCGTTGCAACGTCGTTTCGGTGCTGAAGCCTCGGCGTTGAGTGACGTGACGGCGGTGCCCGCAATTCCAGATATTAGCGAATGGGGAGCTATTGAAGAGATGAGCGATCAAGAGGAAAGCGGTTTGGCGCGAGTGCGTCAAACATTCCTGACTTTAGAATCCGAAATTCCCGATATCGCTTTCAACAGAGCTCTCGGTAATGCTGAGCGTCGTACAATGTGGCTAAATGTCGCCGCTTCGGCGAAATCGCTCGTCAGTCTTGCATCCGCTATCATCGCCTTCGAGCGTGCTCTCGAACGTGATTGGCTCAACCCGGGATGGTTGTCTTGGAGCTGGGCGTCGCCATTAGTACGATGCGCATCTGGTGCGAACGAAGCGAGTAGTGCGCGAAGCATTCGCCTTCACCTCGTCGCGTTGCGCCGAGCGTTCAAGTGGAACAAGGCGACACGCGCGTCTGGTCGCGTGGCTGGAGAGGAAGCCAATTTAATTCTTCCTGAACGCTCTACGCGTACGCGCAAGCCCGCTGTTGTTGTCGAATCTGACTCTGACGACGAATACGAGGAATTGGAAGATTCTGAGTCCGAAGAAGTGATCACAAAGACGCACGCTCGAGACCGGTCCTTCCGATTGTGACGTGGAGAAAGTAAGAATTTGAAATTGAATTGCATGCACGCCTACATTGTCTATATGAGAACTTTACGAAATGAAATGATGCTCAAGCAAATCAAAACAACGCGTGCCCCATGAGAGTCTCGAGAACGATCATCGACGCAATGCCAACCATAGCCGCGCGGCCGTTGGTCATTTCAGCTTCCGGCGTGAGCACTTTTAAGAGCTCAGGAATCGGGGAGCCGCGGATTACGAATTGCCATTCCTTGCTTCCCGCAATCTTCTTCGGGTTCGCTTCGTAGCCTTCGTTAGAGCTGAACGCTGGCGCGAGGGACGCCAAGCTCCACACGAATGCCGTGTGTAAAACTTCCCCAAAGTTCCCAAACGCTTGCGTGGTGAACGACTGCCCCGTGGCAAACTCGCCGCCCAACGCGAGCACGAAACCAATCATCGCCACTCGCCCATTAATCACTTCCGGCGCCCAACCTTCGAACGACAAAATTTCTTGCGGCGTTTGCACTTTAGCATTAATCGAAAACGCTGGGAAAACAACCTCATCCACGACGTGCACAACGACGTCGCCCTCCGCCTTATCCGCCTCCGCCACCTTCACGCCGTCCACCGTCACCCCTCCAGACGCGCTGCTCACAACCGTCATCGAGCGCCCATTCAACGTCTTCACCTCACCGCTCTTCATCGCCTCAGCCTTCACCGCACTCGGCAACACGTGGTACGTCAAAATCTCCTTCAAGTTGTCCCGCTGCGCGAGCTCTTCAAAGCTCAGCGATCGCTCAATCGACATCTTCTCAAACGCCGCATCGGTCGGCGCGAACACCGTGAGCGCGCCCGTGAGCGCCCCAGACAACTCCGTGGCTTCAAGCGCTTGTCGAAGCTTGGAGAATCGCGCGTCGGCGAGCGCACCGGTGAACACCACTGGGGCAGCCTTGGCCGCATCGGCACTCGAAGCTTCGGCGCTCGCGACGGCGGCGCGCGCGATCGTCGGTCGCGACGACGACGACGACGGCGACGTGCGTCGCAATACAGTGGAGGATGAAATCGTGCGTGCGGCAAGCATGGTGTGCGTGCGTGCGAGCGAGCGACGCTGTCGAGCGACAGTGTGTGAAGAGCGTGGATTAATCAGCCGCGTGAGTGGCGATGACGTCGCTTTATCATCCAAAAAGCGCGGGCGCGGACTCGACTGCGAGGGATTTCGACGAGCGCAAAGGACGAATGATGGCAGATACAACGCATTGATGTGATGTTTCAAAGGATTAGCAGCAGCCACTATTTGCAGCTTTTGCACCGCTAGTATCGACTTGAATAGTATCGGGCAAATATACGTCTTCGTCCTTGGATTCATTTTGAATGGCGGATCGCGCGACGGCTTCAAACGCCGTGGCGACGTTGATGTCTTCCTTGGCGGATGTTTCGAAATGCATCAAGCCACCCTTGGAGGTGCACCATGATTTTGCTTTCTTTTCACTGATCACTCGCTTGCTTTCTTTGCCCTCTTCTACGTCAATTTTGTTTCCTACGATGACGAATGGGAACTTCTCCGGGTTGCTCGGCGACGCTTGGACGAGGAACTCATTCCGCCAGTTCTCCAACGACTCAAACGATTTCGCCACGTTGACGTCGTACACACACATCACGCAATCGGCACCACGGTAGAACGAAACACCTAGCGATTGGAATCGTTCTTGGCCCGCCGTGTCCCAAATTTGCAGCGTGACAATTGTATCGTCGATAACAATCTCCTTAGTCATGAAATCCGCCCCGATAGTCGCCTTGTACTGCTTGGAAAACTTGTTGTTCACATATTGAGACATGAGCGACGTTTTCCCAACCCTGTGCGTGTGAAAGCAACGTATGGTGAGTATATCATTCGCGCGCTCGTACCTGCGCTCGCGGCGCTCTTTCAAACGGCGCGCCAGCACACACGTACCCCGAATCACCCAGGATAATAACCTTAAGGAGAGTACGCTGTGTGTGTCAAAACGAAAACATCACGTTAGTCACTTTTGTGCGCCTTATAAACACCACGCGCGTCCCTCTGTCGTCATAGAGTGCATCATTCACTGAACACCATTCAATCGCTCACCGATGCATTCGCGCGCCTAACGACGCCTACGCCCACTCGCACGCCACCGCACGCGCGTGTAAACCATCGCAATCATCGCGCATACGTCATCTCCGTACCTTTTTTGTCGACATGATGCGTTGAGCTCGCTCCGTTTCAACGCACGAGTCGCGCACTGCGGAGGCCCAACGTCCTCTTCCTGCCGCCGTTCCGGCGCTTCACTCGCGCGCGCGCGGCACGCAGCGCGACGGCGCGATCGCAGTCGCGCATCGGACGACGGCGGTGATGGTGATGTCACCAACGACGTCCGTCGCGGCGGCGGCATCGGCGGCGCCAGCACCGTCGCCTTTGCGAGGCTTATCGCTCAACGACGTCTACGCGATGTGCGAACAAATAACCGAGCGCATGCCGAGTCTGAGTGCGAGCGAGCTGAGCGCGCAGCTCGCGGCGATTGAAAGTTCATCCCGAGCGTTGATCAATGCGAACGCACGCGCGGGATCGAGCGCGAGTGCGATTGGTGGCGAAGTTTTAGATGAGCTCGCGAAGACGGTTTCGCGCACGGTTGCGTTTGGGGAGAAGTATCTGTGGGAAACGCAGCTCAGCACGAACACTGGAGCAAAAGAGCGGGAAGTGCTCGCGGAATTAGATAAATGGGCGGAGTCTCGAGGTGAAAGGCAGAACACAGAGGTTTTGTGTGTTAAAAAAGATGACGAGTGGTTGACGACGTCGGAGGACGCCAACCGTCAAGCGCTTGATTCAACCATCGCGCTTCGAGACCTCGAGCGACGATTTCCCGAACGCCCGCGCACAGTATTAATTGGCGTTGACGACGATGAACTTCGTGCAGCAGGCAAGAAGCGTCGAGAAGAAGTGTTGCTTGAAATCGACAACGCGCTGTCATCGCTCACCAACGAGCACGCCATAGTCGTCGCCCAAACCGTCGGTGATGGCTCTGCCGCGACGTACATCAAGCCAGTCATCGATTTCATACAAGGTCAATCGGATTTCGTGCGCAAATCCATCGCGATAGCCATCGCATGCACCATCCTCGCCATCTCGCTCATCGAGTTTTTCGTCGAAGAGCGAGCGAGCGAACTCGAATCCATCGTCGCCTCGTCCACATCTCCCTCGGGATAGCCCGCATAGCGTCGCATAGCATAGCAGTGTAGTTCTAGATCGCGCATCATCGCACGCGTCACCTCTCGCGCCTAGAGTCGCGCACACGCGACACCGCGCGCCCCTAAAAAGTCATCCTCGTCATCATAACGACCCCCCCTCGTTCGACGTCATTTCACGACGTCACCCGCGCGCGCACGCACGCGACATGCACGCAAGCATCACACAGATCACCCGAATCATCGTCCCCGCGACCGCGCGACCGCGATCGCGCTCGCGCACCGTCTCGCGACGCGCGTTTGACCACGGCGGGCGCGACGATGGTGGGCACGGGCGCGGCGGCGACGGCGGCGGTCGCGGCGGCGACGGCGGCGGCCACGGCGGCGGCGGCGGCGGCGGCGACGAGGAAGGCTTCACCAATGGTCACTGGAGCGCGCCGTCGGATACGATGACCGTCATCGTCGGCGCGACGGTGTTGACGCGGGCGAGAACCGCGCTCACGCGTGGGACGTTTGGGCGCGCGACGGCGTCCGGACAACGACGAACGCGACGTTGACGACGACTTTGGATGGTGGTTTCGTGGCGATGACGCGCGAGTGCGATGGTGTATGGGTACATGTATCGTGCGGGCGTGTGTTTGGCATGTGTGAGACGTTCGGGGAGGCGAAGATGCGAGAACGGATGCGGGCGCGTTTCGGCCCGTCGTTTGACGACTGTCGTCCGCGGCGGTGTTCAAGTTGAAACTGTGGCGACGCTTTCGGAGAGACACGTGTAAAAGTAGTCGTCGTCGTCACCACACGCGCGTGTGACGACGGCATGTTGTAAATGAAAGCTTTTTGGTATCACAAGACGCGACTAATTAAACGGATTGTGAAAGGAAATACAGCGCTCAATTTCCCAACAACGAGTAGGTCGTCTCATCAACGATCGGGTCGTCTCAACGAGCATGTCGTCTAGTCGGCTAGACGATCTCGATTGAGAAATTACCTCGGGGAGACCGTGATGTTTTCGGCCTTCTCAGTCAACTCACCGTTGCGTAATTCCATGGCGGCGAGAAGCGGCCACCCACCCGCTTGGAACATGAGGCCGAGCGCCTTCGGGACATCAATGATGATTTCACCCTCCGTCGGCTTGGCGGTCTCCTTGTTCATCATCACGTAGCTGCGACCCGCGTAGCCGATCCAGCCCGCCACGTAGAGGAAACCCAAGCCCGGCACGGCGAACTCACCGAGGTGCTCGAGGTTACCATCGACAATCAAGTGGGGAAGACCATCCTTGCCGCAGAGCAAACCGGACTCACCATAGTTCGCGAAGCGCGTGTTGGTCTTTTCAATCGTCGCGTTGAGCGCGAGCGCGGGCGCGGAAGCGGCGTCGTACTTCTTCAAGCGCTTTTCGAGCGCCTTGATTTCCGTCTTTTGGCGCTTGGCGAACGCCTTGTTAGACTTGCACGGGGTGAGACCAGCGTACGGGGCGACGTCGCGCGCAAACGCTTCTTCAACAGCAACCAACGGCGCGGCGGCGACGGCGACGGCAACCGCCAAGGACGCCGCCTTGCGCGTCGCATCCGCCGCGGAGCAGCGCGCCTCCGTCTTGACCGCGGCGCGTTGCGCGCGGGCGGTCGGCTTGAGACCAGCGACGGTCACTTTGCTCGTAAGGTTCATCTACAACGCGGACCACACACGCAATCGCCTCGTCAGTCATCATCATCGCGCGCGTACGCGCGCGTCAAGTGTATACGCATACAATCAACACGAACACCCCCAAGACGTCCCGTGCGTCACGTCCGCCATCACGCACACGCACGCATCACATCTCCGCGCAGACACACACAACCACCCCTCCCGACGTCGCCGCGCGTCCCGCGCGCGATATCCCCCGGCGGTAGGGTCGCGCGCGCGATCATCGCGATCCCGCGCCGATCCCACCCTCTACCCGTCGCATACACCCACAACGCACGCGCACACGATGACCACGCACACACGCCCCACGCCATCGCGCATCACCCGTACGCGCATCTCACGCGCATACGCGCGAGACAACGCACGACGCCCACGCCGCGCCATCCGATCCGCGCCTCTGCTGGAGATACGACCCGAGCGCGCGCATCATCCATCATCGTCATCGCATCCTTCGTCACCGCGTTCGTCGGCGTCTCGCGCCACCGCCGGCATCACCATACGCGCGTCATGTCATCACGCGCGCGTCACGTACCTGGGCCACGGCGTTCATCGTCTCAGTCGCGATATCGCGTGCGCGTATGCCGTCGTCACGCGCGTGATTCGCGATCGCGCATCCTCGCGCGTTCGAAAGCCATCGATGGCGTGCGATCGATCTCGCGATCGCGATCGATCGCCATCGCGAATCGATCGATCGCGATCGATGTCGATCGATGGCGACATCGATCTCGCGATCTCGCCGATGGTCGTGATGAAAGATACGTTTTTAGTTCGGACATGTGTACAGTACTGTGTATTATATTACGCTATATCGTGTGCGTGGTTTTATTTATGTCCATCGTGGTGGATCGTTTTGGGGGACAGATTTGCTTAATGTTGGCGCGTTGGCGGTGCACGCGTTGGCGGTGTCGGTGTCGGCATCGGTCGGGCGGGCTACAGCGGGCGGTATGGTCGTGGATGCGATGCGATGCGATGCGATGC
>Ga0181562_10002996_pt1 | contig 12532 bp, 15 predicted proteins | sample 011ome_26_FD_139344 | JGI IMG/M metagenome (GOLD analysis project Ga0181562, IMG submission 139344) | Coastal salt marsh microbial communities from the Groves Creek Marsh, Skidaway Island, Georgia - 011511BT metaG (megahit assembly) | ecosystem: Environmental > Aquatic > Marine > Intertidal...
GCTCAGTGGATAGAGCATCCCCCTCCTAAGGGGAGGGTCGCACGTTCGATTCGTGCCGAGGGCGCCACGTATCTGCCGAGAGCCACGGTGTTTCTAGCGAAAACCGTGTCTTACGAGGGCTAACTAAAAACTTAAATCACATAATTAGTTTCTAAAAAAAGTAACCTTTTTAATTTCTAATCCACTTTATTAAGTAAGCATGTTAAATCTCAAAATATAACTAGCTAATTGTTTTCTAAACACTCCTGTTAGCCCCCAAGGTTCAAAAGACTGAGGGGGTTTTTTAACTGTAACTAATAATAACTTTCTTATTTCTCATTCCACTTTTTAATTAGGCGATAAAGCCTTTTTGGATTGGAAAAAATGATGGATAAATACTTTGATGATTGTATTTTGGATTTTGTTGGGGAATTCTTTCCTGACTTTGATCAGGATACATTTGATGATACAGCTGCGGCTTTAGAGGCCGATGGGTACGAAATGATCTTTGCTAAAGAAGGTCAGGTATATGTGTTCCGAAAATATAATGTGGTGCATTAATAAGGAGAAAGAATGAAAGCTCTAAATATATTAGGCAAAATACTTATAATCGCTGGGGGCTTTGCATTAGTAGGTAATGTTAGTGCAGATGACTCTGGCGATAACAGCTTTTATAAAGAAGATGGGAGTTTGGTAATTATAAGGGGCGCTAAAGATTCTGGACTTATTGTTAGGGGGACTGATGATGGAGTGGAGCAAGAATACTATGTTGTTCCTAAAGATGATGGAAGTAAAACCTTTATTTACGATGATGAATTATTGGTTTGTGATAAAAACGGCTGTTATTAATAGGCTAGGAGATAAATTAATGAAAAAACTACTAATACTTTTTACATCATTACCATATATAATCACCAGATGTTAGCCACAGGAAAAGATTTTCAGGTCATCTTTGACCTCTTCGAAAAAGGTGATTTTGAGTCAAGAAAAGCGGCCATCATGAAGCTTTATGAATTCTATCGCCCATCTTATTTAAGAATCATTAAACGTAGTATGCTGCATGGCAATTATGATGATGATTTGGCGGAAGATGTGTTGCAGGATACTTTTATAAGTCTTCTATCTAAAAATACCAAACCTTCATCTCCCTTTGCAATCGGAGAGTGGTTAAAGTCATACACCTATAATGTGGCACGCGATAACTTAAAAAAAGCTTATCGTAAAAATGAATCGAGTTTTCATACGGATGAATTTTCTGATGATGATACGGTCTCAAACTTAACTAATATGAAATCCACCGGTGATAGTACGTTTATCATGGAGTGTTTAAAAACGGTGATTATTGAATACGGTCGTGATCATCCCGAGGAGGCTGAAATTTTAACCAAAATAAGAACTGAGGATGTATCATACAAGGACTTAGCAAAAATATTTGGTAAAACCGAAGGAAACTTAAAACGAATTGTGTCATTGGCGACCGCTGAATTAAAAGATCTTATGGCGCCATGTTTAGAGAGGGCTTAAGGTTTTTAAAACTATGAAACATGATCAATTAATTGACAAAGCTTTTGCAAGGGTAAACAAAGACTTATCAATCTCAGATAAGAACCCTCAGACGCGTCTTAATCAATTTCAGAAAAAATTGGATGCAGCCCAACCTAGCCTCATTTATCGCCTAAAAGAGGTTTGGCAAGCGTTGCTTGCGCTTATGGCAGGTTTTTTCACCATAGGTTTTATGATGGCCAAATTAAGTCTTACCTCTGGCCTGGTCTTACAAACCGCATCACTAGATCAGCATGACTTTAATATGTTCGATGCTGATATGAATGGCAAGCTTAATTATGCTGAAGCCTTAGCCGCTCGTGAAACGCTTGTGTTTGAACAATTCCAGGCACTAGATCATAATCGTGATGCACTCTTAAGCTCCAATGAGGGACAGGTTGCATTAGCTAGTTATAATTTATCGAAATGTTCGATGGGGGACAGTCAAGCTTGCTCAACATCGCCTGATGTCCAATTAGCTTCTTTTGATACCGATCAAGATCAGCATATTTGCTACACAGAGTTTTATGCCGTTCTAGCCCAACTCGATCCTCAATACTTTGATTATTTAGATCAAAACAAAGATGGTGAGCTCGACTACAATGAAGCTAAACATCTAGCAATCACTCAAGTTTAAAAAAAATTCAAAAAAAAATAACCTTTTAACTTTTCAATCTACCTTTTAAATTGAGGACATAAACCTCTTATTTTTTTTAAGGAGAATATTATGAGAAAAGTACTTTTTAAGAAGTTTAAAAAAACCCAGTTAGGCGCATCGATGGTTGAATATGCCTTACTCGTAGCACTTATTTCAATTGCTGCGATTGTGACCATGACTACATTAGGTACAACGATTGAAAGCAAGTTTACTGAGGTATCTACTGCAGTTGAAAATGCTGGCACTGATCCTACTCCATAATATGGATCAAAAAAAAAGAAAGCCCCTAATGCAGGGGCTTTTTTATTAAACTTTAAAGGAGAAATGATAACTATGGATATCGATCTGCTGATGAATCAGTCGCTCATGGATGTCAATCAAAGTTTAAATATAACGAATGAATCATCCGGTCATTTGACGACTAAAATGGAAACGAAGATGGCGATTTATGATTCCCACTTTAAAAATTTGCACAAAGATCATGGCTGTACGGTTAGGGTGTGTAAGCTTAACTATTATGTGATGGGCATGCTCTTTTTGTTAACCTTGCTGATTCAAAAGGCTGGCGCAAACTTTTTATGGTTATCCCCTCGAGATATAACACTAAGCTTCATTGCAATTGTGGCATTGTTTGCTATTGCGGTGATTATTCATGCGGCAAAACAGGAGACAATCAAAACAGTCTAAGTGAGTGGTATCAAAGTGAGGCTTACAAGGGTTGCAATTGAAATCGTCGGCCCGTAGGCAAGATAGCTATCTAATTTAAATTGACCAGTCATTGCGATTGTAATAATCGTGATCAAATTAATGATTGATGCAATGAGGAAAATAGCCATGAGGTAATAAACCCCAAGCCATGCACCGATGGCAGCATATAGTTTGGCATCCCCTAAACCCATCCCTGTTTTTTTTCTGACGACAACGTACAATCGATTCAAAAGATAAGGTAATAAAAAACCAACGATAAGCCCTAGTAAGGCATTTTTAAGTGAAATGAATGAAAAAGCATAATTGAAAATAAGGCCTAAGATCATTAAGGGGTAGGTGAATTGGTTAGGTAGAAGCTTTGATCGTATATCAATCACACTCAAAAGAATGAGCATCAGCGGTAATAAAATTAACAGAGTAGGCCAGTTATGAAAAACAATTGAATAATAAAAACCAGTGACAATACCGGCTGATAGCAATGCATAAGAGAACATTTGTGTTTTAGGCTTGGGATGAGACTTATTGTTTCGAAGCCCAAAGAAAATCGTTATGAGCATTCTATGGAGTTTAAGTTGTCCTGATTTCCAATTTTTTTCAAGATTTGTGGCATAAAATTCACTGACTTTGTAAGCCAATAAACCCCATAGGAAACCTAACGTAAATAATAAGAGATAACTCATTTATTTTGCTAATTTAGGTGGTAATAAAACTCCGAAGTAGGCTGACCCTCCAAGTGTACCTTTGCCAGAGCCGCAACCTGAAGAGAAGTCGGCCTCAATAAATTGCTCAAGATTTCCTTTTGGCTTCTCATATCTGACTAATTTAGCACAGCCAAAGCCAATAATCTGATGAAAACCTGAATTCACGACACCACTACCATATTGGCTTAGTGTACCATCTTGATTGAGGGTAAATCCGTCTGTACCTATGATTGGCAATATCACCGTATTATCATCATCAGAGCAGATACCTTGGAGGATACAAAAATCGACATCTTTGTAGATAGATCCTTCACCATTGTTTATATAAATGGTATCACCAAGATCTAGCATTTGAGCTTCATTTGGGTTTGAACATGCGCCTGGTACAAAGCATTTAACAGCACTCATTGAGCTGGAGAGGCCATCGAAATTAGTCCATGCCGCATTGGCTGTATTAGGCCCACATAAGAGCGGATCGGATGATTTTGTGGACACTGTGAATGTATTGCTTGTTGTAGGTTTTGAGGTTGCAAAATCCCAAACAGCTGCTAATGCACAATCTGAAATGGCGATAGGAATTCCCCCTTCAAGTTTTTTTGGATAACCCACCACGGCCACTGATTCAACTGTGATATCAAAATTATCTAAAATAAAGCCGCCAAAAAATAAATAACTCGATCCAGTAAGGCTAACTTTAACAGCAGGGTAGTGATATTGAGTGGCTGTATTAATCACTTCGGAGTCAGTGAAGTTAACATCGATCTGTGAAAATTTAACCATATCATTAGTATCATTTAGGTTAATTGCATCCATGGCAGCTTCACTCGCTACCTCAGCATAAGTTTTGGTGACGGATCCATTATTGATGCAATCATCATCCTCGACATCGTCAGCATCGAAGTAAGTGTTATCGATATATAAGCCCTCAGGAAATTGGCTTGGACTGAAAGAGCAACTTCGATAAATGCTATCTGCACCTCTAATTGCTGCCGCATCAGCAATATTTTTAAGTTGCGTTTGAATAAGAATCGTATTACCAAAATCAATCACAAGTGCTGAGATGATAATAAAAATTGGTAACAAAATGACAAATAAGATACTGATGGCACCTTGCTGGTTTTGTAGATGCTTATTCATAATACATTGAGGTTTGAGCATTTGAATCTAACTGATCAAATGCAAAAATTCCTACATTATTAAATTTGATATTCACAGTTAGAAAACAATCAGGACCTGGCTCGCAATCAGCAGGTGAGGATATCACTGTAACCTCAGGTGTTTTTGAACTGTCGAGCGAAATTAAACGAGTGTCAACAAATGCTTTAGCCACACATGCCGCAGTTGATTCTGCATGTGCACTGGATCCATCGGTCTCGACCAAGCTAGATTCACAAAAGGGTGGTGGGTTAGTGTAGCCAGTTTCAATAATAGCTGAATTAATTCCTGCTCTGACAGCGGTTTTTGAAGCTTGCTCTAAAATGATTGAGTTATACAGAACGAAGCCAAAAGAAATGATGCCGAAGGTGATGAGAATAAGTAAGGTGCTTAAAAGGGCAAATTCAACAATGGCAGCGCCTTCGCTATGTTTTTTAAATTGTATAAATCTTAATCTTTTCATTAGAGGCCATCCTTCACCATGATGATTGTCGGACCTAAAATAATAATGAGCAAGGTTGGAAACATAAAGGTCACAAGGGGTATGAGCATTTTAGTGGCCACCTTAGCAGCTTTTTCTTCAGCTACTTGTAATCTTTTAACACGTAAAATTTCGGCCTGTGTTCTAAGTGCCTCTCCCAAGCTAGTTCCGGTTTTTTGCACCTGAGAAAAAATATTTAGAATCGCAGTTAAATCATCATCATTAACACGAATACTAAGATGTTTAAGTGATTCATCACGACTTGCACCTGAGTTAATTTCTAACATGGTGATCTTTAGCTCTTCAGCAAAATATGGTGCTGTTCGAACCAGTTCTTTCGTAACACGATTTAAGGCAGCATCCATACCCATCCCGGCCTCTGCACAAATAACGAGTAGATCTAAAAAATCGGGTAACGCAAGACGTATAGCAGCTTTTCTAGTCTTAATTCTCTTTGTAATAAATATTTCAGGTAAGAAATAACCTAATGAGGCAAGGCCGATTAGAATGAGAAGCTCCATGGGCAGCGAAAGCTCAAGACGCAATACTAAAAGACTTAAATACCCAAAAGCAGGTAGACCTAGAAAAAGTATTGTCTTGATGGCGTAAAACATTTTGATGTGACTATTTTTTCTAAAACCTGCCTGTAAAAAACGGAGACGAAGCTGTGAGGTTTCCCAATTTTTTTCAGGCACTGAAAGTTGTGTCAGTACTGAAAAAAGTTTTTTCCAATTATTTTGTGCAAGATCTGTGACGTTATTGTAGAGCTCAGCATTGCCCACACGAACCGGTTGTTCAATTCTATTAAGTATTTTTTTAAGATTGCGATTCTTAATATAGGAGCGACAAAATTCAAAGAAGACGATGAAAAAGATAAAGTTAACGGCCGCTATAAGATAAATTTGATAACGTTCCATTACACATCCACCTTGGCAATTTTTTTCGCCCATAAATAACCCACAATGATTGCACACACCCATATTTTTCGCATCCCAATACCTTGTTCCTCTTCCCATAATTTACTGATGTAATTAGGGTTAATAAAAAAGAAGGCTACACCGATGACAACGGGCAGGGCACTGAGGATAATGGCAGAAAGCCTTCCTTCGGCACTTAAAGCTTTAACTTTACCATCCAGCTTAAATCGATCACGCATGGTTTTACTAATACCTGATAATAACTCTGACAAGTTGCCTCCTGACTCTCTTTGAATCATAAGCGAGGTAATAAAAAAGTTGAGTTCTTCACTTCTCACACGAAAGCCTAAATTAGTCATGCTCTCTTTAAAATCAAGACCAAAATTAATTTCATCAAAGGCTTGTCTAAATTCTGACGCAATGGGCTCAGGGCTATCATTCGCTGCTTGACCCATAGCAGCAACTAAACCATTACCTGATCGCAAGGCACGACCAATGTAATCAAGGCTGTCAGGTAAGCGGGTGTTGAATTTTTTAATCCGAGCGGATTCTTTTATTTGTAAATAGAGAACAGGCGCGATCAATGAGAAAGCGCATCCTCCCAATACAAAAAACCAGGGTTGCTTAAGGTAAATTAATAAGCTTAATGACGATAATAATAATAAAATCATCACGGTTAGAATGTCTTGAATGGAAGTTTTAACTCCAGATCGAACAATGAGGGTTTCGATCATTTGTACCCACAACCAATTTTTACCTTTAAGGTAAAGGCTCAATGGGCTGTTGGCTGCACGGTTTTTTAATAGCCCACCTAGATAGCCTTCGCCATCTCTGACTTTACGTATCTCTTTTATATTTCTGGATAAATTTTTAGCTCGTTCAGAGAAAAATTTAGTATGAATCATCCAGCCAAGTTGAATAATCACAAAGATGACGATAAAGATAATGGGAATCAGTATGTATTCGCTCATGACTCACCCATCTTTTCATTAAACAAATTTTCATCGTATTTAATGCCATAGGATTGTAATTTTGTAACCAAATGAGGCCTTACACCAGTTGCTTCAAATTGACCAATGACATTGCCATTTTCATCAGTAGATGTTCGATTAAATCGATAGATTTCTTGTGATGTAATCACATCACCCTCCATCCCAGTAATTTCATGAATGCTCACCAGTTTTCGAGTCCCGTCATTTAAGCGTGATACTTGGACGATGACATTCACAGCACTAGAAATTTGTTGGCGCATGCTTTTAGCCGTTTGATTCACACCACCTAATGTCATTAAATTCTCCATTCTCGATAGAGCCTCTCTTGGATTATTGGCGTGAATTGTACTCAAAGATCCCTCATGACCTGTATTCATAGCCTGCAACATATCAATAATCTCTTCGCCACGGATCTCACCTAAAACAACACGATCAGGACGCATTCTTAAGCAGTTTTTAACGCATGCTCTAAAGGTAACTTCACCTTTTCCTTCGATGTTAGGAGGCCTACTTTCAAGCCGTATCACATGCTCTTGTTGCATTTGCAGCTCAGCGGTATCCTCAATCGTGATCACACGCTCATCAGTAGGGATATAACCCGACAAAATATTTAAAAGGGTTGTCTTACCAGAGCCTGTACCACCTGAAATGATGATGTTGGTTTTTGCTTTAACCAGGCCTGATAAAAATTCAGCCATCGCCTTGGTGAGAGTATTTTTTTTAATTAAGTCATCCATTTGTAGGGGTACCACTGAAAACTTACGAATCGAGATCGCTGGGCCATCGATGGCAATGGGTGGAATAATGGCATTAAAGCGTGATCCATCTTCTAATCTTGCATCCACCATAGGTGTGAGTTCATCGACACGTCGCCCCACCCTTGAAACAATTTTATTTATGATTTTTAGAAGGTGTTGATCATCACTAAAACGTTCATCAGTGAGGATGATTTTTCCTTTTTTTTCGATATAAATTTGGTCACTACGATTGACCATAATTTCTGAAATCTCTGGATCTGATAAAAGATGTTCAAGAGGACCGAGCCCTAAAATATCATCTTGTATATCTTGAGATAACTGATCTCTCTCAGCATCATTAATGGCATATTGGTATTTTTCACAAAGGCTATTAACCAAATCTTTGATCGCACGCCTTACACTGGACTCGTCTTTAACGGTTTGAACAGCCTTTAAGTTAAGCTCATTGATTATTTCAGTAAAAAGTTTATTTTTGATCTGATAGAACTGTTCTTTCGTTTCATCCTTAACCTTAGGTTCAGCCTTTTTAATTTTTTCAACTCGCTTTGTTTCTTCAACAAGCGGGGCCTCAACAACCATTTCAGCAGTTTTTAGATCTTGTTCAGATTCATTGTTTATTTTGAAATTCCACATAACATTACCTTTAATCTTCCTTTTATAAAAGTGGAATGAACTCCCTAAATGTTATTTTTAATTTAATTTAATTTGGTTCTAAAAAAATGTCGCCAAATGGGTTTTTGAGCAGGTTCATGACCATGATTACCTAACCATTGATGAGAGAATCCAATGATTTTTTTGGATAACTTGTTACTTGAATTAATCTTAATCGCTGCTTTTGATTGGATTAATGATTCTTTAATGATGTCGTTGTCATAGGGTACAAAGAGATCAACTTTTTTATCCAGGGCAACTTCAATATCACCGGTTGATATGTCATTGTTCATCCCAGACTCATTCTCTATGAGGACCACTTTTTCAAGGTTCACTTTATTTTGCTCAAGAATATTGAGTTTTTGAGTGCATAACCTGATGGATGCTAAATTATCAGATAACACCATAAAAATATGTTCACAGGATCGGATGATATTCAGATTAATTGGATCAAAATTAGAGCTAAAGTCTAAGACAATATAATCATAGAAATTTTTAAGCTTTTCTATGGCATGCTCATAATTTTCTGTTTTCATGCTCATGATTTTCTGAAAATCTTTTGTTGAGGGAATAAAGTGTAAATTGGTATTGAGCCTTTGTACCATGGACTCAATTAAAACCTCATCGAGCCGATCATAAGCATTCACAAAGTCTGTTAAATCAAACACATTTTGTTTTTGTGTTAAATACATATCAGCATCACCAAAGGGAATAGCCATATCAATGATGAGAGCTCGTCTCATACTATTGCGACTCAATGCAGAGGCAAAATTGGTTGCTATCACTGTTGCGCCATCACCACCTTTGGATGACATAAAGCCAAACACTTTGCGGTTATGAGGTTTATTTTTTAGGAAATGTTCTTGAGCGATTTTAAAGTCATTAATTTTTTTAATGATGGTGTTTGTATCATCTAGCGTGATAATGTCGTTAAGTTTAAGGTCAATACATTTAAGCAGTAAAGCGGATTCAGGGGCATTAAGGTGAACCACAACTTTTACTTTTGCGTATTTATTTTTGAGTTTAGCAATATCCTCAACAACATTAGCATCGTTGCCGCATCCATAAATAAAGAGCATGCTGGTTTCATGCTCGCTTAAGTATTTATCGAGCTGGGCTAAATTTAAATTAAGCTGCCCAATAGTGATTTCTGGAATTTTTTTAATAGCTTGCTGAATATCTGAGCTGGTTTTAAGGTTATGCTGCTCTGCCTTCCAGCCTTTCATGTAGTTTAAGATAATATTCATGATTATTGACTCACAGGCGATTTAAGGGTCTCAGTGCTAGAGGCAGTTCTTTCTGCACTGACTTCGTCATAGCTGGGTTTAGTCCATTCGTTATCTTGGGGTACCCTCATCGCATCAATGTTGTACTCAATAGACTCCCCATAATAAGTATCGAAGTTATTCGTTTTATATTCAGCTGATGCGCAGCCCAGTATGAATAATGTTGTGAGAAGAGCGGTGATATTTTTCATTATAATTGTCCTCCAAATGGATTAAAGCTTTTGTTTTGTCTGGTTGAGACATTATTTTTAGATTCAGCTTCAGTTAAAGGGCCTAACATTTTTTCATCATCTTTTATTTTTCCTTCAATTTGACCTTCGATAAAAAATTCCTGAGTATCTGGGGTCAAAACACGATCCGTAGGTTTTTTAAGCTCATCTTGCGTTGATGTCACAAGGGTTGTTCTAACTAAAACTACAAGTTCTGTTTGCACTTTATTAGAAGATTGGTTTCTAAATAACGCACCTAAGATGGGGATATCTCTTAAGCCAGGGACACCGTTAATTGAGTTGATGGTTTCTTCATCAAGTAAGCCCCCAATCATGAGTGTGTCACCATTTTTAAGCTGTACGGTAGTTGATACTGACTTAGTATCAAATACTGGAAGAGTAGAATCACTGCCACCTGTGGATGAGCTCAAAGTAGAACTAGACAGTGATGACACTTCAGGTGCTACTTTAAGATGGATACGTCCTCCATCCATAACGGTAGGTAAGAATGTTACACCGACACCAAATTCCTCTTCTTGAAGAGACACACTGCCATTACCTTGGGCCACTGGAATGAAGGTACGACCACCTTTTAAGAAACGACCTTCTTGCCCACTGATGGTGACAATATTTGGTTTTGCAAGCACACGGACCATGGCTTGTAATTCGTTAGCGGAGATACCAATGTCAAGATTACCATTGCTCACTAATAAATTTAAGAATAAGGATTCAGGTGTGACACTGGATGCTCCTCCTGCAGATGTCGCAGCTCCTGCACCTGCAGCTGACGAGAGAATAGAGTAGCTGGTGCTGCCAGTGTGATGGGTACCTACTTTAGAACCAAATTCTGTAAGTAAAGATTTATCCACGGATGCAATTACGACCTCAAGAAGCACTTGCTGAGGATCTCTAATTTTTAATAGATTAATGATTTGGCTTTGATTCCCATTTTCATTTTTTACAAGCAATATGTTTTTGAGATAAGCATCAGTTAAATCGAGTACGGCCTTCGCTTTAAGAGTATCTGAAACGTTGCCAGAGAGCACAATGGTGCCTGCAGATGAATTAACAGCTACTTCATGTTCGTAAGGGAGCTCTCGTTTAATAAGACTTTTTAGGACACTTAAATCATGCTCAACTTTGATATTCTTCATATTAGTTTGGCCATTTTCATACCAAAGCAGTAAGTTGGTATGGCCCACTTTCTTTCCAAGAAGGTATATTTGGCGATCACCAATGCGTTTGAAATCAGCGATTCCGGGATCTCCAATCGCAATTCTTGTGATTTTGGATTGAAGTTTTACGATTTGAGCTTTCCCAGAATAAAGTGCGACTTCTTGCTCATTGGTGATCATAATCGTATCTTGCTTAAGACGTTCATCAATTTCAGGCATAGCAATACTCAATTGTGTATACGCAGTGATCATTAAAGATAAAACGAGTTTGATAAAAAGATTTATTTTTATGTTGTGTGTTATTTTTTTCATGGTCATCACCTTATTTATCCTTTACCTCAGTAATTTGAACTTCTAGTGCTCTAATTTCTGTTACTTTGTTATTAGCTTTTTTAGTAAAATTTTTACTCACCGGTGTTGATCTTGGTTTTTTATTCACTACTTTTTTTGTTGCTATTTGGTTTTTAATTGCAATCAAATCCTCCATAGAGACGCCTTCAGATACCTCGACGATTGAGTCGAGTTTGTTACGAAGCGCAAGGGAGAGTGATCCGACAGATCTTGCTAGATCAAGTTTTTCTGCTTCAAGTGGGGTAAGTTCTAAAGTCACAGCTTTAACAACCATAGGCTTATTAGCTTCAACATTGGTAGCTTGTGCAACGGCTAATACTTTTACATGGCTTAACACGACTTTTGAAACTGATGAACGGTTCTGTTTAATATTGGCAATGATATCTACGTAGCTTCCAGGTAAGGCAAATCCAGCCACCCCAATGACGTCATTCACTCTAACCGTAATGGCACGCTTACCAACTTGGATGAGTGATTCAAGTCCTGCTTTAGCACCAACTGGAGCTAGATCAATTTCAAGAATAGGTTCATTGGGATAAATTTTATCTTTGACCACACGGCCCTGAAGTGACTTAACATCTCTAAATGAACCCTTTGGAACATGATCTTTAGGCCATTCAACAAAGATAAGACTTTTTTCATTGATCATTTGACCTGGCCCAATAGGGTTTTGCGCAACCAATATTTTTGGCCCTGGTTCAGCCTTATTGAGATCTAAGAAACTCACAATGACAAGAGTGAAAATTAACCCTACCAATAATGAGACAATATTTGTTATCGTAAACTTCATATCCAAAATCCTTTTATAGCGACTAAAGTAAATATGGAATGAAAGCTGGAAAGGTTATTTTTTTTCTTAAAAAATTTGAGCACAACACGAACACACTTGACTCCAAAACCCATCTCAAATACACTTGAATGGTAATTTTTATTAATCTAAAAAGTGTTCTAAAACAATAGGTTAGTCTA
>Ga0181562_10003001_pt1 | contig 12522 bp, 8 predicted proteins | sample 011ome_26_FD_139344 | JGI IMG/M metagenome (GOLD analysis project Ga0181562, IMG submission 139344) | Coastal salt marsh microbial communities from the Groves Creek Marsh, Skidaway Island, Georgia - 011511BT metaG (megahit assembly) | ecosystem: Environmental > Aquatic > Marine > Intertidal zone...
ATCCACACCTACAAGGATTTGAATGCATCAGTCAATGCCTGGTATTTTCACTCTACCTGGATCTGGTTACTTGTGATGGGGATGGCCTCCCTCCTGTTTTTTTTCCGGTGGAAAAAACTCAAGGAGACAGACCCAAGCCTTCTCGATAAATTTTTAAAATTACCTTAAGAAAAAATGCTCCTCTCAAAATACACGGAACTCGCACCTGGCCTAACGATCAGTAGGGCACTCACAGGACTTTGGCAGATTGCAGATCTCGAACGAGATGGCAACAAGGTCAACCCTGCTGAAGCCGCAAAGCATATGAAAGCCTATGTAGATGCAGGATTTACGACCTTCGATATGGCGGACCATTATGGCTCAGCGGAGGAGATTACTGGGGTGTTTCGCGATACCTACGGCACAGCTGCTACCCAATTTTTTACCAAATGGGTTCCGTCTCCGGGCAAAATCACTTCTGCCCAAGTGCGAGAGGCGGTGGAAAAAGCAATGCGCAGAATGAAGACCGAGCGAATCGATTTGATGCAGTTTCATGCCTGGCAATATGCACACCCGAGCTGGGTGGACTGCCTTTTTTGGTTGCAAGAACTAAAAAATGAGGGGTTGATTCGGCACCTAGGCCTGACCAATTTTGATACGGCCCACCTTCAGATCGTGGTCAATTCCGGGATAGAAGTGGTCTCCAATCAGGTCTGTTACTCCCTACTGGATCAACGCGCAGCAGGTGAAATGACCAGCCTCTGTTTAAAACATGGGGTGAAGCTGCTGGCATTCGGAACCGTAGCAGGGGGATTTCTTTCGGAAAAATGGCTAGGCAAGCCCGAGCCTGTATTGAATGAATCCCTCACCTGGTCTCAAATGAAATACAAGCGCTTCATTGACGCTGCCGGAGGATGGGAAACCTTCCAAAGCCTCCTAGCAACACTCCAACCCATAGCCCAGAAACATGAGGTAAGCATCGCTGCATTGGCGAGTCATTACATGCTCTGCCAACCCGCCGTGGCGGGCGTGATCATAGGAGCACGGTTGGGACAAAGTCAACATGTTGCAGAAAATGAGGGGTTGTTCTCGATTCAACTCGATGCGGCAGACCAATCCAAAATTCAAAACGCCTTGAGCTGCCTCCAAAAAATCTCGGGAGATTGCGGAGATGAGTACCGAAAAGCACCTTTCCTAACCGCATCGGGGGACCTAAGCCACCACATCGATACCTTGCCGAGCCCATACCCCACGGTTGAGGGAGCAGATGGGCGCATCAAAGCGCTAAGCGGTACCATTTGGGAAGATATTGCTGGATTCAGCAGGGCCGTCCGCAAGGGAAACCATATTTTGGTATCCGGCACTACAGCCACGCATGGTACCAGACGCATGGGAGGAGATGATCCTGCCGCACAAATGCATTTCATCATCGACAAGGTGGAGGGGGCAATTCGATCCCTTGGAGGTAGTTTGGAAGACGTGGTACGTACACGGATTTTTGTCCAGCGGGAGTCGGATTGGGAAGCCATTTCAAGAGCACATGGGCAGCGCTTTGCTGGCATTCAACCTGCCAATACCCTGGTACAAGCCACCCTAATTGGGGACGGATACCTCGTGGAGATGGAAACTGACGCCCTTCTTTCTTAGGAAGTATACCAGAGAAAAGTTACCGAATAATTTTTCTAGTTCCCTTAAATTCTCCACCTGTCTAGCATGTAAGATTAAACCGTGAGTTCTAAAAGTGCATAACTTAGACTTTTGCCATGCGCATCCAAAGCAATGGAAGTGGTAACTCCTCCCGAAAGGGCATTTTCACAGGTGAACATCAGTGCATGCAATTCCGGAATTAGGTAGCGAAAAACTTCTCCTTTCAATTGATGGGAAAGATGTTGTTTAACTCTTTCAGCGGTAACTTTTTCAACCAATAAGGGATAATCTGCTTCCTCAAAAGGGAATAATGAAAGAGTTAAGGTATTCCCCTTATCTCCTGCCCGACTATGAGCTAGGTGTGCAAGTTTCTTTTTCATGCATCGATTAATTTTAGTGCAGGTTGGATTTGATTTCTATTCATAAGGATAGAAACAACCCCTAGCACCTCATGTAAATATTTTCGAGCTCCTCCACCTCCTGCTGGTCCGTTGGTATATAACGCCTCTACCTCCTCGCCTATGCGTTGGGCAATTTCTTTAGTTGGAGATTTTCCAGCCACACGAAGCCTTACTTCGTAGGGTGTAGTGTTCGCTGCCAAATCTCCTCCATGCATCGAGTTTAGCCCAATCAAATCGATTTTAAATTCTTCAAACTGATCTCCGATCCGTTGTTGAATTATTTCTCCAGCCCATTTTGCTCGTTCGACTGCATGAGATCCGGCATAGGAAATTTCACCTTCACCCATCCAACCCGATTGATAGCCTACACTCACTTTCAAACTTTCTGGCTTGCATTTACCTGTACCACCATTGACTTGTAGTTGATTCTCCCCTTTCTCTTCAAATCGAACCGTACTAAAATCTGCTACTACATCTGGTGTAAGATAATTTCTTGGGTGTGTAACTTCGTACAACAGTTGTTCCTTGGCTGTTTGAACAGAAATTAGTCCTCCAGTGCCTGAAATTTTTTGAATTAGCCCCGAACCATCACGACTTACTTCAACCAATGGATGTCCAAGAAGGTGAAGATCTGGTACAGGCTTGGTTACTGGATCTGCAAAATAGCCTCCAGTAAGTTGTCCTGCGCATTCCATCAAATGACCTAGGACGGTTCCTTTCCCCAACAGATCCCAATCTTCAGTAGACCACCCAAACTCATATACCATCGGTGCCAAGAAAAGTGAAGGATCGGCTACTCGGCCTGTCAATATGATGTCTGCTCCAGAAGATAGGGCTGGCAAGATGGCTTCGATACCCATATATGCATTCGCGGAGACGCGAGTACCATAGGTATGGAGAAATTTATTTCCCTCTATACTAAGCTCCTCACCGGTGAGTTGATGAATAACATCGTCCCCCAATACAACTGCTACACGGATCTTAAGGCCAAGTTTTTTAGCAATAGACTTTATTTTTTCAGCACCAGCAATCGGATTTGCTGCGCCCATATTGGTAATTAAACGAGTTTTGTGATGTACCAAAAGAGGCAGTAAGCTTTCAATTCTTCGTTCTAAAAAAATATCATACCCTGAATTTGGGTCTTGAAGTTTCCGTTTTTGAGCTAGTGCAATGGTGCGCTCAGCCAAACATTCCAACACCAGATAATCCAAGTCACCTTGTTCGGTTAGGATTAAGGCAGGTTCAAATCGATCACCAGAAAACCCCGCTCCACATCCGATTCTAATTTTTTCTTTCATTTCAAAGGGAAATTGTACCAATAAGGACTGAGGTCAAGAGCATGACAAGCGTTACCAAAAATGCGAGGGGAATTGTTTTTCGTTGATGGTCTCCAAGTTCAACCCCTGCCAACCCTACCAATAAAAAAGTAGATCCAGTAAGAGGACTGATGGGAAACCCGGTTGTCATTTGGCCTAAAATAGCAGCTTGACCTACTTCAATACCACTTGCACCAAAGGTGGTTGAAGTAGCTGAAAGCAGGGGCAATATTCCAAAATAAAAGGAGTCTGGATCAAAAAGAAAGCTGGCTGGCATCGCTAAAAGCCCTGTCAATAGAGGTAATTGCTGTCCTAAAAATTCAGGCAATAACCTTTCAACAGCACCTGCCATGGCCTCCATCATCCCACTCCCTTTTAAAATTCCAGTAAAACAACCTGCTGCAAACAAGATACTTGCCATCAACATGGCTTCTTTGGCATGTGCATCAATTCGTTTTTTCTGTTCCTCAACTTGTGGGTAATTGAGTAACAATGCCACTGCAAAAGCTATCATAAACACCACAAACGGTGGAGCCCATCCTAAAATAACTGCACTGATTGCCATAAAAATTAAGGACAAGTTTACCCAAAACAATTTGGGTCGATGTAGGGGATTTTTTGTATTATCTTGGAGATCAGCAAAATTTTTATTGCTATTCTGAATGCTCGCTTTTTCCTTTTTCCCAAGAAAAAAAGCAATCACAAAAACAGTCACCAAGCCAGAAAGTAGGGATGGGATCATGGGATTGAAGAGTTCCGTTACCGGAACATTTAAGGCAGTGGCCGCGCGCAAAGTAGGCCCTCCCCAAGGGACCATATTCATTGTTCCTGCGGCCAGAGCAACAATACAGACCAAAGTGAGTCGCTTCATTCCAAGCTGGTCATAAATGGGAACTAGTGCTGGAATCACTACCAAGAAAGTTACCGCTCCAGATCCATCCAAGTGAACCAACATGGCTAAAAAAGCCGTTGCCAACGCAATTTTTATGGGGTCATTTCCTGCTAAATTTAACAGCTTGGAAATAATGGGTTGAAAAGTCCCTGCATCCAAGAGGATTCCAAAAAAAAGGATGGCAAAAACAAACATCACTCCAGTAGGTGCAATTGCCTGCAAGCCCTCTGCTATGTAGGTTGAAAGAGAATTTGCCTCTCCTGCCAATAGCCCAGAAAAAATAGGGATCAAGAGCAAAGCAATAACTGGTGAGGCTTTTTTGGAAAGCACTACCACCAATAATAATACAATCGTACCTAATCCAAGTATGGCTAACATGGTTTAATGGTTTAGACTTTCTAAAAATTTTAATTGGTCCCAAAAGGGAATTGTTCGAGATTTGATTTCATTACCTAGCTCTAGAACCTTAGGATTTGAGGTATCAAAAATCGGCCAATACTCAAGTAAATCACCGTTCGGGTTTCCTGTTTTAACAAAATTCACCCAAAAGGTAGACATCTTAGATTCCAAATCGAAATCTATTTTTTCAAAGGGTCGATTCCATTTTCGAAGAGTATGTAAAGCATAGCTGATCTCAGCAGAGTGAAATGCTCCATAATTAGGCTCACCTGGAGGTACACGGGTAAAATAATAAACAAAGGCAGGATGAGTTCCCCTCTCTGTTTGCATTTTTGCCCAAGTATAATTTTGTAAACCAAATGCCAATACACCCAAGGAATGGAGTGATTTCTGAAGTACCTCCTGGTTATCTGCAGGAAAAAGTGTTAAAAATTCGTCAGCTCTTTTACCATATTCCTTTTTGGCATTTGCTACATACTCATCCGGAAGAATAGCGGTATTTCCAGAAACTCTGTCATCTGCATTCCATCCTGTAAGAAGGGGGACATCTGCATAATTTTTACTTTCAAATGCCTCTCTTACATTTGGTAAAATAATTCCATCAACCACAGGCCCAAATCTTCCGGAAATGGTCAACAAACTATCTGCTGGTTTTTTTCGGAGTTCTCCTAAGGAAATTCCCAAGCTTTCTGTTAATCGCTTTCCGCTTTCTTCCGCGACCTTATGACTTGAAATTAGACCAGAACCTTTGTTAAACATGCCTCCACTTTGGGCAATAACTTGGTGGAAAAGGCCCTTTGCCTTTGGTGAAACGACCAGTGCATTGACACTGAAGGCTCCTGCAGATTGTCCAGCAATGGTAACCTTTTCAGGATCACCCCCAAAAGCAGCTATATTATTTTTTACCCATTCCAATCCGGCAATTTGATCTAATAATCCATAGTTTCCAGAAGTATGTTCCAAGCTTTCTGTGGAAAGCTCTGGGTGAGCAAAAAATCCTAAAATACCTACCCTGTAATTAATTGCCACTACTACAATCCCCTGCTTGGCAAGTTCTTCCCCATCATAAAGGGGGACTGTATTGCTTCCTGAGCTAAATCCACCCCCATAAATCCATACCAATACTGGACGTTTTTCAGTACTTGAAGCAGCAGCTGTCCAAACATTAAGATACAAACAATCTTCCGAAATGGGTGCTTTTGGGATTAAGAACTCTTCTGACCAAGAAAAAAATGGAACTGGAGCCTTTTGCATCGGTGCCGCTGGGTTGGTATCACAAGTTTTAATGCCTTCCCATGGGAGCACAGGTTGAGGCGCTTTCCATCGTAAGTTTGCAAGAGGAGGTGCGGCAAAGGGTATCCCTTTATATATTTTTACTAAACCTGAAGAATCAGAAGTTCCAGTAATTCGGCCTCCTGATACAGAAATTGGTATTTCTGCTCTCAAAATTTCCTTCCCGTTCTCATTACATGAAAACAAAATCAAAACTAGTATAGTACAAATCAGGGTAGAAATTCGTGTCATAAAAATGTAGAAGAAAGGAGTATTAACATTTAATAATACCCTATAAAATGCTAAAGCCAAAATAAAAAATATACTCGCCCAATAGACCACAATATTTTTGAGAAATACCTTCGGTTAACGCAATTTTTTAATTTAAATAGAAATCAAAACATTCCATAATCAACTATTCCCAGTGGTGATTTAGCGCCATCCTTTTTGAATTTTAAATCTTTAATTAAAATTGGTTCTAAAGTTTTCAATTAGATCAATCACTAAGAAGTCATATTCCACCCACAGGTTTGCCATGTTTTATTAGAATAGAAATTATTTAACTATATTTCTGTCAACCCCTTAACTGCATCCCATGACTTCTTATTGGAAAATCATCCTACTCCTTATTCCCTTTTCTTGGGCCTGTAGTACTGAAAAACAACAGGCGGTAACCGGTATTCTCGAAGAGGTCGTTGTACAAAGAGACACTTGGGGGATCAACCACATCGAAGCCAAAAACGAACACGACCTATTTTTTGCTCAGGGATATCTTGCTGCCAAAGACCGCCTCTTCCAGTTTGAACTCTGGCGCCGAAAAGCCACTGGCACCACCGCAGCTTTGGTAGGACCTGCAGGGATTCAAAGTGACATTGGCGCACGTTTGCTTCGCTACCGGAAGGATATGGATGCTGAATTGAACCACTACCACCCCAACGGCAAAGCCATCATCGAAGCCTATGTAGCCGGTGTGAATGCCTACATCGAAGAAACACGGAAAGACCCCTCTCTCCTCCCATTTGAGTTTACTACTTTAGGTATTGAACCAGGTTTTTGGACCCCAGAGGTAGTTATTTCCAGACACAATGGCATTCGCTCCAATGCCCAACAAGAACTGTCCATCGGTCGCGCATTGGCCCAAGTCGATGCCCAAAAAATCAAGGAGCTGCTCTGGTTTCACCCAGGCGATCCAGACCTCAACCTAGACCCATCCATCGATCCCAACTGGCTAGCAGCAGACCTCCTCCAACCCTACCTCGCCCTAGGAGAAGACATCCCTTTTGAAGACCTTTTTGAATCCGAAGAAATGCCCGAGGGGAGCAACAATTGGATCATCAGCGGAGCGCGCACCCAAAGTGGATTCCCAATTCTTGCCAATGATCCACATCGCCGCATTGCCCTCCCTTCTTTGCGCTACATGGTTCATTTGAAGGCGCCAGGATGGAATGTCATCGGTGGGGGCGAACCGGTAATCCCGGGAGTGTCCATAGGTCACAACGAGCATGGAGCTTGGGGATTGACCATTTTCCAAAGCGATGCAGAAGATCTCTATGTGTACGAGCTCAATCCTTCCAATCCCAACCAATACAAGTACCAATCCGAATGGGAGGACATGACCATGGTGGAAGAATTAATTCAGGTCAAGGAAAACAGGATACGCTAGTTACCCTTCGATTCACACGACATGGTCCAGTGACTTATATGGATACCAAAAACCATCGGGCCGCAGCCGTGCGGGCCGCATGGCTAGAACCAGGAGCAGCCCCGTACCTGGCTTCTTTGCGTATGAATCAAGCCACAACTTGGGCAGAATTTCAAGAAGCTTGTACCTACAGTTTTATCCCCGGGGAAAATATGATCTGGGCAGACAAATCAGGTACTATTGGTTGGCAAGCCGTTGGTATCACCCCCAAGCGTCCCAACTTTTCCGGAATGGTTCCCGTCCCTGGAGACGGACGGTATGAGTGGGATGGATATTGGCCAAATTCATTAAAACCCAGCCTAACTAATCCTGAAAAAGGGTATTGGGGAACTGCTAACCAGCATGTCACTCCCGATAATTATCCTTATCCAGAAGCACTGGCCTATACCTGGTCAGATCCTTTCCGTGGAAATCGGGTGAATGAGGTATTGCAAAAAGACAGCAGCGCCACAATCACCACCTCCATCGCTTTGCAAGTGGATGTCACCGCTATTCCTGCCCGTCTACTCACCCCCCTACTTCTTCAAGTGCCGATGACGGACCCAAAAGGCCAGGAAGCCTTGACTTGGATGAAAGATTGGGATTACCAACTCCTTCCCGAAAGTGTGGCTGCAGGCATGTATGTGGCCTGGGAAAAGGTATTGGTCAAGGAGGTCCGAAGCCGAAAGGTACCACTAGCTATCCAGGGGCTGATCCAACCCCAACTAACGAGAATCATCGATTGGGTCATGCATCCCGAACAGCTCTTCCCTGAAAATGCCCTCCAGCAGCGGGATCGCTTGCTCGCCCAAACCTGGTCTACCGCAGTAGAGGAACTTTCCAAATCTTTGGGTCCCAACCTAGCACAATGGACCTATGGGCAAGCGGCCTACAAGCATATTGCCTTACAACACCCCTTATCCAAATGGGTGGATGCCCAACTGCAGCAGCAAGTTAATTTGGGTCCGCTGCCGAGAGGCGGCTATCCCAACACTCCCGCAGCCAACGGCTCAGGAAATAACCAAACTGCTGGTGCTAGCTTCCGCATGGTGACCGACCTAGCGGATTGGGATTTGACCCAGATGACCAATACCCCTGGACAATCCGGAGACCCGCAAAGTCCTTTTTACAAAAACCTTTTCGAAGACTGGGCCAAGGATCGCTATTTCCCCGCCTATTTTTCGGAGAAAAAAATAAAACAACATACGAGCGAATTGATCCTCCTCATCCCAACACCTAGCCGATGAAATCTATCTTTCCCTTACTTTGCCTTTCCCTTGCCTTTGTGCTTCAGAGTTGCTCCACAGAAAATGAAGTAGACCTACTCATCCACAATGCACTGATTTACGACGGTACGGGAGCAGCCCCTTTTCTTGGACAAGTAGGAGTCAAGAAGGGTAAAATCGTCTATGTGGGAGAAGAAAAACCACTATCTGCAGACCAATCGCTAAATGCAGAAGGGAAATCCCTTACCCCCGGTTTTATCAACATGCTCTCTTGGGGCTATGATAACTTGCTTAAGGATGGGCGCTCACTCAGTGACCTCAAGCAAGGGGTAACTTTGGAGGTGTTTGGCGAGGGCAGCTCCCCAGGACCATCTGGGAAGAAGGACAGCACCAACTACGAGACCTTTGGAGAGGCAATGAACAAACTTGTTCAACAAGGGGTGTCGCCCAACGTAGCCTCTTATTTGGGCGCTACGACCGTTCGCATTCAAACTGTAGGTTACGACAATCGCCCTGCTTCGTCGGAGGAATTGAAGGCCATGAAACAGCTAGTCGTCCAATCCATGGAGGAGGGGGCTTTGGGAATCGGCTCTTCCTTGATCTACGCCCCTGCCGATTATGCGCCTACAGAGGAACTCGTAGCCCTATGTGAAGCTTCTGCCCCCTACGGCGGGCGCTACATCTCGCATATCCGCAACGAAGACCACCGGCTCTTGGAGTCTGTGGATGAATTGATTCATATTGCAAAAACAGCAGGCGTTCCCGCAGAGATCTACCATCTGAAAGCCTCTAGACCGGCCAACTTTCATAAGTTGGATCAGGTGATTGCTAAGGTAGACTCAGCTAGAGGCGCTGGCCTGGCTATCACAGCGGATATTTATACCTACAATGCTTCCTCTACCGGTTTGACAGGAGTCGTCCCTACATGGGTACAAGAAGGGGGGCATGAAGCCTGGATGAACCGGATGCGTGACCCAGTGGCAAGAAAACGACTTCTAGATGACTTACGTTGGGAACTGAGCCAACAGCCCCCAAAAGACATCTTGATGGTGGGATTCAAAAATGATTCGCTAGCACAGATCTACCGGGGCAAAACCATTGCAGAAGCGGCTGTGATGCGCGGGCAATCCCCGGAGGAAACCATTATTGATTTAATTTTGGAGGACGACAGTCGCATTCAGTGTATTTACTTCAGTATGTCTGAGGAAAACCTCCACAAAAAAATGCAAATCCCCTGGGTATCTTTTTGTTCAGATGCAGGCTCCTACTCTACTTGGGAGGAAGATTTCCGAACCCACCCCCGAGCATTTGGGAGCTTTATTCGTGTCCTTAGCGAATTTTCCATTGAGGAAGGGTTACTCACCCTAGAGTCCGCCATCCATAGATTGAGTGGATTGCCTGCTGCAAATTTGGGATTGACGGACCGAGGATTGATCAAGGAAGGGTACTGGGCAGACTTGGTACTCTTTGATCCGAAGGATTTGAAAGATAAAGCTACCTTTGATAATCCCCTGCAATTTGCAGAAGGTATAGATCAAGTATGGGTCAATGGGTCACAAGTTTTGTTACATGGGGAGCATACCGGTGCATTTCCAGGACAATTTGTCAAAGGGCAAGGTCGTAGGAAGGTTCAACCTAACCATTAAAATAATGATGATTTGAAAGTATTCCATCATTTCATACACCACCAAAATAGGTGACCCCATCAACTCACTAAATTAACTTTCTATAGTTCTCAACTTACATATGTTAAAAAATATCCTATCATTTCTTCTGGTTTGTGGTTTTTACCTTTCAGGGTCAAGTCAAACAACTTCAATAAATCAAGCGAAAGCTTTTGCCATTGGTCCTCAGAATGATACGCTTTGGGTAATTGAAGCGCCATCTGGAATTTTTTCACCAGAGGATAGGGCTACCGCTTTTTCAAAAAATATAGAAGCAATTCTGGAAGATTACGATTGGAATCCCAATGACTTACTATTAAAAAAGCAAGGTAAAAATATTGATTTGGTTTATAAGAATCGAGCATTAAGCACCGTGCAACCAGAGGATACTGTAGGCACCTCGTATTCCCAACAAGAATTGGCCCAAAGTCATTTGCAGTTGGTATCAAATTCATTGGAATCCTATTCCAAAGAAAATACGCTAGTAGAGTGGGTCAAGAAAATAAGCCTTGCAGTATTAGTTCTCATTATTTTGGCCATCTGTGTCAAATATCTTAATCGCCTTTTTAGTTGGATAGCCGATAAGATTAAATCTAAGGAAGGGAAATCCATCCATGGGATAAATATTGGAGAGTATACCCTGCTAGATGCTGAAACCCAGATTAGGATATATCAGGTGCTGATTAAATTAGGGAAGCTTCTAATTTTTGCATTATTGATTTACTTAGCGTTTCCCCTAGTTTTTGGACTTTTTCCACAATCTCAAGAACTCGCTAAAACATTAATTCAATCTATTCTGGATCCACTCACCCTAATTGGAATTGGGTTGTGGGACTTTTTCCCAAATTTGGTGACCATTTTAGTGATTTCTTTAGTAGCAAGATACGCGCTCCTTGGGATTCACTACCTCAAAGAAGAGATCAAAACAGGTAAACTTGTACTGCCGGGATTTTATCCTGATTGGGCAACCCCCACCTATCAAATTGCAAGAGTACTTCTAATTGCCTTTACTTTTGTTGTCATCTTCCCTTACTTGCCCGGGAGTGATTCTCCAGTTTTTCAAGGAGTCTCTGTTTTTCTTGGTTTTTTATTCACGTTCGGTTCTGCAGGTTCCCTTAGCAATATTGTGGCGGGAATAATCCTTACTTACATGCGCTTATTCCAAGTTGGGGATCGTGTGAGGATAGGGGATACCAGTGGGGATGTGGTAGAAAAAAACATGTTAGTCACACGAATACGAACCATCAAAAATGAATTGATTTCCATTCCTAATTCGGCGGTAATGAATAGTCATACGATTAATTACAGTGTGGATGCCCCAGAGAAAGGGCTTATTCTACATACCACGGTGACAATAGGGTACGATGTCCCTTGGAGAGAAGTTCATCAAACTTTACTCCTTGCTGCGCAGCGAACAACTTTAATTTTGGATGATCCATTACCTTTCGTCCTACAAACAAAATTAGATGACTTTTATATAGCGTATCAACTCAACGGATATACCAAAAACCCGAATCAGCAAGCTGTCATCTATTCGGAACTTCATCAACACATTCAGGATTGTTTCAAGGAGGCTAACATTGAAATCATGTCTCCACACTACCGAGCAGTAAGAGAAGGAAACGACTCTACTGTCCCGAACAACTAACAAAATTTTTAACTTTAGGAGGGAATGGACTCCCGACGCTGGCCATAAAAATTAATTCTTTTGACAAGCAATGAGCCAAGCCGCTTTTATAAAACAGGCATTAACAAGGGGTTCCTAATCTATTTTATTTAAAGCGTAACAAACCAAACCAACATAAATAAGTAACTGTCTTTCTTCATGACATTGGGGCCATAAAAAGTGAGAATGGAACTTTTGGGACTGGGATACAGCCAGGCAGCAGGTCCCACGAAAGATCGACGAACCTTTAGAAATTGGGATTCATCAGGAGATTGCAAAGTGAAATTACGAAGTCCGAGTGCAAGTTTGGGCTGAACACGATAATGAATATCTCCTATAAAAATTCCTTCAAATTTGGTGTCTTTAGAAAGTCCGACAA